>Ga0126376_10001812_pt1 | contig 11777 bp, 9 predicted proteins | sample PanSoiMetPlot_15_FD_92760 | JGI IMG/M metagenome (GOLD analysis project Ga0126376, IMG submission 92760) | Tropical forest soil microbial communities from Panama - MetaG Plot_15 | ecosystem: Environmental > Terrestrial > Soil > Tropical forest > Bulk soil | place: Panama | collected 2016-02-17
CCCGCCGCCGCAAGGTTTTTCCCAGTCCAGATGCTCGTCATAGATGTCTACGCAATGACCAGCGCGGGCCAGTTGTACCCCGCACATGGCGCCGGAAGGCCCGCCGCCGACAATCACAATTTCAGACATTCGTCTCTTGCACCTGAACTTTCCACTGCGAGCGGGGGCCGGCTAATCGGCGGGTGATCTGAGGCGCTTTTAGAACACAGGGAAAAGCACCAGGCAGAAACCCGCAAGAAGTATAGCACCGAACACCGCGGCGGCAGTTGCGGAAGCCGTGCGCTGGCGTACCAATCGTGCACCCATGCGGGAGAAGAAAAAAAGCAGCGCGAAGTACGGCATTAGTAGGACCATCAGAATCTGTCCGCTCTGCAGATAGAGCGCCCCGCAGGCCATCACTAGCCATGCGAGCAAAATCGCCAGCAAGTCGATTCCCAGTCGTTTTCGGGGCCGCACGACGGGACCCAGCAGGATTTCCAGCGCATAGCAGAACAGGAACGCACTTAGGAAGAAAAGCGGAAACCGCGCCCAGCGCTGCCAGGTCAGCCATGCGCCGGTTACCGTCAACTCGAACCATCCGGTCACCAGCAGATGCAGGATCACCGCGGCCAGCGCAGCACCCGCCACCACCGCGGGTTTTGTCCGGAATTTTGATTGCGCCAAACGCGGGTGCGCGAGGATCAGTAGAAGACCAACCAGGAGGAAGAAGCTTGCAAGGTAGTCACCCTCGAATAACCCTATCGAGCGAAGCGGAACGGATTCGCGCAACACGTAAAGCGCCAGGAACGCAGCGGCCACCATTTCGACAAGGAATCGGATTGTGCGGGGAACTCTCGCGCTTCCGGGCTGCTCTTCGGCCGCTTGCGTTGCCATCTCCCGGAGAAACGGTCCGGAGAGCAGCAGGATGCCCACAAAGCCAAGCAGGCCTGCTCCAGAGAAAAGCAAACCAGGCAGTCGCGCGGGATTCGACAAATTCAGGACGCGCGCGGCCCAGGCTTGCGACATCCGCGCCACGCCGGGAGAAAACAGGACGCTGACATGCGTCTGGTGGGGCAGACGGTGAAACGCAATGCTGGAATCGGAAGTGCCTGCCGCGAGATCCTCTGCGTTGGCTGCCAATCCCTGCGGCTCAAATTGCCCTGCCGTGATCAGGGTGTTCGGCCGAATCTCCGGCGGGTTCTGAAACAGTAGCTTTTCCGGCGTCACTCCGTGCGCCGCCTTCATTGGTGCGGGGGAAATGGCAATCACTCCCGCGGGCGGGAACTCGGGCGCGATGCGCAGCGCGATGGCGCCGCCCATGGAGTGCCCGACAAGAATCGTGCGGTCCGGCGCAATCAGTCCGCGCGCCGCAAGGCCCCGAACCAGCGACAACGCGCAATCCTGAGCATTCTGCGGAGTAAACGGCCCGGGCGTGCGCCCGTGACCAGGCAGATCCGGTACATATACAGCGACGCCGAGTTCCGCGAAACTCCGCGCCAGGTACGACATGATGAGCTTGTTCGCGGCAACTCCGTGGAACAGCACCACCGCGGCGCTATTCGCATCCGGCGTGGTGCCCCGCTTCTGCACGATGTTCATGTCCACGCGGCAGGTGCCGGCAGCCGCCATCACGTGCCGCTCGACGTAGTCTCGTGAGGAAACATAAACCCACAAGCCTCCCACAACTAACAGGGCGACTCCTGCCAGGGCTTGCCACAGTGATTTGCGCTTCATGGGCGGTGGCGCCTGGAAGCCGCATGGTAGAATTGTGTTTTACCTGGATTGGCGGCACGCAAAAAAACGAGCATGGAGAGCCTTTGCACCCTTCGGGGGTAACTCTGGAAAAACTTATTTTGCGGTTTGCACCGGGGAAACGCAACGGAAAGCGTGTTGTTTTCACCAACGGATGTTTTGACCTCCTGCACCCCGGGCACATCAAACTGCTGGAAGCCGCGCGTGCGCTGGGAGATGTGTTGGTCGTGGGCATCAACAGTGATGAAAGCGTGCGCACGCTGAAAGGCCCGGGCCGCCCGGTGATCCCGGAGAACGAGCGCGCGGAAATCCTCGCAAATCTCGAGTGCGTGGACGCGGTGGTGATCTTCGACGAACTGACGCCGCAAAAAACGGTAGCGGCGCTGATCCCGGATATCCTAGTGAAAGGCGGCGATTGGCCAAGCAACCAGATTGTGGGCCGAGAGGAAGTCGAATCCGCTGGCGGCCAAGTAGTTTTGATCGACGTCGTGCAGGGCTATTCGACCACGGAGATCCTGAACAAGATTCGCGCCTAAGCCACGTGCGACAATCTCGGCGCAGGCAAGAGTGCCTGTGCCGCGCAAAGTAAATTTCGCAGCGCCGGTAATTCGGGCAGGCCCGCGCCGCATACCAAATTTTGTCAGCATGATACTGCCCGCGGTTCGAGAACGTCTGGAGCGCCTGCTGCGCCACCCCTCCCTGGATGGCGCGTTGGGGGAACTACGCTCCGGTGCCGGCCTGATTGGCCTTTCCGGGCTGCAAGACGTGGCGAAAGCCCTTTGCGCCGGCTATTTCACCCACGAACTGCGGCGACCCGCCTACTTCCTGACCGACAGCAATCGCCGCGCGGAAGAACTTGCCGAGAGTGTGCGTTTCTTCGCGCAGATCTTTCCCGGATCTACGGGCGGCGTCGCGGTCTTGCCCGCGCTCGATAGCCTGCCCTGGGACGCGCAAGCGCCGCACGCAGACATTTTAGAGCGCCGTGCCGCGACGCTTTATCGGCTGGCCAACGGCGAGGTCTCGCTAGTGATCGCGCCGATGGCCTCAGCGCTGTGGCGTTATCAGGATCCCTACGTTTATCTGACGCTCGCGCAAATCCTCGCCAAGGATTCCGAAATTTCCCACGAAGCCTTGATTCGCCATCTGGGTGGCATCGGCTACGCACGCACCGAAATGGTGGACTTGCCGGGCCAATTCGCCGTACGCGGCGGCATCATTGACGTGTTTTCTCCGGAAGCCTTGCGTCCGGTGCGCATCGAATTGCTCGGCGACACCGTGGAATCGGTGCGCGAATTCGATCCGCGCACGCAGCGCTCCATCGCTCCAGTGAACAAGACCACCATCCTTCCACTCGCCGAGTGGAGTGTCCCCGCTCCGGGCAGCCGCGAAGCGGAAGAGTGGGAACCCGGGCGATGGTTGGGCGGCAGCGGTGAAGCCGGAGGCAGCGCGCTTTTTGAGCTCGCGGAGAGTTCGCTGAGACCTGTGGTCTTTCTCGATGAGCCGGTCGCGCTCCGCGAAGCAGGCAAAAAACTGCTCGACGCCGCCACCGAAAATTACGAACGCCACGGCCATGCAAACTCGCCGGAAGTAACCCACTACTTCTGGCCGGAAGCCGATTGGGAGCGCGCCCTGGCGAAAACCTCGCGCATGGAACTCGAGCAGCTTAATCTTGCGCAAAACGGCGGCCAGCGCTTCGAACTCAGTTCGCGGCCCAGCGCGCGCTTTCATGGCGACGTGGTAGCTTGTCTCGCGGATATCAAATCGGAGCTCGCTTCCAGTGGCACCGTCTATCTCACCGCTGCGAGTCTCGGTGAACTCGAGCGTTACGCCGATATTTGCCGTGAGTACGAAGTGCCCTATGTGCTGGGCGAAACCGAAGAGGCCGCCGCGGGTTTCACCGCCGAAAACGCTACAGAGACCGCGGCTCTGGTCCTCGTGCGCGCGCCCTTTGCCCAGGGTGTTTCTTTTCCCGACGCCAAAGTCACTCTCTATGGCAACGCCGATCTTTTCGACGTAGCGCCCTCGGTCGAGCGCCCCAGCCGCAAGATTCGCACCAGTGGTTTCTTTGCCGACTTCGCGGAACTCAAACCAGGCGATTACGTCGTGCATGTGGACCATGGCATCGGCCAATTCGAGGGCCTGCGCCTGATTGAGTCCGAAGGCCGGCGAGGCGAATTCATGCTCCTACGCTACGCCGAAGATGCGCGCCTGTATGTGCCCCTCGAGCGCATGGACCTGGTGCAAAGCTACCGCGCCGTGGAAGGCACGCACCCCACGCTCGACAAACTCGGCGGCACCGCCTGGGCCACGCGAAAAACCCGCGTCCGCAAATCGCTCGAAGACATGGCCGACCAGTTGCTCGCGCTCTACGCGGAACGCAAGACCGCGCAGGGCTTTGCATTTTCAACCGATGGCCCATGGCAGCGCGAGTTTGAGGATGCCTTCGAGTTCGAGGAAACGCCGGACCAGCACACGGCGATCGCGGAGATTAAGAAGGACCTGGAAAAGTCCACGCCGATGGACCGGTTGCTATGCGGCGACGTCGGTTATGGCAAGACGGAAGTGGCCATGCGCGCGGCGTTCAGGGCCGTTGCGGAGAGCAAACAGGTGGCCGTGCTGACGCCGACAACCGTCCTGGCGTTCCAGCACTTTGAGACTTTCAAGAAGCGCTTCGCCGCATTTCCGACGCGCATCGAAATGCTCAGCCGCTTCCGCAGCGCCGCGGAGCAGAAGTCCATCCTGGCGGATCTCGAAGCAGGCAAAGTGGACATCGTCATCGGCACGCACCGCTTGCTGTCCAAGGACGTGAAATTCCAGGACCTCGGTCTGCTCATCGTGGATGAAGAACAGCGCTTTGGCGTGGCCCACAAGGAGCGCCTGAAGGAGATGCGCAAAAACGTGCACGCGCTGGCGCTTTCCGCCACTCCGATTCCTCGCACTTTGCATATGTCGCTCGTTGGCCTGCGCGACATGTCGTTGATTGAAACGCCGCCGCGCGATCGCCTGGCCATTCAGACTTCAGTGGCGTCTTTCAGCGAAGAGATCGTGCGGCGCGCAATTGAAAACGAACTGGCCCGCGACGGTCAGGTCTACTTCATCCACAACCGCGTCGAGTCCATCTATTCGTTGGCCAATCTGGTGACCAAGCTGGTTCCAAAGGCGCGCGTGGTAGTTGGCCACGGCCAGATGGGCGAAAAAGAACTCGAATCCGTGATGTTGAAATTCATCCGCGATGAGGCGGACGTGCTGGTAGCCACTACCATCGTCGAAAACGGCCTGGATATTCCCCGCGCCAACACCATCCTGATTAATCGCGCCGACCGCTTGGGTCTCGCCGAACTTTATCAGCTCCGTGGGCGTGTTGGCCGTTCGCACCACCGCGCATACGCCTACCTGCTGGTGCCTCCGGAACGCGTCTTGTCGGATATTGCCCGCAAACGCCTTGCCGCCATGAAGGAGTTCAGCGAATTGGGCGCCGGCTTTCGCATCGCGGCGCTGGACCTGGAGCTTCGCGGCGCGGGCAACCTGCTTGGCCGGCAGCAGCACGGCCACATCGAAGCGATCGGCTTCGACTTGTACGTGCAGATGCTCGAGGGCGCGGTGGCCAAGCTCAAGGGCGAAGAGGCCTTGCCCGAATTGCGCACCACACTGAGCCTGGGCCTGGATGTGCGCATCCCGCAGGAGTACATCCCGAGCGAAAACCTGCGGCTGCGGACCTACAAGCGCATTTCGTCCATCGCCACGGAAGCCGAAAAGCAGGACGTGCGCAAGGAACTCGAGGACCGCTTCGGCACGCTGCCCAAATCGGTGGAAAACCTTCTCGAGTACGCCATGCTCAAATCTATGAGCGAAAAACTGCGGATCGCTTCGGTGGAGCGCCAGGGCACACGCATGGCGTTGCGGTTCCATCCTGAAACGCAGCTCGACCCCGCCGCGGTGGTCAAGGTGGTCCGCTCGCGGAAGGGCATCAAACTCGACCCCAGCGGCGTCCTGTGGATGGAACTCCAACGCGGCGAATCCGTTCCGGGAGCGCTGAGAATGGTGTTGCTCGGTTTGCGCGGGGAAGGCTAAACTTTCTAAAAGGTGGCATTGATGACAAAGAAGATTGCCCTGACCGCCGGATTGCTCTTTGCGCTGCCGCTGGCCGCGCAGAGCCCACAGGACCCGGCGTCCGACCCTTCGCCGCAGCCGAATCCGCCGGCGCAGAAGACCCAGTCTCCAAGCCTGGAAGCCCCGCAGATGGCCGCTCCTGACCCGGAAGCTGAGAAAAAAACCGCGCCTGCTCTGCCCAAGGCCGCGAAACCCGCCAAGCCCGCTGTTTCCGGCGAGGGAAGGGTAGTCGAAGAAATCGTAGCGCGGGTCAACAACGAAATCATCACCAGTTCGGAACTGGAAAAGGCCCGCGCTTCCGCCGCTGAGGACGCCCAGCAGGACTGTGGCGGGCGTTGCACGCAGGAGCAGTTGCAGGTGGCCATCGAGGATCGCCAGAAGTTCGCCTTGCGCGACCTGATTGACCAATCGTTGCTGGCGCAGCGCGGCAAGGATATGGGACTGAATGTCGAGGCCGACGTGGTGAAACAACTCGACCAGATTCGTATCCAGAACAAAATCCCTAACATGGAAGAGTTCGAAAAAGCGGTGGCGAAAGAGGGTCTCAACTGGGACGACTTCAAGAACAACATCCGCAACAAGGCTTTGACGCAGCAGGTCATCAGCCGTGAAGTCGGCTCGCACATCACCATCACGCACGAAGAAGCCGTAAAGTTTTACGAAGAGCACAAGAACGAATTCGAAAAACCGGAGCAGGTGGCGCTGCGGGCTATTGAACTGAGTACCGAGGGGAAAGACGAGACGCAGTTGGCCGACGTCAAAAAAAAGGCGGACGAGCTGCTGAAGCGCATTGGCGAAGGCGAGGATTTCGCCGTCCTGGCCAAGCGTTTCTCTGACGGAAGCACCGCGCAGCAAGGCGGGTATCTGGGCGTTTACAAGCGCGGTGAGCTCTCCAAGTCGATCGAAGACAAGGTCTTCACGATGAAGAAGAACCAGTTGACGGACGTCATTGAAACAAGGCAAGGCTTCCTGATCCTGCAGGTGCTGGAACGTTACGAAGCAGGCGTACAACCGTACGATAAGGTTGAGAACGAAATCATGGACCATCTCTATGGTGAGCGCATTCAACCCGCGTTGCGCGAGTACCTGAAAACGCTGCGTGAGCAGAGCTATGTGGTCATCAAACCGGGCTACCAGGACATGGCCGGCGGCGGAAATTCGGAGATCGAGGAGGTCAACGCGACCCCGGAAGTTTCGAAAGAGAAGAAGCAGCACAAAAAATATCTGTTGTTCGGCAAGAAGAGCGGGTCCTAAGAGTGAAAAAATTGTTTGTTAAAGACCTCGAGCCGGATCCCTCCATCACTTCCTTTTTTCTCGTTCATGAAAAGGAAGTGCGAAGCACCGCCAACGGCAAGCCTTATCTGCGAATGGAGCTGGGCGACCGCACCGGCACGGTCGAAGCACGCATGTGGGACCAATTCGAAGCGCCAGCCAAGGACGTGAACCGCGACGACTTCATCAAGGTGCAGGCGCGGGTCGAGATTTACCGCAACCGGCCGCAGCTTACCCTGCAGCAGTTCCGTGTTGCCAAGCCGGAAGAAATCAACCTGGGCGATTTCCTCCCGCGTACGCCCTATGACGTGGAAGAACTCTATAAAAAGATTCTCGGCTTCATCGAGGAGATGAAGAACCCCTGGCTGAAGCAGCTTTGTTCGCGCATTCTCACCGACCCGAAAATCGTCGAGCGTTTCAAGCGCGCCCCCGCTGCAAAGTCAATGCACCATGCTTATATCGGGGGCCTGATCGAGCACGTGGTGAGTCTCTGTGGCTTGGCCAGGCAGATTACCGGGCATTACCTGGAACTCGATCTGGATTTGCTGCTGACGGCCGCCCTGCTGCATGACGTTGGAAAGCTTGATGAGCTCTGCTACGAACGCGCGGTCAGCTACAGCGTCGAGGGGCAGCTCCTCGGCCACATCGTGATGGAAGTGGAGTCGGTTGCGAAAGTCATGGATTCCATTGAAGGGTTTCCGGTGCCGCTGAAGACCGTGGTGCAGCACATCCTCATCAGCCATCACGGCGAATATGAGTTCGGCTCGCCCAAATTGCCGATGATTCGCGAAGCGCTGGCCTTCCACTACATGGACGATCTGGACTCCAAAATGGGCGCCATCCGCGCGGCGCTGGCCGTGGACTCGGGCGAGCCGGAATGGTCCGCCTTCAGCGGCGCCCTGGGCCGCAAATTTCTACGCCTCGACAAATTCCTCAACGCATCCAACAACGAACCGAAGAAGTAACTTTCAAGTGCGCACGCCAATCGGCACTCCTTACCTGATAAAATAAGAACCACATGCTGCCTGCCGAATACAAAGTTCGCGATTTGGTGATTCGACCCGCGGCCATCCTTGCGCCCATGGCCGGCGTCACGGACACCCTCTTCCGTCGTGTCATCCGCGGCCTGGGGGGCTGCGGCCTGCTGATGACGGAGTTCACCAGCTCCGAGGGCATCACCCGCAGCGCGAAAAAGACACTCCGCTATCTTTACTTTGAAGAGGACGAGCATCCCATTACCGCCCAACTTTTCGGCGCGAACCCCCTAGTGATGGGTGAGGCTGCGCGGATCGCGGAGGACCTGGGCTACGACGCTGTGGACATCAACCTGGGCTGCCCGGCCAAGAAAGTCGTCAAGTGCGGCGGCTCGGGCCTGCTCCGCGAATTGCCGCTTCTTGAAGAAATCCTGAAAACAGTTCGCGCCGCGATCAAGATTCCCCTGACCATCAAGCTGCGAGCTGGTTGGGACGACAAGTCCATCGTCGCGCTCGACGTTGTGCGCATGGCCGAACAGGTCGGGGTGGAAGCCGCGGCCATCCATCCGCGCACGCGCATGCAAGGCTACACCGGCAGGGCCGATTGGACCATCATCGCCGCGGCCAAGCAGGCCGTGAAGATTCCCATCATCGGCAACGGTGACTTGCAATGCCCGGAGGACGCCGCCCGCATGGTCCAGGAGACCGGATGCGATGCGGTGATGATCGGCCGCGCCGCGGCAACCAATCCGTGGATTTTCCGCCACATGGAACAGTACCGTACGACCGGCCGCTACGACGTGCCCACCGAGGAGGACCGCCGGCGTTTACTTTCTGGCTACTATCAGAAAATTCTTAACTCCAGCCTCCCGGACGGCGTGGGAAAAATGAAGCAGTTCGCGTGCTGGTTTACCCACGGCGTAGGGAACGGCAGCGAGCTTCGCAAGATTGTGCATTCGGCGCGCACGCCGCAGGAGATCGTCGAGAACGTAGAACGTTTCTTTGCTGCAAAAAGCGCCGGTGGGGGAGAACCAGCCCATGAGCCCAGTCATGGAGAGTGTTGCTCGCAAGAGGTCCGAACGTAGAATCGCTGTCCGCCTGCCTTTGCGCGTAAGCGGCCGCGATGCGCGCGGATTTGCCTTTGAAGAAGATACCGCCAGCGAGAATTTGTGCCGCAGTGGCGCGGCGTTTCGCACCCGCTTTGACGTAGCCATCGGTTCCAATCTCGAGATTCGCATTCCCACGCAGGGTGCGGCGACGCGGCGCGGCGAGCAGGATTTTGAGACCCAGGGCCGAGTCGTGCACGTCACCGAATCGCCGACCGATGGCGGACGAGTCGTCGGGGTGCAATTTGTGGGGCCACGCTTTCAGCGAGTCTTCCGCTCCGAATCCTCGTATTAGCGTAAGAGCGGCTGTACATCGCCACACGAAGCGCCGTAGGCGCGAAAGACGGTAGTCGGCGAGTGAGCGCTGGGTGATTCTTATTCCTGGTCGGGAGCGTTCTCGTCCAAGAGTTGCCGATAAGCGTCCCGCCGTGTGATGCCACGCTCCTTGGCGGCGAGCTTCAACGCTTCTTTGCGATCCAATTTCGCCTGATGAATCAACTCATCCACGCGCGCGGCCAGCGACTGTGGCGTGTTCGCCTGCGCGCCAGCCGCCCTTGTCTCCGGAGGCCCTAGCAGCAGGGTAATCTCCCCGCGCACCGGATGCTCCTCCAGGGACTGCAACAATTCGAAAAGCTTCCCCCGGCGGAATTCCTCATGAAGCTTTGTCACTTCGCGCGCCAGGCAGGCCGGCCGGTCTCCCAGAATTGCCAACGCATCCTCAATTGTCTCCGCGATGCGGTGCGGTGCTTCATACAGAATGATGGTGCGGTTTTCGATGCGCAAGTGCTCCAGCGCGCGCCGCCGTTCGCCCGAACGAGCGGGCAGGAATCCCAGAAAAAGGAACTCTTCATTTGGCAGGCCGGAAGCCGCCAGTGCCGTAAGCAAAGCGGACGGCCCTGGTATCGGAATCACAGGGATCTGGTGCCGGATGGCCAGCGAAACAAGGCGGTGGCCGGGATCAGAAACCAGCGGCATGCCCGCGTCGCTGACCAGCGCCACGCTCGCGCCTTGTTCCATCGCGTGCACCAGCTCGGGAGCGCGCGTCAGTTCGTTGTGCTCGTGATAGCTCACTAGCGGCTTTTGAATTTCGAAGTGGTTCAGCAGCTTCAGCGTGTGCCGCGTGTCTTCGCAGGCGATCTGGTCCACTTCCTTCAGGGTACGCAAGGCGCGCAGCGTGATGTCTTCCAAGTTGCCGATGGGCGTGGCCACCAGGTAAAGGGACCCGTGACGCGGAGAAACAACGGAGTCTACATGCGCGTTGGTCTTCATGGGATGCGCGTAGGAAGAGTCTAGCACGTGGAGCGGGCGGCGAAAGCGTGCATGCTATAATAGGAAGTTTAGAGCATAAGCAGGAGGACGAACTGTGCCGCTGTACGAATACCAGTGCACGAAATGCCATCGCAGGACGGAGAAAATCGAGAACGTCTCCGGGCCTCATTTGAAGAAGTGCCCGCATTGCGGCGGGAAAGTTGAACGTCTTTTGGCGCCGCCGGCCATTCAGTTCAAGGGCTCGGGATGGTACGTGACCGACTATGCGGGTAAGAAAAGCAGCGGCGGGGATGGTGCGCCGACGGCGAAAGCCGATGCGAGCGATTCGAAGGAGTCCACGGCAAAAGAGCCGGCCGCCAAGGAAAGCAAAGAGAAAAAGCCCGCAAAGAAGAAGGATTGAAAAAATTGTCCGCTTCAGAAAGCGGCCGCTACAGTTTCAGGGTTTTGAGATAAGACCGGAAGCCGGGTCCCAGCTCGGGGTTTTGCAGGGCCAGTTCGACCGTAGCGCGCAGAAAGCCGAGCTTGTCTCCTGCATCGTAGGAGGTCCCCTCGTAAATGTAGGCCCACAAGCCTTGTTCCTCGGCCAGCAGGCGCATCGCGTCGGTGAGTTGAATTTCACCCCCCGCGCCCGGCTTGGTACATTCCAGACACTCGAAAATCGCGGCGGGCAACACATACCGGCCCGTGATCGCCAGGTTCGAAGGGGCTTTTTCGTTTTTCGGCTTTTCGACCAGGTCGCGAATGCGTAGCAGCCGCTCGCCAAAAGGTGCCAAAGGCGCAGGTTCGCCTGCAAGAATGCCATAGAGATGCGTCTTGTCGCGCGGGACCTCTTCCACGGCGATCGCGCCGGTTCCCGTGGCTTCGTACACGTCAATGAGTTGCCGCGTGGCTGGATTCGGGCCGGGAATCAGCACGTCGCCAAGCAACACGGCGAACGGTTCGTCCCCGACCAAATCCTTTGCCACCAGCACAGCATGCCCCAGGCCCAGTGGCTCCTTCTGTCGCGTGTAGCTCACCTGCACCATGTTGCTGATGCGGCGCACCATCTCCGCCTGCTCGTGCTTGCCTTTCTCTTCCAGAAAGCGCTCCAGCAGCGGCGAGTTATCGAAGTGATCCTCGATGGAGTTCTTGCCCTTGCCGGTGACGATGATGATGTGCTCAATGCCGGAAGCAACGCATTCTTCCACCACGTATTGAATCTGCGGCTTGTCCACCACTGTCAGCATTTCCTTGGGTTGCGCCTTGGTGGCGGGCAAGAAACGCGTTCCAAGCCCGGCAGCGGGCAGAACGGCTTTGCGAACTTTAGGATGGCCGG
>Ga0126376_10001813_pt1 | contig 11770 bp, 6 predicted proteins | sample PanSoiMetPlot_15_FD_92760 | JGI IMG/M metagenome (GOLD analysis project Ga0126376, IMG submission 92760) | Tropical forest soil microbial communities from Panama - MetaG Plot_15 | ecosystem: Environmental > Terrestrial > Soil > Tropical forest > Bulk soil | place: Panama | collected 2016-02-17
CGCGGGCAGCGCCGGCGCAAGCCCCTCACTCGCGCAACATCGGCGCGGCATCCGCATCGAGGCTCCAGGACAGGCCCTCGGGAGCAAATTCCAGTTTGACCGTGCCTTGCAGGGCTTCAGCCACCATGCGCTCGATGACGAGGTGGCCGAACCCCTTATGCTGCGGCGGCGCCGTCGGCGGGCCACCCCGCTCGAGCCAGGTCATCTCGAAATGCCGCTTCTCTTTGGGGCCGCGCAAGTGCCACTCGATGGTAATACGGCCGTCCGCACCCGACAGCGCGCCATACTTGACGGCATTGGTCGACAATTCGTGCAGCGCCATGCCGAGGTATTGCGCCGACAGCGGCGTCAGCAACACGTTCGGGCCGACGATGGCGACCCGGTCGCTGCCGGCGCCGTAATGCCCGAGCTGGGAGTGCACCAGCTCCTTCATCGACACGCCGCGCCACTCCTGCTGCACCAACAAATCGACCGATGACGCCAGGCTCTTCAGCCGTGCACTGAAGTCGGCGGCAAAGTCCGCCGACGAGCTGCTGGCACGCGCCGTCTGTGCCGCGATCGCCTGCACCACCGCCAGCAGATTCTTCGAGCGGTGTGAGATCTCCGACATCAGAAAGCGGATGTGCGCCTCGTGCTCCTTGCGCTCGGTGATGTCCATGCTGACACCGTAGACATGCGCCGGCCGCTGGCTGTCGTTGAAGGCCTGGGCGCGTACGAATAGCCAGCGCTTGTCGCCATCGGGGCGAACGACGCGGAACTCATCCTCGTAGACGCCGCCCGCGCCGCTGGGCCGGCCCCAGCGCCGGCGCAAACGCGGCAGGTCATCGGGATAGATGAACGGCTCCAGGTCGGCCAGGCTCAACAGCGGCTGGTCGCGGCCGATGCCGATCTGGTCGTAAATTTCTTCCGAGCAGGTGATGGCCCCGTGCTTGAGGTCGAGCTCGAAGGTGGCCATCCGACCCGCCACCAGCGCGAGCTTGCGCTGATTGCTGGTTTGCAACAGCAAAGCTAGCGTTTCGACCAGCTTTTCTTCCGTCCGCTTGCGCTCGCTGATATCGCGAACCACTGCCGACACTCCTGCCACCCGGCCGTCAATACCGACAATCGGTGCAAGCGTGATCGACACGTCTAGCGATGTGCCGTCCTTGCGAATCCGCCTCGCCTCAGCTCGGACGTGCTCCCCGCGGCGCACTTGTGCGTATCGCTCTTCGAACTCCGCGGCCGCGCCCGCGGGATAGAGGATGCGCACCGATTGACCGATGATCTCCTCGGCTGAATAGCCAAACGTGCGCGTTCCCGCCGGGTTCCAGGACAGGATAATACCTTCAGGTGAAAGGCTAAAAATAGCATCGTCGGCGGCGGCAACAATGGTCGCCAGGCGGGCGTCTAGGGCCTCGGCCTGCTTGCGTTCGGTGATGTCCATGGCCACGCCGAACACGGAGCGCGCCGTCCCATCGGCGTCGCGCCGCACCTGGCCGCGCCGCGCTACCCACCTGATTTCGCCGTCGGAGCGAACGATCCGGAATTCCTGCTCGAAGCTGTCGAGATGCCCGTCGATGGCGGCGCGGTAGGCGGCGCGGAACGGCTCGCGATCATCGGGATGCACGAAGCTCAAGACCTGATCGGGTGAGCCGGAGAAGTGCTCCGAGGTGCGCCCGTATAGACGGTACATCGTCTCCGACCAAGTCACGTGATTGGTTAAAAGGTCTCGCTCCCACACGCCGAGCCCGGTCGATGACAGCACGAACTCCAGGTGCTCGAGCGCCGGCCACAGTTGTGCCCGCTCTTGATCGGCGAGTTGGCCGCCGGCGCCGCGCGTGTCGGCCTTGTCGTTCACCTATCAAGGCTCTCGTGGCTCATGCCAAGGGATATCTTAGCGCAATCTTGAGGCAATCGGAGATCCTTCCGCACTGCGGCAGATACCGAGCACCCACGCCTGGCCATAGTGGCCGCTTTTGCTCTAATCTTGCCCAAGGCTCGATGCGCAAGCACCCGATCCGCCGGCCGCTTGCCGGACAGCAACGTGAGGACGCCATGAACCGACAGGGAGGCGCAGCATGGTCCGCTACCTGAAGCGCGGGATGGACGCTGGCGCGGTCAGCGCCGCCGATGCCAAGGTGCGCGCCACCGTCGAAGCCATTCTGGCTGCGGTCGAGACCCGCGGCGATGCCGCCGTGCGCGAGTTTTCCCAGCAGTTCGACCAGTGGTCACCGGCCTCCTTCAAGCTGACCGCCAGCGAAATTGAGCGCGCGATCGCCGCCGTGCCGCGCCGCGATCTCGACGATATCGCGTTTGCCCAGGCACAGGTGCGCAACTTCGCCGAACGCCAGCGCGCCACTTTGACCGACCTCGAAGTTGAGACACTGCCCGGGGTGGTGCTGGGTCACAAGCATATCCCGGTGAATTCGATCGGCTGCTACGTTCCGGGCGGCCGCTACCCGATGGTTGCCTCGGCACACATGTCGATCGTGACGGCGCGCGTTGCCGGCGTGGGACGGATCGTGGCCTGTGCGCCGCCGCACCGCGGTGGACCGCATCCCGCCATCGTCGCGGCAATGCATCTGGGCGGTGCCGACGAGATCTACGTCCTGGGCGGCGTGCAGGCGGTCGCGGCCATGGCGCTGGGCAGCGACAGCCTCAAAGCCGTCGACATGATCGTCGGTCCGGGTAACGCCTACGTCGCCGAGGCCAAGCGGCAACTGTTCGGGCGGGTCGGCATCGATCTGCTGGCGGGGCCCACCGAGACCCTGATCATTGCCGATGACAGCGTCGATGCGGAACTCTGCGCCACCGATTTATTGGGCCAGGCCGAACACGGGCCGACCTCACCGGCCGTGCTGCTCACGACTTCCGAGCAGCTGGCGCACGCCACCATCGCCGAAGTGGCGCGGCTGCTGCAGATCCTGCCCACCGCCGATGCCGCCGGCCAGGCCTGGGCCGATAGAGGGGAGGTCATCGTCTGCGACGATATCGACGAGATGCTGAGCGAGGCCAACCGCATCGCCTCCGAGCATGTCCAGGTGATGACCCGGGATCCCGACTACATTTTGCAGCGCCTCAACAACTACGGCTCGCTGTTCCTGGGCGCGCGAACCAACGTCGCCTTTGGCGACAAGGTGATCGGCACCAACCATACCTTGCCCACCCGTAAGGCCGCGCGCTACACCGGTGGCCTGTGGGTCGGCAAGTTCCTCAAAACCTGTACCTATCAGAAGGTGCTGACCGATCAGGCCTCGGCGCAAATCGGCGAAGTGTGCTCGCGGCTGTGCATTCTGGAAGGCTTCGCCGGCCATGCCGAGCAGGCCAACGTGCGGGTACGCCGTTACGGCGGTAAAAACGTGCCGTATGCGGCGGCGGCGGAATAATCATGGACACCGCGACCACGCCAAGCTTCCGGCTCGATGGCAAGCGGGCACTGATCACCGGTGCCGGGCGCGGCATCGGCAGAGCGGCCGCCTTTGCGCTCGCCGGCGCGGGCGCCGATGTGACCCTGGCGGCGCGCACCACCGCCGAGATCGAGGCGGCGGCTGCCGCGATCCGGGCACACGGGCAGCGCGCCGACATCGTCACGCTTGATGTCACCGACGTTGAGGCCACGCGCCGCGTGATCGCGGCGGCGGCACCCTTCAACATCCTCATCAACAATGCCGGCACCAACCGCCCCAAGCCGCTGATCGAGGTGACGATCGAGGACTTCGACGCCATCATGCAGCTCAACGTGCGTGCCGCCTACTTCGTGGCGCAAGCCGTGGCGCGCCGGCTGATCGAGGCACAGGGGCCGGGCTCGATCATCAATGTATCATCGCAGATGGGCCACGTCGGCGCGGCCCGGCGCAGCGTCTATTGCGCCTCCAAGCATGCCATGGAGGGTTTCACCAAGGCGATGGCGATCGAGCTCGCCCCGCACAACATTCGGGTCAACTCGCTCGGGCCGACCTTCCTCGACACGCCATTGACGCGGCCATTCTTCGAGAATGCCGCGTTTCGCGACGAGGTGCTATCCAAGATCAAATTCGGGCGTCTCGGAACCGTCGACGACCTGTTGGGGGCGATCATGTTTCTTGCCTCGGATGCTTCCGCGCTGATGACCGGATCGGCGCTGATCGTTGATGGTGGCTGGACCGCCGATTGAGAGGGAGCCAGAGCGACATGTCGCCGCCCGCGCTGTCAAGCCGCGTCCGCTGCCGCCGCTTGCGAAGCCTGCCCGCTTGCGCTCTGATCGACGCCGAAGTTGAGCGGATGTGCGCATGAGTGGCAAGCCTGCGGCTGCCCGGCTGGCCGTTGATATCGGCGGGACCTTCACGGATATTGTGCTGGTTGCCGACGACAGGCGCCTGGTCGGCAAACTCATCACCACGCCGCGGGCGCCCGAGGCGGCGGTGATCGAGGGGGTGCGCGACATCCTGGCGCGCGCCGGGCTTGGCTTTGCCGATATCGGCGTCTTCGTGCATGGCACGACCCTTGCCACCAATGCCATCATCGAGCGCAAGGGTGCCAAGGCCGCGCTGATCACCACCGAAGGCTTCCGCGATGTGATCGAGATCGCCGACGAGGGCCGCTTCGATCAATACGACATCAATATCGTGAAGCCGGTACCGCTGGTACCACGCGAGCTGCGCTTCACGGTGCCTGAGCGGATCGATGTCAACGGCGGCGTGCGCTTGGCGCTCGACGAAACCGCGGTCCGCGCCGTCGCCAGCCGCCTGCGCGCGTTGGCTGTCGAGGCGGTGGCGGTGGCATTCATCCATGGCTATGCCAATCCCAGCCACGAACAGCGCGTTGCTGCCATCCTGGCTGCGCTCAATCCGGGTCTCGCCGTCACCCTGGCGTCCGCGGCCTGTCCGGAAGCGCGCGAATGGGAGCGCACCTCCACCGCCATCGCCAACGCCTACGTGCAGCCGCTGCTGGCGGGCTACCTGCTGCGGCTCAAAGCCACGATGGCCGAGCTCGGTTATCGGCGTCCGATTCATCTGATGACGTCGGGCGGCAGCCTTGCCAGCCTCGAGACCGCGGCGCGGTTTCCGGTGCGGCTGGTCGAATCCGGCCCCGCCGGTGGCGCGCTGCTGGCCGGTTACCTGGCGCTGGAGCGCGGCGAGCGTCGCATTCTGTCGTTCGACATGGGCGGCACCACGGCCAAGATCTGCCTGATCGATGACGGTGAGCCGCTCAAGGCGCGTGCCTTCGAGCTCGATCGCCGCTCGCGCTTCAAAAGGGGCAGCGGCATGCCGGTGCGTATCCCGGTGATCGAAATGGTGGAGATCGGCGCCGGCGGCGGCTCGATCGCGCGCGTCGACGGCATGCAGCGCATTCTGGTCGGTCCCGACAGCGCCGGCGCCGAACCGGGACCGGCCTGCTATGGTCGGGGGGGCGAGCAAGCAACGGTGACCGATGCCGATCTGGCGATCGGCAAGATCGATCCCGACTGCTTCGCCGGCGGTAAGATCGCCGTCGACCCGGCGCGCGCCGCCGCGGCGCTGACGCGCGCAGTGGGCGACAGGCTCGGCGGTAAAACCGCGACACAGGCCGCGATCGGCATCACCGAAATCGTCGATGAGAATATGGCAAATGCGGCGCGCGTGCATGCCATCGAGCGTGGCGTGGCGGTCGGCGAGCGCACCTTGGTGGCCTTCGGCGGCGCCGCCCCGCTGCACGCCAGCCGCATCGCCGAGAAGCTTGGCATCGGTCGCATCATCGTGCCGGCGGACGCCGGGGTGGGTTCGGCGGTGGGCTTCCTGGTGGCGCCTGCCGCCTATGAGCTCGTTCGCTCACGCTACATGCCGCTCGCCGGGTTTGCCGCCGAGGCCGCCAACGCCATCCTTGAGGAGTTGGTCGCCGAAGCCGTGGCGCATTGCCGGGCGGCGGCGGGCGAGCAGCCGATCCTGGTGCGGCGCGCCGCCTTCATGCGCTATGCCGGACAGGGTCACGAAATCACGGTGGCCATGCCCGAGCGGGCGTTGACGCCGGCCGATGCCGCAACCTTGCGGCAGGCCTTCGAGGCCGAATACGGCCGGCTGTTTCAGCGCCACATTCCAGGCGCCGAGATCGAGATCATGAGCTTTATGGTGCTGGCGACGACGGCAAGCCTGCGGCCGCCGCGTCTGGCGCCGGTCGCAACGAGTTCGCCACCGCCGCCGGCGGCCAGCCGCTCGGTAATCGATGCGCGCCTGGGCCATGCCCAGGCCGTGGCCGTGTTCGATCGCGGCCTGCTGGCGCCCGGTACGCGGATCGAAGGGCCGGCGCTGATCGTTGAGGACGGCACCTCGACCTATGTTTCGCCGAGCTTCGATGTCAGCGTCGATGCCGGTGGCGCGCTGGTATTGACGGCGCGGTCGAAGCTCGACTGAGGACCAAGCGATGCGCAAGCTATCCAACGACATCGAGCTGCAGATCATGTGGAACCGCCTGATCGCGGTGGTCGAGGAGCAGGCGCAAACCTTGCTGCGCACCGCCTTTTCGGCGATCGTGCGCGAGGCCGGAGACCTCTCGGCCGGCATTTTCGACAGCCAGGGGCGGATGCTGGCGCAGGCGGTCACCGGCACGCCGGGCCACGTCAATTCGATGGCCGAATCGGTCAAGCATTTCATTGGCCACTTCGGCTTGGAAAACATGGCCCCGGGCGATGCCTACATCACCAACGACCCCTGGATGGGCACCGGCCACCTCAACGATTTTGTCGTCACCACGCCCTGCTTCTACCAGGACCGACTGATCGGCCTGTTCTCCTGCACCTCGCATCTGATGGACATCGGCGGCATCGGTTTTGGTCCGGATGGCACCGATGTGTTCATGGAGGGGCTCTATATTCCCTTTCTCAAGCTGTTCGCCGAAGGCAAGGTCAATGACACCTTGTTGGCGATGATCCGCGCCAACACGCGCCAGCCGATCGATACCGTTGGCGATGTCTACTCGCTCGCCGCGTGCAACGACGTCGGCTGCCAGCGGCTGATCGAGATGATGCGCGAGTTCGAGCAGGACGACCTGGACCTGCTGGCCGAGCACATATGTACCAAGAGCCGGCAGGCGGTGCTGGCCGAAATCGCCACGCTGCCCAAGGGCTCGTGGTCAAACAGCATGACCACCGACGGCTTCGATGGGCCGATCACCTTGCGCGCCACGACCACGATCACGCCCGAGGGCATCCACGTCGATTATAGCGGCACCGATCGGCAGGCGCGGCGTGGCATCAACGTGCCGCTTGCCTATACCACGGCCTACACCGTGTTCGGGCTCGGCTGCATCGTCGCCAGCAAGATCCCGAACAATGCCGGGTCGCTGTCGCCGCTGACCGTGTCGGCGCCGCCGGGCAGCATTCTCAATGCCGCCAAGCCCGCCGCCGTCTGCATCCGGCACGTGATCGGCCAGATGCTGCCCGATGTCGTGTTCGGCTGCTTGGCGCAGGCGATTCCGGAGCGAATTCCGGCCGAGGGTACGTCCTGCCTCTGGAACTTGATTGTGCGCGGGTCGCTGCCTGCCGGGCGCGGCGGCAACTATGCCTTCAGCCTGGCGATCACCTCCAATGGCGGTACCGGCGCGCGGCCCGAGGCGGACGGGCTATCGGCAACCGCCTATCCGTCCGGGGTCAAGGGCACGCCGGTCGAGATCGCGGAAGCCATCACCCCGCTGATCTTTTGGAAGAAGGAGCTGCGGCCGGGCTCCGGTGGCCGCGGCCGCACCCGCGGCGGCCTCGGCCAGATCATCGAGATCGAGAGCGCCATCGGCGAGCCGTTCGAGCTGTTGGCCGCCTTCGACCGTATCGACTTTCCTGCGCGCGGCCGCGCCGGCGGCATGCCCGGTGCGCCAGGGGCGGTTGCCATCAAGGGCGGACGCAAGCTCAAGGGCAAGGGCACGCAGACGGTGGAGCCGGGCGAGCGCCTGCTGGTGATGACGCCGGGCGGCGGCGGCCTCGGTGCGGAGGCAGCGCGCGATCCCCTGCTGGTGGCGGCGGATCGGCGCGAACAGCGGCTAACGGAGCCCAGCTGACGGCTGGCGCGGTTGCGGGCGCCGGCACGGCAGCACCTGAGGCGCAAGGAGGCGAGGCCATGCGATTTGACGAATACCGCAAGTTCGATGCCACTCAGCTGGCGGCGCTGATCGCCAAGCGCGAAGTCAGTGCCAAGACCGTGCTCGAGGTTGCCATTGCGCGAGCCGAGGCGATCAATCCGCTGATCAATGCCATTGTCCACCAGGCCTACGCGCAAGCGCATCAGGCGATCGCCGCCGGGCTGCCGAGCGGACCGCTGACCGGGGTGCCCTACCTGATCAAGGATCTCGGTTGCTTCCAACAAGGTCAGCCCGTCAGCTTCGGCAGCAAGCTCTATGCCGACTTCGTCGCCGACCACGACAGCGCCTATATCAGCCGCTGCAAGCGCGCCGGCCTGGTGCTGATGGGACGCAGCGCCAGTCCCGAATTCGGCTTGAGCCCGAATACCGAGCCGCGGCTTTACGGAGCCTGCAAAAATCCGTGGAACCTCGCCTACTCGGCGGGCGGCTCCTCCGGCGGCGCCGCCGCTGCCGTCAGCGCCGGCATCCTGCCCATGGCGCACGCCACCGACGGCGGTGGATCGATCCGCATCCCGGCCGCGCACTGCGGCCTGGTTGGCCTCAAGCCTTCGCGCGCTCGGATTTCGCTGGCGCCGGATGCCGGCGAGGGCTGGGGCGGCATGTCGGTCATGCACGCGGTGACCCGCAGCGTTCGCGATTGCGCCTTGCTGCTCGATGCCACCGCCGGCTACGAGCCCGGTGATCCCTATACCGCGCCGGCGGCCGCCAGCTTCGCCGCGGCGCTGGCGCGCCCGCCGCGCCGGCTCAGAATCGCAATGATGCTCAAGGATCATCGCGGCGCCAACCTCGCCCCCGACTGTTTGGCCGCCGTCGAGGGTGCGGCCAAGCTATGCCAGGATCTTGGTCATATCGTCGAGGAGGCCGATCCCGGCATCGACCTGGTGGCGTTGCGCAAGCAGAACTCGAGCATCGCCGCGGCCAACGTCGCCCGAGCCCTGGGGCTGCGCTGGGCGGCGCTGGGCCGGCAACCCGACGCCGGCGACGTCGAGGCGGCGACCTGGGCAGCCTTCAATACCGGGCGCAAGCTTACCGCCGTCGAGTACGTGGCCGCCATCGCCGCCACGCATGCGGCCGGTCGCAAGCTGGCGTCGTTCCTCAGCGGCTATGATGTTATTCTGTCCACGGTGGTGGCCGGACCGCCGCCGCGGCTTGGCTATTTCGATATGGATGGCGACGTGCCCACCTTTGCCGAGCGGGTCAGCCAATATTTGAGCGTGACGCCGGTGCATAACGCCACCGGCACCCCGGCCATCAGCCTGCCGCTCTACTGGACCCAAGACGGCTTGCCGGTCGGGGTGCACTTCGCCGGACGCTATGGCGAGGACGGCACGCTGTTGCAGCTTGCCGCCCAACTGGAGGCGGCGCAACCGTGGTTCGACCGCGTGCCGGCGATTTGAGGCGGGTGCCGCGAGGAAAGCCGCCAAGCGCAAAGGAGCGCCATGCACAGCATCAATCAGCGGATCGCGTCCGAGCTCGGCGTCGGCGCAGGCCAGGTCGCAGCCGCGATCGGGTTGTTGGACGAGGGAGCCACCGTTCCCTTCATCGCCCGCTATCGCAAGGAGAAGACCGGCAGCCTCGACGATACCAAGCTCAGGACCATCGAGGCGCGGCTCGCCTATCTACGCGAGCTCGAGGACCGGCGCGCGGCGGTGCTCAAGAGCATCGGCCAGCAGGGCAAACTGACGCCGGAGTTGGCGGCCCTGATCAACGCCGCCGCCGCCAAGGTCGAGCTCGAAGATCTCTATGCCCCCTATCGGCCGAAGCGGCGCAGCAAGGCCCAGACGGCGCGCGAGGCTGGGCTCGAGCCGCTGCTCGATGCCCTGCTGCACGATCCGAGCCTCGATCCGGAAACCGCGGCCAACCCGTTCGTCGCCCCGGCCAAGGCCGTGGCCGATGCCGGCGCCGCCCTCGACGGCGCCCGCCACATCCTGATCGAGCGCATCGGCGAGACCGCGAAACTCGTTGGCCAACTGCGCGAATGGATGTGGACGGAGGGCGTCTTGGCCTCCAGGCTGGTGAAGGGCAAGGCTGGCGAAGGCAGCAAGTTCGCCGACTATTTCGACTTCCGGCAAAGCATCAAGGACATTCCTTCGCACCGGGCGCTGGCGCTGTTGCGTGGCCACAACGAAGGCACCCTGGCGCTGCAGCTCGACGTGCCCGATGCCGATGCCGCCCCGCACCCGGCCGAGGCTAAGATCAAGTTGGCGTTTGGCCTCGCCGAGCGCGGGCGGCCGGCCGACGCCTGGCTGGCCGAAGGCGTGCGGCTCGCCTGGCGATCGAAGCTTGCCGCCGCGCTCAAGAACGACCTGCTGGCGCGGCTGAAAGAGCGGGCAGATGTGGACGCGATCGGCGTCTTCTCAAAGAATATGCGCGATCTGCTGCTTGCCGCACCTGCCGGAGCGCGCGTGACGATGGGGCTCGATCCCGGCTTCCGCACCGGTGTCAAGGTGGCAGTGGTGGACCGCACCGGCAAGCTCGTTGCCACCGACACCATCTACCCGCATGAGCCGAACAACGATTGGCGGGGCGCACTTGCCACCTTGGCGGCTCACTGCCTCAAGCACAAAGTCGAGCTCCTCAGCATTGGCAACGGCACGGCCGGCCGCGAGACCGACAAGCTCGCCGCCGAGCTGATGGCGAAGTTGGTGGATTTGAAGCTGAGCAAGGTGATGGTGTCAGAAGCCGGCGCCTCGGTCTACTCGGCGTCCGAGCTCGCCGCCAAGGAGTTTGCGTCGCTGGACGTCAGCTTGCGTGGCGCCGTGTCGATTGCGCGCCGGCTGCAGGACCCGCTGGCGGAACTGGTCAAGATCGAGCCCAAGGCGATCGGCGTCGGCCAATATCAGCACGACGTCGATCAGAGCGGGCTGGCCCGCTCGCTTGACGCCGTCGTCGAGGACTGCGTCAACGCGGTCGGCGTCGATGTCAACATGGCCTCGGCGCCGCTGTTGGCGCGCGTGGCCGGTCTCAATCAGACCTTGGCCGGCAACATCGTTGCCTTCCGCGACCAACACGGCGCCTTCAAAACCCGGACCGCTCTCAAGCGGGTGCCGCGACTCGGGGTCAAGGCCTTCGAGCAGGCAGCGGGGTTCTTGCGGATCCCGAACGGCAGCAACGCGCTCGATGCTTCGGCCGTGCATCCGGAGGCCTATCCCCTGGTTGAGCGGATTGCCGAGGCCAGCAAACGACCGCTTAATTCGCTGATCGGCGATGCGAACTTCCTGCGATCACTGAAACCGGCCCTGTTCGCCGACGCCGTGTTCGGCATCCCGACGGTGAGCGACGTCTTGCGCGAACTCGAGAAGCCCGGCCGCGACCCCCGTCCCCAGTTCAAGACGGCGACCTTTGCCGAGGGGGTGGAGAAGCTATCGGATCTGCGACCCGGCATGGCGCTTGAGGGCGTGGTGACCAATGTCACCGCCTTCGGTGCCTTTGTCGACGTCGGCGTACACCAGGACGGCCTGGTGCACATCTCGGAGCTGTCGGATCGGTTCGTCAAGGATCCGCGCGAGGTGGTGAAGGCGGGTGACGTCGTCAAGGTGCGGGTGTTGAGCGTCGACGCCGAGCGCAAGCGCGTGGCATTGACGATGAAGGCCGGCGCGCGTCCGCCGGCGGTCGCGGGTGGGGCTGGGCCAGGACCGCGCACCGCCTCGCTACCGGGCGGCCGGGCAGGCGGGGAGAATGCCATCGCGGCCGCGCTCAAGCGCGCCCA
>Ga0126376_10001814_pt1 | contig 11769 bp, 10 predicted proteins | sample PanSoiMetPlot_15_FD_92760 | JGI IMG/M metagenome (GOLD analysis project Ga0126376, IMG submission 92760) | Tropical forest soil microbial communities from Panama - MetaG Plot_15 | ecosystem: Environmental > Terrestrial > Soil > Tropical forest > Bulk soil | place: Panama | collected 2016-02-17
CCTCGGCTCGGGCGGCGGCATTGACGTGCTCCTCTCGGCGAAACGCGTAGGGCCGAAGGGCAAGGCCTATGGGCTCGACATGACGGACGAGATGCTAGCCCTCGCGCGGGAGAATCAGAAGAAGGCAGGCGTCACCAATGTCGAGTTCCTCAAGGGGGAAATCGAACACATCCCCCTGCCCGACAACAGCGTGGACGTCATCATCTCGAATTGCGTCATCAATCTGTCGGCTGACAAAGACCGGGTGCTCACGGAGGCGTTCCGGGTGCTCAAGCCTGGCGGGCGCTTTGCGGTCTCGGACGTCGTCGTGCGCGGTGACGTGCCGGCCGACATCCGTCGCAGCGTGGAGCTCTGGATCGGCTGCGTAGCGGGAGCGCTCGAGGAGAACGAGTATCGCGACAAGCTGGCCAAAGCTGGCTTCGAGGCGATCGGCGTCGAGCCGACACGGGTGTATCGGACTGAGGATGCACGCGAGTTCTTCGCCGGCTCGGGGATCGACATCGACGCAATTGCGCCCCAGGTCGAAGGCAAGTTCATGAGCGCGTTCGTTCGTGCCGTCAAGCCCAGGCTCCGCTGAGCCTGATCCAGCTCGCTTCCGTCGCAGCAACCTAAACGTCACGGTCGTGTGATTTTTTCGCAACTGTCCACGCGCATTCTCCGAGCCCACAGACGGTCCGTTCCGGTCGCTCGTTTGAGGCGCTGGGCAGAGGAGCTCTGCACGCTGCAGGCTGCCGTTCGGATGAAGTTGGAGGGTAGCGATGAGACACATTGAGCTGGCGCAATTGTCTCGGTCGACATCCCGTCGAACGGGCGCGGCCGCAATAGGCGTGTTTGCAGTCGTGGGATTGGTATTGGCTGTCCATGGGCACAGCGGCGGTCAGACGCCAACGACCACCGACAAAGTACGGCTTGAGGGAGCTGGCGCGACGTTTCCAGCCCTGCTCTACAAGAAATGGATCGCTCTTTACATGGCGCAGAATCCGCAAATCGTGATTGACTACAAGGATGTCGGGAGCGGCGAAGGCGTGAAGCGCTTCCTTGCGCGAAGCGTCGACTTCGGAGCCAGTGATGGCGCCCTTACTGACGAGCAGATCGCGGCAGTCGCGGGCGGCGCTCGTCTCGTGCCCGTCACCGCAGGCATGGTGGTGCTGGCCTATAACGTCCCGGGACTTGGTGGCGAGCTCAAGCTCAGCCGCGATGTCTACCTGGACATCCTTCTGCACAAGATCGTCAAATGGAACGACCCACGCATCCAAGCTATCAATCCAGATCTCAAGCTTCCGAATCGCAACATCGCCCTCGTGGCTCGGCAGGATGGTAGCGGCACCACATTCGCGCTGTCCAACCATCTCAGCGCGATCAGCACTGAGTGGCGCAACGCCGTCGGGACTGGATACATCGTCGACTGGGCTGGCCGAGCAATGCGAGGCCGCGGCAACGAGGGTGTCGCAGCACTCATCAAGCTAGGTGAGGGATCGATCGGGTACGTCGAGTACGCTTTTGCTCTCCGCCTGGGGCTGCCGATGGCACGGCTGCAGAACAAGGCGGGCCATTACGTCGCCCCCACCGACCGCAGCGGCCAGACAGCGCTAGCAAGTAACATCAAACAGATGCCCGAGAATCTCCGCCTATTCCTTCCCGATCCGGATGGTGAGGAGTCGTATCCAATCGTGTCGTTCAGCTGGCTGTTGCTTTACGAGAATTACCAAGATCGGCAGAAGAGCGTAGCCCTCAAAGATTTCATCAGATGGGGCCTCTCGCGAGGCCAGTCGTACAGCCCTGAGCTCGGGTATGTCGCATTGCCAGCGGACGTCGCGGAACTATCACGAGCGGCCCTCGAAAGGGTCAACTGACTCTCGCGCCTTGTAGAACCACGCGGTAGCGCGTCCGTTCTGCTGTCTCGCTCTGGGCGGCAAGCGCGGGCCGCCGCATCGGCGCTTTCTTGACGTCGGTCAGATGCTCAGCCAGCGGTGGATCGAGCCGTGCTCTCAGAACCGGTTCCGAAGCTCGCGCGCAGCCACACCAAACTGGCGCTGCAAGGCGCGCCGCAGAGCGCTTTCGGACCCGAAACCGGTCTTGCCGGCAACTTGAACGACTTGCTGGTCCGTCGTTTGTAGGAGCGAACGCGCCATCTCGCAACGAATTCTCTCCACGGCCTCTGCGGGCGTTGTGCCGGTCGCTGCCGCGAATTTTCTATGAAAGCTGCGAGGCGTTTGGCCAACGGCTGCTGCCATGTCGTCGACAGTCCAAGCGTCACTCAGACGATTGGCAATACGCTGCAACAGCCCCTTGTAAGGCTCGGCGCTCGCATCTTGCAGCGCCATCGGCTCGCTGTATTGGCGCTGTCCGCCCGACCGCCTCATGTAGACCACGAGGCGACGCGCAACACGCGACGCCAGTGCTGCTCCGTGGTCGTCCTCGATGAGCGAGAGGGTGAGGTCGATCCCCGCGGTGACACCCGCGGTCGTCCAGATATCGCCGTCACGAATGAACAGCGGCTCGGAATCGACATGGATCTTGGGAAATTCCTGAGCTAACCGCGCACACGACCGCCAATGCGTGACTGCGGTCCGATTGTCCAGAAGTCCCATCTCGGCCAGCACGAACGCACCGGTGCAGGTTGCGCAGATGCGTCGGGCTCGGCGGCACAGGCGCAACAGTGCTGAGAGGGCATCCTTGCGCAAACGCACGCGATGGACGCCGGGTCCACCCGGAATGAACAGTGTGTCGATGGCCCCCGAGCTTGGCAGGGGTTCCGCAACAATCGCGAAGCCCGACGCGGTCATTACGGAGCCCCCCGCAAGAGCGCAGACGCGCAGCTCGTAACGCGGTGCCGCACCTTCTTCGTTGGCGGTCGTGAGAGCCTGCGCCGTCCCCGCCACGTCCACGACCTGCACGCCGTCGTACACGAACATGACAGCGCGGCGCTTTGGCAGATTTCGCTCGCTCTTTGACATGGCTGCCAACCTATCATGCCGGTAGCATGACGCTCAATATGGGTGAGCCAACGGCAAATCGAATACGACCCTGGATCACCGATCTCCTCGCCACCCGAGATCATGGCTGCTTCTGTAGGAGGTCATGATGTCTGAGATCACGGAGAATCCGAGTAACGCCGCAGCACTACGATTTAGGCCCGCGAGATTTTTTGTGGCGCTGCGTGGGTTAGATGTGCGGCCCAATCTCATGCTGATCGGACTGGCGGGACTCTTTGCAGGACTGGGGATTTACAGACCCAACCAGGCGACCGCCACGGCCCACTACGTCGTCCGCGCCCTGGCCGAGATCGGCCCATGGCTGGCGGCGTCGGTGTGCATCGCGGCGGGTGCTCGGGCGATTGGCCTCGATCAGCTTGCTGCGAAAGCGTTCACGGGGCGCGAAAGCCGCATGATCATCCTGGCGTCCGTGATCGGCGCGGCGCTGCCGTTCTGTTCCGTCAGCGTTATTCCGTTTGCAGCGGGCCTGCTCGGCGCGGGCGTGCCGCTCGCGCCGGTGATGGCGTTCTGGATTTCGTCGCCGCTTATGGACCCGACTCAATTCTTCATCGCATCGGGCGTGCTTGGGATCGGCTTTGCGTCCGCGAAGATGCTGAGCGCCGTTGGCATGGGGATGTTGGGCGGCTTCGGCACCATGATGTTGGTTCGTGCCGGCTGGCTGGACGCCACGGCCGCACTCCGAATCCGTGCTATGACTGCCACCTCCTTCTGCAGATCAACACCGGCCGTCACTGCCTCACCGCCAGTGAAGTCGTCTTGTGGCTCTGCCAAGGCAGCGTCTGATCCATCTTTCGCGGTCCCTGGCTCAGTGGTCCTATGGCGCTTCTGGACTGACGCCGCAAGGGCGCAACGATTTTTGACGACCGCTACCTCAACCGGCTGGTTTCTCGTGCGCTGGCTCGCTGTCGCCTTCGCAATCGAAAGCCTGATGATTGCATGGTTGCCGGTCGGTACAGTCGGAACATGGCTCGGTGCAGGTGCTGGCCCGCTAGCAGTGCCGCTCGCCGTCGCGATCGGCATTCCCGTCTACCTCAACAGCTTGGCCGCCATCCCGTTTGTCTCCGGCCTTATCAACCTGGGTATGAGTCCAGCTACGGCTCTCGCCTTCATGTTGGCGACCAGCTCGACCGGGTTCCCCGCGATGGTGGCGCTCTGGGCATTGGTGAAGCCCCGAGCTTTTGTCCTTTACCTTGGGTTCGCGATCACTGGGGCGATGATAGCTGGATACACCTACGCGGCCACGCTCGCGCTGCTGAGCAATTAGCGGGATCGGGCGGTGCGGTCGCTTTCTCGAACGATCCGTTGACGCTCGAGCACTGCCGGGCTGGTGTGCCTCTGTTATGAAGCCTCGCGGTCGGCGACCTCACTACCGGAGCGTCCAATATCATCGAGTCGCCGCTGAAGCGCCATCTCGTCGAGGTCTTCGAGCCGTAGACTCACGAAGATCCTGATCCGGGCATCGAGCTCCGAGTAGATCTTCCTGAACGCATCTCGCCGCTTGAGGTCCGGTCCCACAACGGCTGCCGGGTCCTCGACTCCCCAGTGCGCTGTGATCGGCTGCCCTGGCCAGATCGGGCACGCCTCGCCAGCGGCCTTGTCGCACACCGTAAATACGAAATCGAGAGGCGGGCTGTCGGGCCGCGCAAACTCGTCCCAACTCTTGCTCCGAAGGCCGTCCGTCGAGAAGTTCATGCTCTTCAGCAGCTCAATCGCGAAAGGATTGACGATCCCGGTTGGATGGCTTCCAGCGCTAAACGCTCGGAACCGACCTGCACCCCATCGGCCGAGCAACGACTCGGCCATGACGCTTCGAGCCGAGTTACCGGTACATAAGAAGAGGACGTTGTAAACGCGCTTTGCGCTCATCTCGACTCCCCAGGACAGTTTAAGCCCCGCGTCCTGTTTTGGAGGCTACTCAAGCGGTGTTGCGCGAGCGCAACGTTTTCGCGACGACTGTGTCACGCCCGTAGCGCGGCCGAGTCAGTCGATCCCTAGACCGACACGACCAATCCGTCGCTGGCGCACTCTTCAGGCACTTTATCCGCCTGCGCGAGCATCTCCCGGCTCATGTGAGTCAGAATCACACGTCGTGCTCCAAATGCCTGGCGGTGTGCGGCGATATCAGGGTAATTGAGGTGCCATTTGATTGGCTTCTCATAGAAGTACGACTCAGCGATAAAAAGGTCGGCGCCGGCCGCAACTTTCGCCACATCGTCCGTCCACTCGGTATCGCCGGTGTAAGAGACGACCTTACCGCCGACTTCAACGCGAATGGCGGTGGGATTGGTTTCCGCCGTGTGGCGCGCCAGCTGTGGCGTCACGACGAGGTCCAGGATCCGGTGTGATCGGCCTGGTTCCATCTCGAGCCAGGTGAGCGGGAACTTTGGCGTCATCACGTGCGAGCCGGGGAATAGAGCTTCTCGAATCTCGCCCATGCGTCGTTGTAAATCACGAGGGCCTGCGATAACGAGCGGCCGGGCGCGTTTCGCGCCAAGCATCGCGTCGATCAAAAGAAAGGGCACGCCGCCGCAATGATCTCCGTGCAGATGGGTCAACAGGATGGCGTCGATCGAATTGTGCTCGATCCCTTGCTGCGCCAGCGCGATGAGTGACGAAGTTCCGAAATCGATCGCGAACCGTGACTGCGGTCCATCCACAAGGATGCAGGTCTGGAACCGCCCGCCGCTGCCAAAGGAATCGCCTGACCCCACAAACCGGACGCTCACCGCCATTAGATGATTCCGCTCTCGCGCAGGGCCGCGCGTTCGGCAGAACTAAGCTTCAACAAGCTCTCGAGCACCTCTTCGGTGTGCTGGCCCAACGTGGGCGGGGGTCGTCGGAAGCTCACTGGCGTCTCTGAGAGCTTTAGCGGACTGCCGATCAGCGGAACGGCGTTCGCTGGGTGCTCCATTGAGATTTTCATCCCCCGATGGAGGACTTGGGGATCGTCGAAGACGCGATCGATCGTGTTGACGGGTCCACACGGAAGCTCAGCCGCTTGCAGCTGGTCAACCCAGTGCTGTGTGGTGTGCTTTTGCGTCAGTCCCTTGAAGAGTTCGACGAGCTCGACTCGGTGCTTGAGGCGCGTCGAATTTGTCGCAAAGCGTGGATCCGCGGCCAGCTCGGGAGCGCCTGCAACTTCACACAGCCGTCGGAACTGCCGGTCGTTGTTTGCACCGAGAATCACGTGGCCATCGCGCGTGGGAAAGACTTGATAGGGCACAGTGTTGGGGTGCGCGGTCCCCCACCGTCCCGGCACCTTCCCCGACAGCAAATAGTTGAGGCCAACGTTGTAGAGCCAACCGACCTGTACGTCGAGCAGCGCGATGTCGATGTGTTGTCCATAGCCCGTACGGTCCCGGTGCCGCAAGGCACTGAGAATGCCGACTCCGGCATAGAGGCCGCTTATCACGTCGTTCACCGCGACGCCGACCTTGACCGGTGGCGCGTCGGTTTCACCGGTGACGCTCATGATTCCGCCCTCACCCTGCGCCATGAGATCGTAACCGGGTCGCGCCGCATATGGCCCGTCTTGGCCATACCCGGTAATCGAGCAGTAGACGAGCCTCGGGCAACTGTCGCGCAGCTGTGCATAGGCGAGGCCATACTCGGACAGAGCCCCAACCTTGAAGTTCTCGATGAGAACGTCCGCGTGTTCCGCGAGGCGGTGTACCAGCGCCGCACCTTCAGGCCGCGCGAAGTTGATCGTGACCGAGCGCTTGTTGCGGTTCGCGCTCAGGTAGTACCCACTCTCAGTCGTCTCGTCTCCGCTGGCATCTCGGACAAATGGCGGCCCCCACGTCCGAGTCTCGTCCCCCACGCCAGGTCGTTCGACCTTGATGACTTCCGCGCCCAGGTCGCCAAGCATCTGTGTGCATGACAGGCCCGCGAGCACGCGACTAAGATCCAGAACGGTGATGCCGTCAAGCGGTCCAGGAGTCATGCAGGCGCCACGTCTTCGGGGGATAGTCCGGGCACACTTCGTATGCGGCATCGCACAACGTAATGACGTAGTCCCATCGTGTTCCCATCTGAGAGATCTGCTTCGCGCGATGGCCACGCAGGCTCACGCCGCGTTCCGCCATGACCTGCTCCGCTAAGGAATGCACTCTGGTCGGCGTCGCCCCGGCGCTCGCGACGTAAAATCCGTCACCGCTACTTTTGGTTCGGGCTGATCCGACCAAGGCATTCCGAATTCTTCGCGCCACAGAAACCAAACGAAGGCCACGTACCCAACGAAAAGGATCGTCATGAGAAAGAACTCGGATATCGATCCCGATGCTTCCTATTCCTCCGCGTAGACCTTCTTGAGATTCGCGACGACGCTGGGATCGGCCAGCGTGCTCGTTTCGCCCAGCGCTCTGCCCTCGGCGATATCCCTCAGCAGTCGCCGCATGATCTTGCCGCTACGGGTCTTGGGGAGTTCAGCCGCATAGATGATGTCGTCGGGACGCGCCAGGGCGCCGATCTTCTTAGCCACGTGAGCCTTGATCGCATCTTGCAATTCCGGCGTCATCGTATTGCCCTGCTTGAGCGTGACGAACGCGGAAATTGCCTGGCCCTTGATCTCGTGCGTTTTGCCGATCACGGCCGCTTCGGCGACCTTCGGATGCTCGACGAGGGCCGACTCGACCTCCATGGTCGAGACGCGATGGCCGGAGATGTTCATGACGTCGTCGATGCGGCCAAGCAGCCAGAAGTAGCCCTCCTTGTCCCGCTTCGCGCCGTCCCCGGTGAAGTACATGCCCGGGACCTGGCTCCAATACGTCTTCTCATACCGCGCGGGGTCTCCGTAGATTCCGCGCAACATCCCAGGCCACGGCTTCTTGAGCACGAGATAACCCGCCTCGACAGGCTCTCCGCGATCGTTGACGATGTCGGGCTCGATACCGGGGAACGGAAAGGTCGCCGAGCCCGGCTTGCAGACCGTGATACCGGGTAGCGGTGTAATGAGAATCTGACCCGTTTCCGTCTGCCACCATGTGTCGACGACGGGGCAGCGGCCGCCACCGATGACCTTCCAGTACCAGACCCACGCCTCGGGATTGATCGGCTCGCCAACCGTGCCGAGCAAGCGGAGCGACGAAAGGTCACAGCGCTTTGGATATTCCTCACCCCACCGCACGAACGTCCGGATCGCTGTGGGTGCCGTATAGAGGATGGTGACGCCGTACTTCTCTACGATTCGCCAGAAACGGTCCTTGTCGGGGGTATCTGGCGTTCCCTCGTACATCACGATGGTGGTGCCGTTCGCGAGCGGTCCATAGACGATGTACGAGTGGCCGGTGACCCAGCCGATGTCGGCGGTGCACCAGTACACGTCCTCCTCGCGCAGGTCAAAGATCAGCCGGTGTGTAGTACTGACTCCGGTGAGGTAACCGCCCGTGGTGTGGATGATTCCCTTTGGCTGGCCCGTCGAGCCCGACGTGTAGAGAAGGTAGAGCATGTCCTCCGCGTCCATCGGCTCGGGCGCGGTGAAGGCGTCGGCGTCCTTCACAAAGTCGTGCCACCAGATATCGCGACCATTTTGCCAATCGATCTGCTGGCCGGTGCGCCGGCAAACGATGACCGTCGTGACGAACGCGCACTCCTTGACTGCCTCGTCAGTATTCTTCTTGAGTGCCACCGTGCTTCCGCGGCGATAGCCGCCGTCGGCGGTGATGACCACCTTTGACTTGCAGTCGTTGATGCGGTCGCGCAACGATTCCGGCGAGAAGCCCCCGAACACCACGCTGTGCACGGCGCCGATACGCGCGCACGCCAGCATCGCGATCGGCAGCTCGGGGATCATGGGCATGTAAATCGTGACCATGTCCCCTTTTTTCACGCCACGTTGTCGCAGCGCCGATGCAAACTGATTCACCTCGCGGTACAGGTCCCGGTAGGTCAGGACGCGAGTATCTCCCGGCTCGCCTTCCCAGATGATGGCCGCCTTGTTCCGACGTGGTCCTTCAAGGTGCCGGTCGATACAGTTATCCGAAACATTCAGCTTGCCGCCGATGAACCACTTCGCATAAGGAAGCTTCCATTCGAGGCTCTTGCGCCATGGCTTGATCCACCGAAGCTCCTTCGCCTGTTGTTCCCAAAACTTCACGGGGTTCCGGCGGGCCTGCTGGTAAATCGCCGTGGTCTTGACGCGCGCCATCTTCGTGAACTCTTTCGGCGGCGGGAACTTCCGGCCCTCTTTCAGAAGAGCCTGGATCGGTTCGTCCTTGCGGACTGCTTTCGCCATGGCGCGTCCTCTCGTTTTTGTATGTAGACGGGCTTGTGTCTCGGGGATTTTAAACCAGTTTTTCGAGACCGGTACGGGCATTGACACGGCGCGTGATCTCGCGACGTGCGGCGGCAATCCGCTCCACGGCGTCGAGGTCGTGCGTTGCCTTCTCGATGAAGTGCCGATCGTTGATGTCGCGAAGGTTGATGCGAGCGGTCAACGTCGACGCCTCGACAACGGCACCCGCGAGCGCCGCCGCAACGGAGAGATCTCCTACCGTACTCACACGGACGATATCGACGACCGAAGCACACAGCTCGAGGACGCTCGCGGCGGCCCGCGCAGTCTCGATCGGCACGAGTGTCGCGCGTTGCAGAGCCCCTTGTTGGTGTGGTCCCCGTAGGTCGCTCGAGACGCGCCGCGCGTCGAGAAAGGCTTCGTATGCTTCGATATCGTCGTGGATCAACTTGCGTAATTGAACACGGAGCGCATCGGACTGCTCGATGGCGCTCATGATGACCTTCTCGGATGGGACGTGACGGGCGGTAACTCGGCATACCATGCCCACAAGCGCGGCCGCGGCTGCCCCGGTCAAGGCTCCGGCAGCGCCTCCGCCGGGTGTCGGTCGATCACTTGCGAGGCGATCGAGGAACGATTCGGCGCTTTCCATCGCGTCCTCCATTAAGGCGACCTCACCCACCGCTCTCTTCGTAGTCATGGCAAACTCAGGTCCCATGAATCGGGACCGACTTGAGCTCGTCGACCCGTTCATCGCTGCCGCCCTACGGGCGGAGTGCGAGCGGCAGCAACACTCGCTGAATCTGGTCGCGTCGGAGAACATACCTTCGGCCGCTGTCCGCGAAGCGCTCGCGTCGCCACTCCTCGGGAAATACGCAGAAGGGTATCCCGGGCGACGGTTTTACGGCGGGTGCGAAGTTATCGATCGTATCGAGCAAGTGGCCATCGATCGGGCTAAAGGCTTGTTCGGCATGGCCCACGCGAACGTTCAACCGCACTCGGGGACGAACGCCAACATGGCCGTGTTCCGGGCGATCTTGAAGCCTGGCGACATCATTTTGGGGCCCGACCTTGCACACGGAGGACACATCACGGCGGGCGCTGCCGCTAACTATTCTGGTCAGGTTTACTCCGTGGTCCACTATCACGTCCGCGCCGAGACTGAACTGATCGACTTGGACGAAGTGCGAAGGCTCGCCCGCGAGTATCGGCCGACGGCAATCATCGCGGGTGGATCGGCGTTTCCACGAGTCATCGACTTTGCCGCCTTCCACGACATTGCGAAAGAAGTCGGCGCCCGCTTGATCGCCGACATTGCCCATCCTGCCGGCCTCATCACGGCGGGACTCCACGTCTCGCCAGCAGGCCTCGCCGACTTCATCACGACGTCCACGCAAGAGACGCTTCGAGGACCGACCGGTGGCCTCGTCTTGTGTGGCAGTGACGATGCGGCGGCCATCGACCGCGCCGTCATGCCCGGTATCCAGTCGGGTCCTCACATGCACTCCGTGGCGGCCAAGGCGGTCGCATTTGCCGAGGCGGCGACCCCGCAATGGCGCATCTATCAACAGCGGGTCCTCGAAAACGCTCGCGCCCTGGCGACGGCCCTTTTGGCGGGCGGTCATCGTCTCGTCACAGGCGGCACGGATACACATCTGATTCTCGTCGACTTATCGGCATATGAGATGACCGGCAAGGAAGGGCAGGAGGCACTGGATTCTGTCGGGATCACCGTCAACAAGAACCCGCTCCCCTTCGACCGCCGAGATCACCGTGGGCTCCTCGAAATCAGCGGAATACGGCTTGGTACGCCTGCGATCACGTCGCGAGGTCTCGGTACCACCGAGATGATTGAGATCGCCGACCTCATCTCGCAAGTCATTGGAAGTCGTGGTGCGCCAGAAGTGATTGCTTCCGTGCGACAGGGTGTCGCCGATCTCGCCGCTCGCTTCCCACTCGGTTGGGAAGACCTCACGGCGCGGTCCATGACGCCGGCGGCCGAGGAAGCTCTCCGAGTAAGCAGCAGTGGACGCGTGGTCTAGTTACGTCTGGCGAAATCAGCGAGAGAAACGACAACGTCCGATTCAGCGTCCGCGGTGAGAGCACCGCACCACGCACATTCCGAGTTCGGCGACGCCAACGTATCGCGCCTCCCATGCAATGCGAACCCGCCGAGAGCGCGGGCGAGCGATTCACCACAGTCGCACCCCGTGAGCGATTCCATCCCGACGCGTACTCTATCGGGAATCACGACTCGCCACGATCACAGCACCGACGTTCTTAGCCGACGACAACGCTCCAGGCTTCCAGACTTCGATCGCAGCTTTTTCGACCCCGTCGAACTCCGAGAGAATCGTGCGGCATAGATGGGCGGCAAGTGTCTCGATCAGCTGAAAGCTCGATTTTTCGCACTCGGTGATCACGCGCCTGGAGACGACCCGATAGTCGATGCTGTCCTGAATGGCATCCGACCGCGCGACCTTGCCGAAGTCGACCTTCAGCTTGAGATTGATCACGATGCGCTGCTTTGCCGCTCGTTCG
>Ga0126376_10001815_pt1 | contig 11769 bp, 11 predicted proteins | sample PanSoiMetPlot_15_FD_92760 | JGI IMG/M metagenome (GOLD analysis project Ga0126376, IMG submission 92760) | Tropical forest soil microbial communities from Panama - MetaG Plot_15 | ecosystem: Environmental > Terrestrial > Soil > Tropical forest > Bulk soil | place: Panama | collected 2016-02-17
CGGCCTTGCGACTGCCGATTTCAAGGGCGCAGTGACGGTACTCAATGTCTGGGCATCATGGTGTGTGCCCTGTCACGACGAGGCCCCGCTGTTGATGCAGCTTGCTAGCGATTCTCGCATCCGGTTGGTCGGCATCAATTACAAAGACCAGGCCGACAATGCGCGGCGATTCCTCGGCCGCTACGGCAATCCGTTCACAGCCTCGGGCGCCGATGTCAGCGGACGCACGGCAATCGAATGGGGCGTCTACGGTGTCCCGGAAACCTTCATCATCGGCCGGGACGGCAAGATCGCTTACAAGCTGGTAGGGCCGATCACGCCGGAAAACATCAATCAGGTCATGAAGCCGGAGATCGAGAAGGCGCTGGCGAGCTCGTGACGAAGGCGGCGCTCGACCCTGCCAGGCGTACTGGGTTTTGGCGTCCTGGAGCGATCTAACGAAAGCGTTCCGAAGGACTGGATAAACCCGTCTTGGGCTGGTGGCGGGCCTGTCAGGCAGTGCTGGAAGCAGGGGCAGGTCGCGATCAGCAATGCCAATCACGTATCGAAAGGTGATGCAACGGCGCCCGAAGACGACGGCCCCACGGTCATCGTGCACGTGTGCAACGACGCGGGCAAATGGGGAAAAGGATTTGTGCTTGCAGTCAGCCGGCGATGGAGCGCGCCTGAACGCATTTACCGGGCGGCATTCGCGGAGCCACCATTTCCCCAACTTGGAGATGTTCAGTTTGTGCCGGTGACCCGCACCATCACTGTCGTCGCGAACTTGATTGGACAGCACGGCGTCCGCAGTGCACGCGGCAAGGCCCCCAGTCCGCTATCCGGCAATACGTGACGGGCTGCAAAAAGTCGCAACTTTCGCACGCGAGCGCGCGGCGTCCGTCGCAATGCCCAGAATAGGATGCAGATTGGCTGGCGGAGATTGGGAGGACATCGAACCCGTCATCGAAGAAGCGCTCGGCGCGCAGGGTATTCCCGTCAGCGTTTACGACCTTCCCTAACGAATTAAGACTTGGCTGCCGCCTCCAGCCAGGTGGGCCAACTATTGATGGAATGGACGTCGCGTGCGGCGACGCGAGCTGCCCGTCGGTTTGCCAGGCCCTTGCCACTTATTTCTCGGCCGACGCCGGTTCCACCGCATGCCGCATCATCAGCGGGTATTGCAGTGCCGCAAACACAAAGGTGATCGCTGTGAAGCCGAACACCTTGAAATTGACCCAGAAGTCAGTCGATTGCGTACGCCAGATCGCCTCGTTCAGTACTGCGAGGGCGAAGAAAAACACGGCCCAGCGCAGCGTCAGCTTGCGCCAGCCTTCTGGCGTGAGATGGAAAACCGAATCGAGGACGATCGCCAGGAGCGGCTTCTCGAAAATATAGCCTCCCAGAAGGGTGCCACCGAACAACACATAGACGATCGTCGGTTTTAGCTTGATGAACGTTTCATCATGGAGCACAAGCGTGAGCCCTCCGAACACCAGGACCACCGCCACGGTCACAACCGGCATGATCGGCCACTGGCGGGTCATCGCATAGGAGACGGCCAGCGCCGTCACCGCGGCGATCATCAAAGCGCCGGTGCCGACGAAGAGGCCGAATCGCGCATTTGCGGCGAAAAACAGCACCAGCGGCCCCAGGTCGAGAGCAAGCTTGAGGCGCGGATTGAGCTTGGGTTTTTCGGGCATCGTGGTCATGGAATAAATGTAACCCGGCGATTGGGATTTGTCATGAGCAGGCTTGTCACGCCTCCCTACGTCCTACCTCCCCGGCGTACGGCGGAAGCAATCGCATGTGGCCGGGCAGGCTCTTCTTTCGATGTCATCGCTCCAGCCCGGCGAGGGCCCGGGCGAATTCCCTGGCCCCGAAGGGGGCGAGGTCGTCAACGCCCTCGCCGACGCCGATGAAGTGCACAGGCAAGTGATATTTCGTGGCGATCGCCGCCAGAATACCGCCCCGCGCGGTGCCGTCGAGCTTTGTCATGACGAGGCCAGTCACGCCCGCGATTCTGGAGAATTCACCGACCTGAGACAGTGCGTTCTGGCCGACGGTCGCGTCCAGCACCAAAAGGACAGCGTGCGGTGCGGCGGGGTCGAGCTTTTTCATGACGCGGACGATTTTTTGCAGCTCGTCCATCAGGGCGCCCTTGTTGTGCAGGCGCCCGGCGGTATCGACGATCAGTACGTCGGTCGCCTGCCGGCGCGCCGCCTCCACGGCTGCAAAGACGAGCCCGGCGGCGTCAGCCCCTTGAGCGCTCGCAATCACGGGGCTGTGCGTTCGTTCACCCCAGATTTTCAACTGTTCAATGGCGGCGGCCCGAAAGGTATCGCCGGCCGCCAGCATGACGCTGCGACCTTCGCGCAAGAAGCGTGAGGCGAGCTTGCCGATCGTTGTGGTTTTACCCGAGCCATTGACACCGGCGACCAGGATGACGAATGGCCTCGATCCACCGTCGATCGTAAGCGGCTTGGCGACCGGGGCGAGGATCTTTTCGATCTCGGCCGCGAGAACTACCTTCACCTCCTCGGAACTGATCATCTTGTCGTAGCGGCCTTCACCCACGGCAGCGGCCATACGGGCCGCCACATCGACCCCAAAATCCGCCCGGATCAGCAATTCTTCGAGTTCCTCGATAACGCCAGCGTCGAGCTTGCGCTTGGAAACAAGATCCGAGATGGCCGTCGTGATGGCAGTTGAGGTGCGGCTCAGACCGCCGCGCAGGCGGCGCCACCAGCTCTGGCGCGAGGCGTCGGGCGCGTCAGTTGTGCTGTCATTCATGTCGGCGGCCGTGATACCGGTTTCGTCATGCCACTTAAAGAGATTACTGCCGACGACATGCAGGCCCGCGTGCTTTACCGCGACGGCCTGATGCTGATCGTCGACAAACCCGCCGGCCTTCCGGTGCATCGCGGACCGAAGGGCGGCGTGAGCCTCGAGGACTATTTCGACGCCCTGCGGTTCGGTCTGCCGCGCCCGCCCGCCCTGGCGCACCGTCTCGACAAGGATACCTCCGGATGCCTCGTGCTCGGGCGCCATCGCAAAGCACTTGCTCATTTGGGGCTCTTATTCAAGCACGGCAAGGTGGGCAAGACTTATTGGGCCGTGGTCGAGGGCGGCCCCGACGCCGAGGAGGGCACGGTCGAATTGTCCTTGGGCCGGCTTGACGAGAGGCGGGGCTGGTGGATGAAGCCGGATGCCAACGGGCTGCCTTCGGTGACCACGTGGAAGGTGCTGGGACGGTCGGCCCGCGCCAGCGCGCCGGGAGGGAGTGGCAGCCGTGCCGCAGCCCCACCCTCCCCCTTCAGGGGAGGAAGGTCGAACACCGGCGGTCAGCTAGCAGACCGGACGCCGCTCACCTGGCTCGCTCTCACACCGGTCACTGGCCGCACTCACCAACTTCGGGTTCACTGCGCGGCAAGCGGGTGGCCGATCGTCGGCGACAACATCTACGGAACGGCGCAGCGCTTCACCGGCCCGCCACAACTGCTTCATGCGCGCGAGGTGGTGGTGCCGATCTCAAAAAATAAGGCGCCAGTGCGGGTCGCGGCGCCGGTGCCCATCCACATGCGGGATTGGCTCCGCGCTTGCGGCTGGAACGGTGAGAATCCGGAAACTCAATAGATCGTCGCCATCATGCGTTCCGGGGCGGTTCGATCATGTTCCGGTCCGCCGATCGCGCCATTGCTGATGGCGGCCAAGATTGCGCCCGATGTCGGAAGAGTTCTGCGGTCGATCTGCGCTGCCGGATCCCACAGCTTGGAGCGCACGATCGCCTTGGCACACTGGAAGTAGACGCGATCGACCGTGACCACGATGACGCTGCGCGGCACCTTGCCGGCGAAAGTAAAGCTTTCGCACAGGACCGGTTCGACCGAAATCATGGCTCGGCCATTGACCCTGAGGGTTTCGCCGCAACCGGGGATCAGGAACAACAGCGAAATCCGTGGATCGGCGACGAGATTGCGCAGGCTATCGATGCGGTTGTTGCCGCGGCGATCGGGAATGAGCAGGGTCTTGTCGTCCCTGACGCGCACAAAGCCCGGCGGGTCGCCGCGGGGCGTGCAGTCGAGTCCGCCAGTGCCGCAAGTTGCCATTGCACAGAACGGCGCCGCTTCGATGAAGGCCCGATAGTGCGGGTTGACGTGGTCAATCTCCTTCACCACCGCTCCTCCGGACGGCGCTCCGTAAATTGCCTCGAGCGCCTCGATCGAAGTGACCAGATGATGACGAGGTCCATCGGATGTCATGCCGCACTCCTCTTAAGGCCCGTTCCCGTGATAGCGTATCATCGCCAGGCTTGTCGCGGGGATGCACGTCTTTCTCGGTCAAAATCCGCAATAAAGGCGGGGATGCTCGCAACAAGCGCAGCCATGACGGCGTAGAAATCTCGTCGGAACCCCGCGTTATCATTCAGCCGCGATCAGGCGACTGCCATCATGGCCGATGATCTTCGTCTCGACAACGATCCCGGGCTCGACAGCACGATTGAAGCGCACCGGCGTGAAATGCTCGCTGTGTCCGCTGGCATGTGATTCGGTGAGAACGCGGCGCACCGACCCAACCTCGGACTCGAGATGGCGGCGCAGCACGGCTTCGCCTTGGCGGCGCAGGCGGCGGGCCCGATCCTTGATGATTTCGCGGGCGACTTGCGGCATGCGGGCCGCGGGCGTGCCCGGGCGCGCAGAATAGGGAAAGGCATGCAGATAGGCGACCCCGCATTCTTCGATCAGGTCGAGGGAACGGCGGAACATGTCCTCGGTCTCGGTCGGAAATCCCGCGATCAAATCCGCCCCGAATACAATGTCGGGGCGCCGGCCCTGGAGTTCCCGGCACAGCGCGATTGCGTCCGCGCGCGAATGGCGCCGTTTCATCCGCTTGAGGATGAGGTCGTCGCCCGATTGCAGCGAAAGATGCACATGCGGCATCAAGCGCTCCTCCTCCGCGAATGCATCCAACAGGCTGCTATCGATCTCGATGCAGTCGATCGAAGAGAGGCGCAGCCGTTCGAGAGCGGGCACATGCTTGAGAAGCTGACGGACCAACCTGCCGAGTTTGGGCGTCGCGGGCAGATCGGCGCCGTAGCTCGTGAGATCGACGCCAGTCAGCACAACCTCGCGATATCCGTTACTGACGACGCGGCGCACTTGTTCGACGACTTCGCCCATCGGCACCGAACGGGAGTTTCCTCTCCCGAACGGGATGATGCAGAACGTGCAGCGATGGTCGCAGCCGTTCTGCACCTGCACGTAGGCGCGGGCGCGCCCCTCGATACCCTCGATCAAGTGACCAGCGGTTTCCCGCACCGACATAATGTCGTTGACGGCGATCTTCTCGCGCGGACCGATATCGAAATCCCGGAAGCGGGCGAGAGCACCTTGCGCGTCCGACCAAGCGTCGACGCGCGTTTTGGCATCGTTCCCGACGACGCGGTCGACTTGCGGCATGGCGGCGAACTGGTCCGGGCTCGTCTGCGCGGCGCAGCCAGTGACGATGATCCGCGCCTGCGGGCGTTCGCGCTTCAGCCGGCGTATGGCCTGGCGCGCTTGGCGTTCGGCTTCGCCCGTGACGGCACAGGTATTGACGATCACGACGTCGCCGACGTCATCCGTGCCAAGACCGGCGGCGGCGGCATGGTGGCGAACCACCTCGGATTCGTAGATATTGAGCCGACACCCGAACGTGACGACGTCGATGCTCATCGGGCGGTCCCCGCTGCCTCGAACAGCGCGGCGTCAAACCGGCCCTCGAACTCATACTCGATGGGGCCGGTCATCAACACGTGGTCGTCCTCGCGCCATTCAATGTCGAGATCGCCGCCCGGTAACCTTACCGCAGCCTTGCGGTCGGTGAGCTCATTGCGAGATGCGCATACCACCGCTGCGCAGGCCGCAGAACCACAGGCCCGCGTCAGTCCGGCGCCGCGCTCCCAGGTTCGCACAATCAGATATTGGCGAGAAACTACCTGGGCGAGTGAGATATTGGCGCGGTCCGGAAAGATAGGATGGTTTTCCAGCAACGGACCGATCTTGGCCAGATCATAGGCGTCCACGTCCTCGACCCAGAAAACAGCGTGAGGGTTGCCGATGTTGGCCACTGAGGGCGAACGCAGAATCGGCCGATCAGGCGGGCAGCTGGTCGTGAGTTCGATCCTCCGCGTGTCACAAAACTCTTCCGCCAAAGGAATTTCGTCCCATCCGAACCGCGGCAATCCCATGTCGATGGTGGAGGTCAAGGGCACCTTGCCCTGCCAGCATTGCAACAGCCCGGCGCGTGTTTCGACCGTGACAGAGGTTTTGCGGCTTTCCTTGAACAAGAGGTCGGCCACGCAGCGCATGCCATTGCCGCACGCGCCCGCCTCGGAACCGTCATTGTTAAGAATATGCACAAAGGCCTCGGCATGGACGTTGTGCGGCGGATAGATGGCCATCAACTGGTCATACGGGACCCCAGCGGCAGCCGAACGTGCATCGGCGGCGGTAATTGGAGCCGGGTCTCGTCGCATATCCACGACCACGATCTCGTTTCCAAGACCATTCATTTTCACGAAGGGATGACTGGATAAGACGCTCATGCCCTCAATCCGCCGCCATGTTTCCGGTTATAAGGTCATGCCGGATTAACCGCCCAGCCGACTGCTGCTAAGTAGTCTGGCTCTGGCCGATCATTAACAGGTGAGCCGACCGAAAGGCCAGGTGCCACCGGGAATTTTGTCCTGCAAGGAGACTTCAATGGCCGCTTCGCGAGCCTTGCTGCTTTCAGTTGCGGTTACCCTGGCGGGTTTCGCCCTGTCGGGAGCTGTGGCACAGACGCCTAGTCCCGCACCGCCAGCCGCCGTCACTGCCACGCCGAATGATCCATTCGGCGAGCAAGTGACGATGACCGAAGTGACCATCGTCTACCGGGAGGGTTCCGGACAGTGGGATTCCGCATTCGAAACCATCGTAGCCGGGTTCAAGTCGGTTTATGGAGCGATGGAGAAGCTTGGCGCCAAACCGGACGGCGAGCCTATGATAATTTATACGGCAACCGACGATACTGGTTTTAAATTCCAGGCGGCGGTGCCAGTTGCCCAGCCGCCCGCCCCACCGCAGGAGAGCGATATCAAGGTCGGCAAGTCGCCCGCTGGTTCGGCGCTCAAGTTCGTCCACCGCGGATCCTACGACGAAATGGACACGACCTATGAGGCGATCGCCCACCATATGGACGAAAAGAAGCTCGAAGCCAGGGACTTGTTCGTAGAACGCTACATGAAAGACCCGATTACGACTCCTGAGGACGATCTGGTCATCGAGATCTACGTGCCGCTGAAGTAACTTCCGGCCCTGCAGTTTTTGATCAGTCACAGCCCAGCCTACTGGTAGCAGCAACAGTCCGGATTGAGCGCAGCGAAATCCCGGACGGACCTGTCGACATGAGCAGCGACGCTCGGGGTTTCGCCGGCGCTCAACCCGCGCTACGATTTTGTGGCCGTTGCGTCGAAACGTCGTCGGGTTTGATCGGGAGCAATGAATGGCGGTCACGGCTTCCTGAAACTACATTTGCGTGACGGCGTCAGAGGATGAACTCAACTACGGGCTGCATACGAAGCGGGAGGAGCGGCACATGTCGGATTTGTCACGTGAGGAGGTTCTAGCGGCGGTCCACCCGATCGACGACGCAACAGTCGCCGAAATCATTGCCACTGGCATCGACCATGATGAACTTGTGGAGGCCTGTCATTTCTACGCCAAAGACCGCGTCGCCAGGACGCCTGAGGATGTGCCGCGCGGCCGCATCGGCCGAGTCGTATCGATCTTGGAACGCGCGGAGGCAGAGGTGAAAGAGAGCTGGCTCGGCGAATTTGGCTCGACCTTAGAGTAGCGAAGTGGGCCGGTTGCCCGCTCCGCACCTGCGCAAGGAGGCGGGGGCGGCTCCCGGTTGATCGAGCACGGAGGACGCGGTTGACTTTGGGCGTGGCGAGCCATAAGTGTGCGCGGCTTCTCAAAGGAGCCGTCATAATCGGCCGCCCGGCCCAATGAGACCGGAGGTCAACGTCCGACAGCGCTGTGCGCCCTCGGGCGAATTTGGTATTTTGCATGTTTGAAGGTCTGTCCGAGAAGTTATCCGGAATTCTCGACCGGCTGACCAGACGCGGCGCCCTCACCGCCGCCGACGTCGATGCGGCCGCCCGCGAGGTCCGCCGCGCGTTGCTGGAGGCTGACGTCGCACTCGATGTGGTGCGAACGTTCATCGACAAGCTGCGCGAGCGCGCCGTCGGCGTGGAGGTGGTGAAATCGGTAACGCCTGGCCAGATGGTGGTGAAGATCGTTCACGACCAGCTCATCGAGACGCTTGGCGTTGCCGCAGACCCTGTCGATCTCAACGCGCCAGCGCCGGTTCCAATCATGATGGTTGGTCTGCAAGGGTCAGGCAAGACCACCACGACCGCCAAGATCGCACGGCGCCTCAATGAGCAAATGCGGCGCAAGACGCTGATGGCGTCGCTCGACGTGCGCCGTCCGGCCGCCATGGAGCAGCTCGCGGTTCTGGGCCAGCAGGTCGGTGTCAGCACGCTGCCGGTCGTCGCGGGGCAGACACCAGTACAGATCGCGCGGCGCGCCATGGAGGCCGGCCGTCTCGGCGGCTATGACGCGGTTTTGCTCGACACTGCGGGCCGAACCACGCTCGACGACGCAATGATGGCGGAGGCTGCCGAGGTCAGAGCGGCGGTAAATCCGCATGAGGTGTTGCTGGTCGCCGACAGCCTCACCGGCCAGGACGCGGTCAACTTGGCGCGTGCATTCGACCAGCGCGTCGGCCTCACCGGCATTGTGCTCACGCGGGTAGACGGTGATGGACGCGGCGGTGCGGCGCTGTCGATGCGGGCCGTCACCGGCAAGCCCATCAAACTCATCGGCACCGGCGAAAAGCTCGATGCCTTGGAGGACTTCCATCCCGCCCGCATCGCCGACCGCATCCTCGGCATGGGCGATATCGTTTCGCTGGTCGAGAAGGCCGCCGCGACTATCGATGCCGAGAAGGCGATGCGGACCGCGGAACGCATGCGCAAGGGGGCCTTCGACCTCAACGATCTCAAAGAACAGCTTGAGCAAATGCAGAAGATGGGCGGCTTGGGCGGTCTAATGGGGATGCTCCCCGGCATCGCCAAAATCAAGAACCAGATCGCTGCCGCAAACATGGACGACAAAATTCTCAAGCGCCAGGTCGCCATCATTCAGTCGATGACGGCCGCGGAGCGACGCCACCCTGATGTACTCAAGGCGAGCCGCAAGAAACGCGTCGCTGCCGGCTCTGGCACCAAGGTCGAGGAAATCAACAGACTCCTCAAAATGCACCGCGGCATGGCCGACATGATGAAGGCCATGGGCGGTGCCAAACGCGGACCGCTGGCCGGCCTCGCCAACGCGCTCGGCATGGGCGTCGGCATGCCAAGCCCGGAGCAGGTGGCAAAACTCGCCGAAAAGATGCCGGGTGGTTTGCCGGGAACGCCTCCAAGTGTGCCCAAGCTCGCACCCGGGATGCCGCCGGCGCCGCCGCCGTTTCCAGGCGCGCCAAGTAACCTGCCTGGTAACCTGCCTGGTAACCTGCCACGTGGCCTGCCGGGACTGGGCGGGCCCAGGGGGCCCGGATTGCCGGGTCTTGGCGGCTTTCCGGGCTTCGGCAAGAAGAAGTAGCAACGCCCTCTCCCTCGGCTGCTCGCACGCCGGGGAGGGAGGAGGTAACGATCGATCAGTCGACGAGAGGACGAAACGATGTCTCTGAAAATCCGGATGGCCCGAGCCGGCACCAAGAAGCGGCCGGTCTATCACATTGTTGTGGCCGACAGCCGCTCTCCGCGTGACGGCCGTTTCATCGAGCGGCTCGGCTATTTCAATCCGCTGCTGCCGAAGGACAACGCACAGCGGCTCAAATTCGATATCGACAAGGCCAAGAGCTGGCTCGCCAAGGGAGCAACACCGTCCGATCGTATCTTGCGTTTCCTCGACGCCGCAGGCGTACGCAGGCGCCCCGCGCGCAGCAATCCAGAGCGGGCGGTTCCCCGCAAAGAGCGCAAGGCCAGAGCCGAGGCCGCAGCCAAGGCAGCCACCGCTCCGAAGCCCGCGGCTTAAGGCCGGCTCCCCTCTTCCGCCCCTGCCCGCTTGCAAAGGTGGGTCGGCGGGGGGGCAGGAATGTGCCACGCCAACCGCCCCGAACCCGGCCTCCCGACAAGGGGGCGGCAAATGAGTCGAGGCCATTTGGTCCCTCGCGGACCGTAGTGTGCGTGGGATGAACCTTATGAAAAACCGGGTCTGCGTCGCCAGAATTGGGGCGGCGCACGGTACGGGGGGCGAGGTCAGGCTGTGGCCATTCACGGCCCGCGCGGACGCTGTCGCAGCTTACGGTCCCCTGCAAACCGCCGACGGAACGCGCACGTTCGAAATTGAAGCTCTCCGGCCGGCCAGGGATTTCTTGGTCGCTCGCCTCAAGGGCGTGGCTGACCGTGCAGCTGCCGAACAGTTACGCAATACTGAGCTTTATGTGCCACGTGAGCGACTGCCGGCACCGCAGCCGGAAGAGTTCTATTATGCTGATCTCATCGGACTTCAAGCGGAGGATATTGCAGGTAGGACGATCGGGACCGTCATTGCGGTGTACAATTTCGGGGCCGGAGATATTTTGGAGATCGTACCGAGCCTAGGCGGGGACACCGTGATGTTGCCGTTCTCGACCGCCGCCGTTCCAAGAGTGGAAATCGCGACTGGGCGTATTGTTGTCGCCTCCCCGCTTGCGGGGGAGGGTATGGAGTCGGCGCCAATAGATGCAGCGGAGAAAGACTAAGGGCCGCAGCGGATGTGGCACGCCACTGTCCTCACGATTTTTCCCGAGCTGTTTCCGGGACCGTTAGGGGCGAGTCTCGCCGGAAAGGGGCGTGCCCACGGCCTGTGGTCGCTTCAGGCCGTCGACATCCGTGACTTCGCTACCGATCGGCACCGGTCGGTGGACGATACGCCGGCGGGCGGCGGTCCTGGCATGATCATGAGAGCGGATGTGCTGGGCCGGGCTATCGATGCGGTAGCGGGTGGCCAGCGTCCGCGCTTGCTGATGTCGGCACGGGGACGACGGCTGAACCAGGCGTTGGTGCGCGAACTCGTCGAAGGTCCAGGGGTGGTGATCGCGTGCGGTCGCTTCGAGGGGGTGGACGAGCGGGTCATTGTGCAGCGCGGCCTGGTCGAGGTCTCCATCGGAGACTATGTCCTGGCAGGCGGCGAACTCGCCGCCATGGTCCTGATTGATGCCTGTGTTCGCTTGATTCCGGGCGTGATGGGGAAAGAGCGTTCGGCGGCGGATGAGAGCTTTTCCGCCCATCTGATCGAATATCCGCAGTTCACCCGGCCCCAGGTGTGGGAGGGCCTCACCATTCCGGAGGTGCTGACCTCTGGTGATCACGGGAAGGTTGATGCCTGGCGCCGGGCTGAGGCTGAACGTCTCACCCGGGAGCGGCGCCCGGACCTTTGGGCGGCTTACCAAGCCGACCGACAATTGGGCAGGAAAGGCTCGCCAAAAAGGTGACAAGGCCGTGACTTTGTCGTATAGGGCCGCCCTGGAAAGCTGCAATCTGGCCCCTCCCTGCTCTTTCCAACTGCGCCAAAGCGCCTAGGAGGGGTTGCCGACGGAGATACCATGGACATAATTCAACAGCTCGAAAAAGAGCAGATGGCGAAGCTTTCCGCCGGCAAGGAAATCCCTGATTTCGGGCCCGGCGATACCGTACTGGTGAACGTGAAGGTGGTCGAA
>Ga0126376_10001817_pt1 | contig 11766 bp, 15 predicted proteins | sample PanSoiMetPlot_15_FD_92760 | JGI IMG/M metagenome (GOLD analysis project Ga0126376, IMG submission 92760) | Tropical forest soil microbial communities from Panama - MetaG Plot_15 | ecosystem: Environmental > Terrestrial > Soil > Tropical forest > Bulk soil | place: Panama | collected 2016-02-17
AAAAGCGAGTCTGCGGACGACGAATGGAAATACGACGAGATCCCATTACGCAGAGTTGGGTGGTACTTGGTCATCGCGAAGCAAGCGATGAATCAAATTGTCCGTTTGAAAAGCCCGCGATTGATAAGCAGCAAACAATACTTTCATGGCCTGCCGAGGGACAATGGCAGGTGAGGGTGGTGCCGCATCCCGATCCTTTGTACCGGATTGAAGGTGAAATGGGGCGGAGGGCGGAAGGGATTTACGACAGAATGGGACCGGTGGGTGCCCATGAAGTGGTCGTGGAGACTCCCGATCACAACAAACGGCTGTCGCAACTGAGCGACGAAGAGATCGAGAGAGTGCTTTGGGTGTGGGCATCGCGCACGACGGACCTGAAAAAAGACCTGCGGCTCAAGCATGTCAGCGTGTTCAAAAATCAGGGAGTTCTTTCTGGAGAAGAGTGGCCGCACGCGCATTCTGAAGTGACGGGAACGATTTTTGTTCCGCGACGGATCAAATACGAATTAAGGGCATCGCGCGAGTGGTATCGCGACAAAGAGCGATGCGTCTTCTGCGACATTGTGCGGCAGGAAGAAAAATCGGGTAAGCGCATCGTGGACGTACAGGGCGATTATTACGCGCTGTGCCCCTATGCAGCGCGCGTGCCCTATGAGATTTGGCTGTTGCATCGGCGGCACAATCACTTGTTCGAACAGCCCAGACCGGGATCGAACCGGCGGCAGCTTGCCGCGTTGATGGGGAGAGTGCTCAGGCGTCTCGATAAGTTTGCGCCGGCATATCATCTGGTCGTACATACGGCTCCGAATACGCGCAACAAAAAGGGAGAGCTGGCAGGATATTGGAAAACTTTGGCGGAAGACTTCCACTGGCACATAGAAATCTTGCCGATTGTTGAAACCAAGAGCAAATCGTACAGCATTAAAGAGATTTACTTTAATGCCGTAATGCCGGAGCAAGCGGCGGAGCATCTGCGGTCGTTAGACCCGGGATCATGAAGAGCGAGCGTGGCGGAATCACCGGCAAGTTGATTGGATTGGTGTGCTTTGTGCTGGTGATTGGCGCGCTTTATCTGGTGCGGCGTCCCCTTTTGAGCTTCGCTGGTGAAAGCTGGGTTGTGGAAGATTCGCTGCAAAAATCGGACGCGATTATTGAACTGAGCATCGACAATTTTTATGCAGATCGCGCGACGCGTGCCGCGGAAATTTACAGGCAGGGGCTTGGGTCCGTAGTTGTGGCTAGCGGAAAAAGACTCAGGCCGTACGCGGGCGCCGCTGATTTAATGGAACATGATTTGATTGAGCGGGGAGTGCCAAAGGAAAAGATTTTGAGATACGCGCACGATGCGGAGAACACGCGCGAAGAGGCCGAAGCTTTGGCAAAATTGGCGGGCGAAAAAAAGTGGAAGAGCGTGATCATCGTGACGTCAAACTATCACACAAGAAGGGCACGGTACATTTTTCGCAGAGTTTTTCCCGGAAATGTTTCCGTAAGCGTCGCTGGTGCTAGAGACGGCGATTTCGATCCGGAGCGATGGTATGAGAAAAGAAAGTCGGTGAAAGAGTTTGTAAGAGAAGTAGCGGGGATGGCTGTAGCGATGTGGGAACTACGAGGGAAGGAAGACAAACACCAGGTATCGCAACAAATGGTGGAATCCTGGGATAGCTGTACGCGATATGTGGTATAGCCAATCACGCAACACGCCAGATTTGGCGGCCAGTATTCCCCTTTACAGGCGCTAACCCCTATAATATCTTCACGTTTCCAAGTCGCGTCCCCTCCAGCCGATTCGAATGCGACTTCGAAAAAAACAAAAATTCGAGTCGAGGTGTATTGTGTGGAAGAAAGAAGAGTCGAAGTCGCAAGCAGTTACGGAGATTTCCACAGCGCCTTCTGGAACCGCGCTGTCGGGAAATTCTAATTCGACAGCAGCAAGTGTTCCGGTTTCTTCACACGCGGCTGCATGCATCAGTCAGGGAATTAGAATCAAAGGGGAAGTCACCGGGAAGGAAGATCTGTTCATTGATGGAAATCTGGAAGGCAAGTTGGACATGGGTGGCGGAAGCGTCACAGTGGGCCCAAACGGAAAAGTGAAAGCAGACATTCAAGCGCGCGAAATCATTGTGCGCGGAAGCGTGCAAGGAAAACTGAGCGGACGAGACCGGGTGCAGCTTTGGAACACGGGCAGCGTAACGGGAGAAGTGCAGACCGACCGGTTGTCGATTGAGGACGGCGCGGTGTTTCGTGGAAAAGTGGAAGCCGGAAAGCCGCAGGGAAAGAGTTTGGAAGCAAGCAGCAGTGCTGCGGCGGGCAGCGGATCTAGCAAGGCTGGCTCGGTTGCGGCTGGAACGGCGATCTAGCAATGGGACTACTCAGCAAACTGGGGATAGGTATCGGCGCAGGCACAAGCCGAAGCGTTTCAGGATCAGCGCCGACTGGACTTTCGACTGGAGGCAGGGTTACTCCGGGGAATGGTTCAATGGGCGCGGTGGGCGCGACGCGGGCCCCTGAAATGCAAGAAATGACGCGTATGTCCAACGGGCTGAAGGAGTTCCTCTGGAACCTGGATGGCCTGGGGCGTGGAACGATGCTGGACTTGGGCCCGGCGTGGCAAACAACCCTGAGCTTCTTTATTGAGCGCGGGTTTCGAGTAACGTCGGACGACTTGCTGCGTTCGTGGAAAGAGTTTTTGAAAGAAGAGGAAATCAGGCTGAAAAATGCGGCGGCGGGTGCGGAATCCGTAGACTTGACGCCCGCAGGGAGAGCGACGAGGTTCGTCGAGGAAAACCTGCGGTACCCAGAAGCGTCGTTTGACGCCGTGTTGCTTTGGGACGTTCTGGACTATCTAGAACCCGCGGTTGCCAAACAAACCGTGGGATGTTTAACGGAATATTTGAGGCCGGGCGGCATTGTGTTTGCGATGTTCCATAGCAAGAAGCCCGAAGTTTTCCAGAGATATCGAGTGGCTGATTCGAACACGCTGCAGGTTATTTCCTCCACACCGATCTGTCCGGCACAGAAGGTGTACCAGAACCGGGAGATTCAGGAGCTTTTCATCAGGTTCCGCACTAGCAAATCCTTCGTAGGGCGCGACCAACTGCGCGAGACCCTGTTCATCAAGTAGAGATTTCCACAGAATCAGGCCACGAGTGAGAAATCCACGGGTTTCTCCGTTCTTTCGCTTGCAATTGCCTTTGCAGAGGCGTAGCAAGGGGCGTGAGCTCACCAAGCTCCGGAGAAATGTAAGGATGAATCCACCGGGCTTAGAGCTGAACAAAAGCTGATCACACCGCGCACGCGGTGCGCGTCGACCCAGGAAGCGCGCGAAGTATGTAGCGCACCGGGACCGGCACAGCAAAAAGAGCAAATTGGGGAGCCGCCCGGCTCCCCAATTTGTTTTCGGATGACTTTTTATTGCGCGGTTTTCTTGTTGTGACGCCGGTGATGATGTCGCGCGTTATTGGCGCGGCGATGATGGTGATGCGAGTGAGCAGTTGAGCTCCGCGAAGAGTTTTGTGGCGCGACCGTGGATTGAGGAGCGGTAGTTGTTTCCTGCGGCGACCCCGCGGACTGAGCGGAAGCCAGAACGGGTGCAAATGCCAAAGCTGCGAGCGCAAACAATTTCTGCATAGTGATTTCCCTTATCAAAATAAATTCCCCTGTGAAGACAGAATACCCGACGGGACAAAAATGTCGAGCGAAGAATCCTTCCAAGAGGAAAATTCTGCGCGTTTTGAGATGCTTGAGAGCCGGAGAGTCTAAGAAAAGAAAAAGCTAGCTTCCAAACTTCAAAGACTCAAGCCATTTAATAGCCGCGCGCTGGTCGGCGATGATTTGCGCTTGCCAGATGATGGCGATGGACATGAGGCTCATGAGGAAAACGCAAACGGCGAGAGCGAGATTCGTGTGAGATTCTCCCGCGGGAAGACGAAGAGTGCGAATGAGCCAAGCCATGTATAAGTCTCCTAGTACTTGGAGGCGTAATGGAGGGAACGTATCCAAGTGCATGAGTATGAAAAGACTTTTCCAGATTAGAGAGTAGCAATCCAGTGGCCAAGCCTTTCCAATCGCAGAATGGAAGAAGTGCGTGTTTGTTGGGGAGAATTGCAAAGACCCGACGGAGGAGGCGCGGTGAAAGAAAGAAGAGTGTGCAAAGTAATTGGAATTCTAGACAGAATGTTTCCTGCGGGACTCAGCCGAATGAGGTGAGAGAGCTAACTACCTTGTCCCAGAGGTCAGAAGCTGCGACAGGAATCTCGGAGAAGCGGGTGGAGTGTTGCGGGGACGTTTGGGAAAGACTCTTTGAATTAGAGGTCAGGCGGATGCCGCGATCGCAAGCCGAAAGAATGGAAGCTGAATCATGTGGCGCGGCAATGCCGAAACGATTTGCGTGAGAACGGAGTGAGCGATTATAAAGATCGCCGAGTTCGCGAATACAGCGGCGAATGTCAGCGCCGACGGCCATGGACCAAAAGACGCCTTGCTCGCGGAGGGAAAAGCCTTTTTGCTGAGCCAGAGCCTTAAAGCGGACAATGTCCTCATTGCCCGAACCGGCGAAAAAGAAAGGCTCGTCGAAATCGCGCTGGCGGGCCAATTCTGCTTCCTGTTTCGGCAAGCCGACATTTTGCGCGAGTTCACGCGAACTCAGTGAACGCAGCGGTACAACCGGTACCTTTGCTTCCTCTGCAAGGGACTCAAGGGCTTCCGCAGCAGCGGGTTGCTGCTTTGCGATTGGAATGCATGTGAAACGGCCTAGTCGGACCGTTTTCGCAGGCTTGATGTGGAAATAATCCTCTGGGAGATATACGCCGCATCCATCCTCCGCAATAAAAGGCTCGGTGTGATCCGCGCGGCGGCGTGGTTCGTCTAGTTGCAAGCGACAACGGCTACTTAGCCAAACGCATGGAATCTCAAGTTGGTCGAGTTCAGCCTGGAAGGACTCGAATCTGTGGAGGAACTTTCCACGCGAGGACAAAAAGGGATCCATGGAGCAGTAGACAACATTTTTTGTCCTGAACAATTCGCAGTCTCCCGCAGATGCGAACCTATTGTAAGGGAAAGGGTGCGACCGCACGGAATGAGAACGAATCGGAGCAAAAAAAGGAGGGCGGCTCGCAAGCCGCCCTCTTTTGCATCGCGCCGGAAGGTCCGGCGGTTGGGTTGTTTTACTAGTTGCCTGAAGTGGAAGTCGAAGCGCCCGCCGGCTGGTTAGCCTTCGGAATGCTCAGATATCCGCTGATGGTGTCCTTGCCGACTTTGTTGATCACGAGCTCCTGCGGAATCTTGGTGCCATGCAGATAGAAGAAAATCGGCTCGTTCATGGCGCGGTTCTTCTTCTGAAGCAGCTTGTCTTCCGACGTAAGGTTCACGCTATACCGACCCTGTTTCTCATTGGCACCTTTGAGCTCAACAGTAACGTTGCCAACCTTCTGTGGCTTATTCCTGCCGGTGATCGTGAACTCAACGTATTCGCGCTCACCGAGGCGGCGGAGCTGATCGATTTCATCATGGTTGCGCGCGATGAGAGTGCCCATCTCGCTGCGGGCCATTTTGAGGTCTTCGCGGGTCGTATCGAGATCGGTGCGAACGCCGCCGACTTTGGTGTCAACGTTCTTCAGGTCGTCAGAGCTAGCCTTTGTCGCAAGGTCGGTGTGGACAGAGGTGTCCAAAGCCGTGAGCTTTTGGGACGTGTCTTGATTCGCAGCCGCTGCTTCTTCGCGAGCCTTCTTGAGTTGGCCTTGGGTGATCTTAAGCTTGCCGGTAACAACCTTCAGGTCGCCCTGAAGATCAGTGTTCGTCTTTTCCGTCTGCGCGAGGCGATCTTTCAGGGAAGACATATCCTGATCAATCGCTGTCTGCGTCGTCTTCAGCTGAGCCGTCACTGCCTGCTGCGTGCCATCCAACTTCGATGACGCGTTCCAACCAAACGCCAAACCACCAATGGCAATCAAGCCCAGGATAACGATCGCGGGCAACTGCCAGGAAGGTGAACTTCTTTCTGTTGTGTAATCTTCGGCCATGACTGAGTCTTTCTCCTCTTCTGGGGAGCCGCTCTGCGGCTATCACCCCACTACAACGGCAACTGCGGAATCCGTTCGTACCTTGCACGAGTGCAAACATACAGCCAAACCTGTACGTAGGGACAGGAGTGCCTGAATATTGGTAAGTGATTGAAAATGAGCAATTAGGTGAAGAGAGAGCGAAGAGCGACAATTATGGTCAAAGGTACTAGTCCCTGAAATCTTTACGCGGACGTTAAAAAGACACTGAAATTTTGGGAGGCAGCTAGTGCGGAAGGTTCGCGCCCAAGGCGTTGAGGTCGGCCCGGAGCTGGGATGGGCTTTGATAATGGATGCCCCGCAACCCAAGGCTACGGGCGCCTTCGACGTAAGCCTGGACGTCATCCACAAAGGCAGCATTTTCCGCCTTGACGCGAAGCGACTTCAGGGCTTCACGGAAAATAAGCGGAGAGGGCTTGCTCGCATGGACGTCGCAAGAGTAGGTGCGGGCGGGCTCGGGGAAAAAACGAAAGAAATTAAATGTGGCTTCGAGATGCGCGACGTGAATGGGATCGGTATTGGAGAGAAGCCCGAGACGAAACCTCTTTCGAAGCGATTCGAACAGAGAATTGTCCTGCAGGGGTTTTGCATCGAGAGCGGCATTCCAGGCGTCCCTGAACTGTTCGAATGTGAGTGAACTGCCGAAGCGTCTCGAAACGTGGATATGCCAGTCGTGGGGAGAAATCCGGCCTTCCTGCCAGTCCTGCCAGCGTGGATCCTTTTGGATAGCGCTCCAGATTTCGCCAGGAGAAAGCGACATACCTTGTGCGAGACTCTGCACAGCGCCTGAGATATTCATGCGAACGAGGACGCGGCCGATATCGAAAATGATGGCCTGAATTTCTTGCCCGGGCATGCCCTAGCGGTTCTCCGAAGGCACTGAAGAGGCACGAGCAGAAGTTGCGGCGGACCGGCGAGCGCGAAGAATGCTGATGATCGCCGGAAGAATCGAAAGGAAAACTACAACCGCGATGACGTAGTGAATGCGTTGAGAAATGTTGGGGATGGAGCGCCCGAGGAAATAGCCGCCGAGGATCATGGCCCCGACCCAGATGATGCCCCCGAAGATATCGAAAATGAGATAGCGCGTGTATGGCATTTTGGCGGCACCAGCGACGGGTGGACAAAATGTGCGGATGATCGGAACGAAGCGCGCAAGAATCACTGCGCGCCCGCCGTATTTTTCGTAGAAATCGTGGGCTTGTTGCAAATGGCTGCGCCGGAAGAAAAAAGAATCCTCCCGCTTGTAGAGAGCCGCTCCCGCGGATCGGCCAATCCAATAACCAATCTGATCGCCGACGATGGCGCAAAGCATAACTGGGCCAAGAAGCCATTTCAGCGGAATTACGGCACCCGCAGAAAGTATGCCCGCAGTGACGAGGAGGGAATCGCCCGGAAGAAAGAAGCCAACGAAGAACCCGGTTTCGACAAAAACAATTGTACAGATGAGTGGTGCGCCGCCGGCGCGGATTAACTCCTTGAGTCCCTCGGGGTCAAAAAGCGCGTGGAAGAAGTGAAGAATTGTGTCAAGCACTCGGCGTTTTTCCTCGAAAGATTTTGGAGCGATGGGAAGTTCACGTAGCCGCGCGTTCTTGCGGTTGCGAACACACCCAGACTAATACGGTAACAAAAAACTGCAGGATTCTCTCCGCATTCTTGCCAGAGAAGCACGAGCATGTTCGCGCGAGTAAGCCACCAGGCGTTGCGAATCATCGGTGAGCCTCCGCAAGCCAAAGGTGTGAACGGGCTTCCGTGGCGAACAAGTCTTCCGGTTCCGGTGCTGGCTCCAGCAGTTTCTTGATTCGGGGAAGAGCGCGCGTTGCAACTGCTACGCCGGCCTCAATGGCCTCGCTGGCGCGATCGAAATCGTCCCAAGCGAGCTTGTGAACGTCCGGACGAAGAACCAAATCCGCGTGACGTTCCCAGGATTCCAACTGATGTTTTTGAGCGGCGGCGACGGAGCGAGCAACCACTTGAAAGATGTTCTTGGGAGCGCCGCGGCGGCCATCCTGAATCCCGACAGAGACGGCGAGAACCCGTGTGGCGCCAAGTTGGCGCGCGGCGACGGTGGGGACCTGTGCGACCAAGCCGCCGTCGGCGAGGCAGCGCGTGCCAATTTCTACCGGTTCAAAAAGACCAGGAAAGGCGCAGCTTGCGCGGATTGCATCCACGAGCAGGCCCTGCGTGAAGATGACGGGATCGAAGGTGGCAAGGTCCGTTGCAACCACAGCCATTGGGATACGAAGGTCCTCGAATTGGCGCGCTTCGAAAACGCGGTCCATCAAGTCAGAAAGACGATGATTGCTTGCCAGACCGAGACGGGAAACACGCCAGCGAGCAATATCGCGAAATTTGAGTGTGCGGCAAGTCGCCAGGATCTTAGCGAGCGGAGCGCCACTGGCGTAGGCCGCACCGAGAATGCTGCCAACGCTCGTGCCCGCGATGTGGGAAACAGGAATGTGGTTCTGTTCCAGAACTTGCAGAACGCCAAGGTGGGCGAAACCGCGGGCAAACCCTCCACCGAGAGCGAGACCAATGCCTGGGCGCGGTTGTGGGGAACGTGCCGGTCCTTCACTGCGGATTGGGACTTCCGGCTTCATGAGAAGAGAATGATCTAAGAGGCGGTTGAGCCCAATGGGAGGGGCGTCCCGAAAAAGAAGTACAGAAGTACTGCCATGGAAACCGGGGAAAGTAAGGATGTTTAAAGGCGAAACAGTACCTTTTTCCTAGTCCCGTACCCTAGCTGTACCATTGCCGGATTTCATAGCGGCGCGCGATCCTCTCCCCGTCAGCAGTTCATCATCTTGAGGGAGAGCGAATGGACAGCGCATACCAGCCGTGGATCGGCCAAGCCGTTGTGCTGCAAGTGGCTCTTGGTGAATTGAAAGTGCCCCTGCGCGGACGCCTGGTAAAGGATGGCGGCGAAACGCTAAGAATGAGGATCGGCGACGGTTGGGACGTGGATATCTATAAAGCGATGATTTTGGCAGTAGAAGAAGACGCGATGGCGCTGATTCCCGCATGAGGAATTTAGTTGCGATGAATACGGCAGAGCGAAAATACGTGAACCAAACGAGGGCGGCGACGCTCCTCGGAATGACGGAAAAAGAGCTTTGCCGGATTTCGCGCGAGACAGGCTTTGGACACAAGGAATTGGTCGGAATACACGAAGAGTATTTCTTTACATATGAGGAGCTGCGGATGATCTGTCAGTTGACGACGCAGACGGTGCACTAAAAAAGAGTTTCCTTTAGCCCCCCTCAGCTGTACCCCCACCGGGCCGCTTACCCCCAGCGGCCCGGTTTTTTTGTACTGCGTCAGAGCAAGTTAGAACGTGCAATAATCCTGCGACCTTGTCATGGCCAATTTCTCGACGGACAAACCAGACAGAACCGCAAATCACCACGCCGTTATGGCCGGATTTCTTGGCTGGACGCTGGATGCGTTTGACTTTTTCGTCGTCGTTTTTCTCTTCGATACGCTCGCACACCAATTTGGGGTAACAAAAAAAGAGATAGTACTGACCACGACGGCAACTTTAGCGATGCGCCCCTTCGGGGCATTGCTTTTTGGCCTATTGGCCGATCGTTTTGGCCGGCGCGTGCCGCTGATGGCCAACGTTATTTATTTTTCGGTGATCGAGCTTCTCTGCGGATTTGCTCCGAACTACAAGGCGTTTCTGATTTTGCGTGCGCTTTTTGGCATCGGAATGGGTGGCGAATGGGGTGTCGGCGCTTCGCTAGCGATGGAAGCGGCGCCGAAGAAGCTGCGCGGCATTTTGAGTGGTATCCTCCAAAGCGGCTATTCAATCGGCTATTTATTAGCCGCGATTGCATACAGGTTCGCCCTTCCCGAGTGGGGATGGCGTTCTATGTTTTGGCTCGGCGCCATTCCTGCCTTGCTAGCACTTTACATCCGGACCAAAGTCCCGGAATCGGAGGCGTGGAAGCAAAATCGTGCCGCTTCCACCCGCGACGTTCTCCGCGCCGTGTTCGGCCAATGGCCGCGATTCATGTATCTCGTCATTTTGATGACGTTCATGATGTTCCTGTCCCACGGTACGCAAGATCTCTTTCCCGATTTTTTGAAAGAAATTCACAAAATCGCGCCTAAGGCCGTCGCGAATATTGCGATCTTCTATAACGTGGGAGCCGTGGTCGGCGCGATTATTTTTGGATTTACTTCCCAGGCCTTGGGGCGGCGAAAGGGGATGATTGCGGCTTTAGCTCTTTCCCTTATTACGATCCCGTTTTGGGCGTTCGGGCACGGAGTCTATGGCCTAGCCTGCGCCGCATTCGTCATGCAAATGGGCGTGCAAGGCGCCTGGGGCGTAATTCCGGTCCACTTAAACGAAATGTCAGCGGATGTAGCACGCGGACTCATGCCGGGGTTGGCCTATCAGCTCGGAATCCTTTTCGCGTCGCCCACGAATTCAATTCAATACGTTTTACGCGATCACGTCGGATACCAATGGGCCATCGCCGGCTTTGAGGTCGTGACGATTGTGACGCTCGCTGTGCTTCTCCTCTGCGGCACAGAGCAGCACAACAAGGATTTCGTCCACGCTTGACTCGTTGCTAGTTCTTTGTACTTCGAACGCCGCGGAGTCTCGTCAGTAGTTCTGCAAGATGTTGGCCGCATTCTCTTTCAACCGCGACAAATTTCAGCCCAAGGCCTTCGCCTGGCTCATAGCGGCGCACCACCGCGTCGGCTCTAATGGAGCCTTCCTGTACCAGAAAATGCAGATTGGCCATTTGGCCTTTCGCAAGGGGCCTTTCGACTTCGAGAAACATCCGCTCGCACAGACATTGCGGACTCACGATACGTCCGTGCCTGAAACGCTTTGCCAGTAAACCCAGACGTCGCCGTTTGTCGCAAGTTGCGTCGTGAATCTTCTGCAAGGGCCTACGCCGATCAAACCGCTTCCTCCCTCAGGGCCGGCGAGAGAAATTCTGCTTCTCATAAAATCGAAAATCTTTCCGGTAAAGACCTGAAATTAGGGACGGCAAAAGACAGGAGGACGTTTTTTTCGCCAGCTTTTGCTCTCTGCTGATTGTGTTAAACTAATTGTCTCGGAGCGCCCTTAGCTCAGCTGGATAGAGCGTCTGGCTACGAACCAGAAGGTCGGGAGTTCGAATCTCTCAGGGCGCGCCACTTTAACTCTTTCCATTTGTCCAAGTCTTCACCAAATGCATCGCACGCCATAGCTTTCGAAGGATGCTTCATTGCTAATGACAGGTATATTCTCGGCCTGAGCTTGGGCGATGAGCATGCGGTCAAATGGGTCCTTGTGAGGGCCCGGCAAGAGTCCAGCCCGAATACCATGCTCTGCAGAAATGGCTAACGGCTGAAAACCTTCACGTTCGATCAGGCCAGAGAAATCCGCCGCCAGGTCAGTAGCAGTCGGGAGTTTTCCCAGCCTGACCTTAATGGCGATTTCCCAAGCCGAAGCAGCACTTACGATAAGAGTATTTCTGGTCTCCGCAATGATCTTTCGAGCGGCTCGCGTTAACGCGGGATCATCGGAAAGCCACCACAGCAAAGCATGGGTATCAAGCAGCGCGCGCAACTGGACTACTCCCAAGTCGTCAGTTCGCTAATCGGAAGGGGTTCAAAAAACTCAGGTCCAACACGCAACTTACCTTTCAACGATCCTGGCTGGCGTTTACCTCTTACCTCGCCGACCGGAACCAGCCGGGCTACCGGT
>Ga0126376_10001820_pt1 | contig 11756 bp, 11 predicted proteins | sample PanSoiMetPlot_15_FD_92760 | JGI IMG/M metagenome (GOLD analysis project Ga0126376, IMG submission 92760) | Tropical forest soil microbial communities from Panama - MetaG Plot_15 | ecosystem: Environmental > Terrestrial > Soil > Tropical forest > Bulk soil | place: Panama | collected 2016-02-17
GTCGAGGATCGAACCAAGATTAACCGATGCAGGTGTTGTGACGAGCTAACCCGGCCCTTCCGGATGGCCATTATCAGTCTGTATCGATGAGCGGGACGTGCGGGGGTTCCTGCAAGGGCCGTCCGCCTGCCGAGGGCCGATTACTTAATGGAGCCGGTAGACCCTCGCCGCACATCTATCGACTTCCAGATCGACGCCAAGCGCCGCAGGTGAACCCATGACAACAATGTCAATCGCCAGGATCGCGGAGAGCCTACAGCGCGATTTCCGCACGGCAGCTAATCAGCTTCGACAAACAGGCCGACGATTGAGGACCACCTCCCGGAATCATCTCGAAGCCGCGGACAGGCTCGACCAATGGGCCGCAACCGTGAACGATATCCGCCCCGATCTGCTCATCACCTACCACGAACTCACGGTGGGAACTGCGGACCGCGAGCGGCACGCCGAACTCCTTCGACAGATTGCGTTCAAAGGGACCGCCAAAACGGCAAGCGAATACGTGCGCGCCTACATAAGTGACCGCACGGGGGGAGGCTGAGGAACGCGAGGCAGAACGAACCCGGCAGGAACCCGAACTGACCTGAACCGCCATGACCCCAGCTCCCTTGTCCAGCGCGCACGCCACGCCCCGGGCCTTTGCTCACGTCGACACCTGGGTGTTCGACCTCGACAACACACTCTACCCGCATCACCTCAACCTGTGGCAGCAGGTCGACGAACGCATTCGCAACTACATCGCAAAATTCCTCGACACCACCTATGACGATGCCTTCCGTAAGCAGAAGGATTTCTACCGGCGCTATGGCACCACGATGCGGGGTATGATGATCGAGCACGGGATGAACCCCGACGATTTTCTCGATTTCGTTCACGAGATCGACCACTCGCCGATCGAGCCAAACCCGGCGCTTGGCGCCGCGCTGGAACGGCTACCGGGCCGCAAGCTCATTCTCACCAATGGCACGCGCGCTCACGCCGATGCCGTCATGACCCGGCTCGCCATCGCGCATCATTTCGAAGACATATTCGACATCGTCGCCGGCGAGCTCGAACCGAAGCCGTTTCCGCGTACCTATGATCGTTTTCTCGCCCGACACGGAGTCGACGCCGAGAAGGCCGCCATGTTTGAGGACTTGGCCCGCAATCTCGAGGTGCCTCATGCGCTCGGCATGACGACCGTCCTGGTGGTGCCGGAGCGCACTCGCGAAGTATTTCGCGAAAGCTGGGAACTGGAAGGGCGCGATGCCGCCCATGTCGATCATGTCACCGACGATCTAGTGAGGTTCCTGGAGGAGATCGCGACGCGGCGCGCTGCCCCGTGGCAGTGCCGCCCGGATTGAGCGTAAGCGAAATCCGGGGCCGCCCCGTCAACACGGCGAGACCGTCGCCGGGTTCGCTGGCGCTCAACCAACTAGGGGCCTGGATGGTTGACAAGGGTTCGGCGGTCCGCGACACAGCAGCACCGCACCTGATCAGGCCAATCCGCCCGAGGGCAGGCGCGGCTCTTCCCGGGATAGTTCCGCATGTCGCACGATCAGATCGCAAAAATCATCGACGAGGCTTTCGAAAAACGAAACGACCTTAATCCCGCCACCAGGGGGCCGGTCCGCGGCGCCGTCGACGAGGCGCTTGATCTCCTCGACCGCGGCGCTGCGCGGGTCGCAGAAAGGCGCGGTGACGGGACGTGGCAGGTCAACCAATGGCTTAAGAAAGCGGTGCTGCTGTCGTTTCGCCTTGCCGACATGGACGTCGTCCCGTTGGGTGCGCAAGACAGCACCCGCGCCTGGGCGTGGGACAAGGTGCCGCTCAAATATGACCGGTGGCAACGCGAGCAATTCGAAAAGGCGCAGTTCCGCGCCGTGCCCGGTGCCATCGTACGCCGCTCCGCCTACATCGCACCCAACGTGGTGTTGATGCCGTCCTTCGTGAATCTCGGCGCCTACGTCGATTCCGGCACGATGGTGGATACATGGGCCACCGTGGGCTCCTGCGCTCAGATCGGAAAGAATTGCCACATCTCGGGGGGCGCCGGCATCGGCGGCGTGCTGGAACCGCTGCAAGCCGGACCCGTGATCATCGAGGATAATTGCTTTATCGGCGCACGCTCGGAAGTGGCCGAAGGCGTGGTCGTGCGCGAGGGTGCGGTGCTGAGCATGGGGGTTTTCGTCGGCGCCTCGACACGGATCGTGGATCGCGAGACTGGTGAAATATTTACTGGCGAGGTGCCCGCCTATTCGGTGGTGGTGCCAGGCACCTCGCCCGGCAAGCCGCTACCCGACGGGTCACCTGGGCCCGGGCTCTACTGCGCCGTGATCGTCAAGCGGGTCGATGAAAAGACGCGGGCGAAGACGAGCATCAACGAGCTGCTCAGAGATTGACCCGCTTCCGGTATTCCAATGAACCGATCGATAACGATAAAAGCGCGATGGGCGGCCGATCCAGCGACGGCGTGTCAGTTACTCACGGCCAAAGGTGTAGGGAGTTTGGTTATCTCCTATCGTACGGACTGTCCGGTTGGCTGCTTGCCAAAGAGGCGGCTGTCTCGCCCAGGCCTTGCCCAGATATGGCGGCGAGGTGCATCATCTAGTCACAATGGCAAATATGCCGGCTGATCCAATCGCTTTTGCTCGCGATCTTCTGCGCTGTCCATCCATAACGCCCGCGGAAGGCGGCGCGCTCGCGCTTCTCGAAAAGACGCTGTCCGGGGCCGGATTTTCCGTGCATCGCCTCACCTTCTCCGAGCCGGGCGCCGACGACGTGGAAAACCTCTTTGCCCGTATCGGCGTTGCAGGCCCGCACCTTGTTTTCGCCGGGCATACCGACGTGGTACCGCCGGGCGACGAAGCGCGCTGGCGGCATCCGCCGTTTGCCGGCGTCGTCGCGGACGATGTGTTGTACGGCCGCGGCGCGGTCGATATGAAAGGGGCGATCGCCTGCGAGCTTGCCGCGGTGCTCGATCATCTCGCGGCCAGAGGCGGCAAGCCGAAGGGCTCGATTTCCTTTCTCGTCACCGGCGACGAGGAAGGCGTGGCCGTTAATGGCACCGTGAAGCTGCTGCGCTGGGCCGCAGCCCGTGGCGAAAAATTCGATCATTGCATTCTCGGTGAACCCACCAACCCGCGGCAACTCGGCGACATGGTCAAGATCGGCCGCCGCGGCTCACTCAACGGCACCCTGATCGTCACTGGCACAGCGGGCCATGCCGCCTACCCGGCACTCGCCGACAATCCGGTGCACCGCATCGTTGCCATCATGGCGGCCGTCATGGCCGAGCCGCTGGATGCGGGAAGCGCCCATTTCGAGCCGTCCAACCTGGAATTTACCTCGGTCGACGTGGGCAACAAGACCGTGAATGTCATTCCGCCAGAGGCACGCGCCCGCTTCAACGTCCGGTTCAATGATCGTCACACCCTGGCGTCGCTCAAGACGCTCGTCCAGGCGCGCGCCCGCACGGCGGCCCAGGGCGGGCATTTCCACATCGAGTGGGAACCATCGAACGCCGACGTTTTCCTCACGACGCCTGGCCCGTTTGTTGACGTCGTGAGCAGTGCAGTTGCCGCGGTGACAGGCCGCAGGCCCGACCTGTCGACGTCGGGGGGAACATCCGACGCACGCTTCATCAAGGATTATTGCCCGGTCGTGGAGTTCGGCCTCGTCAACGCCACCATGCACAAGGTCGACGAATGCGTAGACACGGCTGATCTCGTGGCGCTCACGACCATATACCGGCGGATTCTCGATTGGTACTTTGCATGAAGCGCTGCCCGCGGCAGGGTAGGCAAGGCGCATCGACGGGCCGTGCAACCAGCACAGCCTTCATGCCTACCATACGCTTCCATATGACCGGAACGCGCTCCACCTCAATAATCCACCCGGACCAGATAAAGCCCGTCCGGTGGCGCCACCGGACCGCAGGCTGCGCGGTCGCGCGCCGCCAGCGCGCGCGAGAGATGGTCGGCGCTCCACCGACCCTCGCCCACCTGGACTAGCGAGCCTACCATCGACCGCACCTGATGATGGAGGAACGAGCGCGCCGATGCGTGGATGCGCACCTCATCGTGGTCGCGCTCCACATCCAGCCGGTCAAGCGTCTTGACCGGCGATTTGGCCTGGCATTCGGCCGCGCGAAACGTGGTGAAGTCGTGCCGTCCGACGAGGCGCTGAGCCGCCTCGTGCATGGCGGATGCGTCAAGTGGGCGTGGCGCCCTTAAAGCGCGCCCGGCGTCGAGGGTAAGATCGGACCGGCGGTTGATGATCCGATAAACATAGTGGCGTTGTCGCGCCGAAAACCGCGCATCGAAGCCGTCCGCAACATGTTCCGCCGCCAATACCGCGACCGGATGGGGTCGCAAATGGGCATTGATGGCGTCGCGCATGGTCTCGGCGTCCCACGGCTTGGCGAGGTCAAGATGTGCCACCTGCCCGAGCGCGTGCACTCCCGCGTCGGTGCGGCCAGCGCCTTGCACGTGAACGCTCTCGCCGCTGAACGCCATCACAGCGGCCGTCAGGACGCCCTGGACCGACACGCCGTTGTGCTGCACCTGCCAGCCGACGAACGGGGCGCCGTCATATTCGATCAGCAGCTTGTAGCGCGGCATTGCCGACAACTCGCTAGCCGGGAGGAGGAGGGCGCCCGCGCAATAACAAGCTCCATTTCCGTATCACCTGAGTCGCGTGCCGGCCGCGAGCGGCGTGCCGCGCAGGAACTCCTCCGCGTTCATCGGCTGACGGCCGGCGCGCTGCAGTTCAAGGATGCGCACCGCGCCGTTGCCGCAGGCAACGGTGAGCTTATCGTCGGTCACCGTTGCAGGTGTGGCGGTCCCTTCGCCCTCGGTGGTCCGCAGAACTTTGATGCGGACCGGGGCGCCAGCGCCCGGCAGCTCGAACCACGCGCCCGGGAACGGCGACAAACCGCGGCAGTGGTCGTGCACAGCTTTCCACGACCTGGTCCAGTCGATCCGGGTTTCGTTCTTGTCGATCTTGATGGCGTAGGTCACGCCTGCTTCCGGTTGCGGCGTCAGCACCAGCGCGCCACGCTCCAGGGCATCGAGCGCGCGGATCATCAGACCGGCGCCTGCCGGCGCAAGCTCGTCATGCAGTTCGCCGGCCGTCATGTCGGAACCAATGGCGACGCGCGCCGACATCGCCATGGGGCCGGTGTCAAGCCCCTCCTCCATCTGCATCACCACCACACCGGTTTCGGCATCACCCGCCATGATGGCACGATTGATCGGCGCGGCGCCCCGCCACCGCGGCAGGGCGGAGGCATGAAGGTTGAAGCAACCGAGCCGCGGTACGTCGAGGACCGGCTTCGGCAAGATCAACCCATAGGCCACGACCACGGCAGCGTCCGCGCGGTGCGCGCGAAAGGCATCCTGCGCCTCCGGCGACCGCAACGTCTTCGGCGTCAGCACCGCGATGCCGGAGCGCCGCGCCTCGCGCTCTATCGGGCTCGGCCGCAACTCCATGCCACGTCCGGCGGGCTGCGGCGCCCGCGTGTAGACGGCCACCACGTCATGACCATGCCTGACGAGCGCGTCGAGCGTCGGCACGGCGAAATCAGGAGTACCCATGAAGACGAGGCGGAGCGGCATTATGATTGTTGCTCGGCATCAGTCCGGACAACCAGGAAGCTTGGCATCGGTGGTGTTCACCCCCGGTGTGCTCGCGGTCGGAGGCCGCGGCTCGTCTGGAACGATGTCTGGAAACAATTCATGAAGTCTGTTCGATATGAAAATTGTTTCTGCCATAGCCTTGGCTGAAGTTTACTTTCAAGATACTCTTCATTAGATAGATTATTTTTTATGTAATGCACGATCATGCCAAGGTTATCTCGTACGCCCACGAGTAAAGCATCTATCCTCAAGGCAACATCGCGCTTCATTTCCCTGGCTCCATTTGGGGGCGAGAAGTGATATTCGTCGTTTTATTCCGTAAAATGTTCGATTCTCGCGACAGGGCTGCGGTCGTAAAGTGGGCAAGCCAAGCGTGTTCACCCTACAAGTGACTCCCTTCGATCGAAACCACACTAAATTTGCTGGCCGTCCCCCAACGGAATGTCCCGCAGGGTGCTCGGAGCAAACAACTCCTCCAGCTTGACCCGGCGCGACGTCAGTCCGTGCTCGTGCGTATATTGCAACAGCGCCTCGATACTGGGCCGGTTCTGCATAATGCCGTAAGGAAACCAGTCGGGCCCGATAATGGCCTGCTCCTCTTCCAGGAGCGGCTGCAGCCAGGCCGACGACACTTTTGACGAGCCAAGCTCCGCCAGCGCGTGATAACAGCGGTCCTTGGCGGTGCACAGCGCCTTGTAGAGGGCGAGCGTCACCCATGGGTCGCGCTCATAAATGTCACGGCGAATCACCACCGTATGCATGATCGGATAAATCTTGGTGCGCCGATAGTAGTCCTTCTCGGCTGCCGCATAGTCGGGGAACAACCGCTGCACCTTGGAATTACCGCGGCGGAACGACAGCGGATTGTTGGCGGTCATCAGGAAGTCGATCTCGCCCCGCTCCAACATGTCGCCGAGTTCGGTGCCGGCGGGTGCGTGGACCAGCCGGATGTCGGCGGGCAGCTTGCGACCAAGGCGGTCGGCACGGCCCTGCACCCACTCCACATCGCTGGGCCTGACGCCGTATTCGTGCTCCAGGAGGCCGCGCATGTAGACGGCGGCTGTCATACTGTACTCGGGCACGCCGCCGCGTCTGCCCTTAAGGTCGCCCGGGTGGCGGATGCCCTTGTCGGTATTTACGAAGAAGTAGCCGTGCCGGAACACACGGGACGGAAATGCCGGAATGGCGATGAATGGCGCGTCGCCGTCGCTCACCAGCGAGGTGTAGTTCGACAACGACATCTCGCAGGCGTCGAATTCCCGATACTGCAACATGCGCCAGAAGATTTCGGCGGGCTGCAGCGCCAGGTAGTTGAGGTCGATCCCTTCGGGCTGCACCGAGCCGTCACGAAGAGCCTGGGTGCGGTCGTAGGGTCCACACGCGAAGGTGAGGCGTAGCTTAGACATGCGGGTTTTCCGTTCGTAATCGGTTGCCCGGATTGAGCGCGGCGAATCCAGGCCCGCCCCGATCAATACGGCAACGCCGCCCCGGGGTTTGCTTCCGCTCAACACGGGCTACAGCTCCGACGGCTCCTATCCCTACCGTGATCTCTCTGCAAGCGCCTCGGCGGATGCCGCAACGGTCTTGGCGTAGACGCGGCCTTGTTCCATTTTCAGCAAACCGTTGAAGTTTACGACCTTACGGCCAATCACCGCACGGGCCGCACGCGATGGGCCGGCGGGGCATTGATTTGGTTGGGAGTTCCAAAATCAGTTCGTTTCCACAAAGGTCCCGGTCGATAGCGTTATGGTATAAAATTACCGGAGACCACGGCCTTCCGGCTCGGCGCCTGGAACTCGCGGATGGCGAGCGCGAAGCAAAGGCGCCAGGTCGACCCGCAGGGAACAGCATCAGCAATACGGCGGAACGAAACGAGAATTTAGACATGTTCGCGGCTGCCGGGCCGCCCCATGTCACGTCGCAACCGCGCCGCCATCGTGCTACACGGCGTCGCTCCGCTCTTGCGTCAGCAGCGGCCGCTGTTTTACGCCTAAACGGCGGCACACGGCCGACAACAAGGAGGAACCCTGATGCGCGCGCAATTTCTTGTTTTCACCTTTCTCGCCACCGTTTTGGCTTCGAGTGCCTCGGCCCAACAGGCCGCTTCGCCGCCACCGAGAACCTTCATGAACAACAAAGAAATTATGGGCCTCATCGACAAGGCCAAGGCCGACCGCAAGGGGGACGCCCCGCTGGTGGCCGAGCCGATCCTGTCGCTTGCGCCCTATCGGGCCCAGCTCGAATACCGCCCTGCCAAGGCGCCGGCTGCACTCCACGAAAAAGATGCCGAGCTGATGGTTGTGCTTGAAGGTGCGGGCGACATCGTGACGGGTGGCAAACTGGCCGACGAGAAGCGCACCAACGCAAACAATTTGAGCGGCTCATCGATCACGGGCGGTAACTCCCAGGCTGTCGTGAAGGGCGATATGCTCATCGTGCCGGCCAACACGCCGCACCAGGTCATCCCCACCGGCGGCGCCCCGATCGTCCTCATGACGTTGCATGTACCGCATCCGCCGACCAATTGGCCGCCAGCGAATTAGGACTGAAAGAACCGGTAGCGCGGATTGAGCGCGGCGAAATCTGGGACTACCGGGTCAACGCAGCACTGCCGTTCCCGGGTTTCGCCCGACGCTCAACCCGGGCTACGAACTGCGGCCCCGTCGCGGAGCGTGCGCCCTGCCAACACTCCTCTTCCTATGATTCGGGCAGGATCATGAAACGGATTTGCACAGATCTCGCCACGGCGTCTGCTTTCGCAGCGGCGCTGTTCATCGCCACCGCAGCTTCGGCGGCGACCGACTGCCGTACCTCCGGTAGCTTCGAAAGCTGGCTTGGCCGCTTCAAGGCCGAGGCCGCAGCGCAGGGCATCGCCAGAAGCGCCATCGATGCGGCATCGCCTTACCTCGTTTACGACCAGCGCATCGTCAACATCGACCGCGGCCAGCGCATCTTCGCCCAGAGCTTCCTCGAATTCTCCAACAAGATGCTGCCGCCCTACCGGCTGCAGCAGGGCGTCGCGGAAATCCGCAAATACCAGGCGATCTTCGATCGCGCCGAGAAGCAGTATGGCGTGCCAGCCGCGGTGACCACCGCATTCTGGGGGCTCGAAAGCGACTTCGGCTCAAACATGGGCAAGGACCATGCGATCCGCTCGCTCACGACGCTCGCCTATGATTGCCGGCGCGCCGATATGTTCCGCGGCCATCTGTTCGACGCGCTGCGGCTGATCGAGCACGGCGATCTCAACCCGGCCGAGATGCTCGGCTCATGGGCGGGCGAACTGGGCGAGACCCAGATGATGCCGTCTGAATACATCAAATACGCGGTCGACTATGACGGCGACGGCCGGCGCAACCTGCTGCGCAGCGTGCCGGATGTGATCGGGTCTACCGCAAACTACCTCGTCAGCCTCGGCTGGAAGCGCGGCGAGCCGTGGTTGCGGGAGGTGCGCGTGCCGGAGAAGATGCCATGGGAGCAAGCGGATCTCTCCATTCAACATCCGCTCGCGAAATGGGCCGAGTGGGGCGTCACGCTGCCAGACGGACGCCCGTTGCCGGGTGAAAATCTCAAGGCGTCGCTGCTGCTGCCCATGGGCCGCTTCGGCCCGTCTTTCCTGGTGTTCGACAACTTTCAGGCCTATCTCAAATGGAACAGTTCGCTTGTCTACTCCACGACGGCCGCCTACTATGCGAGCCGCCTCGCCGGCGCGCCGCCGATGCGGCGCGGGAACGGCAAGCCGCCGCCCCCGCTGGCGTTCGCGCAGGCGCGCGAATTGCAGCAGCTTTTGATCAAGGCCGGCTATGACGTGGGCGGCGCCGACGGCAAGCTCGGCATTTCGTCGCGGCAGGCGACGCGGGCGATGCAAATCAAGTTGGGCCTGCCGGCGGATTCTTATCCGACCGTCGAATTGCTGGCGCGGATGCGTGCGGGGCAGTAGAGTTGTGCGTCGACCCTGACGTTCTCAGTTGGAGAAAGCAGCGCCTGAATTTTCGTGTTCCTGCACAATTTCCCGTCTTGGTTCGCCGGCGTCGCCTTCGCGGCGATCGGCATTGGAGCCCTCGTACCGGCCGCGATCATGTCGATCGCCGCGGCCAATCTGTTCACCCGCAACGTCTATCGCGAGTTCTTCCATCCCGGTGCGATCCGACAAGCAGGAATCCCAGATGGCCAAATGGGTGTCGCTGGTGGTCAAGTTCGGCGCCCTCGTGTTCATCGTCTTTGTGCCGCTGCAATACGCCATTCAATTGCAACTGCTCGGCGGCATCTGGATTATCCAGACCCTGCCGGCGGTAATGATCGGGCTCCATACACGGTGGTTTAACTCGTGGGCGCTGTTGGTCGGATGGGCGGTCGGAACCTTCGCAGGCACCTACATGGCGGTTGCGGTCAATTTCCAGGCCGCATATCCGCTGGCGATTCACGGCTGGACGTTCCCGGGCTATACGGCGCTCTACACCCTGGTTCTCAACCTGGCGATCGCCATCGTGCTCACGCCGGTGCTCTACGCGCTCAGCGCCAAGCCGACGGATCAGACCGCTGCCGCTGACTACTACGCTTGAACGCCGCCTGGGGATTCGGGAGCAGGCCGCAACGCCAAGGAGCCAGGCGCGTGAGGGGACTGAAGCGCCCCGATGGGGGGACCGCCTCTTGACGGTCTCTCCATCCGGGGAAGCCCCGAGTTCGGTATTGTCGGTTCCCGGATTTCGCTGTGCTCCATCCGGGCTGCGGGCCCCCTCGATGGGTTGAGACCGCCGGCTTCTTGGCGTAGATTGCGGCAACGAACGCCTTCGACAAACCAAGTTCCGTCAGAAGTCCTCGGGAGGTCCCCATGAAGCGCTGCATCGCATCGGTTTCCGCCATTGCCGTGATGTTGTGTGTCGGTCCTGCGCTCGCACAGCAAAAGGCCAAGGCTCAGAACGTGGCGGAAATCCCCTACACGTCGGTGCCGAATTTCCTGAAGCTCCCTCCGGGCGAGTATCTTGGCGAATCCGTCGCGGTTGCGACCAATTCGAAGGGGCACGTCTTCGTCTATCACCGCAGCGCCAATACGCGGCTGTTTGAGTTCGACCAGGACGGCAATTTCCTCAAAGAGATCGGGAAGGGCTACTACGGCTTTGAATTTGCGCATTCGGTGCGCGTCGACGACCAGGACAATATCTGGACAGTCGATGAGGGGACCAACATGGTCACCAAATTCAGTCCGGAGGGCAAGGTCCTGATGGTGATCGGCCGCCGGCCGCCGCCCGTCGAGGGCGCGGTCACCTTCCCGGCCGGCCCGAACAAACCATCGGAAAAATATATTCTCTGTCGCCCGACCGACGTCGGCTTCGATCCGCAAGGCAATATTTTCGTGTCTGACGGATACTGCAACAACCGTGTCGTGAAATACGACAAGGACGGCCGGTTCGTTGCCCAGATCGGCAGCGAAAAAGCCGGGAAGGAACCCGGTGAATTCAACTTACCGCACGGACTCCAGGTTGACCGGCAAGGCAACGTCTATGTCGCCGACCGCACCAACATTCGCTATCAGGTCCTGGACAACAACCTCAAGCCGAAGGCCATCTACGACCAGGTCGGGGTTGGCTGGACCGCATGCGTGTCCCAGGGGCCGCACCAGTATCTCTTCGCTTCCAACTCCAATCCCAACGGAAATAGGCCCGGGACGTGGGCGATCACCGGCGAAATCTACAAGATGGAGCTGGACGGAACCATCGTCGGCAAGTTCGGTCATGCCAGCAAGGAATTCGGGGGCTTCCAGGTGGTCCACATGATGGACTGCCGCAATCCCGACGAGATTATCGTCGGCGAAATCGAATCCTGGCGCGTGCAGAAGCTCATCTTGAAGCCGGACGCCATGAAGAAGGCAGAGGCGCGATAACGCTTCAGCTACCTGACCTCGTCATTTCCCGCTTCCGAGCGGGGAGCCAGCAACCCGCAGCACTGGCGATTGTCATCGCAGCGCATCGCCCACTGCATCGCCAGTCCCTCCCCGCACCGAGTCCGGGGAGGGCGATGACAGAGGAAAGGTTTCGGCCAATCCCACACCCAACACAAGAACATCAGGAGACGATTTAACATGAAGCGCTTTTTGTTGGCCCTGCTGGCCGCGACCTGCCTCGGCACGCTGCCGGCGAC
>Ga0126376_10001822_pt1 | contig 11755 bp, 10 predicted proteins | sample PanSoiMetPlot_15_FD_92760 | JGI IMG/M metagenome (GOLD analysis project Ga0126376, IMG submission 92760) | Tropical forest soil microbial communities from Panama - MetaG Plot_15 | ecosystem: Environmental > Terrestrial > Soil > Tropical forest > Bulk soil | place: Panama | collected 2016-02-17
TGAGCCATAAGAACCCGGCAAAGGCAATTGAGCTGCTCCGTGTTGTGAGTTCCTATGAGCTTGGCACGCCACGTTTGCTCCCGATCTACGAGCGCGGGCAGGCTTACCTGGTGCTGCACAACGGCAGCGGCGCGGCTGCGGAGTTTCAAAAGGTCATTGATCACCCGGGAATCGTGCGGGAATTTCCGGTGGGTGCGCTGGCCCATCTCGGCCTAGCCCGCGCCTACTCCCTACAAGGCGATACCGCCAAGGCTCGCGCCGCGTATCAAGATTTCCTCACCCTATGGAAAGACGCCGACCCCGACATCCCCATCCTCAAACAAGCCAAGGCCGAATATGCTAAATTGCAGTAGTTTATTGAGAATCTGTGCAGACAGAGTTTGTAAGTCTTGATTTGTCCGCTGCTATGAAAATAGACGGAACATGTGCTGAAACTAAAAGACTTACGGCCAGACGGACGATTTTCATTCTTGGTGGTGCGCCAGCGGCGCATGAATTCTTATCGGAAAAGTTCGTACTAGTCCCTTGCCGCCGCTCGTCGTGGCCTCTGGAGATGAGGGTAAAGCAGTGATTGCATCATCTCCTTACGGAGCACATCCGCTTTCACCTGGAGCAGGTCCGAAAGAAGTTGCGATTGATGCTCCCCATCGCATAGTCTGGTTCGTTGGAGGGCTTTATGGCCGGACCAGATTTCCCGACTAAGGAAGAGGTTGACAAGGCATCCTTGGAACAGTTGGCGTACTGGTTCCGATTCTCGCTGGCGAGCACCGCAGAAGAGCAAAAGTCGCTGGCTCGCGTGGTCCAGCGTCTTCGGAAGTCAGGTGGTATCGCGGAGTCAGGTGATTTGATTCCTGAATTGTCGGCGAAGGTCGGATTCGGTGGAGTCCCGGAAACTCCACCGTCCCGCAAGCGTTAGAACATTGGTTTGTTGATCTTGTCCTGAACTGCAGCCGCATCAGAAATCCCCAAATACTTCTGCGTGGTTTCCAAGGATTTGTGGCCGAGGTAGTGCTGGATCGTTCGAAGATCGACATGTTCCCGGTGCCATGCGGTTGCCCTGGTTTTGCGCAGACGATGTAGGTACTGCTCATCGCAGTATGGGCCGTTCTTGCAGGACACCTGCTTCTTTCGCGCTTCCTCTCCGGCCTGAACACGTCCGTTACGATTACGTCCTGCACTGATTTCGTGTTCGCATTTGCCGCAGTTCAATCCGGCTTCGAATGCGATCCTCTTGAACTTCCGCAGAAAGTGGCCTTCCGGGAAACCGTCTTCGTTCGGGAAAATCCACTCGGATTTCGATTCCTTCTTGCGTTTCGTCAGCATTTCCACCAAAGCTGACGTGATCGGGATCATGCGCTGTTCGTGGTTCTTTGGAGAGAACTTCGTTTTCTCACCGTTTGATCCTATGTATTCCTTGGCACGAACACGGTAGTGTGGGAGTCCCTGGCTATCAGTCACGATGTCTTCCCAACGTGCGTGGGCTACCTCTTTTTCTCGACAGGCAGTGATCAGAAAGAATGTGTAGCGAACGCACCCTTCCACGTCCATTTGTTTGAACAGTTTCTTGAGTTCCGCTTCCGAATAGGGTTCGGCAGGTTCCTCTTCCACGGTCGGCAGCAGGTCTCCGATGTTGAATTTCGTGTAGGGTTCTTCGACTCCGGCATCCTTCAGCATGAACACCACAACCATTGTTTTGTTCTCGATGGTCTTCGGTTCATATTCCTGAATTTTCTCCATCCAATCGATATATTGCCCGATGACCTTGCGGTTGACTTGCTCTACAAATCGTACGCCGAGGGTCTGCATGAATTCGACAAACTGCTGGAGGATGAAGGTGTAATTCGAGACAGTTGCTGGAGACTTCCGCTTTTTGACATCTAGGAATTCCTGGACAGCGAGCTTGAGGGGTTTGCCGTCACCGGAGTCAGCAGGGAGTTCGACGCCCTTCGCCTTAGCGTCCTGGGCAGCATCGTATTTGTCGCGAAGTTTCTTTGCCTGATCGATGGTAGAGGCTGGAATGCCGTTGTCCTGGAGGGTAACCCACTGGCCTCGGATATTTAACTTGAATGGCCCCTTAAGGTGGGAATTGCGCCGTCCAGGGGCTTCTACGTCAAAATACGGGGTCCACTTGTTGGTCCCAGGGTCCTTTTCTCTCGCCCAAATAGTATGTTCCATGACTACCCCTTGAAATGGTAGTCAAATTATATCCCCATTTTATCCCTAAAGTCAATTCCCTGCAGAGATCCGCATAAACACTGGATATTTGTGATGCAGGGAATTATGGCGGAGAGGGTGGGATTCGAACCCACGGTAGGGGTTAGCCTACACACGCTTTCCAAGCGTGCGCCTTAAACCACTCGGCCACCTCTCCCGCGATGGAAGCAACAGTACCAATTTAGCAGAAACCGAGAAAGACCGCATGGGCAGAAGGCCCGGCTTGGGCGGAATTGCATGGGTCTGTTAAACTGCTTGAGCGGATCCGGGATCGTCTAATCGGTAGGACATCAGCCTTTGGAGCTGAGTATCCTGGTTCGAGTCCAGGTCCCGGAACCAAATTTGTTTCGGCGTAGTTCTCTTCCCCGCACGTCGTTTGCTAGATTCTATGGCGGCTTGCTGATCACATTTCGCGGTAGTTTAACAAGAAAACCCCGATCAAAGAAATGCAAACGGGCCACAGGCGCGCCACCCAAGCGCGAGCGCGGTTTTGTGCGGGAAGGCGCAGTTCGAGCCACCGCGACCAGCCCGCCACCACGGCGAAGATTGCCAGCGGGATGTGGCTCAGCTCGGCCAGCACTTCCTCTTTGATATTTCCGAGGCTGTGGGAGTGCGTCAGCAGCAGTGCACCCGCAACCGCAACGAGCATCGGAAATACCAGGCGGACATTGGACGATGCGACGCGGCCAGTCTGCACGCGCCATTCGAATACCGCGAGTGCGATGACGAGCCCGGCAAAGATGCGATGCAGCAGAACTTCAGGATCGGCGAACGTCACCCAAAAACCGTTTGGGCCGAGCGGCCAGACCTCAGGATCGCTTCTTAGGAAAAGAAAAACGGAAAGCCCCAGGAAAAGTAGTGGCCAATTGCACGCCCAGGAGATTCTCCCTGCTTGCGCGATCAGCGCCAGCAAACCCACCGACAGAACGACGATTCCTGCCCAGTGATGGTTGTACTCCGACCAGGCTTTTTCAGCGGGGGTGTTGGGCCGCGTGCCGGATTGCCCGGGCACAAAGGACTCTGTCGAAAGCGAGCCAACTTCAAAAGCCTTTTTTTGAGCAGCGTAGATATCTTCGGGCAAATCCTTCACCGCTGGGCTGGAGAGGCGCGGCGGGCGCGGTGCCATGCGCGCCAACACCTCCGAGGCGTGGACACGATCCTGCAAGAGATCGACGGCCGGCGGAAGCGACGTCAGAGAGGCCGCCACCAGAATCACGGTGATTCCGATGCCGATTTCGGCTTCGCCGAAGCGCTTGAGACTCGCGAGAATAGCGCCGGCTTCCCCTCGGCGGACAAGCTGAAAATTCAGCGCGCCAAGAAGCAAGAGAAGTCCGAAGAGCATTGCCTTTGTGGCCACCATGGCGCCGTAAGAAGTGCCATAGATAGCTTTGAGCGAGCCAACATAGGCGAAACTCAAGATCACGCCTGCGGAGGCTAGAACTGCAACACTGACGACCGCGAGCCGCGAGAATTGCGCGCTCAGTTTTCGCGCTAGTTCCAAAGGCGATGCACGGCGAATCGCAATCAACAAATACGGCAGACCACCAAGCCAGGCCGCGGTGGCGAGCTGATGCAGCGCAGCGACGAAAACCAAGGGCAACCGGTATTCCAGCCGGGCCATGGCGTGACTCGTGAGAACGGACGAGGCGATAATAGCTACCGCCGGAAGCAGCAACACGCGGGCGGAAGCGGCGGGCGACCGCGTCGAGAGAACGAGAATCGTGAGCGAAGCCGCGATGCCGAGTGCTCCGGCGAGAGCGAAATTCGCCCCGCTTACTTCCATGAGGCTGATTTGCGCAGACTCCATCAAGATCAAGGAATTGGTTAAAAGATAGGAGATTTGGATGGCCATCAGGGCTACCGCGAAGCGGCGAAGCCAGCTCAGGCAGGACGCCTTTATCTCTGTAGAGTCATCGCTGAAATTGCGAAGGACGAAAACCAAAAAAATAATTCCGCCTACGGTTAGCGACTGAAAAGTAAGGCTAGCGCCGCGGAGAAGTACGGACAGGAACCCGAAGATCTGTAGCAAGCGGGCCACAGGGTGGGATCAGGGCTTGACGACGGCAAAAGGAATTTCGCCGCGCGTGATGTGCCCGTCCGAAGCGAGCACTTGCCAGCGAAGACGGTAAGCGCCAGGGCGCAGTCCCTTCGCCTCAGCCGAAAGTGTATCGGGTGTGTCTTGCCCATGGATCTCGAGCGTCTGCAACGTACCGGCAGGATCAACGAGAGTCAGGCGCGAACGGGCGGCGTCGATGCGGACGTTGAAGCGCAGCTTTAAGGGAACATCAGGACCAGAGACGTAGCTCTTCAGGGCAGGGCTGGATTCCAGAAGAATGGCATGTGCGATCGAGGAAGAAACACTCAATAACGAGGCAGCGACAGCTAGAAAAGCAAATACAACGCGAGCCCAATGACCTGGGGACATGATCATCCTTTCGCTCACCCGCAGGGATCTCCGCAAAGACTCAGGCCAACTTGGCCGGTGAGATTATACCGAAGTTACGCAAGAGGCGTGACGCGGCGCGCTTCGTGCGCTGGCTAGTGCCGCGCAAGATGATAAAAAAACTGGCCAATTCCAATGGTGAAAATGAAATCGCCGAAAAGAGCGTGTTCAAGGCAGGCGAGAAGCAAGGAGCCCGACCTTCTGTAAGTCATGCCGAACAGAAAACCCCCGAACGCGGTCAGCGAAATGGCAATCCAGTTTCCGAAAATGATATGCACATAGCCAAACAGCAGCGCGCTCGCCGCAATCATGGCATGTCCGGAGCCGAAAATCGGCTTAAAGCGATGAAAAAAGTAAGCGCGGTACAAGAGTTCCTGCAGATAAACGGAAAAAACCGGATAGAGAATCATCACCAGGAGCCACAACCGCGGCATTTCTCGAACCAAAGAAAAAAGCATCTGTGGGGCAAAAAGTCTAACGGCGAAACCCAGCAGCAAAAGCAGAGGAACGTCAAGCAAGAGTACCTTGCGGAAACCGCGGCCCATGCCTGCGTGCCGCACGAGCACCTGCGGAGTAAACGACTTGTCGCTTCGCAGAACTAGCAGAGCCCCGATGGCGGCGAGAAGCAAAAAGGGAATAGGCCAATTCGGCAGCACCCGCTCAAACATGAGAAATGGAACGGCGACGTAGAGACACAGAAGTTCGCACCAGAGCCACAAAGTCCGCTTCATCGTCCTCGCCTGTAAGCATTTTGCCAGCAGCGGTGATGAAGCTTAAAGCCTATCTATAGCTGGCGACGACCTCGCCATTCTCGATGTGCAGATCCGCAATTTGCGAAGGAAGTCTCAGTTTCTCGCGGTTCTCGACCGATTCCATCAGACGCTGCACCGCCGATTCGAGAGTGGATTGTGGAATCGGAAGCGAGCCGATCTGGCCGCTGACAGGCTCAAAATTCAAATACCCATTTTGCGCGCCGAGCCGCCCTTCGAGCTGCAAGGTCAAGTCTTTGCCGTGCACGTAGAAGAGCACATAAGCCTTGACGCGATCGTCCAGCAACTGAATTTTGAAATCGCGCACATTCGAACGCATCTGCTCCACATCTTGCGCCGTTGGTGCTGAGCCATCGGCACGGTCCGGCTGATTCGCCAGGAGCGCCGGTTTGGCCGCCTCCTTGCCAGACAATTCCAGGTGCGAGGCCAGGTAAGAGTTCAGCTCGGTTTCATCCACGCGTACCGTCACAGGCTGCCCGCTGGCAACGGCCCGCTCGGCGTCTTCGAACTTCTGCTCGGCACGGGCTGCGGCCTGCGGATTCGTCTCAACCCGAGGAGCGGGTGTTTTGTGGAACGCAAGGACTAGTGTAACGACAACAACGGCGTACGTGCTCCATCGCACGATCCGAAAGATTAGCTTCCATGGACTGGCGTGCTTCGTATCCGCATGAGCAAATTCCATTTGCGGCGACGGAGGAGCAAATTGCGCCATCACTTCTCCTACAACAACTACGAGCGCTTTGACCCGGTGGTCTCTCGAGAACTCGCGATCTATAGACAACGCTAGCTCCCGATTGCGCTTGAGACAAGGAAACACTAATCATCGGGATGCGAATAGGGCACCTGTCCATCCGGCGATTGTGGATGGGCGCGACATTTTCCAAAATAAGGACGGGTGCCTGAACCGCGCACTCCCGGCAACGCAGAACCGCAGCCCCGAATCCAAAGGCATAAAATATTGGCTCGGTTTACGTTTGCTCCCGAGGAGGCTTGAATGCGTCGCACTCTGCCGGTTTTCCTCTTATTATGTCTGTTGCCTTCCCTTCTCCACGCGCAGCAGCAACCTGCGCCAACCACGCCTCCAGCCCAGACGCCTGCCGCTCCTGTCACTACCGCTGCAAGAACGGCGCCGCAACGTCGCCCCAAAATTGGCGTGGCCCTCGAAGGCGGCGGAGCGATGGGCCTCGCACACATCGGCGTGCTCAAGTGGTTTGAGGAACATCACATCCCGGTAGATTACGTCGCGGGCACCAGCATGGGCGGACTGGTAGGAGGGTTCTACGCCACGGGGATGACCCCGCAAGAAATGCAAAAGCTCATTCAAGGCCTGGACTGGCGCAAAATCCTGAGCGACCGCACCCCCTACGAAGATCTCTCCTACCGCCGGAAAGAAGACCAGCGCGCGTATCCGAATTCCTTGATTTTTGGCTTGAAAAACGGTTTGTCGGCTCCCGAGGGGCTGATTGCCGGCCACCAAATCGGTTTGCTGATTGACCGCGTCATGCTTCCCTACTACGGAATTTCTTCGTTCGATGACATGCCCGTGCCGTTTCGCTGCGTTGCCACCGATTTGGTCAGCGGGCAATCGCATGTGTTCCAGGACGGTCCGCTGCCCGTGGCGCTGCGCTCTACCATGTCCATCCCCGGCGCGTTTTCGCCGGTTCGCGAAGGAAAAGCCGTTTATGTGGATGGCGGGCTGCTGAACAACCTGCCGACCGACGTCGTCAAGCAAATGGGCGCGGAAATCGTGATCGCTGTGCACCTTCAATCCGCGCCCGTCGAGGCCAAGGACATTCGTTCTGTCTTCGGCGTGCTGAATCACTCCGTGCGCGCCATGCTGAAAGAAAACGAACTACGCGGTCTGGAGATGGCCGATTCCATCGTTTCCGTGCCGCTCGGGGAATTCACCACCGTGGATTATGCAAAAAGCGGACCCATCATGCAGCGGGGATACGACGCCGCCAACGCAAAAGCGCCCATGTTGCAGGCGTTTGCCCTGAGCGATGCCGACTGGGACGCTTACAAGCAAGCACGTAAGGCGCGGGAGCGTGCTGAACTTCCCATGCCGCAATTCGTCAAGATTGAAGGCGCCAGCGGCAAAGGAGAAGCGTACGCAGCGCGCTATTTTCGATCTTTCCTCAACAAACCGCTGGACACGGAGAAACTCGACGACGTGTTGACACGCATGACCGGAGTTGGCCGCTTCGACTCCGCTGGCTATTGGCTCACTGAACAAGACGGAAAGCCGGGGCTTCTGGTTCGCGTCGTGGAAAAACTTGATGCACCGCCCACTTTTCAACCTGCGTTTGAAGTGGACGGCTCGCAAGCTGGAAACGTGGATTTCACCACCGGAACGCGTTTCACGTTCATAGACATCGCTGGATTCCGCTCCGAGTGGCGCACCGACCTTCTGCTGGGAAATACTTATGGCATTCAGACCGAGCTCTACCGCCCATTCACCGCGGACAGTCACTGGTTTTTCGCGCCGCATGCCGACGCCAGCGACACCACCTTTCAGATTTACGCAAAGAATGACCCGTTGGCGGATTACCGCATCTATCGCATCAACATCGGCGGCGATGTCGGATACAGCTTTGGCCGCTTCAGTGAATTGCGCGTCGGATATCAGGTCGGCTCGCTGAACACCAAGCTGCGGCTGGGTACTCCGCAAATTCCGGAAGTCGAAGGGCGCGTCGGGCAAAGCCATCTGCATTACCTGCTGGACCACACCGACGATCCCGTCATTCCCCGGCGAGGATTCAAGGCGGAGTCTAATTTCCGCTGGTTCGATCAGAGCCCCGGCGCCACAAGCGGCTTCCCTTCGATGGACCTGAAGCTCGGATATTTCCAGCCGATTGCGCGGCCCGTCTCGCTTTTTGCGGAAGGCGAAGGCGGCTCGACCTTTGGCACAACCAACACGGGAATCCCGCAATTTTTCCTGGGCGGGCCTTTGCGCCTCAGCGCCTATGGCAACAACGAATTCCAGGGCAATCAGTTTTACCTGTTCCGCGCAGGCTTTATCCACGACTTGCTGACTCTGCCACCGTTCGTTGGCAAGAAGGTGTACGCCGTGGGGTCCTATGAGATTGGCAAAATGTATGGCGTGACCACGGGCAGCAATCTTCCGAACGCCGTGGCCGCCGGGTTCCTGGCGGAAACCGCTGTCGGTCCGTTTTTCATCGGCGGCAGCGTGGGAGACTCCGGCCACCGCAAATGGTTCTTCCAGCTCGGCCGCGTGTTTTAGTGCCAGCTATCGTGCCACAGGAGCGACTGTGCGCGATTGCTCGTCGGCTATTCCTGTCGCTTAACCCTCAGCTCCAGGAGCTTCCTGGCTGGCTGCGAATCGATGATGATCTCGGCGAGTTCCGTCCACTCGCCTTTCTCGTTAATCCGCAACACGGAACTAGTTCGGATGTTACCCAACGCGAAGCCCCACGTGAGGCTCTTCCCATCCTCCAAGAGCTTGACGTCCGTCTCGAGAAAGCGGCCATCGTTGAAGGCGCGCATGTGATAAGTTCCCGTCTCATCGTCGAAGGAGATAATCCCGAGCGCTTGGAGAACGGGCTTGGTGTCAGGCTTGGTTCGTCCGATCCCCTCAATTTCCAGAATCAGCCCATCCAGCTTGAATTGAGCCTCTTCAGTTTGCGCCAAAACGAGCGCCTCGCCAGGGCCACGCTGCACACGAGCGTCTCCGGCCCATTTGCCGACCAGAAACGTCAGCTTCCTCATCGCCGCTCGCTGCGCGTCCAGATCCGGCGTTCGAGAGAGTTGTGTCATGCGTGACCATTAACACCATTCGCCGCGAAGAATCAACCATCCAGGCTGCGCCGATCGCCGTTCGATGCGTTCGATGCTTTCTGCTCAACAAAGCGTAAACAGGAGCCGCACTTCTGAAAAACGGAGAGTGCGGCTCCCCTATAGAACTGCATCTTTCAATGGCAAACTGGAGGTTGTCTTGCGAAACGAACAGCTGAACGAACAAAACTGCTTTCGAGCGCAGCAGTAAGCGCCGAAAGGGCTATCCATCAGAAACCAAAGTGAAGCGCGGAGCGCAAATCGTTCACGGCGAGAAAGAGCTCGTAGAAAAACTCGGCTGGAATGATTTGTGCCCATGCGGCTCCCGACGGCGCTTTCAAGCGTTGCTGTTTCGAAACCGGGCGCTATGACGGAAGCAACCGCAATTGCCTTTTTTCCGCGAGTAGACGCAGACTGGCACAGGACACCAAACGTGTCCTGCGCCAACTAAACCGTTTGTGTGAGCCCCCGAGTGCCCCGGAAATCACTAGTGAACGGGATGGCGGAGGATGGTGCGCAGCTTGGCGGGTGCAACGCGGCGCGGGTCGGAAAGATAAATTTCGTGATGAAGGCCGTGGAATGACAGGCCTTCAGCATTAGCGAGTTCCTTCATTTGCGCGATGGTCGCAGGTTCAGCATCGTACGGACCAATGTGAAGAACCTGAACGCAAGCGCCTTCTTTAAGGGTTTCGAGTACGACGCTGGAAATTTCCGCAGGTTTGCTTTTCTCGCGAAGTTTGGAGATAGCTTCCTGCAATTCCTTCGCACCTATAAAGTCCGGCGTACGAATCATTAATTTCCAGCGCCACTGGTCTTTCGGCGTTTGCAGGAATTCTTTTTCCCCGCCGTCGGCCCACCAAAGCCCCTCAAGTTTGCAGACGGCATAGTCCTGCCCGGCGAATTTTTTGGCCATTTTGATCGTGAAGGTGACGTTGTAAAGCGCACCAATTTTGTCTTGGAATTCCTTGCTTCCCGGTGTGCTGTGCCCTTCGATGGAGAGATATTTTGCCGGACCGACTTTGACGATGACTGGCGTGCGAGGCGTTAGGTATTCGCCCTTGTGAACTTGGTAGAGATCGATTTTTTTCTTGCTGGGCATAAAGGGAACCTCGCAATCAAAAGATATCCGCAGCGAGAGAGCAGGCAGTGTAGCTGTCGCAAAACGCAGTGACAAGCAGAGGAGCCAGCCGGGAAGAAAATTCAAGGCGTGTTGACTTTCGCTTTTTATTCGCTTATAGTGCGGGGCGGTAGAGGAAACGGGAAAACGGGTGGCGCGCCGCCTCCATGCCGTCTAGGCGCTCACGAGACGGCCGCCGCCCGTTGCATCTACCCTGGAACCCGCTTCCCTTCTGCGACTCCGGCTGGGGGTCGCCGTGATTAGGAGCCGCCATGAACGCCTGTGTCGAAAGTGTAGTCCTCAATCCCGGCATTGAAACCATGCAGGAAGGCTTTACCCCCGCCGAAGAACCTGCGGAAAGCGAAAATTGTGGCGCCGAAACTCCGCGCGCTGGCGACAGCCCCGCCGATTCTTCTGGGCCACAATCGCCGCAAGCCGAACCAGCAACCGAGAAAAATCCGTGGTCCGCCTGGGCCTGGCTGGGACTGTGCAAGTCCCCCACTCGCAAAATCCCAAACATCGTGCACGTGGACGTGGACGCGTTTTTCGCTTCGGTCGAGGAGGTGCTGAATCCCCGGTTGCGCGGCAAGCCCGTGCTGGTGGGGCGCGGCTGCGTGGCTTCCGCAAGCTACGAAGCAAAGGCGCTCGGCGTGAAAACCGCGATGGGCTTCCGCGAAGCTCTCCGCGTTTGCCCCAAAGCCATTGTCGTCCCCGGCCAGTACGAGCACTACGCCGATTTTGCCGAGCGCGTCCGCCGCATCCTCGAAACCTACACACCCGCTGTCGAAACCGCCGCGCTGGACGACTTTTACCTCGATTTTGCCGGCACCGAACGGCTGTATCCGGATTATCGCGGGATGCTCGTGCGCTTGCAGATGGAAATCTCCAAAAAAACCGGTCTCAGTGTTTCGATTGGCGCGGCGCGCACAAAAGTCGTGGCGTCGATCGCCTCGCGGCTGGAGCGCCCACGCGGCCTCCGCTTGGTCGCTCCCCGCCAAGAAGAATCTTTCCTGACGCCGCTGCCGGTGGAGAAGCTCCACGGCATCGGCCACGTCCATGCTGGCGCGCTGGCCGAGCGCGGCATCGCTACCATCGGCCAACTGCGCCGCGTGCCGAAAGCTGCACTGCAAGCAGCTTTCGGCGAAGCCATCGGCTAGCAAATCTGGGAGCGCGCCCGCGGCCTCGATGGCCGCGAAGTGCTGCTCCCCTCCACGCCCAAATCCGTCTCCCGCGAAACCACCATCGAGAGCGGCACCATTGACACCGAATTTCTCGGCGGCCTGATCGAGTACCTCAGCGAGCGCATCGGCTCGACCCTGCGCGAATACGGCAAACAGGTTCGCACTTTTGGCCTGCGTTTCCGTTACATCGACCATTTTGCTGTGTATCAGGTAGTGCGTTTTAGCAAACCCACCA
>Ga0126376_10001825_pt1 | contig 11749 bp, 8 predicted proteins | sample PanSoiMetPlot_15_FD_92760 | JGI IMG/M metagenome (GOLD analysis project Ga0126376, IMG submission 92760) | Tropical forest soil microbial communities from Panama - MetaG Plot_15 | ecosystem: Environmental > Terrestrial > Soil > Tropical forest > Bulk soil | place: Panama | collected 2016-02-17
GACCGCCTCGCCCGCGTGAATGGTGCGCCGGTCACGACCATGGATGCGTTCCGCACCGTCTTCGGCGGCCTCAAGATCGGCGACACGGTGACGGTCGAGGTGCAGCGACCCGGTGGGCCGCTGCGCGCGACCGTGGTCGTTCCCGTCCAGCAGCGGCCTACCGTGCGGCTCGAGCCGCTCGCGGCCGCGACCGAGCGCCAGCTTGCTGTTCGCCGCGCCTGGCTCGCCGCAGCACCCTAAGCGCACGCCGGGAGTGGGGCGTGGGACCGTTGGACGCGGGGGCTCTCGACCCCAACCAACCTCCGGAATGCCATTGCCGACCACGGGGATCGATGTCGAGTCCGTGAGGCCCCCGCGTCCTCGCGTCCAAAGCCCCACTCCCGGCGGGCGCTCAACCTACTGACGGCAGAGGCCGGTCGGGTCTGGCTTGGGGTGATCGACCACCACCCGGTGGTCGAGATTGGCGACGTGGACGGCGACCTCCTCGACGAAATTCCCCACCTTGGCCATGTGCGTGTAGTCGATGTACTCCGGTTCGTCCGTCACTTGGTGATAGTCGGAGTGCAATCCCGTGGTGAAGAAGGTGATGGGGATGCCGTAGCGCGCGTATTCGTAGTGGTCGCTGCGGCAGTAGATGTTCGAGGGGTGGCCGTCGGCGTCCATGGCGTAGTCGAACGTCAGGTCGTAGTGGCCGGCCGTGTTCACCTGCTCGATCAGGTTTCCCAGCTCCGTCGAGAGGCGACGCGAGCCGACGAGCTGCAGGTAGCCGGCCGACCCGTGCAGCGGGGTGCCGTCCTTGGTCCTGCCCGTTTCGTCGCCGGCGTCGCCGCGGCCGACCATGTCCATGTTGAGCTGCGCCACGATCGAATCGCGCGGCACCGTTGAGTGGTCGGTGAAGTACCGCGAGCCGAGCAGGCCCTTCTCCTCGCCGGTGTGCCACACGAAGAGGATCGAGCGGCGCGGCTTCTGCGGCAGCGAGGCGATGCGCTCGGCAATTTCTAGGACCGTGACCGTGCCCGATCCGTCGTCGTCGGCACCGTTCGAGGTCGAGTCGATCCGCGCGCTCCCCGGGTGCGCAGCGCGGTAGGCGGCGAGCAGCGAGTCGACCTGCGACTGTTGCGCCGGCGTCGCTTGCCTGGAGGCGTCGTCAGCCCCTTCAGGCCGGACGACGTGATTCCAGATGCGGATCGAATCGTGATCGAGTGGGCGCGCCAACCCGATGTGGTCGTTGTGCGCCCCGATCGCGACGTACTCCCCTTTCAGCTTCGAGTCACTCCCCGACACGATCCCCACCACGTTGCGGGCGGGGAACGGTGCCGCAGCGATCACGTAGCGCACGTCGATCGCCGCCGTTCCTCCGGTTGCACCCACCGCCAGTGAATCGAGCGGCGTCGTGAACATTTTCGCCGCGACCGCGCCGCCGATGAGCAGCGTCGGTGTCTGCGCGGGGGTCGGGGTCGTGTTGTCGTCGAGGAATGTCTGTGGGCGGCGTAGCGTCAACAGTAAGGAAGGAGGAACCTGATCGAGCGCCACCAGCGCCACCGCCGCGGCACCGAGAATCGCGGGGCCGCGCCGCAGCGTGCGCAGCGAATTCGCGGCACTCGGGCGCAGGACCACGAGCTTCCCCTGCGCCTCGTCGGCAGCGATCTGGTGCGCTGAATCCCCCAGCGCGCCACCGTACACGATCGGCAACGATCCGAGCTTTACCGACGATCGGCTGACCGAGAGGTAGTCGGTGTAGGGCGCGAGCGGCGTGCCGTTTACCGTGAAGGTCGACGTCGTATCGAACGTCCGCGTCTTCAACGGCAGCGTCTGGAAGTAGGTCCCGCTGTCTCCCGCTGGCTTCAAGCCCATGCGCCGCGCCTGGGCCGCGATGTAGTCGGTGGCTTTGACGTTGCCGATCGTTCCCGTCTCGCGCCCCTGCATTGAGTCGTCGGCGTAGAGATAGAGCCGCGTCATCAGGTCGGCGGCGGTAATCGCCGGCGTGGTCGGGCGGGCCGGAAGCTTCAGCGGCAACGACCCGCCGCTCTGCGCGACGGAGAGAGCGGGAATGATGGAAAGACAGGCGGCGAGCGTGTGGGACCAGCGCATGAATCCTCCGGAGAGAACACCAGGAATCGACGACACAATGTACGTACGCCGGTGAGACGGCGTTGAGCCATATATTGGGCCCCGTGCAGCCAACTTCCCCCGCTGCCGCGCGTGCCGTCGCCCCTGATGTCGTGCGCGCCGTGGCGATTGCACTCGTGGTGCTTCTCCACACTGCGGGCGTCGTGGCGAACCCCGGCCCCGCCGGAGGTCTGGCGGCGTTCTGGGCCGGGAATATCTACGACAGCTTAGCGCGGGCCGGTGTGCCGCTCTTCGTCCTGCTCACGGGGTGGTTGCTGCTTGCGCCGGAGCGTGCCGCGGAGCCGCTGGGCCGGTTCTTCCGTCGCCGCCTGGACCGCGTCGCGCTGCCGCTGATTACCTGGTCGCTCGTCGCCTGGGTCTGGATCGCTGTCCGCGACCACCACGCGATCGCGTGGTCGCGCTTCTGGCGCGAGCTGCTCGCCGGCCCCGTGTTCTACCACCTCTGGTATGTCTACGTCCTGCTCGGACTGTACCTCGCCATTCCTCTGATGCGGCCGCTCGCTGCGGAGGCTACGCCCTCGTTGCGCTGGTACACCCTCGGTCTCTGGTTCGTGGGGACCGCCGCGCTCCCGCTGTGGACGTGGTGGGGCGGTTTGTCGATCGGTGTCCCCATCCTCGTCGTGAGCACCTACGTCGGCTACCTGCTGGCCGGCGTGTGGCTCGCCGCCACACCGCTGAGCAGGAAAGCCGCCTGGGAGTCGGCGCTGCTCTTTCTGCTCGCGGCGTTGTGGACGATCGTCGCGACGGCGCGACTGACGGGCGACGAGCACCTCAACGTCATCCTGTACAGCTACGACAGACCGAACGTCGTTGTCATGGCGCTGGTGGCCTTCGTGCTCCTCACTCAACCCCAGCCCGCGGCGTGGGTCGCCCGGCACCCGCGCCTGCTGGCAGTGGTGCGGGCCTGCGCCGCTTCGAGCTACGGCATCTACCTGCTCCATCCGTTGCTGCTGGACCTGCTGGACAGCGGTGTGCTCGGCGTCCGCATCAACGGCGCATCGCTGCCGCCGTTCGTCGGAATTCCGTTGCTTGCGGTGGGACTATTGCTCGTGTCGCTCGGCGTGATGATGGTGGCGAGGAGGGTGCCGGTGCTCGGTCGGATTCTCGGTGCGTGAGACAGAGGACGGTAGGAGACGGGAGGGACGGAAAGGGAGACACGCCTACCGTCTCCTACCGTCTCCTACCGTCTCCTACCGCCCCCTACCGTCTATTTCACCGCAACGTCCGCCAGCCGCGCCGTCGGAATCACAAACGTCGCAACGACCCCGCCATGATCCGACGCCCACAACCCGGCGGGAGTGCGATCCGCAGCAGCCGCGCCTACCACCGCACGCCCGATCACCTGCATCTCGCTCGGCATGTTGCGCGTGAAGATGAAGTCGATACGCTGATTGAACGCCGCCACGGGATTGTCGAGCGTCTCACGCTGGCAGCAGGTCAAGCCAGCCGGCACGGGTCCCGGCCGCAGCCAGCTGTCGGCGAAGCCGGCGCCGGTGATCATGCCATATGAGGGCGTCGCCCGCGTCGGATCCTGCCCGTACACGTCGGAATTGAAGTCGCCGGCGAGAATCGTGGGAAGCGATTCGTTCTGGAGCAGTGCCAGGAGCTCCTGCGCCTGCCCCAGCTGCACCGGGAGCGCGTCCTGCGTCTCGAGGTGGGTGTCGATGAAGCGGATCGTGCGGCCGCTGACCGTCGCCTCGACCGAGCTCCACCCCTCGTACACGCCTGTCTGGGCGCCGCCGATCGACACCGGGATGAACGCCGCGTATGTGGCGTGCCGCGGATTGGCGATCTGCACATCCGCCCGCGCCAGCACCGCATCGCGATCGGTCAGGCGCACGTCGTCGAACGTCGGGATCCCCGTCGCCGGATCGACGCCGGTGATCACCGGCAGCTCGACGTCGGTCGTCGAGTCCGCCGCGGCGATGACGTAATGCAACCCGCGCGCCGCGAGCGAGTCGGCGAGCAGCGCCAGGAAATCATAGACCACCTGTGTCGCCGGCTGCGTCCCGCCGAACGCCAGGTCGCCGGGGCGCTGCAGGCGGTAGATCGCCGCTTCCTCGACGCCGACGAGATGCGGGCGCTGAGCGGCGATCGCCTGGGCCAGCGCGCCCGCACGCGCCGGGAAGTTCGTCTGCTGCACGAGCCCCCAGACACTGGCCGCGACGAACGGCACCTGGTCGGCCGGCGTGGTGAGCAGCGGTGTCGGGTCGGTGCCGTAATACACGTTCCACGTCAGCACCGTGACGCCCGGAGGGCTCGCCACACCGAACGGCGGACCGTCGACCGGCTTGAGCAGCTGATTGCTGGAAATGCCGGACGGGGTCCGGTCGGTGCACCCGAGCACGAGCAGTGCCGCGGCGAGCAACAGAAGGCTGCGCACAACAACCTCCGATGAGTGTGGTCGGAGGACGTTACGAACGGCGGGTCAAGCTTCGGTCAAACCCGCCAGTTCGAGGAATAGGCGCGCTTTTCCCGGCAGGACCAGGTCCTGGGCGACCACTCTGCCCACGATCCCGGCGACGAACGAGTATCCCCGCCCTTCGGCGCTGAGCCAACGTGCCCATTCGAGCTCGTCGAGCGCGTGTTGGACGGTCTCCAGATCGAGCTTGGTGGCACGCCCCAGGCGAGTCGCCGTCACGCGATTTCCCAGGACGGCCGCTGCCTGCAGGACGAGCTGCGCCGACTTGGACAGGCGGCCGAACTCGACGCGAATCGCACCCGTCACGGCTTCCGGGAGGCCGCCCGGCAGGGAGTCGTCGAGCGTCCGCAGCGGGCTGGGCCAGTCACCCTTGACCCGTTGCAGGTCGAGGCCGTCGCGAATGGCGTTGAGCAGCTCGACGACGAGCAGCGGCAGCCCCGCGGAGTCGACCTCGACCCGACGGGCCACCTGTTCGAGTTTCCCGTCCTCGTAGGACGGTAGAGCCCAGCGTGCCAACTCGAGTATGCCGCGACGATCGAGCGGGCCGAGTCGCACCACGATGCCCGCTGCGTCTCGACCAGCGCGGGCGCGCAGCTGCTCGATCTCCGCGCGCGCCGAGTGGGCGGCGACCATCAACAGGACGAAGAGCCGCGTCTGAGCCAGGTCTCGCAGCGCCGCTTCGATGGCGAGTAAGGACTCATGGTCCAGCAGCGCCGCGTCGTCGAGCAGCAGCACGACCGGCTGCTCGACGAGCACGGCGCGCAGCACCTCGGTGAACGCGCGCGCCGGTGCTGTTTCCGCGGTCGCCCGGCCGGGCGGGAACCGGTCGGCCCAATCGACGATCTGACCCGCGAACCAGGCGAGTGCGGCCGTGGGAGCCGTGGCGAGGCCCGCCGCGTCCAGCAGGCCGCCGCGGGCGATGCCGAGCACGCCGCTCCAGGGAGTCTGCCCGTCGCTCTCGACCGAGCGGATGACGGCGCTGATGGCGCCGTCGAGGCGCATGCGCGCTGCCAGCTCGTCGCCCAATCGCGACTTTCCCACACCGGGATCGCCGATCACCATCGCGAGCGCTGCCGCTCGCTCGGTCCGCGTGCGCTGCCACGCCAGCAGCAATGCGTCCAGCTCGGCGGCGCGGTGCACCAGCGGGGCTCGACGCCGCGCGGGCTCCGGAGTCTTCGACGGCAGAGCCGGCGCCCCGCGCTCGCGACGAATGCGCTCGGCGAGCGCGACACACGTGGCGCTCGGTGGCGTCCCCAGATCCTGCTGCAGCAGGGTGACAAAGGCTTCGTACTCCCCGAGCGCAGCAGTGCGGTCGCCGTCGAGCACCAACGCCCGCATCAGCATCGAGACCGCCGGCTCCGAGAGACGATCGATCCGCCGTGCCTGCTGCGCTGCGTGGATCGCCCCGCGTGCATTGCCGGCCCGGAGCTCCTCTTCGGCCACGTGCAGGCGCACATCGATGATGCGGCGATTCCAGATACGACGTTCGGTGCCGAGCCAATCCTCGTAGGCGGAAACGTCGCTGCCGAACCCCTCGAGAAAACCGGCATCGGTCGCGATCAGCGCGTTGGCCTCGCGCCACCGGTCCGCCCGGACCAACGATTCGAGCTGATCGATGTCGAGTCGCAGCACAGCCGGATCGATCCAGGACTGCCCACCCTCGGTGACGATGATTCCGGAGCCGAGGCAGCTGCGCAGCGTGCTGAGGGCGACGGTGACGGAGCGGCGCGCTTTCTCCTGCGGCTTATCCGGCCACAGGACGCCGATCAGCTGGTCCTGACTGCGGCCGTTGCGGCCGGCGCAGGCGAGGTACAGGAAGAGCGTGAGGTTCTTACGCCGCGTGAGCAGGCGCGGGGCATCCACTCCATCGACCCGGACAGTGGGCGGGCCAAGCAGGCGGACGTCGATCACGTCCCTCCCATGCTACGGGGCCCCGTCCGGCGCGGCTAGAGCGCCGCTTGACCAGGGCTTAACCCCTCTTTCCTACAATCCACGTGTCACCTTCACGAGCCGTCATCCATGGCCGCACCAGTCCAGACCTCGATCGCCCGCCGGGAGGCGCTGCGCCGCCTCGGCGCCCTGACGGTCGGACTGGCGTCAGCTTGTACGCCGGTGCGAATCCTGCTGCACGACTATCCGTCGGCGTTCGATGGTGACGAGGCGTCGCAGCGCGTGCTGCGCGCCTTCTTCCTCACGGTCATTCCGGAAGCCGATGCGCGCGATCCCAATCTGCTGCGCGCCTTCCACGACCCGGACCTGCGCTTCGCGCCCTATCGCGGGTTCTTCGTATCGGACTTGTGCCAACGCGCCGCCGCCCGGACGGGCTCGGCGTTCGATCACCTCAACCAGTCGGAGCGGTTGGCGGTGGTACAGGAAGGCCTCGCGGCGGATGCCACTACCCAGCGGCTCTACAGCGGCGCGATCCTCGTGGTGCAGGCCAGCTACTACGGCGGCATCTACGATGACAAGCGCGGCTGCGCATTGATCGACTTCGAAGGCGCCTACCAGTTTCGCGGTCTTGAAACGATCACCTACCCCGACCCCGGGCGGTTCCTGTCGTGGCCGCTGACGGCGGACGGGAACTGGGTGTGAGGAGGCCGGCATGAGCGTCATCCACACCGACGTATTGGTGATCGGCACCGGATTCGGGGCCGCCGCGCCGGCGCTCCGTCTGGCGCACGCCGGGCTGCGCGTCCGGATGCTCGAGAAGGGACCGCACATCAATCCCTTCAAGGATTTCCGCCAGACCCAGGATCCCAAGTACATCCTGCGCTACATCAAGGGCCTGTCGGGCGATCACGTCAATTTCACGTTCGCCGAGGGCCTTGGAGGCGGGTCCGGATTCTACGAGATGGTGTCGCTGCGCGCGCCCTCACTCGTGTTCCAACAGCGCGACCAGGACGGACACCTGCTCTGGCCCGCCGGCGTGAACCGCTCGACCCTCGACCCCTACTACGACATCGCCGAGCGCATGCTCAAGGTGGAGCAGATCGGAGAGCACGAGGTGCCCAAGTCCGGTCTCGTGTTCTCGATGCTGATGAAGAACCTGGGATACAGCTGCGATCGTGCCCGCTATGCGGTGCAGCACTGCATCGGCAGCGGCTTCTGCGTCACCGGCTGCATCTACGGCAACAAACAGTCGTTGCACCTGAATTACCTGCCGCAGGCGGTGTCGGCGGGCGCTACAATCGAATGCGGCGTCGAGGCGCTTTCGATTCATCCGCTCGGGGACCCGCGCGGCAGCGAGCGGCATCGCAACCTGCATCACGTCGAGGATCGCTACGAGGTGCTCGCCCGCCGCGGCGACGGCACCACCGCACGGTACCGGGCCAAGATCGTCGTGCTGGGCGGTGGGACGATCGGCACCGCCCGGGTCTTGCTGGCTTCTCGACCCTACCTGGGACTGTTGTCAGATCACGTCGGCCGGCACATCGCGATCAACGGCAGCGTCAAGGCGGCGGGCGTGCTCCCCGAGGGCGTCCCGGACGGCGACATGTTCACCGGACGCTCGCACTGCGGCATGATCAGCTATCAGTTCCTCGAGTCGCACGGCATCACGATCTCGTCCGCGCGCGCGATGCCGATCAACGTCGCCGGGACGATGCACCTCCGCCTCGCCGGCGACCCGCGTGAGCCGGCGTACTGGGGGCAGGCCAACGTGGATCTCATGAAGATCTACCGCCGCCGCGTGATCGCGATCTACAGCCTCGGCCTCACTCCGCCGGCCGCGTCGGTGTCGCTGAGCGACGACGGACGCCTGGCCGCCAGCATCGATCTCGGCTCCGCGCTGCGGCGCTACTACGAGACGACCGAGACCCTGCTGCACGACATCCTGCAGCGCAACGGCTGTCGCATCGTGAGCTTGAACTTCATCGACGGCGCCGGCCGTGAGCGGCCTCATCCCTACTTCACGACGGCGCACCATGTGGGCTCGTGTCGCATGGCCGACGCGCCGGCCTACGGGGCGGCGGACGCACACGGGGAAGTCTTCGATCATCCGGGACTATACGTGTCCGACGGCGCCGCGATCCCGTCCTCGCTCGCCGTGAACACGAGCCTCACGATCCTGGCCAACGCCGAGCGGATCGCCGCCGCAATCCTGCAACGCTATGACCTGCGGAATCCGTTGCTGAGCTGAGCGCGCGCCGGCTCAGCCGGCGAAGCCGATGCGCCGGTGAATCGCCGCCATGCGCGGGTCGTCCTGCAGAGACCGGTACCCGAGGTGCCGCTTCGAATAGATGAGGATGCTGTCGCGCTCGTCGCATGCGCGTTCGAGCAGCCCGAACGCTTCGTCGAGATGATCGGCGGCCGCGGCGGCGACCGCGAGCGTCGCCTTCTGGATGTATCCACCGCGCGCGCGCGCCGACAGCTCGTCGTAGATCGCCGCGATCTCGGGAGCCTGCCCGGTCGACCGCAAACACACCGCGAGCGCGGCGAGCGTAGCTGGCTGACGGCCTGACGCCTCGGCGGCGGTCGTGAGGCATTCGATCGCCTCCTCCCGCCGGCCGACGTGGTTATAGAGCAGGCCGAGGCTGAGGTAGGGTACCAGCATCGCGGGACCGAGCGCGGTGGCGCGTTGCGATGCCTCGATCGCCTCGTCGAAACGGTCCGCGGCCATCAGCACGACCCCGAGCTGCGCCTGCGGCAGGGGGGCAAGCGGATCGAGCTCGACGGCGCGCCGCGCCAGCTCGACCGCTTCCTCGAACCGACTGGCGACGAGGCTGAGGAAGAGTGCGAGCCGGTAGTGGGCCGCGGCGTAGCGCGGACTGAGCTCGATCGCGCGCCGCAGCTCCCGTTCCGCACGCGCCCAGTCCCAGTCGAACACCAGCGCCAGCTCCCCGGCGGCGCAGTGCCCCTCGGCGAGGTCCGGGGTCAGCGCGAGCGCTCGTTGGATGCTGGCGCGCGCCGTGGGGAGAATCTTGGTCGAGGGGAGCGCCCCGTACTCCGCCAGCAGCACGCAGGTATCGGCCAGCCCGGCATGCGCCTCGGCGTAGTCGGGGTCCCGGGCGAGGGCCTGGCCGAAGAAATCGAGCGCCTTCTTCAACCCCAGGCCGCGTTGCGCCCAGGCGTAACGGCCCTGCAGAAACAGATTGTAGGCGTCGAGATTCTTCGTCGGCGGCGTCGCGGAGAACTCGTGCGTGATGCTGCTGATCGATGTCAGCAGCCGTCCCGCGACCGCTCTGGCGATCTCGTCCTGCACCGTGAACACGTCGGTTGCCTCCCGCACGTCACGGTCGTACCGCTCCGACCACATCAGGAAGCCGTCGGTGACGTTGTTCAGCTGCACCGTCACGCGCAGGTGGATGCCGATCCGTTGCACGCTGCCCCGCACCACCGTGGCGACGTTGAGCTTCTCGCCGACCTCCTGGAGGTTGACCGCCTTCCCGCGGAAGGCAAACGAGGAGGTCGGGGCGGCGACGTGCAGTCCGGACACGTGCCCGAGGGTGTTGATCAGCTCCTCGGTGATGCCGTCGCTGAAGTAGTCGGTCCCCGCCTCGGCGCTGAGATTCTCGAACGGCAGGACGGCGACGGACTCCGCCGGCGCCACGACCCCACCCGACATGCGCCGCGTGCGCAGGACTTCCGCGAATTCGCGGGCCGAGGCGAAGCGATCGGCCGGCAGCTTCGCCAGCGATTTCATCACGGCACGCTCCAGGGCGACGGGCACATCGGGCCGCACCGTGCGGATTGCCGGGACCGGGTCGATCACCTGGCGGGCGATGACTGCCTGCGGCGATGGCCCGCTGAAGGGCGGCGATCCCGTGAGCATCTCATAGAGAACGCATCCGAGACTGTACAGGTCCGACCGGCCATCGAGCGCATTGCCCTGGCCCTGCTCCGGGCTCATGTACGCTGGCGTGCCGACGCGGACCTGTTCGTCCGTGATCTGGTCCGGATCGCGCTCGTTCGCGGCCGACATCGCCCTGGCGATCCCGAAATCCGCCACCATCGGGCGGCCGGCGGAGAAGAGAATGTTGTCCGGTTTGATATCGCGGTGCAGGATGCCGCGGCCATGCGCATACTCGAGCGCCGCGAGCACATCCCCCGCGATGCGCACCGCTTCGTCGATCGGCAGCTGCTTGTGTTGGACCAGCAGGTCGCGGAGGCTGCCGCCGTCGACATACGGCATCACGTAATACAGCTGGCCGTCGGCCCGGCCATAATCGAGCAGCGGGAGGATATTGGGGTGCACGAGGTTCGCGGAGACCTTCACCTCGCGCAGGAATCGCTCCTCCGCGAGGGCGGAGCTGAACTGCGACGGCAGCACCTTGATGGCGACGGGGCGGCTGACCTCGGGCCGCACGTCATGAGCCAGGTAGACGGTCGCCATGCCGCCGCTCCGGATCTCGCGCTCGATCCGGTAGCGGTCCGACAGCGCGCTCGCCAGTCGTTCTTGGGCCATGGACATGCGTTGAAATTTGGAACATCGAAATCTAGCCCATGGCGCGAGGACAGGCACGCGGGCAGAAAAAGGCCGCTAGTGCTGGTGTTCCATCCGTTGGGCGGAAAGGAACCGATGGATCGCCCGCACGGCGAGCGAATCCGAGCTCGTGATCCGTACCGCGCCGCCGCCGGGGAGAGTGTCGACGCTGTACTGAATCGCGGCACGGCGCTGCCGCATCACGTCCGCGCCGGGCAGCTCGTGCTGATGGACGGCGAAGGCGTGCGCGAAGTCCCCCGCCGCGAAAGATCGGGCGATGTCCTGCATGTGCGCGCGAATCGTGCGCACTCCCGCGCTATCCTGCGCGTCGCGCACCAGGGAGATCCGCCCCCCGTCGGGGAGCAAATCAAAGGTGTGCCGGCTCGTGTACTGGTCGACGCCCATGACCATCGCCCCGCGTTTCTGCATGGCGGCGAAGCTGGAGTCGGTCGTGCCCTGCGCCGCGAGCGGTGCCGCTGCGGCAATCGCAATCAACCAGGATGAGAAGTTGAGGTTCATACGACCGTGGATGCGCGCGGCCCCGTGTTCGTCGCAGGCGCAGTCAGGGCCCCAGCCACGATTCCGTCGGTACGTCGGCCGGCACCGGCTGCGCGCGCAGGTAGGTGACGATCTTCCAGATCGGATCGCCGGAAAGGATCCCGCCATACGCCGGCATGCCGCGCGGGCGCCCGGAATAAATAGAGAGATAGATCTCCCCGTCCGAACCGCCGTAACGCCAGCGGCCGTCCACGAGACTCGGTCCCACCCACCCCGTC
>Ga0126376_10001826_pt1 | contig 11746 bp, 7 predicted proteins | sample PanSoiMetPlot_15_FD_92760 | JGI IMG/M metagenome (GOLD analysis project Ga0126376, IMG submission 92760) | Tropical forest soil microbial communities from Panama - MetaG Plot_15 | ecosystem: Environmental > Terrestrial > Soil > Tropical forest > Bulk soil | place: Panama | collected 2016-02-17
GCCCGCCAGGTCATGGGTCGCCCGCGGTATGTTTACTTGGTTGCTTGCCTTGTGCTCTCGTTGGCTGTGGCCGCGCGCAACTACCGGCGCCTGCGCGATCCAGACAGCCGGCGGCGAATCCGTTGGGTAATCGCGGGAACGACGATCGCCGTGATCCCGTTCGTGGGTGTGCAATTCGCGGTTAACGTAGCCGAGTGGGGGTACTATTCGCGGGCGTACTATCTCTACTCTCCGCTCAGCTTTCTGGCGATGCTCTGCATCCCAGTTTCGATCGGGGCGGCGGTCTGGAAGGAGCAACTGTTCGATATCCGCGTGCTCGTCCGGCGCGGCTTGCAGTATCTGCTTGCACGGACGGCGCTCCGCACGCTTCTCGTGCTTCCGATTGCGTTGGTCGCGCTCTCGATTTTCTCAAATCCCAACCGCACCATCGCTCAGATGCTCATGGAGGGTTCAGGTTGGCTGAATCTGGTCTTGATCGGCGGCATCGGCGCGACGTTATACTGGCGACGGCGGCTTCAGACGTGGCTGGACCGGCGCTTTTTCCGCGAGGGCTACCAGCAGGAGCAGGTGCTCGTGCACCTCATCGATGAAATCCGGCAGCGGGACTCCCTTGCGGAGATCGCGCAGCTCGTGAGCGCGCGCATCGACTCGGTGCTGCACCCGACGTCGCTGCACATCTTCTATCGCGAGCGGGGAGACAGCGACTTCGTCTCCGGCGGCTCTGTTACCGGCTCCAAGCCGCCCCAACAGATATCAGCGCCGCAAATACTGTCGGCGCAGCAAACACTCGCGCGCCTGACGGATGACGGCCCGGCTCAACAGCGTCTGTCGCAGCAGCAGGGTTTGATTCGGATATTGGAAGGCTCAAAGGCGATCCTCGACTTTCCGTCAGACTTCCGCGAACTGCCTGAGGAAGAGCGCTCGTGGCTGGAGAACCTGAACGTTCGGCTTGTTGTGCCGATCGGCGGAACTCGCGACCGGCTGGTCGGAGTGTTGCTGCTGGGCTTGCGGATGTCGGACGAGCCGTATTCCGCGGCAGACAAGCGCTTGCTTGAAGGAATAGCCGCCCAGATCGGTCTCGTCTACGAGAATCAGCACCTGCGAGAACGTGTTCGGCTCGATGCAGACGTGCGGCGCGATGTGCTCGGGCGTCTCGAGGACCGCGGCGTCAGTCTGCTCAAAGAATGTCCGAAGTGCCGTGCCTGTTACGACAGCAGTGCGACTCTCTGCGAGCAGGACGGCGCGGAGCTAATGCTGACGCTGCCAGTGGAGCGGACGCTCGATGGGAAGTATCGGCTTGAACGAGCGCTGGGGCGCGGCGGCTTCGGCGTCGTGTACGAAGCGTCAGACCTGAGATTGCAGCGCCGCGTAGCAGCAAAGGTGATGATGGGATCATCGTTCGGCGACGTAACCGCCTTGCGCCGATTCGAGCGTGAAGCTCGGGCGGCTGCGAGAATTGATCACCGCCACATCACGCGGGTGTACGACTACGGCGCCGTCGGATCAGGCGGGGCCTACCTTATCATGGAACTTATCGCTGGTCGGACCTGGCGCACGGAACTCAAGCGCTGCGGCGTGATTGCTCCTTCGCGAGCTGCTGAATGGTTCCGGCAACTGCTCGAAGGTCTCCAATTTGCTCACAACATAGGTGTCGTTCATCGGGACCTGAAGCCGGAGAATGTGATGATCGTAGAAGCGGCCGACGGCGGCGGCGAGCTAAAGATTATGGACTTCGGCATGGCGAAAGTTCTTGCTGGAGAAACAGGCGTCACCGATTCGCTGACACAGGCGGGGACGGTAATGGGCACATTCGGCTACATTGCGCCGGAGGTCTTCACCGGCGGTCCTGTTGATGAGCGCGCTGACATCTTCGCTATCGGAGTAATGGTGGTTGAAACGCTGGTTGGCGAACGTCCGTTTGGCGGTCAGACACCACACGAGGTTCTCCAGACGTTGATGAACAGTGAATACCATTTGCCGGGATCGTCGATTGAGATTCGAGCGCTCGATGCGGTCGTGCAACGCTGTCTCGCCAAGGATCCTCGGGATCGCTATAGCTCGGCGACCGAGGTCTCGCGCGAACTGGTCCCAACGCTCGCGCGCTGCGCAAGCTTCCCGAGACGCGGTCCTGTCGCCGCCGCACGAGAGCACAACGAGCGCATCGGCAATCGAATGGTAGACTCGATAGCGGCGACCGAAGTCGATCCTTAATTCAGATTCCCCGCCAACATCAGCGCTGGTCCCCGAAGTTTCCGGGATCGCTCCCTGGCGATTCGAGCATCTATTTTCTGTCGCGCCACAGATGGCCTCCGTCATTTGCGAGTTCCTATTCCGATAACGACATAATAAATCGAAATCCTTCTACATCGGTTATTAAAGACGTTTATGAGCGTTGCAATAACATTATGATGGTTATACACGGCTCGGGTTTAGATGCACGGGGCGTAGTGTTGCCAAAGCCCTCGTATCACTCATCCGTTTCCACCGCACTACGTGGAGCAGTCGGGAAAACTGAAGCAGGGACTATCCCGATCTTGGAAGAAGTGCTAAAGCATCCAAGGGGGGGACGGGGCAATCCCGTTCCCTTTCCTCTCCCAAGCAGAGCGATGCTTAAAGGCGACATTGAAACTGCTAATGTATTCACGTTCGGTTAATGAGACAATGAGCAGATCTGCTGTAGATAATTTCGTAGATGTCAAATCCTCAAAGCTCAATAGACTTCAACAGGCTTCCACAACTCGCCCGTATCTGCTTGAATACAAAAGCTAAATTCTCCTAGTGAATTTGGATTTTTCATTCTTTACCCAAATCTGCCTTCTGAGCAGGGGGTCGCAGGTTCGAGTCCTGCCGGGCGCGCCTTTGTTGTCAAGCAGTTACAGCCCGTTTCGATGCTGTCCCAAAATCCGCTGTAGATAATTCGTAGATGGTCGAATCCTCGAAGGTTTTCTGCCAGGTTTCTCGTCAGTGATTTCTCGTCAGTGATACTTAACGATCCGCCGAAGTGATTGTCGAGTCGAACGCCAGCTTGAACCTTTGAATGGTACCCCAGTCGACTGGGATGGAGATAGGACCTGCCTCGTACAAAAGGCTATAAACCGCTATTCCCGGTCCTTATAGCAGAACAGATTCCTCTATTCGCAGCGCAAGGCGACGATCGGATCGACTCTCAGGGCGCGGCGGGCGGGAACGAGACTTGCCAGAATAGCAACAAACGATAGGACAAGCGCAGTTCCTGCGAAGACGACCGGATCGGCCGGCCTGACGTCGTAAAGCTGACTCTCGATCAAGCGAGTCAGAGCGAATGCGCCGGTCAGTCCGATCGCCATTCCCACAGCGGTAAGCCAAATGCCATCCAGCAGAATCAACCGAATCACGTCCCGGCTACCAGCTCCGAGGGCTACCCGGACGCCGATGTCCTGGGTACGCTGACTCACCTGATAGCTCAATACTCCATACAAACCAAGGGCCGTAAAGGCCAGCGCGATCGCCGCAAAGATTCCCATCAGCGTCATAATAAACCGCTGTGGTGTGATCGAATCGCTGACGACCTGACTCATCGAGCGGATCTTTGCTACCGGCAACTCGGGATCTACATCACGGAGCGCGCTTGTGAGCGGGCTGGCAATGTCCAGCGGTTTCTGGGTCCTGACGATCCATGACGCTAGAAACCAGCGATTGGTGGCAACAGTTCCCGAGTCACTAACCTGTGGCATGGACATATAAGCAGTCGGCTGTACTGGCTGGTCAAGCCCCATCTCCTTGATATCGCTGACTACGCCCACGATTTCACACTTCTCCGCGCCGAGCACAACCAGGCGCCCAATCGGATCAGTATCTTTGAAGAAACGACTAGCCAATCTCTCATTGATCACGATGACAGGTGATGAAGCCCGGTCGTCAGATTCCGAAAGAGCTCTCCCGGCGAGCAGCGCGATTCCGAGAGTGCGAAAGTAGTCCGGGCTTACGGCGCGGCACTCGACCGACATCCCCTCTCTTGGGTCTCGTCCAACAATCGTGAGATAGTTGTTCAAACCCCGCTCCATCGGCAGACTCGGCACCGTGGCGACGGATGTCACTCCCGGAATAGTTGCTATTCGCTGCGACACGCGGCGTTCGAGTTCCCAGGTGCTTGCGGTCGTTTTGTATTTCTGGGAATTCAGAGAGGCCTGCATCGTGGTGAGATTCCGGGGGTCAAATCCGAGCCCGACCGTGCGCAGCCGCATGAAGCTCACGACCAAAAGCGCCGCTCCGACCAAAAGGACGAGCGAAAGCGAGACCTCGCTGATCACAAGGAGCTTGCGCATTCGGTTGCCGAGTCTGGCAGGGCCCGTTCTGCTGGACGACGATTTGAGGGCCTGGTTGATATCGAGCCGGGCAGTCTGCAAGGCCGGGACCGACCCGAACAAAAGGGTAGTGACAAGGGAAACGAGCAGAGCGAACAGGATGACGCGGGCGTCGAGTTTGATCTCGGCGGCTCTCGGCAGCTCACTTGGGCTAAGCGCAAGTAGGGAGGGTACGGTTTGCCAAGCGATGAATACGCCCAGCAGCCCGCCTGTTACTGCCAGCAGCACATTCTCTGTGAACAACTGGCGGAGCAGGCGCCGGCGGCCTGCCCCGAGCGCCATCCTGACGGCCATCTCGGCGTTCCGGCTACAACCTCGCGCCAACAAGAGATTCGCAACGTTAGCGCAGGCAATCAGGAGCACGAATCCCACGGCACCGAAGAGCAGGAACAATACCCTGGCGGAGTCGCCGACGACTTCTTCGCGAAGCCGGACGAGGCGCACGCCGCGATCTCGCGGTGAGGCTTGGTTCGGGAACGCCTGGCGAAAGGGCTGCAAGAAACCATCGGCCTCCGCTTGCGCCTGTCGTAGGGTAACACCGGGTTTGAGCCGCGCGATCAAGTCAGTGTTATGTCCGTTGTCGCCTGGATCAGGCAGTCTCATCTGCAATGGAGTGAAGATGGCGGCAGATAGTTCGAACTGGAAGTCGCGCGGCAGAACGCCTACGATTGCACAACTCCTCCCGTTTAGCTGAACGTGTTTTCCAATCAGTTCTGGATCAGCGGCAAAGTACGCACGCCACAAGCCCTCGGTGATCACAGCAACATGAGGCCCGTTCGGACGATCTTCGTCAGCCAGAAATGCCCGGCCCAGTGCCATATTAACTCCCAGGACGCGGAAGAAGGCTTCAGAGACCGGTAGACCCTGAACGCGCTCAGGCTCGGTCCCGCCGGCAAGATTATATCCGGCGCCCGCCGAGGAATACGCGGCGACATCCTCGAACGAGCTGCTGTTGTCCCTCCAAAAGGCATACTGGGTCGCGGTCACATTCGGGGTTTCGCCATCGGGCCATTGCCAATAAGCCCGCACAATTCGATCTGGCTGCGGGTAGGATAGGGGCCGCAATAGTACTGCACTGACGACAGTGAAGATCGCGGTATTGGCTCCGATGCCCAGCGCCAGGGTGAGAATCGCGGTGGCGGCAAACCCTGGCTGCCTGGCCAATCCTCTCAATCCGTAGCGAACGTCTTGGAACAAAGTCTCCATCGGGTATCTCCATTCGAAGAGACGCGGGCGCCTCGGCGGCGGCCGTAGCGGCATCACGAAACTGAAGGGGCGAGGCTCCACTGGACGCCATTGTTAGGCGGCGGCCTGTTTAGCTGCAGTCTTACTACCAGTCTTTCTTTAGCATCAGCTCCTCTATCCTGTACGCGTGAAGCATCTCATGTAATAGCAGGTCCCTGAACATTATAAATACCGAGTAGTGGCTGTACTCTTCATGCTTCGCCGTCCTTTGCCACGCCCCTTCGGCACAACTCCTTCAAGCGTTCTACCAGCCGCGCCCGCTCTCTCACATAGAGGTCAAGTGCTTCATCCAAGTCAGTGTTTAGTAGTGACCCGGCCTCCTCGTCCGCGGATCGCAGCATAGACTTTATGTGGGGCTCAGGATCAGCCAGCATCAACTCTAGCCGTGATAGGTAGGCCGTGTCTACTGTAGATATATGGCAAGCATGTTCGTGAGCGGGCCACTTAATGGGGCTGGGACGGGGCTTTAGATTCAAACGCCGAACAACCAGGATGAACCATTCGCCTGGGGCGATGTTGGCGTGACTGCGCCAACCGATGCAAATCCGTATCCGGCTTTGTCCGTGGTCGGTTCGGAAACCATCGGCGGAAATGGACAGGGATCCTACTTCGTTCAAAATCATTACACATTTCAGGAAACATTGACGTATATACGCGACCGCCAGACCGTCAGGGCAGGTGGTGGAATCACACGGAGCCAAATGAACTTTCTTCGGTTTCATTACTTTGGAGGGCTGCTGTTTGAGAGCTGGCCCGATGTATTGCTTGGATTGCCTGGCGGTCCTGAATCATCTGGAGGCAACGGCACCCCCTTTAGCAATGTCATTGGCTCGATAGACATCCCGGGCTTTTATGATCGCGCCTGGCGGATCCTCGATGGCGATGCATTTGTCCAGGACGACGTCAAGCTGGGCTCTTCGTTGACGCTTAATGTGGGCCTTAGGTACGAGCGGCTGGGCTCGATTGGCGACACATTAGGAAGGAACGGCGGATTTGATCCGAGCCTGGCTAATCCTAACCCGCCAGCTGGAGGCACTCTTCGAGGGTATGTGGTCAGCGACAATTTTCCGAGCACCATTCCGGCTGGCGTTACACAGCTCAAAAATAATTTCGGAATTCGGGGAGATCACCAGAATAACTGGGAACCCAGAATGGGATTTGCATGGAGGCTGCCCCGCACCAAGATCCACTTCACTGACCGAATGGTGCTGCGGGGAGGCTACGGAATCTACTATTCACGAACCACCGGTCAGCCCTTTATTCAACTCGGGACAGCTCCGCCGTTCGGATTGGCGCGGGAACAATCCTCTCTCCGACTCTTAGTTTTTCACATCCCTTCGGTCCCAATGTGGACTTCCCTTTGTTCGCTCCTTACTCACCGGCGACTAACCTGGGTTTTGAAATCGTCGACCAGCATTATCGGCCGCCCCGGACTCAGACATATAGCCTCAATCTTCAGACGGGTCTTGGGCACAATCTGTTGCTGGAAATCGGCTACGTGGGCTCCAGGGGTGATCACTTGATCGTGGGGCATAATATCGATCAGCCATTGCTGGCCAGTGAGTCGAACCCGATTCGTGGGGTGACGACAAATACTATTGCCAATATTCCGCTCAGGCTTCCGATCCCAGGGTTCAATCCAACCAACGGCGGCTTGTTTGATATAGACTCGCTCGCCGTATCCCGATATAACGCGCTTCAGGTAAGCCTGACAAGGCGTCTCAGCAGAAGATTGCAATTCCTCGCGGCCTACACCTTCTCACATGCGTACAGCGATGCCGGGGCGAATACTTCTGCTGCTGGCGGCGGGCAAGCCGGCGATCAGGTCAATCTAATGCAGAACTATGGTCGCAGCGACTTCAATCGTGCCCATCGATTCATCATCAGCTACATCCTCAGCTTCGGGAATCCGGAGAAGCTGGGTCGATTCTTGAACAGCGTGTTGGGCGGCTGGTCATGGTCAGGCGTGACCACCATCCAATCCGGATTGCCTCTGACCCTGACGGGCAGGAACGCCAATAACGTCTATGGCTGGACTACTGACCGCGTGCAGATCGCCCCCGGCTGTACCTACAGTCAACTCACGAATCCCGGCTCGACTACTCACAATCTGAACAGCTATTTCAACACTGGTTGCATTAGTAATACCTGGCCTGTGGTCGGCGCGGATGGAATGGCCACCGCCTTTGGCAACAGCGGGGTTGGAATCGTTTTTGGTCCCGGCCAGCACAATTTCGACATGGCGCTAATAAAGCGTCACCGGCTCGGGATCCTCCGAGAGGGAAGCAATCTGGAGTTTCGCGCGGAGGCGTTCAACGTGATCTGATATTGACAGTCGATATTGGATGTCGATATTATCCTGACATGGCTCAACCCGCTGAACTTCTCCAGGGAACGCTTGACCTCCTGATTCTCCGGACACTCGAGCTCCAACCATTGCACGGCGTCGGCATTGCGGACCGTATCGAACAGGTGACCAGAGGTGTTTTCGTAGTAGGTCCCGGTTCTCTCTTTCCCGCTCTCCATCGATTGGAAGAACGCGGATGGATCAAGGGTCGCTGGGGAGAATCGGACAGCGGGCGGCGGGTCAAGTCATACGCTTTGACGCCGTCCGGGCGGAAGCAGTTGACCGAGGAGAAACGGAACTGGCAGCGAGTGCACACTGCCATCAATCAACTGCTGGCGGAGGAGGCGTAAGGGGATGCATTGGCTGAGCCGCGCGACGATCTTCCTGCGCCGTCTGTTGCATCGCGGGCGGGCGGACAGCGAGCTCAAGGAAGAAGTTCAGGCCTATTTTGAGACCATGGTCGAGCGGCGGATGGGGCACGGCCTCACCCGGGAAGAGGCCCGGCGTGCGACTCGGCTCGAACACGGCGATCCCGACCGTGTGAGCGAACTGGTGCGGGCGGCGCGGGCCGGAGCATGGATCGAAGGCGCGTATCTCGATGCCCGCTACGCGTGCCGGACTCTGCGCAGGAACCCGGGACTGGCGGCGGCAGCCACTCTGTCGCTGGGGCTGGGGCTCGGGGCAAACATCGCGATCTTCACGCTGGTGAACACGGTGATGCTGCAGTCGCTGCCGGTGAGGGATCCCGAGCGGCTGGTCTTCATCGACAATTCGGGCGGCAAGTCGGGTGGCTCAAGCGGGCCCCCGTACCCGTGCTACGCCCTGCTCCGCGACAACAACCAGTACTTCTCCGGAATGGCCGCGTTCAAGGAGGACGAGTTCCGGGTGACGATCGACGGCGTCGAGGAAAAAATGACCGGGCAGTACGCTTCAGGCTCCTACTTCGATGTACTGGGTGTGCGCCCGGTCCTCGGGCGATTGCTCACCCCCGCCGACGATTCGGTGGTTGGGCTCGGCGGACCCGACGGCCCTCTCGCCGTCATCAGCTACCGCCTATGGAAGGGGCGCTTTGGCGGCAGCCCCGCTGTCGTGGGCAAGGAGATTCGGGTCGGGACAACAGGGGTAACGATCGCCGGCGTGACACAACCCGGCTTCGACGGCCTGACGCCCGGATTGCCGGTGGACGTGACTATCCCGATGATGCTGACCGGCAACAATCTTCAAGCAAAACGGCTCTGGTGGTTCCATGTTGTGGGCCGGCTGAAAGAGGGAGCGCCGATGGAGCCGGCACGGGCCGAGTTGGACACACAGTTTAAAGCCTATATGGACGAGACCGGCGGAAGAGGCAACGGATACTTCAGCGGCATCGTCCTGGTTCCGGCAGCCAAGGGCCTCAACGGGCTGCGGCGGAAATTCTCGAAGCCGCTGGAAATCGTGATGGCGATAGCCGGGCTGGTGCTGCTGATCGGCTGCGCGAACGCGGCGAACCTGTTGCTTGCGCGGGCGAGTGCGCGGCGCAACGAAATGGCGCTGCGCCTGGCGATCGGCGCCAGCCGCGCGAGGCTGGTCCGCCAGCTTTTCACCGAGGGCCTGTTGCTGACTGGCCTGGCAGCGGCCGTGGGCGTCTTCCTGGCAAAGTGGGGCGTGTCGGCGCTGGTGACGCTGCTTGCTGGAGTTCGTGGAAGGATCGTCTTGGAGCCTCATGTCGACTGGCGGGTGATGGCGTTCACTGTGGCGGGGGGCCTGCTGACGAGCCTGCTGTTCAGCATCGCGCCGGCGCTGTACGCCGCTCGCGCAGACGCCGCCAGGCCCGGCGCGGACGCGCGCGCCGGCGATACGGGCGCGTTTCCACAGCGGGCGGGCAGCGGTCTCGTGGTCGTTCAGATAACGCTGTCAGTGGTTCTGCTGTGCGGAGCGGCGCTGTTCCTGCGCAGCCTGCGGAATCTGACGGGCCTGGACGCGGGATTCCAGCGCGAGGATGTGATCACGGTGCTGGCGGAGGCCGTTCTTCCGCGGACCGCCCTCAAGCCGGGCAAGGAAACCGAAGATGAGCTTGCGCGGATCGGCCGTATGTGGGAAGACGTGACAGCACCGATGGCTGAATTCGCCGCAGCGCGGGCGGTAGGCGCTTCCTCCCTCGGCCCGTTGAGCGGACGGGACCGGGGCATCCTCATGAGCGTCAGCGGTGAGCCAGACCGGCCAGAATTGGACCACGGGATACATGTGAACCAGGCGACCGCGGGCTATTTCGACGTGTTCGGCATCACCCTGTTGGCCGGACGCACGTTCGCACCAGCCGATGGGGCGAATTCCCGAAGGGTCGCAATCCTCAACGAGGCGGCAGCACAGCGGTTCTTCCCGGATTCCAACCCGGTGGGGAGGCAAGTGAGCTTCCCGGGACAAATGATCACCGAGGCGTACGAGATCGTCGGCGTGGTGCGCGACACCCGCTACGAGACGCTGCGCAAGGCGGCCGAGCCGATGGTCTACGTGCCGCTGCAGCAGGCCATCGACCGGCTGAGCGCGGTCATAATCGCGATTCGCGCCCGCGGCGATGCGGCGGGCCTACTGGCCGTCCTGCGTGATCGCGTGCGCGAGACCTTGCCCGGCGGATTCATGAGCAGCGCGGCAACACTGGAGCAGTTGGTCGACGAATCGCTCGTCGAGGAGCGGCTGCTCTCGGTTCTGGCTAACGTGTTCGGAGGGTTGGCGCTGCTGCTGGCGGCGATCGGGATTTACGGAATCGTGTCGTTCACCGTGGTCCGGCGGACACGCGAGATCGGGATTCGCATGGCGATTGGCGCGGGGCGGAGGTCGGTGGTGTGGTTGGTGCTGCGGCAGACGCTCGCGCTCAGCGGAGCGGGCCTGGCAGTGGGGATTCCGTTGGTGTTTGCCGGCAAGAGCTACATCGAGAGCGAGCTGTTCGGGATTCAGGGATCTGATCCGGGCGCGATTGCGGTGGCGATCGCGCTTCTGATGGTCGTCGCGCTCGGAGCCGGGTCGTGGCCTGCGTGGCGCGCGAGCCGCGTCGATCCGATGATCTCGCTCCGGCAGGAATAAGCCAAATCTCACCGTTGTCAGCGAGCGGTGTGCCTGAGACATGCACTCAAGGAACCCGTTCGTAGTTCCGCCTTCAGGCGGTCCGGCCGCGAGATTATCAACCAGGATAGGCTCACGCAGAAGGCTACACACTACAAGCAGACTGACTCCATCAGAAGACTTCACCGTGCAAAGCCTGGCCGCCACCTTTGATAAACTGCTCCAGAAGATCGGGATCAATTCTGATGCTTCGGCCCAATTTGACTGCGCCCGGCAACATACGCTGACGGATGAGTTCATAAGCGCGCGCTTTCGAGATTCCCAATCTGATTGCAGCGTAGTCGACCCGCTCGAGTGATTTCGCCATTGAGACCTCCTAAAGTGAATGGATTTGCCAGACAGGGAAAGACGTTCCTCGGCGCGGAAAGTCAAACCGCGGCCGAGAATGCCTTGTTTCCCCCCCAGTTGACAGCAACCTTGACAGCAACCGGGATGTACTACGGTAGCACTCAATGGACAATCCAGTAACTCAAGCTGTTGACTCTGTGGCAACGTAGCACGTCAAGGTACGGGTTGGACGGTACTCCCTGGGACTCTTAATCAGCGGGTCGGAGGTTCGAGCCCTCCCGGCTTATCATCAACAACTCCCGGGCAACCTGAACTGCCCGCTTTGTTTTGTGACCAAATTGTGACCGGGTTAGATAGAAATCGATGCCAATAGGTGCAGTTAGGTTCACTCGATCAACATTCGCCGGTGGCTGCAATCCGTAGC
>Ga0126376_10001829_pt1 | contig 11735 bp, 1 predicted proteins | sample PanSoiMetPlot_15_FD_92760 | JGI IMG/M metagenome (GOLD analysis project Ga0126376, IMG submission 92760) | Tropical forest soil microbial communities from Panama - MetaG Plot_15 | ecosystem: Environmental > Terrestrial > Soil > Tropical forest > Bulk soil | place: Panama | collected 2016-02-17
AATCGGCTCTCACCGTAGGATGAGCGGTGAAGTACTTTGATCCCAGCAGTCCTTTTTCTTCTCCAGTCACAAAGACGAACAGCACAGAGCGCTTGAGCTTCTCTGGTGATTTTTTCAGCGAGGCAGCGACATCCAGGAGCAGAGCACTGCCTGAACCATTGTCCATTGCGCCGTTGTAGATGCGATCACCGTTGATCGGCTCGCCGATGCCCAGATGATCGATGTGCGCAGAGAGCACTACATATTCATTCTTCAGCGTGGGATCGTTTCCCGGAAGCCGGGCGATCACATTTGCTGATTCCAGGTTCTTGCGCTCCAACTTGACTTTAGTCTTGATGGAGACCGCCAAAGGGAAGTGCGGCAGACGCTTTCTATCTTTGGCAACATCCAGGATCTCCTGGAAGCTGTGCCCGGAGCCTTGAAAAAGCTGCTCGGCCTTTGCCGGATTGAAAACGACAGCCAGCTTTTGTCCGGCAGTTTCATCGAACTCCTGACCCACAAGCGCCATGCTCGGATGGTTCCGATTCAGCGAAATTCGCGACCACGGAATATCCATGGAGAAAGGATTCAAAATGCTGATGGTTCCCACGGCGCCGGCCTTCTGCAACGCCTTCCAGCGTTCGCCCTGAGACTGATAATGCGAAGACAGAGCACCTGGAATCTCCGCAGGCGAACCGGCTAACATCACAGCAACTTTGCCTTTCAGATCAACGCCAGCCAGATCATCGTAATTCATCTCCGGAACCGTGAGCCCGTACCCGACAAACACCAGTGGAGCCTCTACCGAGGGAGCAAGATCAATGCGGGTGCTGAAGATAGCATCATCGCCCAGGGTGAGCGGTTGTGCTTTGCCGTCTCGCACAAGGGAAAGGCTCGAATCTTTCTCGACTACCTGGCGCGAGACGAACTTGACCGGCTGATAAAAACCAATGACCCCGGCGGGCTCCAGCCCATCTTGTTTGAGCTGCTCGACAACATATTGCTCCGCTCTGCGCAAGCCGGCGCTCCCGGTTTCGCGCCCTTCCATGTTGTCGTCAGCCAGGACCTTAACGTAATCCCACCAGGTTTTGCCGTCGAAATGGCTTTGAGGGGGCTGCTGTGAATGGCCGATGCAGACCAGAAATGCACACAGCGTTAGGAGCAAGAGATTCTTTTTCATCGAAAGCCTCACGGACAGACAGCAAAGGATAACAGGTAACAAAAAAGGCCGCACTGCTGTACGAGCCAGTAAAATACGCCATGATTGTGGGTCAACAGGTTAACGGTTCAAGCCAAGCGTTGACCCAGGCGGAGGGCCGTGAGGGACATCGCTCTCCAACTTCGGCTGCTTATGCCAAGCCGACAGAATACAGAGAAGAATCGCGGCAACCACCGAGAGTGGGAACCACAAGATTACCGACCACCACAGGCCTGGTCTAATCACGGATAGCACTGCAACTGAAATTCCCATTCCAAGCCAAGTCCGCCTCTGTATCCAGTTTTCTGCGACGCGTAGTTGCGCTCCGCAGCTGGGGCATTGAAACCAGTTAGGTCTAATATTTTTCCCGTGCTGCGGTGCTTTGCACTCGGGACAAATCAGCTGGTGTGTTCTGCCTGGCATCTACTTATGCGGCACGAACGGGTTACAGTGCGCGTCTCGACAAATGTTGACGGCTTCACTACCAATAAAGAACCATCCAGGTAAGTGCCAATTGGTGGTATTGTACATGTTCCTGAAGAAAGGAATTGACAAGGCGGCAGGGGGAAGCACGTAATATCCATACACGAAGCCTTGTCTTGCCAAGATGGGAGCCCAGATAGCCGCCTCTCCCACCCCGACGGCGAACACCGGTACAAGGAGGGTTGAGCCGCCAATAACATTGACGGTCGTGCTAGATTGCCGCCATAGGTTCGGGCAACCGGAACAGTGCCAGATGTCCATATAGACGCGACGGTCACCATTCGCCAAGAATTGCCCCAACCTCTCGTCGTATCGATAGTCCATTTCTACGCGGTGGAACTGTTGGTACCAGTAACTGTGGTAGTCTTCTCCTTCCACGTCGTCCTTTTGGTACCCATCAACGTAATACGGTATCTGGGTGCAGTCGCCAAAGGGACATTTGATCACCGCTCTTGTTGGGGCATTTGCCAGCTTCGTGACGATAGTGCAGGGGGCGAGGGCCCCATCCATCGCACATCGGCCACTTGCTTCACCCTGCTGACTCATGTCGGCATCCTCTGGGGGGGTTAAACCAAAGGGATCGGTGAGCGTCATAGGGTTGTTCACGACGTATCCGTACAGATTGAGGCCCTGAGGAGCCGCCAAGTTTGAGACTGCTATTCCGGCAGGATCGGCCGATGCCCATCTTCCGATCGTGTATGAATAATGCCGCGCCCAGGAGTAATCAAGCTTTGTCTCGGTGTCGCGCTCTTTACCCGAAAACTTGTAGTGGTTCGAGTCGTTGTTGACTATTTGCAGCTCGCCACCGAAGGGGTAGTAATCCGATTCTGCCTTGATGGTTCCGGAGGCGTCGGCTATCACCGAAGCCGTGGCCCGGTGGTCGGAGAAGTAATACAAAACGGCATTTCCCGGAAAGTCTCTTCGGGCAACGCGCTGGCCCTCGAAAAACACATACTCAGACTTGAGCGCACCGGTGAGATCACTCTCAGCGATGATTCCTGACGACATATACCAGTAAATTGTTCCTGTGCTGCCGTTGGATTTTTTGACTCGGTTGCCATCCGCGTCGTAGGTGTAGGTGTAGCCTCCAGCCCCGCTAATCCGGTTCTCCTGATCGTAGGAATAAACGCGTCCGGAGCCGTCCGTGCGCAGGTTACCGGCAGCATCGTAACAATAAGTGGCGGTTGTGACTAAATTTCCTGACGCGTCGTAGCAGGTCACTGAGTTCTGCATTTGATTCTTAGACGTGGCTGGCACGTTCAGGCCTTCCCCTGCACAGGTGTTCTGCAGCGCGCCTTTGTTTGTCAGATTGCCCCAAGCGTCATAAGTATATGTGTTGCCCCAGAACTTACCATTGCCATCCGGCAATATTACGGTGCAATCAGTTCCAGCATTTTTGGCCGACCCCAAGCGATTCAATGCATCGTAGGTAAACGTTTGGTTACGGGTCGGGTCGCGGTAATTCGTGATTCCCACAACGTTGCCGTTATCGGTCAGTCCGGAGTTGAGGTTATAGCCCAGATCGAAGACATTGCCTAGATGCACAGCATCAGTGCAAGAATTAGGGAGAGTACCGGCCGTTAGCGACGTGGTCCGGCACAACTGGAGACGGCGGTTGTACTGCAGCTTGCCGGTGATTCCACTGAACGTGCTGCTGTTGCCGTTGACCAGTCCTGTCAGGGAATTGTCAGGCCCGTATGTGGCGCTGGTTACGTAATTGATGCTATTCACTGTGTCACTCGCTGACAGCATTCTGCCAGCTCCATCCGGCGCATAGGTTACTGCTGCCGCACTGGGATAGGTCAGCTTGGCAATGGAGTTATCCAGATTGTAGGCGTAACTCATGTTCTTGCTCATCCCAGCAATCGTTCGCTGCTCCGTCGTAATCCGTCCTAATGCGTCATAGGCATAACTACCCGAACCGGCCTGATCGGTCAGGCCGGTGAGATAGCCGATACCATTTGTGCCTGAATCGTAGCTGTATGTCACTACTGGAGAAGTCAACGGACAGCTCTGTGCTGAGTAGGCTTTGCTGGTGATGCGATTCAGTGCATCGTAGCAATAGCTGATGGTCTGTGTGGTCGAGCCGTTCTGGTTGGGAGCGGCGGATGTCTTTTTCAGCAGATTGCTATCAGCGTCGTAACCGCTAACGCAGCTCCCCTGGTTCCACGTGCCGTAGCAGATGATACCGGATTCTGGATTTGTCGCAGTTAAGAGCCGAGAGAGCGAGTCGTAAGTGAAGTTGCGTACGCGCCACTGGGCGGAATCGGTGCCTCCTTTTTGTGTGACTGTCAGGAGATTGCCAAGCGCGTCGTAGCTGTAGAGCGTGACGTAAGGATTGCTGCCTAGACCATCAGTCCCTCCGCTGAAGCTTGTTGCCGGGCTGGTAAAGGAGGGATTCGAAAAAAGGCTGGGGTTGTCGTGCATTGTAATTAGGGCGTTTACGGCGGGTGTGAATGGTCCTGGCGTTTTCCAAATCATGTTGATGGTCGAACCGGAAACCGTGACGCTGACTGGGGAGTCCGAGCCGTTCAACACCTGGCCTAAGGCGGCGGCAACGGCGTTAGCTCCACTGTTCGTGGACTGTCCGCTGCATGCAGGATTGGTGCTGGGACCAAAGCAGGCTGTGGCCGTGAATCCGCCGACATTGAGCGAAACCGTGCCGGAATCGGACACGTCAAGTCGAGCAACGCTGTTCACATCCTGCTCGGCCCAACCCGTGCTGCTATTGTGGTACACGTCGTAAAGGTGTTGATTGCCGCGCAAATAGTGAACGTGAAGATCAATCGGAGTCGGCGTGGCGTAACTAATCAGCGCGCTTCCCGGCGCAGCTGACCCAATGCCAAATGTGGCGAAATAATCGACATCTATCCATCTTTCGTCATTGTGCGCATAGCTTTCGTGTACGTGCTGATTGGGGTCGAGGTAGTAGACGCTTTCGGCCCCTCCACCGCTGTTGAGCAGAGCGGTTAAGGGAGTGCCAGCTGCCGGCTGGTCGCTGATGCCCTGCCACAGGGTGGCGTTGGCCGTGACATCATATCCCGCCCAACCTGTCGTAGTGTTGTGATACAGGTCATGGATGTGCTGGTCCGCCCCCAGATAGTGCAAGTGCATATCAATGGAGCCTGCCCCGGCATAGACAGTCAGCGGCGTTCCCGGAGCTGCCGCTCCCAGCCCGAACAAAGTCATAAAGTCATTGTCGTGCCATACCTCGTCGTTATGGTCGTAGGTTTCATGAATGTGTTGATTGGCGTCGAGAAAGTAGAAGCTATTGGCCCCACCGCCGGGATCAGCCAAACCTGTCAGGGACGTGCCTGACGCGGGCTGGTGGTTCGTAGTATTGCCGTTGATGGAGTTCGCCGTGACATCCATGTCCGACCAGCCGGTCACGTTGTTGTGGTGCAGATCATGGATGTGCTGATCCGTCCCCACATAGTGCAGATGCATGTCAATGGAGTTGGACGTGGGATAGACGAACAGAGTCGAGTTGGGCGCGGCCGCCACCAGTCCGAACAGCGTGGTAAAGTCATTGTCGTACCACACGTTGTCGTTATGGTCGTAGCTTTCGTGGATGTGCTGGTTGGCATCGAGGAAGTAGAAGCTGTTGACATGACCGCCGGGATTGGCCAGACCGGTTAACGGGCTGCCGGACGCGGGCTGGTGGTTGGTGGTGTTGCCGCTGATGGAATTGGCGGTGACATCGTAGGCTTGCCATCCTCCCGAACTCCCCTGGAAGACATGGATGATGTGTTGACTGGTACTTTGATAAAAAGCGTGGGGCTTGCCGTCCGCCTCCTGAAAGCCAACCATTCTTGTACCAATCGCCGGCAAAGGAATCGTTCCCCCCGTGATCGTTGCAATCTGCGGTCCCCCACTGATGGTGACACTCGCTGTTGCACTTGTTCCCACCGCTGACGGCTGCGGCTCGTCCACCTCAGTCAAACGTCCCAAGGCGTCAGTGCATGCACGTCGCGACCTACCTGCCTCATCAGTGTTGGTGGTGCAGTTGCCGCTATACTGGGCCGCGACCAGACTGCCGTCCTGCTTTGTAGTCTGGATCATACGACCGAGGGCGTCGTACTGGTAACTGATGATTCCAAAGGTCGGGTCACTGGTCGTGAAGTATGGGTTCGTTACCGTGAACAATCGGCCCAGGCTGTCGTAGGTTGCGTCAGTCGTCGCTGTGCCGTTTGGGGTTGCGTGGAGCAGATGCGCTACGCGACCGAGTCCATCCAACTGGGCTGTGTTTGTATCAGTGAGGCTGGTTGTGATTGCCTTCTGCTGTTTGACAGTATTTGCGTCCGGATAGCTCAAAGTGGTCTTAGGTCGATTGCCACTGGGGTCGGCCGGTGATGTGACCGTGAGCGGCCGCATCATCAAGTCGTAGGTGTAATCTGTCTTATTGCCGTTCTGATCGTTCGAGCTTACGATCAAACCCGTGTTCGCGTCGTACTTAGCCGACGTCACGTGATGGGCAAGGTTCGGGGAATTGGTATCTGGCAGAGTGGTCTTAGTTACGTAGGCCAGCGAGTGACGGTCAACGCCATCACTGAAACTGTCTGCGTGACTGAATTGTGTTTTGTTGCCGAGCGGGTTAGTCCTGGCGACGAGATTTCCGGTATCGTCGTACTCGTTGCTAGTAGAGAGAAAGCCGCTGGCTGTATTGAGCCAGCGTTGCACTGTAGTCGCGTTTCCGCGCGAGCCGGTCACGGTATTGTGGTTTGGGACTCCAGACGTGGCACTCGGCGCCACCTCGTCATAGAAATATTTGATTTGCGCAACCTGATTTCCTAAACCGTCCTGAACAGTTACGCTGGCAGGCCGGTTAAGGATATTGTTACCTAGCGCGGCATAAGTAGTCAGTGTTTTGCGGACCACTGGACCAACAGCGTTGCTTCCGTAGTCATATTCATCTTTTTCAGTCACCTGGCCTGTGGCGTTCATGAAAGTGACGGTCTGCGTCTTTTGTGCAGTTGAAAGCTCCGTCCGTACGGTAATCTGCGAAATGGGCAGGATAATCTTGGTGGCAGCACAATCAGGAGCACTCCCGTTGTAGCAAGTGTGTACGGTTTCCAGCGGACTCCCGGAATCCGAACCTTGGAAAACCTGTCGTTTGACTTCATAGAACTCATTTAACGGCCAATCGTAGCTGTTTGCGGTTGGAGGATAAACGTTTTGAAAATAAATGTCGGTTTTGCTTTGTGTGCCAGTTACTGAATCCGCCGGATAAGTGACTACGGTCTTCCATTCCGCGCCGGATACATTGGATCGTGTGTAAGTGGTGGTTCCATCAGGTGTCTGACGGGTGAGACTTAAGGTGGAGCTATCATTGCCGTCCGTCGTGGAACCAAGGGAACAGTTGATGCCATCGTTGGCGCCGGGATAGCTGTAGCTAATCCCTCCGCCGGTTGGTAGCGTGACGCTCTTCAAGCGCGCAGTGACGCTGGAATTGTCGCCGGGTGTGGGTTCATAAGTGAATGAGTAAGTTCGGCCATCCGGATAAACAATGGTGTCCACAAGAGGAACCCACCCATTGGGATAGAAGTTGGTCCAGTCATTGGAATTAAACTCGGAAGCAACACCAGCGCACTGGAAGTTAGATTTTACTTTGTAAGCCTTGTAATTAACTGTTACTGTTTGGGAATTGCCATTTGAGTCAATATATGTATACGTATCTGGATGATACGGCGGAAATGCCGGCCCTTCGTTATATAGCGGAGGACACTCAATGCCTACGCTCACGGTTACAACGGACAATCCGAGAGTATCTTGCCACCGAAACAGGCAGGGAGTTGGCGGAACCACAAAAGCTGCACCAAGAATATTCCCATTAGAATCAGCTATGGACGTTATCGCAGCAGACACCTGTCCGTCCCCCCCGGTGAGGGCGAAACTCAATGCCTGTCCGGATGGTGTGGTGATATTGGATGTATCGGGGTTCAGAAGATACCCTGACCCATCAGACGCCATTACGGGTCCTGAGCTCGTCTGAAAAGGATTGTGGCATTGATCATACTTTAGGAAGGAGCCAGGAAAGTCATGCTTAACATTAGAACTGTCAAAATATTGATATTGCGTCCACTGCTGGATCGTTTCACCCGTGATGCTGTTGCAAATATCCATTGCACTTGTGGCAACTAAGCTACCTCCCGGACCGTCCGCAGTTGTCCGAATCGACCAGCCCGGGCCAGGACCGAGACTCTCCATCCAGAACCCCGGCGCCGAGGGAGTATTCTTCGCCCAAAGCGAATTATCAAACGTCAGAACTAGCCTGAAAGGCAGGCCGCGTCCGGGTTTGCTGAAGATAGGGAACTCCCAGTGCACGTTCAGATTACCGAGATTGATCTGGTCGTGACCGCTGGTGGTAGTGCTGAACCTAGGCAGCCCAGTGGCAGGCGCCCCGGTGGGATCTTGTCCGAAGCCAATTCCGAGAGCCAGCATGAGGAACAACATCACAGCCGGGCGAAACGCGAGTCGACGCCTCATTGGAGCCTCCAGGCAGGTCTAGTAGTGAATCAGAACTTCGGGGCCGTTAGATCGAAACTTCTAATACCAAAGCTTTGCAGAAAGACGGGTCATCGCACGAAGTGGGCAAATGGTGTCTTGCGGTTTTTGGGCCACGGAACACAAGCGATTGTGATGGACGCTCTATCAATGCTTGGTATACGAAAGCAGCTCTGGATTTGTCAAGAGCAATCTGGGTCTGATTTAGGGAAGTTAGAAGACAAGCGAACTCTCAAATGCGGAACTCAAAAACAAAAAAGGCCGCACTGCTGTACGAGCCAGTGCGGCAATGTTCTCGAGATTTGTCCCTACCAATCGAAGCGCAACCCAAGCTGGATCAGCCTGGGATTGGCATTCGTATCTCCTGTGATTTTTCCGACAGCCGAAGAATTCAGGTTTGAGACCGGCAGATCGAAGTTGGGGTGATTCATGATGTTAAAGAAATCCGCTTGGAACCTGAACTTCTTGCCCTCAGTTACGACGAAGTTCTTTTGCAGGGAGAAATCAAAGTCGGTATAGGATGGACCGTAAAACGCGTTCCGGCCGGTGTTCCCGATATTGCCTGCGCCCGGAGTTGTCAGGTTGTTCGTGGTAAACGCTTGGTTAACGTTACCCATGTCGAAGACGATGGGTCCGGTCAGGACTGCGCGATCAGCAAACTGGTTGAATCCGCTGAAATCTGTCGCAGTACTCGCGAAGATGGTGAAGGGAAAGCCAGTATGCCAATTGGTGATACCGCTTATATCCCACCCGCCGATGAGCGAGTCAACGAACCGGTTTGTATCTCTCAAGAAAGCTCGTCCACGTCCGACTGGCAATTCGTAGAGATAAAACACGGTTACCTGATGGCGCACGTCAAAGGCCGACGGGCCATAATCGGCTCTGGGGTTTCGCACATCAGCGAATGATCCGGACTCGCCGGTGCTGCCAAAGAACGAAGAGTTGTTGTCCAGTGATTTTCCGTAGGTGTAGGAAGCTTGGAGAGTGAGGCCGTGGCTTGCACGCTTTTTCAAGCTGAAAACCGCGCCGTTGTAATTGGAGTTGCTGGCAAACGTTCCAATAGGGAGACCTGCATATTGGACGAACGGGAAAGTACGTTTATTGGGCGTCGTGCTTCCGGCTTTGGTGGGATCGACCACGGTCACGAAAGGCTCATTGGCATCAATAAATACACCCAGCCTTCTGCCCTGAGTTCCGATGTATGAGGCTCCGACTGAGTAATCCCTGGCAATCTCGCGCTCGACTTCCAAGGCATAGTTCATGGCATACGCAGTCTTGCCAGTGGTGTCCCAGGCGTTAAAGCCCAAAATTCCTCTCCCCGGCGGGTTAGGAGTTACTGTCGCATCTGACGCAAAGAACTTGCGATTTTGATTCAGCACCGAGTCCCACTTGTAAATGCCTGTGGGCAGTGTAGTCGAGACCACAGGCGGGAAGTTCAGGCCCATGTTGACGGGAATGTTGGCAAACACATCGTCATAGCTGAGCCGGAACCCGCTACGGATGACCGTTTTGCCGTCACCAAACAGCGCCGGTAATATCTTTGGACTCCAGGCCATACCTACAAATGGGGCGAAATCCTTCAGTGCATTGTCAAACTGGCCGGAACGTGGGAGGAAGACCCCTTGAACGGGTGTCAGACTAATGGCGTTAGCCGGTCCTATCCCGGTGGAATTGACGTCAATCCTGAGGTTGGAATTGAGTTTCATCATTCCCACGCCAGGAACGAAGTTGCTGCCGCTATCATTCTTTTCCACCATTGCTCCCGGAAGCTCATAACGCACCCCATAGTTAAAGGTGAAGTTGGACTTCATTTTCCAGGAGTCCTGCACGTACATGTAGTAGGCAATGCGACTCCAGCTGCGGAAGGTTTGGTCAGGGCCACCGGTACGAAGGGATCCTGAGCGTGGCTGTGCGAGATGATTAACAGGATCTGAAGTCCCGGCAAAGTGCGCCCAGTCAGCGAAGGAGATGGCGCCACGGAAGTTTCCATTCAGGAAGCGGAAGGTCTGCTCCCGCCGCGCTTCGCCTCCAAACTGAAGCGTGTGGTTGCCGTGAATCCAGCTCACATTGTCCATTAATTGATAGGTATCGGTGGTGCGGCCTTGAGGCATGTTGGTGCCCGCACCCAGCCCAAGGTTGGCAAGAGGAACCGCAGTACTGCTGCTGATGGTGATGCGCGGCAGCCCTCCGTTGAGCGGGGTTTTAGTGGCGTCGACAAAACCTGGCATGGGGCTTCCACCAGGTTCGGTGAAAATGCTCGCCGGATTGATCTTGATGTCCTGCGGCCCGAAGTCAGTCACATTGCGCACGAAGCCGATGCGGGCCACATTCAACCAAGTTGCACGGCTGAATGTTTCTTCAATCACTGCGGATTGCGAACCCGGAAGGTTGGTGATGGATCCGTTGAATGGGGCTGTAGTTTGCTGCAACGCGAGCGTGTTTCCGCTGAACCAAGCATAGTGGCCCATGAGGTGGTTGTTCGCGGTCAGGTTGTGGTCCATGCGCACCAGATAAGTTTGATTATTGTTGTGTTGGTCGATGGTTCCGGCCCAGTTCGTTTGTCCAAGAGCTGCGTTAGCAATATTTGGTGCGGGAATAAACTGCAGCAGTTTAAGCGAGACCGGATCAGTCACGGTCGCGCGTGCAGCGAGGCTCGGCACAGTGGCAGTTTGTGGTGTGGGATTGGTCTGGCGAAAACCTTCATAGCTGAAAAACCAGAAAGTCCTGTCTTTGAAGAGATAGCCGCCAATCGTTCCTCCATATTGATGCCGACGCAACATGTTCTTCGCCTTGCTCCCCTGGTTGAGAAACCAATCATTGGCATCCAAGGCTTCGTTGCGGCCGAAGTAGAAGGCAGAGCCGTGATAGCTGTTGCTGCCGCTCTTGGTGATGATCGCCACCTGCGCGCCGGCGCTCCGCCCCAGGTCGGTGCTGGCAATACTGGTATTCACATTGAATTCCTGCACCGCATCGGCGATCCGGAAATTATTCAATGGGCCGTTGACCTGAGGATCGTTGTTGCTCACGCCGTCCAGGGTAAAGTTGTTGGACTGGCTGCGCATGCCGGAAACATTGATACCGCCTGCCTGTGTTCCCGGTGCTTGAGCGGTCACTCCCGGAGTTAGCAACGCCAGATCGAGGAACTGGCGGCCTTGTAACGGCAGGTTCTCAATTTGCGCTTTTTCTATCGAATAGCTGACATTGGTCTTGTCCGGCTCAATCAGAGGCACCTCACCCTTTACCTCCACAATTTCGCTGACGGAACCCGGTGTGAGGGCCACGTCGAGATGCGATTCCAGCCCCACCACCACCTTGACATCGCGTTTTATTGCCTTTTCAAATCCTTTGGCGATTACGCTAATTTCATAGGTTGAAGGTTTTACGGCAAGGAACTCATAGAAGCCCTGAGGGCTGGTTGTGGTTGCCCGGGTGGCATCAGTTTGCAAATCGCGAGCCGTGACTTGAGCGCCAGGAACAACGGCTCCGCTGCTGTCTGTGATTGTTCCGGAAATGGTTCCATTCTGTGCCCAGGCGATGGACGAGATTCCAAGCACCAGGACAAGCGAAAATA
>Ga0126376_10001830_pt1 | contig 11731 bp, 8 predicted proteins | sample PanSoiMetPlot_15_FD_92760 | JGI IMG/M metagenome (GOLD analysis project Ga0126376, IMG submission 92760) | Tropical forest soil microbial communities from Panama - MetaG Plot_15 | ecosystem: Environmental > Terrestrial > Soil > Tropical forest > Bulk soil | place: Panama | collected 2016-02-17
CCCGTGCAAGGTGGTTTTTATCGCTGGGTGCGCGCGGGCTTCGGCGATTTCTGGGGATTTCTCAGCGGCTGGTGGAACTGGACTTCGTCCTTCCTGCTCGGCAGCGTCTATGCTGTACTCTTCGCCGATTACATTAGGGTGTTTTTCCCATCGATTAGTCGGTGGGAGCACTACGCGATTTGCCTCACATTGATTGTCGTGGTCGCTTACATAAATATCCGCGGCATCCAACTGGTCGGACGCGTTTCCACAATTCTTGAAATTGCCGTCCTCGCTCCGGTACTCGCCATGACGGTGATTGCGCTCGTGCATACGCATCACAATCCGTTTGTGCCGCTAACGCCACCGAATAAGCCGTTCACGCAAGTTTTCGGGGTTGGCCTTGCGCTTGGTGTGTGGCTGTACTCCGGCTATGAGCAGCTCTCTACCGTCGCGCAAGAAGTATGCGATCCGCGGCGCAACTATCCGCTCGCGCTCGCCATCGTTGTGCCCATGTCCATCGCGACGTATTTTTTGCCGACTTCCTCTTCGCTAGCAGCGCTCAACAATTGGCAGGATTGGGGCCCCGGCTATTTTTCGGAAGCGGCCCGGCTCATCGGCGGGCCTTGGCTCGCGCTCGCGATGACGCTTGCTGCCGCTGTTGCAAATGTTTGCTTGTTGAACAGCACCGTACTCGCCACAACGCGCATGCCGTTTGCGCTGGCCGAAGACGGATTCTTCCCGCGCCTGCTCACGCGCCTTCATCCGCGTTTCGCCACGCCCGTTGCAAGTATTCTGATTTCGGCGGTGGTCTACGCGCTGCTCGCTATTCACAGTCTGGCGCAGCTCATCACCATTTATGCGTGGCTGCGTGTTGCAACAACAATAATGACTGCGATTTCCGGCTGGCGATTGCGCAAAACGCATCCGCAACTTGAGCGCACTTTCAAAATTCCCGGTGGCAAAGTTGGTCTTTTGTACTCTGTCGCCGCGCCAGTCCTTTTGGGAATTCTTGCAACCGTGGGCAGCATCCTGAGCGAGGCAAATAGCAAAAACAAGTTCGCGCTTGTGTGGGGGCCTGTTGCGATCTTGCTTGGGCCGTTAGCGTATTTGGTGCTGCGTCGCAGAGAGGCTAGCTGATCAAATCGAGGAACCGAAACCACATTCCCGCGAGCGGAAGAAACCACGGTTTCCGCCGATAGAGCCCAAGCGGCGCGCCTTTGAACGGAATTTCCGCAAAGGGATTCGGATCCGGCGCGGCGGAACCGGACGCAATCCATTCCGCCATTTTTTGGCCGAGCAGCGTTGCCATGGCAACTCCGTGTCCCGCATAGCCAACGGAATAGAAGAGCCCGCTCATTTTTCCTACGTGCGGCATCATGTCGAACGCAAAATCGAGCGTTCCGCCCCAAGCATATTCGATTTGCACGTCGCGCAGCTGTGGGAAAATCGCGACCATATCCCGTTGCAAAATCGCCTGGCTTTCCCGCACGGTATTTTCGCTTTCGGGAAAAAATGCAGCTCGGCCCCCGAACAACATGCGCCGATCCGGAGTCAGCCGGTAGTAGTGCGTGAAATAGAGCGAGTTATAAATCAATCGATTGCGCGGACTCACTTCCGCGGCCACGGCCTCCGGCAGAACTTCCGTGACGATGATGTACGAACCAATGGGAATGATTCTCCGGCGCAGCGCTGGCGTCGTGCCGCTCGTGTAGCCGCTGGTTGCCACCAAAACGTCGCGCGCCCAGACCGTGCCGCGCGATGTGAGAATTTTCCAACCCGGAGAACCGTTATTCGTGGCGCCAACAATTTGATCCGCGCGTGTTTGCTCATGAATTTCCGCGCCGGCATGGACTGCCGCCGTGCCAAGCCCCGCGACGTATCGCGCGGGGTTTATCCCGGCGCTTAATTCATCGAGAAGCCCGCCAAAATAAATTTTCGAACCGATCTCGGCAAACAGATTCTCACGAGGAATTATCCTTACGCTGTGCCCTAGTTCACGCTCCATCGTTTCCGCACTCTGCTGGAATGCTTCGAAGTGTCCCGGCTTGTTCGCGACTTCCAGATGTCCGCTCCGGCAGAAATCGCAATCGATTCTTTCATTCGCTACGATTTCCTCTACGGTCGAAATCGCTTGAAGGGAAGCGGCGAACATGCGCTGCGCTAATTCTTTGCCATAGCGCGAAATCAAATCAGTCGCCCCGAGCTTCAAGCCCGTGAGCACCATTCCGCCGTTGCGCGAACTTGCGCCCCAACCGACGGTTTGTGATTCGAGAACGGCGACGCGCGCGCCGCGTTTCGCCAATGTATGGGCAGCGGAAAGGCCGGTGAATCCAGCGCCGAGAATCGCGACATCGACTCGATCGGGAAGGGGCTGCGGCGCGATGCGCGGCATCTCGACAGTCGTCAGCCAAAAATTCTTTTCTTGAACGGCCATCCGTTGTTTCCCTTAAGCAAGAAAATCTGGCGCTCTACTTGGGCAGCTCGCTCACCGCACGATGCGCCTCGTCAATCGCAGCATCGGTGTATGCGCGCGCAGCAGAATCCGCATTCGCAATCGTGATGCGGCCGAACGGCGCGCGTCCCACGACATTAGGTCGCGGCCCGGGTGCTAAATCGCGATCGGAGTACGAGTCATATTCATACGCGTAGCCGTGGCCCCAGCGGTTCGCAGTGATCGCGGCGATATCGCGCGCCGCGTCAAATCCAGCGGAACCAAGCATGCGCTGCAATTGGTCGCGCGTATTGCGTTCGATCTTTTCGAACGGCGTCATCTGCAATTCGTAACGCCCCGCGCGGTATTGATCACGACGCGGAGCTCCCGGGCGGCACGGCGTACGCAAAAGAAAAAGTACCGCGGGCTCTTCGGGTCCGCTCGGAAATTTGTAGTCGCCAAGGCTGACAGGAAAATCAAGCGCCGCAAATGAATGATAGCTGCCTGGAGCAACAATTTGGTGGATACCGAGTTGCGCGAACGATTTCCAGTTGCGAATCGCGGCTCGCGTGTAGAGAAAAGGGGCTTTGACGCAGTAGGCAAGCGCTGTTTTCTGCTTCTCTGGCAAATCCGGGCAAAGATACGGCACCATCGCGTTATAACATGCAAGCACACAATGCTTCGCGGTAAGTGAAATCAATTTGCCTTCGAGCGCATACCCGACTTCGACCGTACCGTTCGCGCCAGGAGTCTGTCTTACATGCACAACGGTGGATAGCAAACGTATTCGCACTGGCTGATTTTCCTGATCGAGCTTGCCGTAGTCCGCTTTCGCGGTGACGACATCTTCCATCGCGTGGCCGGGTATCGCTTCAGGGATCAAAGCGCGCACAAGGAGCCGCGCTACCGAAGCATTTCCGTCCGGAAAATGAAAAATATAGGGCTCCTCTTTGCCCTGCTCTTCAAGCCCCAGCCCGTCGAATCCAGGGTAAGTGAAGGAACCGTAGTCGTCGCCGTTGATGTAGCAGCCATACGCGGAAATCGCATCGATGCCGACGGCATACAAGTCATGAGGAAATTTCTGGAAGAACGGCAGGGCTTCCGGCGAAACCTTGCAATGCTTCGTCAGAAACTTCGCCATGCTGATTTTCTGGAGCAAGGCGACTTTCTGTTTTTGCTTCAGGCCGGGCAGATAGTCCTTTTTCTCAGAGTAAACGCGCGCGATGTCCTTCTTCGCCGTATCGGGAAGCGGAGCTCTCGCCAAAAATTCCGGCCAAGGAGTCTTGCCCATACCGGTCAGAAGAACATCTGAGCCGAAAGTCTCCTTGTCGAAGAAACAGCCTGTGCCGAGATTCTTGTAAAGTTTTGTGTCGTAGTCTTTGTAAAACTTCTGAACTTCAATGCCGAGTTCGGCGAACAACTCCTTTGCAACGCTGCTGTATTCGGCGGGGCTTTCAATGGATTGCGTACCGCCGTTCGCGAGAAGCATCCGACCGTTGACTTCAAACTCGTCGCGTCGAGCGTGGCCGCCGAAGTCGTCGTGGCTGTCCAAGAGCAGGATGCGCGAATTTTTTCCGAATGTCTTTCGAAAGAAATAAGCAGCGCTCAACCCGCTGATGCCCGCGCCAACAACGATGAGATCGTATGATTCGCTCGATTTTTCCGGAGTGCCGAGCGAGTCCCAAGCTTTCCCGTCGCGTAGTTTGTGCGCGTACCGGAAAACCTGATCCTGATCCCCGCGCAATCCGGTGAGCGCCGGAGGATAGTTGGGAGTTTTCATCTCTTGTGCGCCAACCGCTGGCGTGTGTGCGGCAAGGACGGCGCCACCTATCGTAACAGCCACTCCGTCCATAAAATCGCGCCGGGAAATGGGACGGTCCATCCCTAATTCGCGATCGCGGCGATCTTCGCCCATCTCAATGTCCTCGAGTGCGTCCAATCTTACACAATTTTAGTAAGGTTTTCCTTCTGCGGTTCCGCTGCGGCGTTTGGTTCCGGCCAATGAATCCGTTATCTTGTTGAGGAGGCGAAAAGCTTGTTTACAGGTATCATTGAACATCTCGGAACGATCGAGGAGTTGTCCGTCGGCGGCAACGGAGGGCTACTAACCGTACGCGCCCCGAGCCTTGCTTCTTCTCTCGTGGTTTCTGGAAGCATTGCGGTCAACGGTTGCTGCCTGACCGTAGTCGCATGTGACAAAAACACCTTTTCCGTCGATCTATCGGCCGAAACATTGAACAAAACGACGTTCCCTTTTCTGAAGAAAGGTGACCGCGTCAATCTGGAGCAGCCGCTATCCGCGGGCAAGGAATTTGGCGGCCATTTCGTGCAGGGCCATGTCGACGGGACGGGCACAGTTGCGGCGCTTGAACCCGAAGGCGACGGCTGGCGCTACTCCGTCAATGTACCTCCCGAAATTGCAAAATACGTCGTCACGAAGGGATCGATTACGATTGACGGCATCAGCCTCACCGTCGCGCACTGGGAAAATTTCATCGCTGAAATCGCGGTAATTCCCATCACTTACGAACACACCAACATCCGTGACCGTCACTGGGGCGACGCTATTAATCTCGAAGGCGATGTTCTTGGAAAATATGTGGAACGCTACTTCCAGAACCGGCATAGCGAACCGTCAAAGTCTTTTTCAATCGAAGAACTTATGGCGCAAGGTTTCTAAAATCTACGTTACTTTCGCCCTGGCCCCTCGAAAATACAAAATCAATCCTAAGGCGATCATTCCAACCGTCGTGAACGTCACTTTCACCACAAATAGCAGACGATTTGAAGAATCACCCGGCGGAAAAACAGAAACGATAATCGAAAGCAGCGTTACCGCCGACGCCAGTCCACAAGCAATTAACACGCCCGGCTTGCCTCCCGGAACCAGTATGGCGTGAGGATTCGTACTGCGGTCTGGCCGATTCGCGAGTTTGATTGCGGCCGCGAACATGTAGAGAAAGGGGATAAAGTACAGAATAATTGTGATGTCGACGACGACTTGATACATTCCTCGGGTCGTTTCGTTAATTTGAGCCAGCAACAATACCAGCGCGGAAAATACGGCTTGCACGATGATGGAAATGTACGGCGTCCGCCACTTCGGATGAATTTTTCCAAAAGCCCTCGGCAAATACCGGTCAATGCCGACCACAAACGGCACACGCGCAATTCCCGCGACGGTGCTGCCGACGCCACCCGCGTTACCTACCGTCACGAGTAATGCCGCGAGAATTCCTACAAATCCTATTTTCAGTGCGATAGACCCGACTGTAATGGCGTGGAAGACTCCGCTTTTGGGATCCACATCCGCAGCGGGAACGAGCGAGAGGAGCGAAATCGTTCCTATGATGTACATCGCTGCAATCAACGCCGCCGCGGTCAGTGCTGCTCGAGGCAGCGTGCGTCGCGGGTTGCGAATTTCCCCGCTCATTGCAGAAACAAGTTCGAGGCCGGTGAACGCGAAAGCAATTTGCGACCAGAAATTTACCGTATCCCAATTCCAAACCGGCTGGATGTTTACCCAGTTGTAGTGCGTCAGTGATCCATTCTTGACCCAGAGCACACCGGCGATTCCAACCAGGATTAGTAAGGGCAAGTAAGTCGCAACTCCACCGGCATTTTGCAGCCATTTGCCAATATTCAATCCGATGATGTTCAGAATCACTGCGATCCCCAGTAGAACAAGCGATCCAACCAACAAATACGTGCGGTTTTGCGCAAGCTCCGCGCCCTTTCCGCCAAGCACGTAAGCGCTCATTGACACGCTTGCAAGCAGCAATCCCGGAAAATAAAAAATCGTATAGATCCAATAAGTCCATCCAGCGACGAACCCGTGAAAATCGCCGAACGCTTCTTTCGACCAGACGTACAGTCCACCTTCTTCGGGAAATCGCGATGACAGTTCATTAATGACCAGGGCCATCGGCACAAAAAATAGGACGGCCGCCAGAACCCACAAACTGATGGACGACGTTCCGTTGTGAGCAGCGGCGGCAATCCAGCGCGGGCCAAGCACGGTAGCAATGTTGAAAAGAAGGACGTCCCAGAAACCCATTTCGCGGCAAAGCTGGCTGCGCGGGTCGGCAGAACCGTTGGCCTGGCTCAAAGCGTCACGTCCAGCGAAGGAATGAGTTGATCCTGCATGCGGAAATTGTGAAGAAAGGGATCGGGAGAATTTTCGAATTCGGCCCAGGATTCGAAAACCGTGGCCTTTCCTTCCTGCAAAAACACGATGTTGTCCGCAAGACGTTGTGCGAGATGCGTATCGTGCGTGACAACGATGGATGTGCGATGGAATTTTTCTTTAAGGCGCGAAATGATATCGCCCATATGCGCGGCCATAATGGGATCGACCATCGTCGTTGGCTCATCATAAAGAATCGCCTCGGGATTCTGCGCAAGCGCACGCGCAATGGCTACCGCGCGTTTCATGCCTGTTGAAAGCTCGCTCGGCAGCTTATCGAGAACCTCTTCCACCTCCAATTCGCGCGCCAATTTTAGAATGTATGCGTCTACGTCTTCATTGGTAAGGCCTGGCTTGCCCTCCAGCGGATAGCCGATGTTTTCGCCCACCGTCAGCGAATCGAACAACGCACCCGACTGGAAAACCATGGTCACTTTGCCGCGCACTTTCTGAAACTCGGCTTCGGAAAAATGCGTGACGTCCTCTCCATCAATCAAAATCTGCCCTGAATCGGCTCTGAGAAATCCCATGATATGCTTAAGCGAAACGGACTTTCCCACGCCACTGCGGCCCATTATCACGCACGTTTGCCCGCGTTTCACTGCAAACGAAACGTGATTCAACACCGGCCGGCCGTCAAACGCCTTGTTGACGTCGCGAAATTCAAAAAAGTTCTCGGAGAACGCGCTCACATTTTCTCCGCGGCTATTACACGGCGGGCCTCTTCATAGTCCGCAACCGTATTCATGTTCCAGAAGAGCCGTCCGTTCGTATCAAATCGTTTCCAATCCTTCTCGTCAAGCACTTCCACGTGAAGAGCGTTCAAAGCTTCCATCACTTTTCTAGTTCCAGCCTCAAAGAGAGGGGTGAGGATTTCAGCGGCGGATGTCCGCCAGCACGCACAAAGAGGCTCCCAGCCATGCGAGCTTCTTGGCACGACGACCTCCGCGCCCGATTGCATTGCACGCTCGATCAGGAAGCTCAGCCACTCCACGGTGAGAAACGGCATGTCGCAACTGACGATTAGGCTCCACGCATTCTGGCTCGAAATACCTTTCGCATCGAGCAGCGCGGTCAGAATTCCGCCAAGCGGCCCTTCCCCAGGCCAACGATCCAAAATTGTTTCAACAGCAGTGTTCACTAGTTTATTCGACGCCGCGACGACTGCCACATGCTCACAAGCAACTGAAACTAAATCAACTGTTCGCGCGAGCATGGATTTGCCCTGCAATTCGGCGAGGGCCTTATCTTTGCCAAAGCGCGAACTAGCGCCACCCGCCAACACATACCCCGAGATTTTTCGCTGTTCGTTCACGCTTCGTCTTCCATGGGTTCGCGTCCCGGTCGCCTAATTCCCAGCTCGCGCAACTTTTCCTGCAAGCTCTGCCGATGCAGGCCAATTGTCGCCGCCGTTCGTGAAACATTCCAGCGATGACTGGAAAGCTGTTTGGTAATCCACGCTACTTCAAACTTGCGCTTCGCTTCCCGGAAGTCGCGTTCATTCATTCCTGTGTCCGTGTTGCCGTTGTTTTCCTTGTGCGTGAGCACCTTGCCGGTAACAACTTCTTCCGGTAAATCTTTCACGCAAATTTCATTTCCCGGCGTCAGCACCATGCTGCGTTCCAACGCGTTTTTTAGTTCGCGGACATTGCCGGGCCAGTCGTAACGCTCCAGCGCGGAATGCGCCTCCCGGCTGAGCTGCACGCTGCGGTTTAATCGCTTGCAGTGCATTTGCAGGAACGATTCAGCAAGTACGGGAATGTCTTCTTTATGTTCTCGCAGAGATGGAAGTTCAATCGTCACGACGCGCAGCCGGTAAAAAAGATCTTCACGGAATTTTCCCGCGTTAATTTCCGCGGGCAAGTCACGATGCGTTGCGCTGATGACGCGGACGTCCACGGGAATGGATTGCGAGCCGCCGAGCCGCTCGATCGTGCGATTCTCAAGCGCACGCAACACTTTCGCCTGCGTGACGGGATTCATATCGCCAATTTCATCGAGAAAAAGCGTGCCACCGTGTGCCAGCTCAAATTTGCCTTTTTTCTGCTGAGCTGCGCCGGTGAACGCGCCGCGTTCGTAGCCGAACAGTTCGGACTCGATCAAGTTTTCCGGCAGCGCCGCGCAGTTCACGGCGATGAACGGCTTTCCCGCCCGTGGCGAACGCGCGTGAATTTCCTGGGCAAGCAGATCCTTGCCGGTCCCGCTCTCGCCCAAAATCAAAACCGTCGAATCGGTAGCCGCAACGCGGTCGGCAATTTCAAACGCGCGTCGCATTTCCGCTGAACGTCCAATCATCCCGCCAAATTGCCCTTCCGTAGCCAACTGGCTGCGCAGCGCGGAGTTTTCCTTTTCCAGCCCAGTCAGTTTCAATAAATTCGTGACCCGCTGCCGGAGTTCGTCGAGTTCGAATCCTTTTACCAGGTAATCCGCCGCGCCAACGCGAAGTGCTTCCACTGCCGTCTTCGCCGTGTCCAGCGCGGACACGATCAATACCGGCACTTCGTTCCCTTCTTCGCGCAAGCTCTTCAAGAATGACAGGCCGTCCTGGCCGGGCATCACTATGTCGAGCAAAATGAGGTCTGGCGTTTCCGTTAGAATTGCTGTGCGAGCGGATTCTGCCGATTCCGCTTCCGCGATGCGATAGCGCGACTCGAGCGCTCTGCGCAATCCGTAACGCGCTGCCGCCTCGTCATCCACAATGAGAATCGTCTTCATGACGCCTCCTTAACTCCTTCCACTTTCTTCTACAAGGGGCAAACTGATTTCGAATCGAGTGCCGCGGCCTTCCTGCACGGGACTTCGCCATGCAAGTTTTCCATCGCTTTCCGCGACACGGCGAGCCACAATCGCCAAGCCAAGTCCAGTGCCTTGTGATTTCGTAGTGAAAAACGGCTGCAAGATTTTTTCTTGAAGCGACTCAGGAATGCCGGGACCGTCATCTTCAAAAGAAAGCTTCAGCAAGCCGTCTTGGCTTTCGCCAGCAACACGAACGCAGCCGCCGGAAGGCACTGCTTCCAGCGCGTTTACTAGAAGATTTGAAGCAATATCGTTCAACGCTTCCGCAGGCGCATTCACGCGCGTCGTTTTGGCCAGCAATTCCATCTTCAACGTGATGCCACGTTGTTCGGCTTGCGGCCGGAGAACCGATGCGGCTTCCTCAATCACCGCGCGAGCATCGCATTGCGCCGTGCCACTCGCGGTTCGCACGGCAGGCCTGCTGAATTGCAGCAGCTGATTCAATTTTGTCGAGAGTCGGCTGATTTCATCGAGCACCATTTTCGTCTCGCCGCGCATGGATTCGGGCAGTTCGGGATTTTCCAGCTGCACTTGCAGAATCGTTTTGATCGAACCGAGCGGGTTCTTCAAATTGTGTGAAATGCTGGCTGCGGTCTGGCCGACGAGAGCCAAGCGCTCTCGCTCCGACAGTTCTCTTTCCAGTTGAAGTTTTTTCTCGATCAACTCGCAAAGATCGAGCGTGGCCGGAAGTTGCTCGCAGAGAAATTCAATCGCCACGCGAGCTTCGCCCGAGAGAATTGCGCCATGCGGGCGCACACAAAGAAAGCTATTCGGTCTGCCTGGCCGGTAAATTGAAAACCTTTCCTTGCAAACTCGTCCGGGAGAAGCGCCACCCCTCGTGCTGTCCACCGATGGTTGTTGCAACTCAAGCCACGCATCTTCGAACTCAAACTCTTCCCTCACGCGCCGCTCGATGAATTGAATCAAGCTCTGGAGGTCTCCCTGGCGAGCTTCGTTCTGGATTTCCGCCGAAAGCCGATGTACGCGATCCATTTCTATCTGTGCTGTCTCCCGGAGTTGCTTGCTCAAAACTCTTTGTATCGGCTCAAAGAAAATGACCAGCACAAAAAGCAAAATCGCGGCAGATGCCTCGGGAGGCAGGACCGGTTCCAGCCATGTGCCCACGCGTCGCACGAGACTCAAATACAAAAGCGCCAGAAACGTTACGGAAACCGCGTAGACCAAATTTTTCTGGCGTCCGATATTCAGGAAATTGAATCGTTGAACCAAGTAGACCAGCGCCGCCATGGGAAAAACCGCGAGCAGGGCAAGAATCGCCGTGCCGATGGCTATTTCTTCGTCGGAAAGCGGGGAGCTCAGCACATGCAGCCAGATGGCAAGCACCGTCGCCAGAAAAAGGAAAAACGTAACCGCGCCGTGGAAGACCTTCTCGGCCGTCGCTTGAGTTTTTCTGAGGAATTGAATCTCCCAAGCGCCGCAAGCTACGAACGAAATGCTCATCCACAATCCGTAGGCCTGCCCCAATGTATTTCCAGGTTCCAGAAGGTTCGGCTGAGGTCCCGCTGCAAGAACGGGATAGACACGCAGCGCAAAATAGAACGTCGGCGCATACACAAGAGCAAGAGTGATGATCTTGTTCAGTTTGGGCCAAAGGAGTCCGCGCGTATCCGCGTATTCCAGATGCAAGTGCAATAACAGCGAGGGCAAAAAGCAAAGCCCGGTGCAAATCAGCGTCAAAGCAAACGTATGCAGCGCCGGTGGCGGCGTAACGTAGTAAATCTGAGCGTTCAGCGCGAGGAGTGATCCGCCGTAAAATAGAAAAAGCGCAAGGCTGAAAAAAAAGAAAACGCGCTCAAGATTACGCTGCCGGCGAAATCCGAGAATCACAACCATCCAGAACAGCTGCAGCAACGTGCCGGCCGTGAATCCAATCAGCCGAAGATAAATGAGTGTATCCACCTGGTGCCTTGGCAAAGAATCTTATGCCCAGCCAGAGAGCACGGCAATCGCCAAGTGCAAGATTTTTCTTGCACTTTGTATCGATAACTAAATAAACGACTTACTGGTCCCATTCGGGTATTTGAAAATCTCATGAAAGCCATTGAAATTGCTGCCCTTGGGCTTGACTTGGAGGGAGATTCTGCTATATTAGCACTCGCCTGTGAGGAGTGCTAATTGCATCCTGCCCTCCTTCCTACAGCAAACCTGAAAGCTCACCAACGGAGGTTTTTCGAAGATGGCAGTCAATCTGACGCCGCTCCACGACCGCGTAATCGTGAAGCGCATTGAAGAAAAGGAAACCGTCAAGGGCGGCATCATCATCCCTGACAGTGCAAAAGAGAAGCCCCAAGAGGGCGAAGTGATCGCAGTCGGCG
>Ga0126376_10001832_pt1 | contig 11726 bp, 11 predicted proteins | sample PanSoiMetPlot_15_FD_92760 | JGI IMG/M metagenome (GOLD analysis project Ga0126376, IMG submission 92760) | Tropical forest soil microbial communities from Panama - MetaG Plot_15 | ecosystem: Environmental > Terrestrial > Soil > Tropical forest > Bulk soil | place: Panama | collected 2016-02-17
GGGCGGGAACCCCGCGCCTGACTTTGCAACCGACGTGCGTGAAGGGCCGAACCTTTATTCCGGCTCGGTTGTCGTCCTCCACGCGACGACTGGGGCTTACAAGAGCCACTTCAAGATCGTGCCGAAAGACTGGCACGATTGGGATGTTTCCGGCGCTCCAGCCATTATCAAGACCGCGGGTGGCAAGAAGCTTTTATCGCTCGCTCCGAAGGATGGCCACCTGTACGGCTTCGATCTCGACACCAATGCCTTGCTCTACAAGCTGCCGGTGACCCGGATGGAAAACGAGGAGGAGCCGTTTGTGGTCGGTAAGCCCGTCCATTTCTGTCCCGGCTCGGTTGGTGGCGCCGAGTGGAACGGTCCCGCTTACGATCCCCCGTTGAACCTCATTTTCATCGGCGAGGTCGAATGGTGCACGACCGTTACGCTCATGCTGAAGGAGAAAATCGCCGCCGTGCCGGCCGGCAAACCGTGGTCCGGCGAAGCATCGATCAACCCGTTCAATACCTGGGGTAAGGCGGACCCAGCTTTCGACTGGGCCGGCTGGACCTACGCAGTTGATGCCGACACCGGTGCTTGGAGATGGAGAGCGAAGACGAATTATCCCATTCAGAGCGGCATGACGCCGACGGCTGGCGGCCTCGTGTTCTTTGGGGACATGGGCGGACATTTCTACGTGCTTGACTCAACAAACGGGCGCAAATTGTGGGGCCAAAACCTCCGCGGCGCGATTGGCGGCGGCGTCATTACTTATTCGGTCAACGGGACACAAAAGATTGCCGTTGCAAAAGGTCTCACAGAAATTCTGTGGCCAACCGAAATCACGACTGCCAAGGTATCAATACTTGGATTGGAGTGAGGCATCGCTTCGCGTTTCGGGCTCAGTCGAATGCGAAGATTCACTTCCAATCATTCTTCTTGCTGATTACGGTCCATACCGTTCTTTTTCGCCTCGTCGAACGGTGCCGGAGTGAAGATGCCGACCTTGGATGACGGTCGAGACTTCGCCCTCAACGTGTCGGGCCCCTCAAAGCAACGCGCAATGTGGGCGCCAAGCACATCGCTACACCCATCCTTTCAATCCGGCTTATCGAGCCAGGGCCACATGCGGTAGCGTCACCCTGCTGCGTGTTAACGGCCCTGCATTTGGCATTCCTTGTTTGCGGGCCTACTTGCACTACTGCCACAAACCTTCGAACCGATGCCCGGCAACCCTCGTGTAGTGCGCAGTGTGCTTGGGATCGCGATGCCCAAGGTAGTCCTGCATCGTGCGTAAATCCGTGCGCCTGTCGGCCAGGTAGTAGCCGCAGGAATGGCGCAGCATGTGGGGCCAGACGCGGCCGAGCTTCGCCTTTTCCCCGGCCAGGCGCACGATGTAGTTGACGGCCTGGCGGGTCAGCTGGGCCTGACGTTGACGGTGACCCCGCTCTAAAGGCTACACGACGGCTCGCAAGCTAAGCTGAGGGTACGTCTAACCGGGAACACTGACTATGTGGTGCGGCTAATCGGTGGAGGCTTGCATGGCGAAGTTAGCGATCATAGCGACGATCGAAGTAACGCCGGGGCGCAGAGCAGAACTGGTGCCAGTGCTCATTGCACATAGGGAACGATGTCTGAAAGAGGAACCGGGCACGCTGCAGTTTGAAGTGCTATTGCCGCACGACGATGACACTAAAGTGCTGCTGTATGAGCTGTACCGCGATGCGGCGGCATTCGAAGAGCATCGGAACGCGTCATCCATAGCGCGGTTTCGCGAAGAAGCGTCTGGGATGTTTGGGAAGATCTACGGGACTCGGTGTTTGCTATCCGAGTGAGCGGAGGACAACGCTCGCCGGCAGCTATCTTCGCAACTGCGTTCGGTTTACCGAGAATTGACCCGAAACAGCCCCTTGTTGCTGCGATAACCTCACGCGGAACTACTCGGGTAGTCCCGCTTTGCGCAGCCCATCAAAGAAGTGTTGATCATCGTCGGGATTTTTGAACTTTATCATAGACCTAGAACTCCCGCTAATCGTGTCCTTGGGCCCAATTCGCATGACCTCGGCGACTGCCACCTGGGCTTCCTCAAGCTTATCCATTTGCGCGTAGGTCGCGGCCAGCATGATATGGCCGGCGCGCATGTTCGGTGATCGTGAGACACAGTCACGCAGTAATGGCAGTGCCTGTGCATACTCCTTGAGCATGTAGTGGGCAGAGCCCAAGATGCTGGAAGCGAAGGGGACGCAAAACGGATCAAGTCGCATATAGGCATTTGTGACATCAATTGCCCGCCGCGGGTCCCCTGCGCGTATTAGCGCGTAACCAAATTGCCAGTTTACGAAATTTGGATTGAGCGCGTTGGCTCTTTCAAACGCGGCAATTGACGCGTCAAGCTCGTGCCTGGCCATCAAAGCGAAGCCGAGCTGGGCATGCGCTTCCGGTAGATTAGGATCGATTTCGATGGCCCTGCGCGCAAACCGGTGGGCCTGATCGAGGGCATCGGGATTGAGAAAGTCCCTATCGACTGGGTTGAACCAAACGGCCATGTACGTATTTGCCACGACGGCATAGGAGCGAGCGTAGCTTGGGTCGATGGCAAGCGACCGCTGCAGGAGGCGCCGCGCCTCGTAAAGGTGATCTACCGCGAATGATCTCACCCAAGCGACATACGCGTCCACGGCTTTCAAGTAGTAGTCATAGGCCTGCCAGCTGCTGGGTGGCTTGGCGCGCGTGCGCTCGATTTCGGCCATTCTCACGTGCGCGGCGAGGATCGGGACGATCGTGCGCACCACCTCATCCTGCACGGCAAAGACGCCCTCAAGCGTGCGGTCGTACCGCTCCGCCCAGCGATGGGCGCCCGTCGCGGCATCGATAAGCTGAGCCGAAATACGAATGCGGTCGCTCTTTTGGCGTACGCTACCCTCAAGCACGTAGCGCACGCCTAGTTCGCGCCCGACCTGGCGGACGTCGATCGCCTTGCCTTTGTATTGGAAGCTCGAATTTCGGGCGATGACGAATAGCTCGGAGAAGCGGGACAGCTCAGTTATGATATCGTTGACGATGCCATCGACCAGATACTCCTGCTCTGGATGGGAGCTCAGATTTGCGAACGGTAGTACGGCAATCGAGGGTTTGTCGGGAAGGGCAAGCAACGGTTTGGCCTGGGCAGGCGTGACCGGCGGCGGGGTCAAAATGCGATAGATGCGCACCGGCTCAGCGATGTTCTTGAGGTGCTGCAGTCCCAGGTCGGCCACATGCAGCGACAGTTTGTTGCGAACCTGCTCGTAGGCAGCGCCGGAAATGCAAATACCGCCGGGTTCCGCGACGGCCTCGAGCCTGGCGGCGACGTTGACCCCATCCCCGTAGAGGCGAGCTTCATCGTGGATTACGTCGCCAATGTTGATGCCGATGCGAAACCGCATCTGGCGAACATCTTCGAACACGGCGTTGCGGCTTGCCATCGCCTTTTGAATGGCAGCGGCGCACTCAACGGCGTTCACTACGCTCCCGAACTCCGCCAGGATGCCGTCACCAGCGGTGTCAATAACGCGACCGCCATGATCGGAGATCATTGGAAGCACGACGGCGAAATGATCCTTCAGGTCTCGGACGGTGCGGGCCTCATCGGCCCCCATCAGGGCGCTGTAGCCCGCAATATCAGCGGCGAGAATCGCCGCCAACCGGCGGGGAGCCTTCGGATTTTCGCTAGGCTTGGACATTTGATGGAATTCCATCGGCACCGCTTGGTCTACCTAGCACAAGTCTCCCGGTTCTATGCCTGCCCTTCGGGCGGTCCGACTGGGAAAGATAGGTTCTGGCATACGGAAGAAATGATCAGGTTATCGAGCGCGCCGATGCTCAAAATCGGTTGCTGGCACACGGCCGACTGACACGCTGATCGAGCAATCGGGTCAGCTTCTAGGGTGCTACTGACTAGCTCGGCGCGTCGAAGTCGATGCATTTCGAGGCTGGTCGTGACCCACTACGGTCCCGGTCTTCCCTCAGTATTTGCAATGCAGCATCGACTCATCGCTGCGTGCTAGAACTGATATCCTGCTCTGCGCAAAGTGGATGAGGGATCGAATGAGGCGGCGAGAGTTTGTCGCTCGTCTGGCTGCCACGGTTACGTGGCCGTCGGCGACCCGCGCGCAGCAGCATAAGGTCAGGAGAGTTGGCTGGTTGGACGCTGGGTCTGCCCCGCGAGGCGGCAACTTAGAAGCGTTCCGCCAAGGGCTGAAGGACCTCGGCTACGCTGAAGGAACGGATATGGGGGTCATCAACTGTAGCTTAGGGGCTACGTAAGACCACGCAGCCACTGAGCCGATTGTCTGACGATCCTCGTAGCGCCCACATGGCAAATTGTGACTTAGATCACGGCGTCTGTGAGGCCCGTGGATTAGGTTGGCGCAGTCGCACCTGCGCTGCTCGCCCGCGCCGATGAGGTAATCGAATGAACCGGCGGGAGTGTATCGAGTTCCTTGGCGGCACTGCCGCATTGCCGTTTGCGAAGGCGACCTTTGTCCCCCAACCGGACTCGCGCGCCTCGGCACTTTGCGGTGCACACAATTGCTTTAGCGCTTGGATCCGTCATCTGATAATCGGGCATCAGCGTAGATCGGGGGCATCGCATGCCGCCGACAAGACAAGGGGAGGACCATGAGTGCGCGAACGATCAACACGACAGTCCTGCTCGCCGTTGCGACGGTGCTATCCGGTGGGCCCGCTGCGGCCCAGAAAACCGGCGGCACGCTTCGCCTCTTCAACCCCACGAACCCGCCGAGCGCATCGATCCATGAGGAGCCGACGGTTGCGGCGGTGGCGCCCTACATGGGGGTATTCAACAACCTCGTGCTGTTCGATCAGACGAAGCCGCTCGATAGCATGGACACCATCGTCCCGGACCTCGCCGAGAGCTGGGCATGGGATGCGAGCCGCACAAGGCTCACCTTCAAGTTGCGCCAAGGGGTGAAATGGCACGACGGCAAGCCGTTCACGGCGAAGGATGTGCAGTGCACCTGGCAGCGCCTGATGGGGGAGGAGTACTTCCGCAAGAACCCACGCCGGATCTGGTATGCGAACCTCAAGGAGGTCACGGTCGACGACGAGCATCAGGCCACGTTCCACCTGTCGAAACCTCAGCCGGCGCTGCTCGCGCTGTTGGCCTCCGGTATGGGACCGGTCTATCCGTGCCATAGGGAGGCCAAGGACATGCGCCTCAACCCGGTCGGCACCGGGCCGTTCAAGTTCGTGGAGTTCAAGTCCAACGACTCGATCAAGTTCGTGCGCAACCCAGAGTATTGGAAGCCCGGGCGGCCCCTTCTCGACGCCATCGAGTGGCGCATCGTTTCCAGTCTCGCAACCCGCACCATGGCCTTTGTCGCCGGGGAGATCGACTTCACGTTCCCAGGCGACGCGTCTCCGCCCGTTGCAAAGCAGATCATCGCGCAGGCACCCAAAACGATCTGCGCGTTGACGGCGGGGAATGTCACCACGAACCTGCTTGTCAATCGCGAGGTGGCGCCGTTCAGCGATCCTAAGATCCGACAAGCCATGATGCTTGCCCTCGACCGCCAGGGCTTCAACGACATCTTCCACGAGGGCAAGGCCCTGATCTCAGGCGCCATGCTGCCGCCGCCGTACGGAAACTGGGGCATGTCGCCGGAGATCCTGAATGCCCTGCCCGGCTACAGTGGCGACCTGGCAGCACGCCAGGGAGAGGCGCGCAGGATCATGGAGGGCCTCGGGTATGGCCTAGGCAATCGGCTCAAGGTCAAGGTCTCGACCCGCGATTGGCAGACCTACCGCGACCGGGCCGTCGTCCTCGTCGACCAGCTCAACAAGATCCACTTCGATGCCGAGCTGGAGGTGATCGAATCCTCGGTCTGGTTCGGGCGAATGGTGAGCAAGAAGTACGCGGTCGCGCTCAACCTGACGGGCGCCGCAGTCGATGATCCAGACTCGATGCTGAAGGAGAACTATGCCTGCGGGTCGGAAAACAATTTCGCCAAGTACTGCAACCCCGAGGTGGAACAGCTTCTCGATCGGCAGTCGCAGGAGGCCGATGCCGGTAAGCGAAAGGCCCTGGTGTGGGAGATCGAGCGGCGGCTGGCCGATGACATGGCCAACCCGGTCATCCTTCACAACGTCGGCTACGGCTGCTGGCAACCGCACGTCAAAGGCTACGTGCTGCAGCAGAACACGATATATAACCACTGGCGGCTCGAAGACCTCTGGCTCGACAGATGAGATTGACGCCAGAAAAAGCAACTCGACTCATGGCGCCGCTGTATCACCGCGGCCTCCCTGTGGGCCATGCCGGCCCGCCAACTGCGCTTGGCCCGATTCGTCCGCTTCCGATCGCGTGGATCATGATCAACATCGCGCGTTTTGCAGGCGGTAGCTTTGATGGCCCGAAACTGACAGGCATCGTATTGCCAGGTGGAAGGATTCTCTCAGTGGAACAAAGCCGATGAGGTCGTCGGGATTTTTGCTGTGCACGAGTCCGTAGCTGGTACAGAGCGCCATTGGCACTGTCGACGCTCGGCGTGGCAGGTATCTGATCCTGAGCGGCCGAAGCACAGATGTCTTGCGTGGTGCGGATTGCACCCAATAGCTTCCGCTCTGTTCCCTGGCGTGGCACAGCCCTCTCTCCGATCACACGAGGCTTACATGAACCGATTGAAGACCGATGCCGGAAAAACGCACCCTCCAGGTCGCGCCAGGTAAGGCGGGCATAGCCTCTGTAAGAGTACCGGTCGCAACGAGTTCTCCCCGGCGCAGCGCTTTGCAATTGGAGTGGCGGGCGATCTCCTCGATCAGGTAGCGCAGTGCGGCAAGTGGCCCGCCGAGGATGTCCTTCGCATTTCCTCTGCGCGTGTCGTCGCCACATGTCAGCTCTATGCCAAAGCTCGAAAGCTCGCTCATCGCATTCACACCCATTTCGTCCACCCGCAACTTGGTCCCAAGGACAAGTCCGGCGTGCAACCCGAAAGCAGCCGTCGCATCGGCGGCGCTGAAATGCCATCCGGGAAAGACCGACGATACAATCTCGAATGCCGGTGCGATCCAGTCGATGCAGGACAACAGCTCCCGGTCGCTCATGCGAGATGACGGCTCTTCCCACAAGTGCAAAACGACTTCTGGCTCGATGCGCGGCTCTGGTAGTCCCTGCAGGGGAAACTCTGCCACGGTCGTTGAGCCATCCCTGACCGAGCGGTCGTAGACGAAGTTCCAGATCGGTGACGCGATCCCGAGCGAGCCCCACACAGCCTTGTTCGTAAAACCGATCTTGCGTCCGACGGGTCGCTCGCCGCCTTTGTCACGTAGCAGACGCACCGCATCGACGACCAAGTAGGCCTCGGCGAGATCGAATTCCACATAGCGGCGCGAGAAAGGCACCAATTGCCGCCCACTGGTGAGCACGGCAAAAAGCTCGGCGCTGATCGCTCCTATGCGCGATTGTTTGGTCATGCGACGAACTGATCCAGTCATCTCATGGCACAGCCGGCAGATTGAACTCTTACGACGACGGGAGGATGGTCGCTCAGCCCGCTGCCACACCAGTCCACGAATGAGCCAATCTGGAACTCCGAGATACCGCCGATCCACGTGTCCGGCGCAAACACAAAATCGATGTGTTAGGTCGACCCCGTCGCGTTTGCGGTCTCGCCAATAAAGCGTAGGCTGCGTCTCCTCACCTTGAGCTTCGTTTGTCCAGGCGTGGTACACGCTGGCGAGACTGCACGCGTTGACGATCCCAGCACTGTTCGGTTATCATCAAACAATGAAATATGGCCCCGACGTTTCCGTCGTTGCAAGCCTGATTGGCGAGCCGGCTCGATCCAACATGGTCATGGCGCTGATGTCGGGCTTTTCGCTGTCGGCAGCGGAGCTTGCCCGCGAGGCTGGCATTACGCCATCGACGGCGACGGGGCATCTCGGCAAGCTTGAGGCGTCGGGGCTGCTGGTGAGCACTCGGCAAGGACGGCATCGGCATTTCCGCATTGCCAACCCGGATGTGGCGCACCTCATCGAGGCGTTGATCGCAGTTGCAACCCGGGCGGGACATCTGCGATCGCGGCCTGGGCCGAAAGACGAAGCGATGCGGCATGCGCGGTCCTGCTACGATCATCTCGCCGGACGGCTTGCGGTCGACATGTTCGAGCGTTGGGTCTTGGCTCGCATCCTCCGCTGGCAGGGTGACGTCGTAGAATTGACCGGCAAGGGGCGTCGCTTTCTGATCGACCGCGGCATCGACATCGAGGCCATTGAACGAAACAAGCGGCGACTGTGCCGCACCTGCATCGATTGGAGCGAGCGCCAGCATCATCTCGGCGGCGCGGTTGGTGCTGCAGTGCTGACGCATGCTCTGGACTGCCATTGGGCAAGCCGCAAGGCGCAGCATCGCATGATCTCTTTCAGCCCTGCAGGCGAGAAGACGTTTATCGAGTGGATTGCGCCTTAGCTGCCGACCATGCCGTCTTCAGCGCGAAGCCGAGCGATGAAGGACTGCGGCAAGATGCGGGGCGGCGGCGGCTGACATCTTGTCTCCCTCGTGTCCGACACCGGGCACCTCGGTGAGGCTCCAGGCACAATGCACACCATGTTGGGTAGCAGCTTGGCGCGCCGTGGCCAAATAGGTGTGGGCCCGCGCAAACCGTGTCGGGCCCTGGCGCATGGCGGGCTCGTCCCGGGGGAAGTGAGGGCTAGCGACGTCGATATCGGCCGTGCCTGCGAATATGGCGAGCGGAAAGCCGAGCAGGTCTCGCAGCGCACAACCGTCGATGCCGATCCCGTCGAGGCCGTAGGGAAAGCGCACGTTGAGGTCGGGCATCGAATAGGTCCCAGCGTTGGCCGTGACGGCAGCAGTCACCGCATCCCGGAAGCCAAGGCAGATCGAGCGGTGGACGAACTGTGCGCCGGATGAATGGCCGAATTGCCCGTAGCCAGTGCGGGTGGTGACACCGCAATCGCTTAGCGCCGTGAAGATGCGAGCCGGCACGCCATAGGTCCATTGCTCGCGAGGTTTGTTGCGTCCATCTGCATCGCTACGATTGCCGAGGCTGTACCAGCTGCTACCCGGGAACTTTGCTTCGGAGAATTCCGGAACAACGGCTAGCACATCGAACCGATCGACCAGCGGCAGCCAGAAATCGCGGAATTCCGCTCCGTTCCTGAGATCGCCATGATGCACGAACAGGATCGGTGTACGCGGCGAGAAGTCCATCGGGCGCGCGGCATGAAGGATGATCGGACGCTCAGGCAAGTACGCGTCTTCGTAGCGCGCTTCGGTGGGTCCTGCCCGCGCAACGAGAGCCGTGAGATCGGAAGCGCTCATTGCTGGCCTGCGGTCAGTTCTTCAGGAAGGGGATGAACGGCACGCGCTCTCGACGCACAACGCGCGGCAGTAGTTCCTTGATGGCCGCCTTGAAATGATCGGTCGCTTCATGGGCACCCCACGCCGCCTCGTTGACGTAGAGCTCGAAGACGAAGAACTGCGATTTGTTGGTCGGCGAGCGATAGGGAAGGAAGAGCTTGACCCCTGGCTCCGCCATCGTTGGTGCAGTCATGACACGCAATATCTCGGCCAGCGCTTCGGCTTCGCCTTCTTTCGCCTCGAGCATGATTGCGACGACGAAGCCATCATTCAGTGCGGCCAGTGAGGCTTGCGGAATCCAGTTCGTCAACAAGGTTGCCTCCATTGGAGATGCTTCGGATTGCAATGAGACTAGCAGAGGCGGGGGCAACGATGTTTTGGCCCAGACCAAAGTGTGTTGGCCAAGGCGTGAATGGATATCAAAGGAATGTCAGCAATAGATCCAGCTGCGGTCACGATCTGAGCTGATGAGATTCGGCGGCTTATGGCCCAAGGGAGAAGCGTTCGGCGCAGCAGCGATTCAGTCCGCTTTATGAGGTGCTTCTGCCGTGCCGACGACGCGACCAACCACGGCCACTCCGACGTTAATCTGTAGGCGAACTGTGCCGTACATCACAGCCCCTCCCTGAGTCCGTGCGTAAGCCGGTCACTGGAAGAAATAGCTATCTATCAGACAGCGAAGTTCGAGTTGGCTATTTATGGGAAGGCTGCAAACTCGATTGGGCTCACCATCCCGCCCTCGCTACTCGCCCGCGCCGAGGAGGTGATCGAATGAGATCCGAGCACAGGACGATCTGAACTTCGCAAGGTCGCAATTCAATCGGCTATATCGAGGTCTACACACTAGCTCGGCGGGTTGACGCTGATCAAATTCGAGGCTGTTCGTGATCAGGTAGTTTGGAGAGATGGTGTGGGCCGCGTCAATCATATCGCTTATTGGCGGCATTGCGGCTTGGCCGCTCAATGCGCGGGGCCAAAGGGCTCCCTTGCCCGTTATTGGATTCCTTAAGGAGTTGCCGGTGGAACAGCCGACCAAGTTCGAATTGGTGATAAATTTGAAGGCTGCTCAGAACCTGGGAGTTGCCATTCCCACCTCACTGTTCGCACGCGCCGACGAGGTGATCGAATGAAGCGGCGTGAGTTCATTGCATTAGTTGGCGGTGCGGTACTCATCTGGCCGTTCGCCGCAAGTGTGCAGTCACCCGACAACCGGGTTCAGATTTTGGTCGACCGCATCCTTCGTATGCAGGCCGAGGCCATCGCCGAGAAGGTCGATCACTTTATCAAGGAGGTCGAAGGCCACGTCGGATGGGCGGCGGGGCCCGTGTCCGCCGGCAATCTTGCGCCCCGCCGCTTGGACTTCTTGCGACTGCTTCGCCAGGTTCAAAACATCACCGAGGTCAGCTATATCGATACCAACCGTCGGGAGCAGATCAAGACCTCACGGCTTGCCATGGACGCGCTCACGAGCGGGACGGACTTCAGTCAAGACCCCAAGTTCACCCAGGCGCGTGCGAACAAGCGCCACGTGAGCCCGGTCTATTTCCGCAACAAGTCGGAGCCCTACATCACCTTGGCTATCGCGGGGAGCGACGGCTCCGTCACTGTCGCCGAAGTCAATCTCAAGGCGATCCAAGACATGGTGACTGCGACAAGGGTCGGCGATCACGGTGTCGCCTTCGTGGTCGATACTCGGGGCCGCGTCATTGCGCATTCGGATGGGGGCATGGTCCAGCGAGATTTTTCGGATCTCGCCCATGTACAAGCAGCGACCTTAGCTGGCCCAATTCCCGCAGTACAAACCGTTCAAGACATCAATGGGCGCCAAGTAATAGCCACCTACGCAATTGTCGCGAGGCCAACCCCAGAGTGTTGTGGAGTTGCCGGTTGAGGAGGCCACGAAGTGACAAAATGGTCGAGCGGGTTGTCATCAATCTCAACACCGCGAACACTATTGCCCTCACCGTGTCTCCATCCCTGCTCGCCCGCGCCGACGAGGTCATAGAATGATGATCAGGCGGCGCCAGTTCATCGTGCTACTCGGTAGTGCTGCAGTCGCGGGCCCTTCCAGCGCACAATCTCAGACCGCTGGGCCTCCGATAGTTGGTGTCCTGTCGCCAATTTCATCGATGGCGGCCGCGCGCAATGTGGAGGCGCTCCGGGAGGGACTTCGTGAGCTTGGCTACATTGAAGGTCGCAACATCGCGATCGAGCTCCGGTTTGCTGACGGAGCCGTTGAACCGCTTCCTGAGCTGGCCGCGGGGTTGGTCGGACTAAAGCCCGCAGTTATCGTCGCTGGATCACCATCTGCTGCCATCGCCTGTCACAATGCGACCCGCACAATTCCAATCGTAATGAATTGCTCCTCGGA
>Ga0126376_10001835_pt1 | contig 11717 bp, 9 predicted proteins | sample PanSoiMetPlot_15_FD_92760 | JGI IMG/M metagenome (GOLD analysis project Ga0126376, IMG submission 92760) | Tropical forest soil microbial communities from Panama - MetaG Plot_15 | ecosystem: Environmental > Terrestrial > Soil > Tropical forest > Bulk soil | place: Panama | collected 2016-02-17
AAAATGACGATAGCGGCTTTGCGCGGCGGAGCGCCGTTGCGACTGGGCCTTGCGGCTGCGGTCGCAACGGCGGCGCTGGATCAGGCGGTGAAGCTGTGGCTGCTGCACGGGGTAGGCCTGACGGGTCTGGACCGGCTACCCGTCACATCGTTTCTCGACTTGGTGCTGGCCTGGAATACTGGTATCAGCTACGGGCTGTTCCAGCACACCGGTCCCCTGTGGCAATGGATGCTGCTCGGCCTCAAGGTGAGCGCGGTCGTGCTTCTCCTGATCTGGCTCGTCCGAACCCGCTCGCGCCTGACGGGTCTGGCGCTGGGGCTTATCGTGGGTGGTGCGATCGGAAACGCGATCGACCGCGTCGTGCACGGCGCCGTGATGGATTTTGTCCTATTTCATATCACCACGGCGACCTGGACCTTCGAATGGTACGTCTTTAATATTGCCGACGCGGCGATCGTCGCGGGCGTGATCGGGCTCGTATATGAATCTTTGTTCTTGCAAGATGCCGCAAAAGTGCCCTGATATGGCACGATGAACACGTGCAGGGGGCTTAACGGACTGCAGTCGCTAGGCAACAGCGTCAACGGTGCCATGAGTCGCGGGTTTGATGAGTCGGGGCTTTCGGTACGTAATGACGTAAGGTTTCCTACACAAAGCAGTCACCCATTACGGGAAAACGGCATGCCTCAAGAAACTCGAAACCGCAAATTCTCCCGTGCCGCATTGGGCGCGGTTTTTGGCATCGTCCTGGTGATCGCTGGAGGTACTGGCGTCTTTGCGGGCGACGATGATGAGGATGGTGACCTGCCGGACACCAAGTTTCTCAAAGGACTGCTGCGTGGCTTCGGGCTTCGCAACGGCCAGGAGGCGGGCATCGAATATAAGGAGCGGCCGCCGCTGGTAGTGCCGCAGAGCCGCGATCTGCCGCCACCGGTCGCCGCCGGTTCGCTCGCAGCGGGCAATCCTGAGTGGCCGGTCGACCCGGATGTCAAGCGACGCGCTGCTGAACGCAAGGCGAGGGCTGAACGCAAGCCCATTGACGTGTACAAAGCCGGGGATGCGCTCAAACCAAGCGAACTTGCCGCCGGCCGGACCGACAAGCCGCCGATGAAAACAAGCACGGACGGTTCGCCGGAAATGACACCAAGCCAACTCGGTTACAAGGGCGGGCTTTGGAGCAGCATCGTGGGCTTCGGCAAGACCTTCACCGGAGAAAAGGACATCGAGACCGCCACATTTGATCATGAGCCGCGCCGTACCACGCTGACCGATCCGCCCTCCGGCTACCGCACGCCATCCTCGGCTCAACCGTACGGGATCAACGCCAAAGCCGAAGCCGAGAAGGCCAGGGCCCAACAACGAGGACCGACAGATCGTCAAACGGAAACTGTCGAGAAATGAGATTGATGCAGTGTCGCCACGTCACAATTGCAGGTTTCGCAGAGTCTGGATCAACCTGCCGTGGCTTCGTCACAAGATAACCGCCCTTCATCTGCTTCCAAAGGCTCGGGGTCTGTCAGCATGGTCCGTACATTAGTCGCGTTCGCGGCACGCCTCCATTTGCGTTCAATGAGGCTCATCAGCGCCGGCGCGGCGCTCGTATTCACGTTTCAAATCGGCAACGCCTTCGCGGAGGGGCCCGAGGTAAACAACTTCTCGCTGCCGAATGGGCTCGAGGTCGTGGTGATTCCGGATCACCGCACCCCAGTCGTAACCCACATGATCTGGTACAAGGTAGGCTCTGCGGACGAAACGCCGGGTAAGTCGGGCCTCGCCCATTTTCTTGAACATCTCATGTTCAAGGGCACCGCCAAGAATCCGGCGGGGCGATTCTCGCAGACGCTTGCCACGATCGGCGGGCAGGAGAACGCTTTCACCACGGCGGATTACACTGCCTATTTCCAGCGCATTGCCAAGGAGTATCTGCCGCTGGTGATGGAGTTCGAGGCCGACCGCATGACCGGTCTCGTTCTCACCGACGAGAATGTACTGCCCGAGCGCGATGTCGTGCTTGAGGAATTCAACATGCGGGTCGCCAACAGCCCGGACGCGCGAATCGGCGAGCAGGTCGCGGCGGCGCTCTACCTCAACCATCCCTATGGACGGCCGGTGATCGGATGGCGCCAGGAAATCGAGAAGCTCACCCGCGAAGATGCGCTCGCGTTCTATCGGCGCTTCTACACGCCGAACAATGCCGTGGTGGTGGTTGCCGGCGATGTCACCGGCGATGAGGTCAAGCGGCTCGCCGAAAAGACCTACGGCAAAGTGGCGCGGGTCGCGGAAGTGCCCCCGCGCGTGCGGCCGCAGGAGCCGATCCCGGTTGCGGTGCGCCAACTGACGATGGCGGACGCCCGCGTCGCCCAGCCGAGCCTCCAGCGCAGTTACCTGGTGCCGTCGGCCTCGACCGCCAACCCCGGAGAAGCGGAAGCGCTCGAAATTCTCGCCCAGGTGCTGGGCGCTGGCGAAACCAGCCGGCTCTATCGCACGCTCGTCGTCGAGCAGCACATCGCGAGCGGTGCGGGCGGGTGGTATCAGGGGACTGCATTGGATGACAGCCGCTTCGGCGTGTTTGCGAGCCCGCTGCCAGGTGTGACCTTCGCCACCATCGAGGCGGCGATCGATGCCGTTATTGCCAAGGTCGCCGAAAGCGGTATTACGCCCGCCGAGCTCGATCGCGCCAAGACGCGCTTGATCGCAGACACCGTCTACGCAGAAGACAACCAGTCCACCATGGCACGCTGGTATGGAGCCGCTTTGACTTCGGGCGGCAGCGTGGAAAAGGTCACCTCGCTGCCGGCGCGTATGCGCGCCGTTACGATCGAGGCCGTGCAAAATGCCGCGCGCACGTGGCTTGACAAGCGACGCTCGGTAACCGGCTATCTCGTCAAGGAGCTGCCCGAAAATCAGGAGAAGCGCTCGTGAGCCTCGCTTTTCGACTTTGTCTGCGGCGTCTGCACCGCCCCGTTTTGGGCACGCTCGTCCTTTGGGGCGCGCTCACGGCGTTTCCGCTTTCTGCCAGCGCCACCAAGATCGAACCGATCGTGAGCCCAGGCGGGATCACGGCTTGGCTGGTGCACGAACCCTCGGTGCCTTTAATAGCGCTGGATTTCGCTTTCAAGGGCGGCGCCAACCAGGATCCGCCCGAAAAGGCGGGCGTCGCCACCATGGCGACTTCGTTGTTGGACGAAGGCGCCGGCGACATCGATTCAAAGAGCTTCCACGAACGGCTCGAAGCCAAGGCGGTCGAGGTCAGCTTTTCGGCAACTCGGGACTATGTGTCCGGGTCGCTGCGCACGCTGACAGAGAACCAGGATGAAGCGTTCGAACTCCTGAAGCTCGCGCTGACGGCACCTCGATTCGACGGCGCCGACGTCGAGCGCATCCGTGAGCAGACGTTATCGGAGTTGCGCCGCGCTACCACAAGCCCGAACGAGCTTGCCAGCCGCCGCTGGTGGGCGACCGCTTTCGCGGGTCACCCCTATGGGAGTCCGCCGCGCGGTACCCTCGAATCGGTTCCCACCATCACCGTCGATGATCTCAAGGCCTTTACGCGGCGAGTATTCGCCCGCGACAACCTCAAGATCGGCATTGTCGGTAACATCGATGCCGCGGCTGCTGGCGCGCTGGTCGACCGGGTGTTTGGCAGTCTGCCGGCCAAGAGCACGCTGTCGCCGATCGCCAAGGCCAGTCCGCAAGGACTGGGACAAAAAATCGCGGTTGATCTCGACGTGCCTCAGTCCGTGCTGATCATCGGCGGCGCCGGCATCTTGCGTAAGGATCCGGATTTCATGGCGGCCTTCGTGCTGAACCATATCCTGGGTGGCAGCGCATTTTCGTCTCGGCTCTATAAGGAAGTGCGTGAGGCGCGCGGCCTTGCATATTCGGTTTACAGCGCCGTGATGCCGCTCGACTACGCAGCACTGTTCTTTAGCAGCACGGCGACCCGGTACGACCGCGCTGTGCAGACCCTGGAGGTGATGGAGGCCGAGATCCGCAAGATGGCGGAAACAGGTCCGACCGAGGAAGAACTTACCAAGGCGAAATCGTTCCTCACGGGGTCGTATGCGCTGCGTTTCGATACGTCGACGAAGATCGCCGAGCAACTGGTGCTGATCCAGCTCGATGATCTTGGCATCGACTACATCGACAAGCGCAACGATCTCGTCAATGCTGTGACCTTGGCAGACGTCAAGCGGGTCGCCAAGCGCCTGCTTGAAGGCAACATGCTGGTCACGGTCGTCGGCAAGCCGCAGCCCGCGCCGGCCAAGGGAGGCTGAGTTTGCAGCCGTGGGCGAATGTCGGGCATGGACCCGTCCGGCGCCTTTGCCCAGTGGTTTGACTCCCTGCCCTTCCTGCTGGGGACCATCGCGCCGGCGCATCCTCGGGGTACCGATCCGGTTGGCCTAACCCACGTTCGAAGAGGGCAAGGTAATGGCCTGATGGGCGCAGATTGAGCGCCGCGGGCCGGCAACCGGCCGCTTCTGCATTCCTGCCTCTGCAGTCAGTGCAGGCGTCCGATTACCAGATTGGTGATGCGCTCGAGTCGTCGGCGCGCTATTTTGCGCGCCCCATTAAAATAGTCGAGCTCTTCAGGGAGATCCTCAATATGAAGCTCTATTTTTCTCCAGGGGCCTGCTCGCTGTCGCCGCACATCGTGCTGCGCGAGACCGGCGCAAATTTCGAGCTTGAGCAGGTGAACAATCAGGAAAAGAAAACCAAGACCGGCAAGGACTATTGGACCGTGAACCCGAAGGGCCAGGTGCCGTGTCTCGAACTCGACAACGGCGAGAGACTGACCGAAGGCCCGGTCATCGTGCAATACGTGGCCGATCAGAAGGACGCGGCCGGCCTCGCCGGGGCTGTCGGCACCATGGAGCGCTACCGGATCCAGGAGTGGCTCAACTTCATCGCGTCGGAGCTGCACAAAAGCTTCAGCCCGCTGTTTCGACCGGCCACGCCCGATACCTACAAGAACATCTCGCGGGAAAACCTCGGCAAGCGCTTTGACTGGGTCGACAAGCAACTCGCCGGAAGACAGTACCTGGTGGGCGACAAGTTCTCGGTCGCTGATGCCTACATGTTCACAGTGCTGCGATGGTCGCCGCGGGTCAACGTTGATACTTCGAAATGGCCGAACATTACGGCTTATATGGATCGCGTCGCTGCCCGGCCGAAAGTGCAGGAAGCCCTCAAGGCAGAGGGACTCGCGTAGCCGCCCGGACAACCAGCGCTTACCCCAACAATCACCGGCCCATGCCAGTAGGGCAGTTCGCCGAAGCGTAACCCCTGCAACTGGCGGAGGAGGGCGGATTACGGCCATCGCCTGATACGCCCCTAAGCGCTTGAGTCACGCACGGGGTCGGGGGCCGGTTTTTTTACCGTGCCTCAAAAATTCGACGCCGCCGGGACAGGCCCGGCGACGACGCGTCCCAAATCAAAAGCGAAACGAAAATTGCAAACCGCTCAATGGGCATCGCCAGGGGTGCCCGCCAGAACCGCCGGGCGCTTCATCACGATGACCAGCGCCGCGAGACCGACGAACAAAATCGTCAGCAGCAGGAACAGGTCGGAGAAGCTCATCACCGTCGCCTCGCGCCGCGCCATCAGGGACATCTGCTTGAGCGCCATGGCCGAAGCGTTGCTTCCGAAGTCATGAAAGCGCGCCGTGAGATTTGCCAGCATCTCGGTCGCCGGGCTGCGCGCCCAGTTCGCGGCGTCGTGCAGCCGCGCGAGGTGCAGGTCCATACGGTCGTTGAGAATAGTGTTAATCGCGGCGAGTCCGATGGCGCCGCCGAGATTACGGGTGAGATTGAACAGGCCGGACGCGTTTTTCACCCGATCGGGCGGCAGCGTGCCGAGCGCCGCGTTCGTAACCGGGACCATCGCGAACATCAATCCGACGCCGCGGAAGATCTGCGGCCAGAACAGTTCCCAGAAATCCCAGTCTTTCGTCACATAATGCATCTCCAGCGTGCCGACCGCGAACAGCAGGAACCCTGCCATCAGCACCAAGCGCGGGTCGAATTTGGCGACGAGCCGCCCCACCACCGGCGCACTCACGAACATTGTGATCCCCGAGACGAACATCGTCTCGCCGATCATCAGCGAGTTGTAGCCGCGCACCTGGGCGAGATAGACCGGATAAAGATAGGTCAGCCCGTAAAGCCCGATCCCGAGGACGAACGAAAACATGCTGCCAATCGCGAAATTGCGGTTGCTGAACGCACGCAGATCGACGATCGGAACGTGCGCCGTGAAGGCGCGATAGAAAAAGACAACGGCTGAGAGCGCCGAGAAGATGGCTGCGTAGGTGATGGCACCGTCCTGCAGCCAGTCGTTACGAGGGCCCTCCTCCAGGACGAATTCGAGGGCGCCGAGGAAGCCCGCCATGGCGAGGAGCCCCCACCAGTCGAAGTGATCGAACAATGAGTAGTCCGGCTTGTCGAAATCGATCAGGGCCAGCGCCGCAGCCGTCACCGCGATCCCGGGAATGACATTGATGAAGAACAGCCAGTGCCACGAAAAGGCTTCCGTAAGGTAGCCGCCGACCGTGGGACCGACGGTGGGTGCCAGCGTCGCGATCAATCCGATGATCGGTGTCACGGTGCTCTGGCGCGATGGGGGAAATACCGTGAAGGCTGAGGCGAAAACGGTCGGGATCATCCCGCCGCCGATGAAGCCCTGGACGGCGCGCCAGACGATCATTTCGTCGATCGAGGAGGTGAGGCCGCACATGAAGCTCGCCAAGGTAAACCCTGCGGATGACACGGCGAACAGCATACGCGTTCCGAGCGCGCGGGAGAGAAAGCCCGACAACGGGATCGCCACCACCTCGGCAACCAGGTAGGCGGTTTGCACCCACGGAATCTCGTCGCTCGAAGCGGCGAGGCCCGCCTGGATCTCCGCCAGCGATGCTGACACGATCTGGGTGTCCAGAAGGGCCATGAACATGCCGAAACACATGGCCATGAAGGCGATCATTCGGCGAGGGTCGATGCGGTCTGCGGCGTTGGCGGGCACGTTCATGTCGACCTCCCGTTCAGTTCGCAGCAGTGCGTGTTGGCGCGGCAACGGAGGCGACGACACCCGGCTTGGTGTTGACGGCGACGACGACGGACATGCCGGGTCGCAGTGCGCCGCGCTCGGCGACGTCGGCCGGCACCTGGATGCGGACGCTGAGACGCTGTACGATCTTGGTGAAATTGCCGGTTGCGTTGTCGGGCGGCAACAGCGAAAACACCGCGCCCGAAGCCGGCGAGACGCTCGCCACGACGCCGTCGACCTTCTCATCAGGCAAGGCATCGATCTTGATCGACACCGGCTGTCCGGGCTGCAGCCGCGCAAGCTGCGTTTCCTTGAAGTTGGCATCGATGAAGACGTTGGACAGCGGCACCAGCGCCGCGATGCGCTGGCCGGTCTGCACGAAATCTCCGACCTGCGCGGCGCGATTTCCAATCACGCCATCGACGGGCGCGCGGATCTCGGTGAAGGACAGATCGCGTTCCGCTTTGGTGAGTGCCGTCTTCAGCTCTTCAAGAGTGCGGACGGCTTCCTTGCGTTGCGCCTGCAACACGTCGACGTTGGCGATGGCACTTTCGAGCGCGGCCTGGGCGCTCTGCACGGCGGCATTGGCCTGGTCGCGGTTGGCGATCGATTGTTCGAGGGTTTGCCTGGTGGCAAATTCCTTGCCAGCGAGAGCCTGCTGACGCTCGAGCTCGGACTGCATCCGCTTCTGCGCAGCCTGAGCCGAAACCAGCTGAGCCCGCATCTGCTCAACATTTGCGCGTTGGGCGTCAATCTGCCGGTCGAAGCGCTCAATCGTCGCCTCCTGGGTGGCGATCTTGTCGCGTGCAGAGTCGGTGGCGAGACGATAGTCGCCGTCGTCGATGCGGGCGATAACATCACCCGCCCGAACCTTCGTGTTGTCATCAACCAGGAATTCCGAGACGTAACCGGCGACTTTCGCACCCAATGTCGTGTTGTAAGCGCGGACATAGGCATCGTCGGTCGTAACCATAAAGCGACCCACGGTCAGGTAGCTGAAACCGAACCAGCCGGCGGCGGCGAGCACCGCGGCGGCCGCCGCGCCGATGAACAGGCGCTTGCGGCCTGCTTTAAGTGTGGCCGTCGCTCCTGGGGCAATCGCAGGTTGCGGCAATGGGCCTCGGCTCTCGATCTGACCCGATGCCGTCAGCGTCGGCCTTATCTCTGCATGCTCCAATGCGGGCGGCGGTACTAACGTAAGGGAAGAAGGCTCCTTGGTTTTTCTGCGCTGCAACATGATCTCAATTCCTTTGACTGAACCGTTCGGTCAAAAATAGAGGCAGCGACAATTGATGTCAATGACCGAACGGTTCAGTCATTGAAAAAAATTTCGGCGCGGTCTATATTGGAATTCGAATGATAGTTGGCTCAGCGCTCAGACGCGGCCTCACGCAAGGAGCATAGTAGCCACGCGCCTAACGCAAGGAGATTCGCATGTCCGCTCCCCTTCTTGTCGACCGTCCGGTCGAAGAGACCGAAGACAGTGCCAAGCGGCGCCAGATCATCGAAGGCGCGCGCACCATTTTTAGGGTCCTTGGGTTTGATGCCGCCAGCATGGGCGAGATCGCCAAGGCCGCTGGCGTATCGAAAGGTACGCTTTACGTCTACTTCAAGGATAAGGACGAGCTGTTCCAGGCCATCGTCGAAAAAGAATGCGCCTTCCAGGCTGAAGGTGTTTTCGACCTGGATGCGAGTGACCCGGATGTCGCGGGCACCCTCACGCGCATGGGCAACGCGTTTGTCAAGGTGCTGTGTGTGCCTGAACGTCTTCACACGTTCCGCACCGTTTTCGCCATTGCTGACCGCAAGCCAAACGTCGGTCGGACATTCTACGAAACTGGCCCGGGAATTGGCATTGCCAAAATGCGCGCGTATTTCGACGCGCAGGTTGCGGCTGGGCGCCTGACGGTCGTGGATACTGAGGTTGCGGCTGCGCAGTTCATCGAGTCCTGCCACGCGACGATGCTCAAGCCCATGATGTTCAACTTCGGACCGCCGCCGTCGCTGGAGCGAATCGAGCATGTGGTGGGGATCGCCGTGAGGACCTTCATGGCGGCCTACGGGAAGAAGTAGCCGCGTCGGCTCATCTGCTTCCGCTTCAGCCCGCGTCGCGGGTTGCACGGCAAGCGTCGCGGGTGCCCCCTGCTGCGGCGCTCTCTCGGGTCGCCGGCCTCCAGGATGAGGTTGCAAAAAGCTTTACAACTTTCTTCAGCCTGAGTGACTGCCCGTCACTTCAACGCCGGCCCCATTGTCACCGTAAGCTTGCCGACACCTTCGACCTCGCATTCAAGCGTGTCGCCCGGGACGGTGGCCGCAACGCCCGAGGGGGTGCCGGTCATGATGATGTCGCCGGCGGCGAGCGCCACCATCTCGGACAGCTTCTCGATCACCTCCGGGACCTTCCAGATCATCTGCGCCAGATCGCCGTCCTGGCGAAACTGGCCATTGCATTTGAGAGTGATGCGGCCCGTGGTCGGATGGCCGATCTTTGCTGCCGGCGTGAGCGGGCCGCATGGCGCAGATGAGTCGAACGCTTTGCCGATTTCCCATGGCCGTTTGATGTCGCGCGACGCGATCTGCAGGTCGCGGCGGGTGAGGTCGATGCCGACGCCGTAGCCCCAGATCAGCTTGTTAGCGTCGGCGGCCCTGAGGAAGCGGCCGCCGTCCTTGAGGGCCACCAGGAGTTCAACCTCGTGATGCAGATCCCTCGTGAGTGACGGATACGGTACCGTCGCGCCATCCGGCACGACGGCGTCGGCGGGCTTGGCGAAGAAGAACGGCGGCTCGCGCTCGTCCTGGCCCATTTCCTTGATGTGCTCGAGATAGTTGCGGCCGACGCACCAGATCCGGCGCACCGGAAACAACTGATCGCTGCCCGCGATCGCCAGCGCTGCTTGAGCTGGGGGCGAAATAACATAGGTCGCTGCGTTCATGAGGGGTCTTCTTGCTGGAGGGGGTGGGAAGGGCTGGGGGCAGCCTGCGTCAACGGGTACCAACCATCGCGGAAAACGGTGGGGGGCGCAAGCAGGGGGAACTCAAGGCGCAGCGGCGCCGGGCGGTTAGCCCAATCGCAACCGGCGTGTACAAGGCTCGAGACGGCAGCACAGGTCGTTTTCTGCTCGTATTGGAAAGGCCGAAGTCAGGAAACTGGCAAGTAAGTTTCTTCACAAGGAGCCAGGGGATCCCGCCCTTGGGTGGTGTTCTTCGCATCACCGAGTCCGGAAAATATTGGGGCGTGTATGATGGGTGACGAGTTTCGCGGCATCGTGGCGGGTAAGGATTTATATCAGTAAACATGAACAAAAAGGCCACGGCCGGCGGAAAAGCATTTCAATACGAATTCTGCAACGTGCCGAGCTTGCGCTCCCAGGCGAGGGCATGGGTCACAATCGTTGCGAGGTCATCGAATTGCGGCTGCCACCCAAGCAATTTCCGGGCGCGATCGGATTGCGCTACGATTGATGCCGGATCGCCCGGCCGCCGTCCCGCGCGATCGACGCGAAAGTCGACGCCCGACACCCGTTTGACTGTATCGATGACCTCAAGCACGGAGAACCCGTGGCCGTAGCCGCAGTTGAGCGTCGCCGATCGGCCGCCTCGCCGCAGATAGGCGAGCGCATCGGCATGGGCGCGCACCAGGTCGGTGACGTGAATGTAGTCGCGAATGCAGGAGCCGTCGGGCGTCGGGTAATCTGTTCCGAACACGTCCATCTTGGCCCGCTTGCCGAGTGCTGTCTCAACCGCCACCTTGATTAGGTGGGTCGCGCCTTTGGTGGATTGCCCGGTGCGCAGGGAAGGATCGGCGCCGGCGACGTTGAAATAACGCAGGATGACGTAATCGAGGCCGTGCGCGATGCCCGCGTCGCGCAGCATGATCTCGGTCATGAGCTTCGAGGAACCATATGGCGACATCGGCGCCATCGCATCGTCCTCGCTGACCGGCACCTTGGCAGGATTGCCGTACACCGCCGCCGACGAGGAAAAGATGAACTGCTTGACGCGGCCCCTGACGGCGCACTCAATCAGGGTGCGGGAGTTCGCCGTGTTGTTGCGGTAGTACCCAAGGGGGTCGGCTACTGAGTCCGGCACCACGATCGATGCAGCGAAATGAATGATCGCGGATATTTCGTGCTCCCGGATCAGGCGAGGGACGAGGGCTTCATCGCCGGTCTCGCCGATGACGAGCGTCACGCCGTGAGGCAACGTCCACTTGAATCCGGTAGACAAGTTATCGAGCACAACCACGCTCTCGCCGCCTTCGGCAAGGACGTGGACCATGTGGCTACCGATATAACCGGCGCCGCCGGTGACCAGAATGGACATGAGACCTATTCGTAAAGGGGTCGATTTGGAAAATCGTGGTCTGAATATCAGATCAGAGCATCGAGTGACAAATCACGGAGCGGATAGGTCACGTGATCCACCGCCCGGACGCTGATTCCACGTTAAGTCGCCCACGGAAATTTTGGGTTCAAGGGGGACAAACAACACCTTGGCCGGCGGCGCCCAGCAGGGCCATCGACCGGATCGAGGGCCGCCCTGGATGACCGTTGAGGGGCCGTGCCCTGACCTTGTCGGACCACGTGACAAACCCGAAGGCGGTGTGTAAGAGCGGACCCACATGAAGAATTGATGGAAAAAGTCGCCCCACCGATGGCCGAGATCCTGTTCAT
>Ga0126376_10001836_pt1 | contig 11707 bp, 8 predicted proteins | sample PanSoiMetPlot_15_FD_92760 | JGI IMG/M metagenome (GOLD analysis project Ga0126376, IMG submission 92760) | Tropical forest soil microbial communities from Panama - MetaG Plot_15 | ecosystem: Environmental > Terrestrial > Soil > Tropical forest > Bulk soil | place: Panama | collected 2016-02-17
ACGGCACCACCGTCTATCCCGAAACCTACGTCATCGACCGCCACGGAAAAATCGCCCGCAAAATCATCGGTGAGCAGCGGTGGGATTCTCCTGAAATGTTCGCCTACTTCGACGCCCTGCTCGCCGAAAAGTAATCGTCGCGCGCCAGTAGCGGAGCCACTGCCGTTTATCCTGGAAGCGTCCATCGAAACGTCGTATCTCGTCTGGAACTCCGATCGGTTAAAGCCAATCGCCACGCCGTTTTATTCCAAAACCCAACCTCTCTCCAAGAAAAAGGGCCGTCACCGACGGCCCTTTTCTCAAGTCCCCAATGTTTTCAGTTTCCCTGCGGCTTTGGTGCCGGCGCTTGCGGCGCTGGCGGCTGAGGCGCGGGTTGTGCTGCCGCTGGCGCGGCGGGCTTTGCCGGGTCCTTTGCGGCCGCGGGAGCCTCCTCAGCCTTGGGCGCTTCCTTTTTCGGTTGAATGGAGACCAATTCAACTTCGAAAACCAGCGTGGAGTTGGGGCCAATGTCCGGACCGGCCTGCCGGTTGCCGTACGCCAATGCCGCCGGCACATAAAGTTCCCACTTCGAGCCGACCGGCATCAGTTGCAGCGCTTCCGTCCACCCCTTGATCACGCCGCCCACTGGAATTTCCGTCGGGCCGCCGTGTTTTGCGGAATTGTCAAATTCAGTTCCATTGATCAGCGTGCCGCGATAGTTGCAGAGAATCGTGTCTTCGGCCGTCGGCTTCGGACCGGTTCCCGCTGTCAGGACTTTGTATTGCAAGCCGCTTGGCAACGTCACGACGCCGGGCTTGGCTTTGTTCGCGGCGAGAAACGTTTCCCCAGTCTTCTGGTTCGCCGCGCCGACCGCTGCAATCAGCGCTTCCTGCTTCTTTTTCATTTCACCCGAAAAAGCCACCAACGCGGTCTGCGCCTGTTCGTCCGTCAAAAGCATCTTCCCGCCGCCGAAGCCGTCTTTGATCCCGCGAGAGATAAGCGCCGGATCGAGATCAACGCCTTCCTTTTTCATGCTGCGTCCAATATTTGCGCCAATAGCGTAACTGGCCTTTTCACGATCGGTCTTGAGAGCTGGAACGGCAGGCGTCGCCCCCGGTTTCGCCAGAGCCGTTGCGCCAGGCTTTTTTACAGCCGCGCTGGCCTGCGGCTTGGCCGCAGCAGTTCCCGGGGAAGAAGTCTGCGGCTTGGTGGTAGGTGTGGGGGCCGCGCTAGAAGCCGGAGCGGCCTGGCCAAACGCATTCGCGGCCAGCAGTGCGCTCGAGGCGAGCAGAATCAGAGAGAAAGTTTGTCTGTTTTTCATCCGTTAATTGTCTCATCGACGCCAAGTGCGTGCAAACCGAAGCTCGTCGCTGCCAAACTTAGCGCGGTCTCCAGTTCACTTCAGGGGCGGCAAGGAAACGTTTTCGTCTACAAACGCCGTAAATTCCGTTCCCTGTTTGATCTCCGCATCTTTTCCGTGGCGAAAGATTATAGCTCCCCCTACGACGGGAATTAGCGCAGCAGCGTTCGGAAGCTTGGCTTGTCCTTCTCGCGTGGCCGAGCCTCGCAGACGGATTGCGGTGCCATCGACACTGAGTGACCTCACTTCAAACGAGATGATGCCGGGCATTCCTCCGGGATGCGCTCCGTCTGCTTCGGTCACGATTGCTTCCGCTGGCATCCCTTTCTTGGCCACGACAACATCCCCGAACGCAATGTCGCGCGCCAAAACCAGAGGCAGCTTGTCTCCGACGTCGCATTTCTTCGAGCTGATGTCGCCCGAAAAAACGAGACTCACCGCCGTATCGCGCGCAATCAAGAACTTCCCCGTTGAATCCGGCACGACCGGAACCGCCTGTTCTGCTACCGCCCCGGTCGATGACGAAGGCAGCCTGTAAACAGCCGAAGCAACAAGGCTTCGCGCAGAATATGGCCCGATGGCGATCGCCTGCAGGGTCGTCGTGGAGTCGATACTGATCGGCCCGGTATAGCGAATCGAAGCTGTTGTAGGAGTCCAGCCGTCCGTCGTGTAGTAGATCACTGCGCCACGCGTGGAGGATTTCAGTTTCACAGTGATCGGAATCCTGTAGACGCCGGCTTTAATCGAAAAGACGGGCGCGGCCGTTCCCAGAATAAGCGGAGTTTGCATGGGGGACCTTTGCGCGTTCGCCTGCGCTCGTTCAGCGTCAAGCTGCGCCCGTAGCTGGGCCAGTTCTGCGTCGGCGCGCGCTCGATCCGCCGCAGCCTGCGCTGCTTGAGTCGCCTGTTGCGCAGCTTGCGCGGCCTGTTGCGCAGCTTGTTGAGCGGCCTGAGCTAAATTGTTCTGCGGAACTTGGGCGAAGACAGAAGTCGTACTGAAGGCGAGAACCAAAACTAGTTGGATTCGCATGGCATCCACCCTGGCAATAGGACGTATCTTGTGGGTCATAGGTTACGACCGACAACTATCCCGTCTGCGGCAACGACAGACTCTCGCGAAGGAAACGCTTCTGCGTCCTAACTTTTTGTCGCGCACGATTGCGCGTAGGATAGATTTTGGGTAGGCCGTTCGTGAAAACCAGCATCTTTGAAATCTTCAAAGTAGGGATTGGACCGTCGAGTTCGCACACGATGGGACCAATGCGTGCGGCGGCAGATTTCGCTCGCGGCTTCGAAACTCGCGGAGAGATCGCCCGCGTGTGTCGCGTCCATGCGGACCTTTACGGTTCTTTAGCTTTAACGGGTCACGGACACGGAACCGACCGCGCGATTTTGCTCGGTTTGAGCGGCGAATTGCCCGACCAGATTGCCCCGGAAACGATTGAAACGAAGCTAGCGGACGTTCGCACCTCGAAAAAGCTAAAGTTGGCCGCAGCGAAAGAAATTGTGTTCGACGAGTCGAGGGATCTCTCGTGGCACAAGGACAAGACGCTGGCCGCGCACTCCAATGGAATGCGCTTCACCGCCTTCGACGCAAATGGCAAAGTCATCGCGGCGCAGGTCTACTATTCGATTGGCGGCGGATTCATCCTGCGCGAGGGCGAGCAAGCGGCGCCGAAAAATGAAGAGTCCGCGCCGTTTCCAATCTCCAGTGCGGATGAACTCTTGCGCATCGGCCGCGAACGAAATTTGGCAGTCTGGGAAATCGCTCTCGAAAACGAAAAGACCTGGCACTCGGAGCCAGAGATTCGCGCACACGTCGCCCGCATCTGGAGCGTTATGCAGGAGTGTGTCCAGCGAGGGCTCTTGACCGAAGGCATTTTGCCCGGCGGACTGAACGTGAGGCGACGCGCGCCACGCCTTGCAAAAAAATTGTCGAGCGAAAATGGCGCAGACGCGCTCGCGCCGATGGACTGGGTGAACACGTTCGCCATGGCCGTCAACGAGGAAAACGCTGCCGGCGGTCGTGTCGTCACGGCACCAACAAATGGCGCCGCCGGAATCATTCCTGCGGTCGCGCATTACTATATGCGCTTCGTTCCGAAAGCAAATGAGGAAGGCTTGTTCCGTTATTTTCTGACAGCGAGCGTCATCGGCGGACTATACAAAGAGAACGCTTCGATCTCCGGTGCGGAAGTCGGCTGCCAAGGCGAAGTGGGCGTGGCGTGTTCCATGGCGGCGGGCGGCCTCGTCGCGGCGATGGGCGGCGCAAACGATCAAGTCGAATACGCCGCCGAGATCGGAATGGAGCATAACCTCGGCATGACCTGCGACCCGATCGGCGGCCTGGTACAGATTCCCTGCATCGAACGCAACGCCATCGGCGCCGTGAAAGCGATCAACGCTTGTCGCATCGCCATGCGTGAAGGCGGCGAACACAAAGTCTCACTCGACCAAGTCATCAAGACCATGTACGAAACCGGCATGGACATGCAGTCCCGCTACAAAGAAACTTCCCTCGGCGGCCTCGCTCTAAACGTTATTGAGTGCTAATCAATAGATTGTTAAGTTCTCGCCTATGAATCAAACCGAAGACCCGGCACAGCAGCAGCCAAACTGGCCTTAAACAACCACAAACGAAGAACCACCGGCCCAGCGTTGCAGCGGATCGTTCGTTACGCTGTCCATCTTTTTTGGAGCGATACACCTTAGCACTGCCGATCTCGCGACTTGATGTCTTCGCTTCACAAGCGGGGCTATTCCGCCTCTAGGCGCAACTAACGTTCAAAGTGCCGGCTTTTTCTGGAGTTGCATACAGTCTTAGAAATGTCCAGCTTAACCCGCAAACTGAGAGTCCTGGTCCTGCTGGAAAGAGTCTAACGGAAGGACAAAAACTCCATTCCGGATTATTCGTAACGGAGGGCTTCAACGGGGTCGAGTTTGGCAGCTTGCATCGCGGGAAGCCAGCCGCTGAGCACTCCGACGACAATCAAAATCAGCGACGACAGAGTCATCGTCATCACGGAAAGATTCAGGTGGATGTCTACCTTGCCCGATTCGTCTTCGTAAGCTTCGCCGAGGAACGGCAACGTGCCAATAGCGCTCGTAAGGGCCCAGGAAAGCAACATTCCGATTGCGCCCGCTGCGAGCGTCATGACCAGCGCTTCCAGCAAAAACTGCCAGCGAATATGTTTTTTCCTTGCGCCAAGGGCGCGGCGAAGGCCGATTTCGCGCACACGCTCTTCGACTGACACCAACATGATGTTCATCACGCCGACGCCGCCGATTCCGAGTGTCATCGCGCCGATCATGAAGAGCAGCGCCTCGATGCCGATCGTGATTCCCTCCATGATGGGTTTGAACTCTTCGCGTCCAAACATGGTGATGGCGCGTTTGTCATTTGGCGAAAAATGCTGCCGATTGGCGATCGCGGTCCGGAACTGCACCATTGCGGGAGCCTCAAAGACCGGAGCGATCGGCTCCCAAACCATGACGCTCGAATATTTCGTGTCCCAAAGATCGTTCGCAGACGTGTATGGGATGAACGCCGACTCATCGTCACAGTTGAAATAGCAACTGTCGGAAAACTTCATGTCCATCGAGCCGATCACAGTAAACGGTATGCCCTTGATGCGAACGGTTTCGCCAAGTGCGGGTTCGCCGCTGAATAGTTTCTTGCGAAGGCGAGCGCCTAGAAAAATCACTCGGCGGCGCTCGGCTATATCTTCCGGAGTGATCCAGCGGCCGTCGCTCGGGATTTCATTGCGCATCTCGCCGTATTCGGGATAGATGCCGCGCACAGCGGTATCCGACAATCGTTCGCCGTAAGAAACGCCTTGGAAACGCACCGTTTCGCGCGTGACGCGCTTGATCAACGGCGATTGCGCCTTCACCCATTCCGCGTCTTCCGCTTCAAAACGTACTGGTTTGCCGGCACGTTCGCCGCCAGCCTGTTCACTCGTAGTACCGGGCCACGCAACCACGGCGCCTTTGCCGAACACTTCAAACGTGTACATCAGAACACTACGGAAACCCGCGCCGTAACTCAAAAGCAACGTGACCGCCACGATGCCCCATGAAATCCCCGACATCGTCAAAAAGCTGCGCACCGGATTCCGCCCCAGCGCCGTCCACGCCTGCTTGAAAATCTCTTTGAACATTAGCCACCAGCCTCGAAGCGGAGGGCTTCAATGGGATCCACCGACGCGGCACGATTCGCCGGATAGAGCGCCGAAAGAATCGAAATCAGACCGAGAAGAAAAATGGAGGCTGCCGCGATTTTCCAGCTCGTGAGCATGCCGGAAAAAAATGGCGGCATAGGGGCCAGATTCACAAGCGCGCAGAAACCGTAAGAGATGAGCAAGCCGACGCCGCCGCTGATTGCCACCACGAAAATAGTTTCAAGGAAAAACTGGCGAAGGATCGACTGGCGCGTGGCGCCGAGCGCCATACGGACGCCGATTTCGCGAGTGCGCTCGCGCACACTGACGAGCATCACGTTCATCACGCTCAGGCCGCCGAGGAAAAGCGTTGCAACGCCGACGCAGCCCATGAAAATCTCCATGCCGACAATGATCATGCGGTTTGCTTGTGCATTCTTGACCGTGTCCCACAGACCGCAGGCTTCCTTGTCGCGCGGATCGAAACTGTGGAGCCGCGCCAACGTGCGACGCAACTGGCGAACGCAATCTTCGTGTGTTTCAAGAGACCACGGCGCAACGAGCAAACGGTCCACCGTATGTTCGATGGCGGGCGGCTTATTGGGAAAATCGCGGCGCATCGCATTGAAAGGAATAAAAACTTTGCGCGTATCGAAGCCGTCGTAACTGGAATTCTGTTCCTTGGATTTCATTACACCGATGACCGTGTACGGAATATTGTTCATCCATATGGTCTGGCCAAGTGGGTCGCGCTCAGCAAAAAGCTGCTTCTTCGTGTCGCTGCCAAGAAAAGCAACGTTGCGGGCTTGTTCGTTGTCTTCGTCGTTGTAAAAGCGGCCTTCTGCCGGCGTGACGCTGCGGATTTCCTGGAATGGAGGAAGCGCCCCTACGACCGGAATCGTACCGCTATTGAAGAGGCTGCGCACTTGAGCGTCGTTGCCGAGTTCCGGCATGACGTACTTGCAAGCCGGAGTTTCCTTCGCGACCTGCACGTAATCGTCTTCTCGCCACCGAATGAGGCGGCCAGAGCGCGTACCGCCTGCTTGCATACTGGTGCGGCCGGCGAAAACGATCATTACGTCCTTGCCAAACGTTTCCTGGTTCTTCTGGATGCCGTCGCCAAGGCCTTCACCCGCCGCGACCATAATGGTGATGGAAATGATTCCCCATGCAATACCGAACATGGTGAGAAGCGTGCGGCGCTTTTGCGCCCAGAGCGTGACGAGGGTGTCGCGAAGCAGATCTTGAAAAGACACGACGTCTCCTCGACTACTGCAGGATGACTTTCTGTTTTTCAGTCAGACCGCTGATAATTTCCGTCTTCACGCCGTTGGAGATGCCGAGCTTGACGTTAATCTTCTTTTTGCCGTTAGGGCCTTTCGCGTCGGGAACCTCGACCTGGGCGTTGCGGTCCTTGTCGTAAATCATTGCCGCTTCGGGAGCCATCAGGACGTTCTTCTTTTCTTCCAAAAGAATCTCGGCGTTGGCGCTCATATTCGCTTTGAGTTCGAGCGTCGGGTTGGAGATGGAGACGCGAACTTCAAAAGTCGTGACGTTGTCCTTTTCTTTGCCGAGCGGCGAAATCTTCGTAACCTTGCCGGTGAATTTTTTGTCCTTGAAAGATTCCACGACGATGCGAGCAGCCTGGTTCAGATAGACCTTGCCAATATCGGATTCGTCGACTTTCCCCTGGACGTAGACTTCGCTGACGTCGCCGATGGTCATGATCGGAGTGGCCTGCGAGCCGAGGATGAGAATGGAGCTGACGGCGTCGCCGACGTTGACGTCACGCGAGAGGACGAGGCCGTCGATGGGGCTGATGATCGTGGAGTTGCGAAGATCTTCGGCGGCGTTGTCGGTCGCGGCTTTCGCTTGGGAAACTTGTGCGTCCGCTTTCGAGATTTCTGCTTGCGAAACGGCGAGATTGCGTTGCGCGCTGCTTTGCTTATTGAGCGCGAGCTGATAATTTTTCTCGGCGTCTTCGACGAGGCTCTTGGACATAACGCCATCTTTGAACATCTGACGGGCGCGCTCCATGTTGAGCTTCAAGAATGGAACGTCGGGGCCTTCGGCGTCGACTTTGTTGCGTTCGAGAGCGGCTTTGGCGGAATCGCGAGCGGCGATGGCGGCTTCCAGATTTGCCTGCGAAGCGCGAAGGGCGGCTTCGAGCTGCACCTTATCGAGTTCGGCGAGGATTTGTCCGGCTTTTACGCGGTCGCCGTAGTCGACAAAAATCTTTTTCACGATGCCGCTGGCCTTGGATTTGATTTCGGCTTTGGAGAGCGGCTGAATTTTTCCGGTGGCGACAACGACGCGCGCGAGATCGCCCTTTTCTACATCGGCCAGTTTGGAAGGGTCGATTTCGTGACTGGGGCTGAGGGCGGCTTTGACGCCGTAACCGCCACCCAAGAGGATCACCAGAGCGATGCTGCTCCAAATGATGCGGCGACGGCGCTTCTTGCCGTTTTTGCCGTTTGTGGACCCATTCCCATTGCCGGACATGCCAGACCCCCGCTTCGGTTGTTCGTTCACCCAATAACAAGTACGACTGGGATGTACGAAATGTTCCGTGGTACGAGGATATAGACGAATTGGACGCGGCAGCGGTCTGCCCCGTCGCGCTCCGTTTGGCGCGGGAAAAACACCCATACCCGAGACAGTTTGTATGACTATCAAAACAAGGCACTTAAAGAAGGAGTTGGCAAGAGAATGAAAGAAGAAGGGTTAGCAAAGGCGCTGGAGCACAACAAAAATTTGCCAAGTTGACGCCGTTCGAACCAGCTAGGGATAAGTCTTCCTGCCCACCCAGCTACACCTGAACATCAGTGAACGCGCGGACGCAAACCGAGACAAAGCAATGCAAGTGTTTCTGTATATCGCGGAAGCTGCGTGAAAAGAAGCAACGAAAGAACGTCCAAACTCGAGTTTGCCTTTCCCTAAAGGACAGAGATTGCCGCGCCATCTTTAGCAACGGCGCCATTTCGATGTGAATATCTATTCTCGGTATAAACTGCGCGAGAAGTTAGATTACATTCACGCAAATCCGGTGAAGGAAAAGTTCGCGAGTCAGCCAAAGGACTGGCCGTGGAGTAGTTAGGCTGCCTATGTCCTAAAAGAGGCTGCCAAGTAGCGCCAAATCGAAATTCATTCTTGCGGCGAAGTCGCTCGGGTAAGGAACTCTCGTGAATTGACGGGGTGAGGGGTTTCGGGGGAACATTTTGCGTTTGGCGGGAGAAAGAAGATGGATTTGGGGCTGAAGGGGCGAGTGGCGATTGTTGCGGCGGCGAGCACTGGGCTAGGGCGGGCCGTGGCGCGGGAGCTTTCCAAAGAGGGCGCGGAAGTGGCGATCTGCGCGAGAACGGCGGCGACGCTGGAGAAGGCGGCGCAGGAAATCGCGAAAGAGACGCGTGGAGAGGTTTTTCACCAGACGGTGGACGTCAGAAATGCAGAAGAAGTGAGCCATTTTGTATCGGCGGTGGAGGCGCGATTCGGAAAAGTGGACATTTGCGTTACCAATGCCGGCGGGCCTCCGTCTAAATTGTTCGCAGACACGCGGACCGAAGAGTGGCGAGACGCGTTTGACCTTTTACTGCTGAGCACCGTAAATTTCGCCAAGGAGACTCTGCCGCGGATGCAGAAGAAAGGCTGGGGACGGTTTATCACGATCACTTCGACGACGGTAAAGCAACCGGTAGATGGCTTACTGCTCTCGAACTCGATTCGGCCGGCGGTGACAGGCTTGGCGAAAACTTTGTCCAGCGAATATGCGAAATACGGGATTACGGTGAATAACGTTTGCCCGGGTTATACGGGGACGGACCGGTTGAACGAACTTTCCGAAGCGATTGCGGCACGGAACAAGGTGAGCGTGGAATCCGTTGTAGATAGGTGGAAACGGGAGATCCCGGCGGGGAGAATCGGGTCGCCGGAAGAGTTTGCGGCAGTGGTGGCATTTCTGGCGTCGGAACGCGCGAGCTATGTAAATGGAACGTCGATCGCGATTGATGGAGGAATTGTTCGGAGCTTGCTGTAGGGGATTGAACAGCAAGACGCGGACGCAAGGGGATGAACCATCAACTGACAATCACTGTGCATCCGGAAGTGTTCGCGATTTGCCGGCTGGAGCCGAACGCGGAGTTGCCCGCGTGGGCGAGCGGCGGGAGATTCTTGACGGTCAGCAGGACACCGCTCGAATTGTCCATCGTATGCGCGCAGACCGGGATTCCGGATGGAGTTGTTGCGGAACGCGGGCGAAGATTGTTGCAGGTAGAAGGGGTGCTGCCGTTCAGCTTGACGGGAGTTTTAGCGGCGGTAGCGGCACCGCTGGCGGAAGCTGAAATCAGCATCTTTGCGGTGTCGACCTATGACACAGACTATGTGCTGGTATCCGAGGCGGACTTGGAGCGGGCCATCCAGGTGCTCGAGACGGCGGGCCATGCGATGGGCCGCGTGACAGCAAGTTAAGGGCTTCGAACTAAATTCGGGAGGCGGGATGTTTAAAGCGACGGGAGAAGTGTGGCGGAAGTGGATGACCCTTGCAGCTACGGTTTTTGCGCTGGCCGGCGCAGGGGCGCGGGCTGACGAGCCGTTTGCACGAAGCAAGGATTACGATCTGCAGCACTCGAAGATTCTGCTGAAGTTTGATCTGGACCAGAAGAAAGTCATTGGCGATGTCACGCATACGGTAAGCATTCTGAGAGAAGGAACGGAAAAGATTTGGTTTGATTCGGTTGGATTGATGATTCACAGCGTGACGGTGAACAAGGCGGCGGCGAAATTCGAATCGAAAGAAACACGCCTGATTGTGCCGCTGCCGAGTGCGGCCAAGACAGGGCAGAAGTTCGACGTGGAGATCAAGTACGAAGGAAAACCGACGAAAGGCTTGTACTTCATTTTACCGGATAAAGATTATCCCGAGCGGCCGAAACAGATTTGGACGCAGGGCGAATCCGAAGATACGCGTTATTACTTGCCGACGTACGATTATCCGAACGACCGACTGACAACGGAAACGATTTTGACGGTACCGGCTTCGTGGATCACCGTGGCGAACGGGAAACTCGCGGGCGTAAGCGACGCGGGAAACGGGAACAAGACATGGACGTGGCGCGAGAGCCTGCCGAGTTCGACGTACTTGATAACGGTTGTGGCCGGCGAGTTCGATGAAGTGAAAGAGGCGTGGCGCGGGATTCCAGTGACGTACTACGCACCGAAGGGGCGCGGGGACCGACTGAAAGTGAACTATTCGAGGACGCCGCAGATGCTGGAATTTTTCAGCAAACGGCTGGGTGTGGATTATCCGTGGGAGAAATATGCGCAGTCGATGGTAGACGATTTTGTTGCCGGTGGAATGGAGAATTCCAGCGCCACGACGAACACGAGCACTTCGCTGACACACGAAAAACTGGCGCACGAATTCACGACAGGAGAGGACCCGCTGATCGCACACGAACTTGGGCACCAGTGGTTCGGGGATTTGGTTACGTGCAAAGACTGGGGAAACATCTGGCTGAACGAAGGATTCGCGACGTTCCTGGAGCGGGCGTGGGTGGAACACAATTTCCCGAAGGATCAGATTGAATACGAGTTGTGGAACGATGCGCGCGACTGGTTCGAGAATCCGGATCTGTATGAGAAACCGATTGTGCGACACGACTTTGACGATTCAAGCGAGTTTGACGGCAATGCGTACAACAAAGGCGGGTGGGTACTGTGGATGCTGCGGCATCAGCTTGGCGACGATGCGTTTTACGCGGGGCTGAAGCGCTACCTGGAAGCGAATCGCGGCAAAAATGCGGTAACGGCGGATCTGACGAAAGCGATGGAAGAGGCGACGCGCACCAATGTGGATCAGTTTTTTACTCAGTGGATTTATGGAGCGGGCGCGCCGAAATTCGATTTGAGCTACAGCTACGACGAAACGAAACATCAAATTTTACTGAAATTGAAGCAGACGCAAAAGATCGAGGGCAAGGTGGGGATTTTCCACGTGCCGGTGGACGTAGAGATTACGACGGCGTCCGGAGCCAAAACCTATCCGATTGCGGTGGACAAGGTGGAAGAGACCTATTCTCTGCCGGCGGATGGCGCACCGGCGCTGGTGCTGTTCGACAGGGGCGGGCACCTGCTGAAGTCGGCGGAATTTAAAAAGGATAAGAAAGAGTGGATGTACCACGCGAAGAATGCGACGGAAACCGCGGACCGGTTGG
>Ga0126376_10001837_pt1 | contig 11705 bp, 11 predicted proteins | sample PanSoiMetPlot_15_FD_92760 | JGI IMG/M metagenome (GOLD analysis project Ga0126376, IMG submission 92760) | Tropical forest soil microbial communities from Panama - MetaG Plot_15 | ecosystem: Environmental > Terrestrial > Soil > Tropical forest > Bulk soil | place: Panama | collected 2016-02-17
GCTCGCAGTGATGGTATACGTCGCCGAGTCGCTTGGCGTGACCTTCGTCGAGCCTTCGGGCGATACGGCGCCAACGTCCGGCGCAATCGTCAGCTGCGTGGCGTTCGTCGAAGACCAACTCAGGGTCGTTGCATCTCCCTTGTTAATGGAAGTCGGATTGGCTTGTAACGTGACCGTCGGCCGCGCAGGAGCGGGCGGCGGAGCGGGCGGAGTAGTCGCAGGCGGTGTTTTCTTCCCGCAACCAGCCACAAATAGCGCGGCTGCACACGCGGTAATCAGGCTTGCACGCAGCAAAGGCCCTGAGACCTTTTTCATATAGTTCCTCCTCGACGGATATTCCCCACTTGGATTCGTTCTAAAGCATCATACCACTGCATTCTGTCACGGCCAAATACATCGTATCACGATATATTTTTCCTCGCCCTACGACCACAGACTTCAGGCAAAGCTCGTTATCGCGGCGACCAGTTGGGCGATTCATTGTGCCCCGTCGTCGTCAGTTGGTGGGCTTGCGAACCGTCCGCCAGCATCACCCAAATCTGTCGCGTGCCGTTCCGCGTGGATTCAAACACAATGTGCCGGCCATCCGGTGCCCACGATGGACGCTCGTTCCGCCCTGCGTCCCTGGTGATCTCAATAATCTGCTGCGTGGCTACGTCCATCACATATAAATCATAGTTTCCGCTTGGCCGACGCCAGCTGAACGCCAGCAACTGCCCGTTGGGCGACCACGACGGGTCAATTAAATAGCCCTTGTCCGGCAAGTCCAAGGGAATCGTGTTCGTGCCGTCAGAGTTCATTAAATAAAGCTTCGGCACTCCAGTTCGATCTCCCACGAACGCTACCGTCTGTCCGGTTTTGGGATTCCAAACGGGGGAAGTATTCGCTCCGCTTGAAAAAGTAAGGCGCTTCAGGTTGTTGCCATTCGCACCAATCGAATAGAGCTCCGGATTTCCATTCATCGAAGAAGAAAAAATAAGCTGCGTTCCGTCTGGAGACCAGGAAGGAGCGCTGTTTGTCCCTTTGAAGCGGGGGAATGCCACCGTCTTATTCGTATCTGTCGAAAACATGCAAATCTGTGGGCCGGTGACTCCAGAGGCGTAGGCAAAACAAGTGAACGCGATGCGCGACGCATCGGACGACCAGCGGGGCGTCAACGAAATAGACTTTAACGACGTCAACGGATGCTGGTTTGCGCCGTCGTAATCCATAGACCAAATCTCTTTTGCTCCCGACCGCGAGCTCACGAACGCAATCTGCGTAGACGCCACGCTGGGGAGCCCTCCAGAAAGGCGTCCGATAATCTCGTCCGCAAATTGATGAGCAAACTTCCGAACTTGGGCATCCGTAGGGTTACCGCGGTAAATCTTTGATATGACGGCTTGCGTGCTGGGGTTGGTTACATCATAAAACCAGGCCTGGATCGCGACCTCGTTCGTAGACTCCGTCAAATTTCCAAAGGCCACGAAATGCGCATTCACTGGTGGGTCTGTCCAGCTTGCGTATCGAAGTTCGGTCGGAACACTCGGCTGCTGCTGTGGATAAAAGCTTGGACTGGCCAACTCGAGAATCCCGCTGAATCCCAAATCGTCGCGGACCACCTGCGTAAAAAGGGAAGAATGCGGTTTGGCGACATCGGCCCTCGGCGCGAAATCGGCCACTGCAACTCTCGGCTTTTCCACGCCAAGCCCCGTGCTGATGTGGAACCAATCCTGCCCAAACGCGGGAGTTGCCAAAAGAAATAGAACTGCAGCTACAAAGTTGAACCGAGCAAGGCGCGTCTGCACCGATGCCTCCCCTCATTCCTTGGATTATTCTCGACTGGCTGGAGATTCATCTCGTTTGACTCAAATCGAAGTCGAAAGTCACGTTCACGTAAGTTCCGTTATAGTCTGATGGCAACGCCGGCAACGGGCTCGATGCCAGCAGCGCGCGCTGTCCTGAATTGTCCATCGAAAGGTTGCCGCTGGATTGCACCAATTTGATGTCTTTGATCGTCCCATCACGCATGATCGTGAACTGCATTGTCGTCTTCGCCATACGTGCCGCCCGCACGCCGGGGTCAATGGTGTTTTGCAACCAGTTTTGCTGAATGCGGCGTTTCACGGATTCGATATACCAACCATAGCGCGAGGCAAAATCTCCGCCGCCCTGTCCTTTAATCGCCAGTCCGGGCGAACTCCCGGGAGTACTTCCGACTCCAGTCGGCAAATTTGGCGTCCCGCCGTGTCCGGGAACGGCATTGGTCGGTTCGGGAGTCTTGTTTTCAAACGTTTTCGACTTGTGCGTAGGCGGCAGCGGCTTGTTCTTCTCAAACTGCGGAATCTTTTGAACGGGCGTAGGCGGTTCTGGAGGCGGCTTCGGTTTTTCCTCTTCTTTATGTAACGACTTCGTGGGGTCAACAACGTTGCTTTCCGTAACGTTTGGCTCCTTCGGCATGGGAAGCCCCGCGCTACCCACTAGATTGACTCTTACGTTGTCTCCGCCGCCGCCCACACCGGCCCATTGATTGCCCGGAAATTTCAAATACGCGGAAAGAATCATCGCCGCAATCAACACGGCATGGCAGATTGCTGAAACCTTCAGATAAGGTTTCAGATCAGGATACGGCGAGTTGGCTACTGCACCGTTCATGGCCGAAAAAATTCCTAATTCGTCTTCGCCCGATCCGTAATCGGCTGCGTCACAATACTGATGTTCGTAATCCCCGATAGCCGCAGCGTATCAATTACCGTCGCAAACGTTCCAAACGGCACGCTCTCATCGCAACGCAGATACACGGTATCCTGGGGCTTCTTGAGCTGGGATTTCAGCTTACTCCCAAGCTGATGAATGTTCACGGGATCATTTCCGATAAATACGTTTTGCTTCTTGTCCACCGTCACTACAATCTTTTGCTCGACGAGTTCGCGCACGGTCTTGGTCTTCGGTACGTCCACTTCAATGCCCGACTGCAAAATCGGCGCCGTGATCATGAAAATAATCAGTAACACGAGCACAACGTCAATGAACGGGATCATGTTGATCTCGCTCAGCGATGTCTGCGTCGCTTTTCCTATTTGAGGCATTTCCCGAAACCCTCGCTTGCCCTACGTCAGCGTCTTTTCGATCTGCGCGGCCACTTCCATCGCAAACGTATCCATTCGTTGCGCTAGGTCCTTAATGTTTCCCAAAAATTGGTTATAGAAAATAACCGCCGGAATTGCGGTAAAGAGTCCCGCAGCCGTCGTGACAAGCGCTTCGGAAATGCCCGGCGCCACTGCGCGTAGGGAAGCAGCCCCTGCGCTTCCGAGTCCCGAAAACGCATCAATAATCCCCCAAACCGTCCCAAACAGCCCGATGAACGGCGTCACTGAGCCGGTCGTCGCCAGCCACGTCATCCCTTTTTCCACGCGGCGCACTTCGTCCGCAGATGCCAGCTGCATGCTCACCGTCACCGCCTGCAAACTCTTCAGCCTCGGCGTGGGATTGCCGGCGCTCGGAACCATCTGGCTCTGCAGCTCGCGAAAGCCGGAGGCATATACATTTGCGAACGGCGAACCTGCCGACGAAAGCGCCTGCGGATTGGCCACGCCTTTCGTCGCACGGAAAATTCGCAGAAACTGATCACTCTGCCGCTGAATCCGTCCGAAAACGCTCAATTTTTGCAGAATCATCGCCCAGGAAATCAGCGAGAAAAGAAGCAGAAGCGCAAGTACTCCGCGGGCTACCCAGCCCGTTTGTTCGAGAATGTTCAGTAAATCGGCTGCGTAAAAAAACGTAAGCAGAAAACGAATGGCTCCCTCTCATTTCAACCGAATTTTTGCCTGCCTTCGCAACGTAGCACACGCTTCCAGACCGGTAAAGTCAAAATCCCCTGCATTTGCCGAAATTGTGCACCGTGTTGCGACCGCTCAGGCCTGCCAACCTGCTCACTTTTGATGCGCTTCAGCGTTATTCCGGTTGGTCTAAAGACAACTGTTCTTCGTTTTATGACTGAGGTATCGTTCTCGCTTGCAATGGATTTCTTTCTCGCACTCGCGCTTTCTTTTTTACCGCAACAGTATCGCAATGCTCTTGCGCACAAGACAGGCACACATCTGGTCCGTGCCGCCTGCATCACCGCATTCTTCGAAATTATTCTTGTCGCCGTTCTCTACGCTGCTGGCCTTTTCGATTATTTTCCGAAGGCTTCCATCGGCCCGGCGGCTTTCCTCGAATTCTTTTTCACTTGGAAGGGGCTGTTACTTGCCTTTTTTTTCCTCGATGGCACCATCCGCCTTCTTGCTTCAATCGCCGGGCAGGCGCTCGGCACTCTGCCTGTTTACGCTCTTGCATGGATTCACGGCTTGCTCAACCGCCGCGCCACGCACAAACGCAAGCTCCCGCTCGTCGCAGACCTCGTGGAACAGCCCAAAGACAATGAACTACGAATTCTGTCCTGCCTCCCACGCAAAAACTGGGACAAATGGATGACCGTTTTATATGACGAAAATCTTTACGAAGTCTTTGGGGCAGAGCTAGCATCTGATCCTCGGCCCTACGTTTATCTCCTGCGAATCAAGCCAGAATCCAAAGCCATTCGCGGGCTTCATCGTTATAGTCCCGACGAAGTCTTTTATTTGGAAAACGACTAGCCGCGGCGAGGACACTTGCCGGAGGATTAGGCAAGAACTTCATTGGAATAGGAAAGGGCGAACGAGCTCGGTAGCCGAAACTGTTCCCGGTAGACAGAAGGAGAAGCAATGCAAAAGCGCAATTTAGGAAAAACCAATTTGGAAGTTTCAGCCCTCGGCCTCGGCTGCATGGGTTTGAGTTTTGGCTTCGGTCCCGCGGTGGAAAAACAGGATGGCATCAAACTGATCCGCGCCGCAGTCGAACGCGACGTCACTTTCTTCGATACCGCCGAAGTCTACGGCGCCTACACAAACGAAGAACTTGTGGGCGAGGCCCTCGCGCCCTTCCGAAGCAATGTCGTTATCGCTACCAAGTTCGGCTTCAAAATTGATCCCGCTACAGGCAAACAGGCTGGGCTCGACAGCAGGCCCTCGCACATCAAGGAAGTTGCCGAGGCGTCGCTCAAACGCCTCAAGACCGAAGTCATCGACCTCTTCTATCAACACCGCGTCGATCCCGAAATCCCCATCGAAGACGTCGCCGGAGCCGTAAAGGAACTCATTCAACAGGGCAAAGTAAAACACTTCGGGCTTTCCGAAGCAGGCGTGCAAACCATTCGCCGAGCACATAAAGTCCAGCCAGTCGCGGCTCTTCAAAGCGAGTACTCCCTGTGGTGGAGAGAACCCGAAGCGGAAATCCTCCCAACACTAGAAGAGCTTGGCATCGGTTTTGTCCCATTCAGCCCGCTCGGCAAAGGATTCTTGACCGGAGCGATCAAACAAGACACGAAATTTGAACAGGGAGACTTCCGGAATGTCGTTCCGCGCTTCTCGGAGGAGAATCGCAAATCAAATCAAGCTGTGGTTGACCTCGTCGCCAAATTCGCCCAGGAAAAGAAGGCGACTCCGGCACAAATCGCGCTGGCTTGGGTGCTCGCGCAAGAGCCATGGATCGTGCCGATTCCAGGAACAACAAAGTTGCATCGTCTGGAAGAAAATCTTGGATCTCTGAACGTCGAACTTACTCCCAGCGATCTGCGCCAAATCAACGATGCCATCTCCAGCGTCGAAGTACAGGGGGCTCGTTATCCCGAAAGCGTCCAGCGCATGATCGATCGCTAGCTGAGGAATACCAACATGGAAATCAAACGCAGCGGCTCGCAACCATCCGCCAAGGGGCCACCAGAATGGTTCACCGGCGTAGTTCGAATTGATCCGCTCTTCCAGGCGCCTGATCCCGCATTTGTGCAAGGTGCAAGCGTTACCTTCGAACCAGGAGCGCGCACCGCCTGGCACACGCATCCGCTCGGCCAAACTCTCATCATCACGGCAGGATTCGGCTGGACTCAACGCGAAGGCGGGCCAGTCGAAGAAATCCGTCCGGGCGACGTAGTCTGGTTCGCGCCCGGAGAAAGGCACTGGCATGGCGCATCCCCAACCACCGCAATGACGCACATTGCCATTCAGGAAAAGAAAGACGGCAAAGTCGTGGACTGGATGGAGCACGTCACTGACGCGCAATATCGCCTCTGATTCCGGCCGCTCGAAAGGAGTATTTTCAAAGGCGCAAGCATGAACGGTAAAAGCGACAACTCAGCAGCGGCTCAACAGGACTTCCAACATACGCACGCCCGATACCTCTGACTTGGCGCGCATAATTTCCGCCTACGCCCCTCACGACGGCTTGTTTGATCTGACCATCCCGGGTTTGCATGTAAGTCGCTATTCAAAAATCAACGCAGACTGTGTACACGCCATTCACCTTCCGGCGTTGTGTCTCATCGTTCGGGGAGCCAAGACCGTTATCGTTGGGCCTGACACCTATCAATACGATGCATCTCGCATGCTCGTTTTCTCGATCGCTCTTCCCGTCGCGGCACCACTTACGCGCGCCAGTTTCTCCGAGCCTTACCTCGCCCTGAGATTGGACTTCGAACCGCAAAGAATCGCCGAGCTAGTCCTCAAGGTATTTCCGCACGGCCTGCCAACTATTTCTGAGCGCAAAGCTGTTTACTTCACTCCGGTTGAGGCTGGTATCGTCAACGCAACGACCCGTCTGATGGAATGCCTCTCGCAGCCACGAGATGTGGAACTCCCCGCTCCTCTTGTAAAAGAGGAAATTCTAATTCGCCTGTTGCGCGGTCCGATTGGTCCGCGCATGGCGCAAATGGGATTTGAGGAGTCGAGCGTGCAGCGCATCGCCAAGGCCATCACCTGGCTGCACGCCAATTTTTCTCAGCCAAATGAAGATCGAAGAGTTGGCCGAAATGGTGAACATGAGCCTTTCGTCTTTTCACGAGCACTTCAAGTCAGTCACTTCGATGAGCCCGCTGCAATATCAAAAAGTGTTGCGGCTCCAGGAGGCGCGCCGCCTCATGCTTTCCACGATGGCCGACGCAGGCACAGCGAGCCAGCAGGTCGGCTATTTGAGTGCCTCGCAATTCAGCCGCGAGTACAGCCGTTTTTTCGGAAATGCCCCCACTAAAGACATCGCTAAATTGCGCCACGAAAGCGCTCTCTCGGCCTGAGTACAAAAAATTCGCCTATTTCGCAGCCCCGAAGTACGGTAGCCCCGCGCCCTTCGAAACCTCCGTTGGTTCCAGATTCTCCTGCTTGAACCTCGGACTCGTATGAATGTCGATTTGCTTCAGCACCGTATCCCCAATGTTCACGAATCCGTGCGGCGTTCTCGCTTTCACGACTAGAATGTCGCCCGGATTCACTTCCCGAACTTCATTTCCAACAACAGCCCTCGCCCTGCCCTCCACGGTAATTAACACCTCGTCGTATTCGTGAATGTGCAGCGGAGCTCCGCGTCCCGGCTCCATTTCCACCATGTAGACCGACACCGCGACGTCTTGGTGCTCCGCCCCCACGAAATTGTACGAACTTCCGATCAGCGGCAAATCCGTCTTCCGTATCGCGTACATTCGTTCCCCCTGAAAAATTTCTTTAGCTCGATTGCCGTGCAGCAGCTCAGGAATCAACTTCAACCGCGGAATGCTGCGGTGAAGTGGATCTCACCGCTCTTTTTGAAGATGCGGTGGGAACCAACATTGGTACCCGCTCTCGATAGGTAACGTATTCCGGATGACTTTTCATTAGGTCTCGCTCTTCGAGTTGTATTGCAACCAGAATGTAAAGAGTAGTGGCGATAGCGAAAATAAGATGCGCAATGGTCATCGTCGGGGCTGACCAGAACACGAGAAGCCACCCGACGTAAAGCGGATGCCGTACAACGCGATAAAGCCCCGGTGTTCGGAACTTGAGCGGCGTGTATGGAGTCCCGAGCAAATAGAGCCACACCTGCCGCAGGCCGAAGAGATCGAAATGGTTTATCAGAAACGTCGAGACTAAAACTGTGAGCCAGCCGCCTGCATATAACGTGTAAATGGCGACTTGCAACCCCGCGTTGCCGACGCTCCAGACGAGTCCTCCAATTGGCTGCCACTTCCAAAAGAGAAACAGCAGTGCGAGGCTGGAAAAGAGTACATACGTGCTTCGTTCCACCGGGGTGGGCACAATCTTGGTCCACATCCGTTTGAACCATTGCCTGGCCATGAGGCTGTGCTGCACCGCAAATAAGCCGAGCAGGCCAGCATTAGTCCCCAGCGCGACGGCCAACGACACATCTCTTCCCGAATCAATTGATTTCGGCACTCCGAAGCCGCCTAGAAATCCGATTGCATAAAGAAAACTGCCTAAAAACGCGGCGTAGCAAAAAACACCGTACGAAAACACAACGATTCTTTTCAACATTTCGTCTCTCCTCGAAGCACGTGAGTTCACTGCGCGCCGGCCTGACCTCCGGGCGCCGTGGGGCCACAAACTGCCCATTCAAAGGGCTTCACTAGATAAATCGGAAACGGAGGTTAAAAGGCGACAGGGGGAAGGAGTTATTGTGGGACAGGCCAAAACGGCCTGCCGCCTAACTTGTGGGGTTGCCTTCTGCGAGTTGCCTGGCAGTTAGAAAATCAGGGTGGTCCTTACCTACGGTCTCTTTCAGATTGGCTGCAGCCGATTGGAAGGCAGCGAGCGCCTCCGAGGATTTGCCTCCCGCCTGCAACGCTTTCCCGTACGCCAGGAATGCATAGCCAAGGTGACTTGAGGACTGACTGGCATCCAATTCCGGTTTGAGTAAAGCGATGGCTCTGGCGGCATCAGACTCTGCTTCCTGAGCTAGCCCAGCGGCCAATTTCACAATCGACCGACGGGTCAAAAGTCGTGGAAGGTAGTAGCTACCTTCTCCACCAGCTCGAATCGCGGATTCCACAATGGACACCCCGCTGTCGGCAAACTGAACTGAAGCAGGGATGTCATTCCTCAGCAGGGCATTAAAGGCCTTCTCTGATTCCAGCACTCCCAACGCAAAGTGTCCGGCCGGCAGGGTGGCTTTTAGACGGGTCTCTACATCCGCAAGGATCGCCGCTGCGCGATCGGGATTGCGCTGAGCCATGAGGATTTTCGCTTTCTCAAGAAGAACGCGAGTCACCTCGTCTCCAGTTCGTTGCGCGACAGCTAGTGCGCGATCCACATATCGGGAAGCTTCTTCCAATCGATTCAATTCTCGAAGACTTCGAGCGTAGTTGCTGAGAACAATCGGTGAAACACTGTCCTCTCCTTTTTCGCTGGTCTTGCTTAGATCAATTGCGCGGCGATACAGTTTCTCTGCTTCCAGCGGTCGGCCAACTTGGTCCAGCGCCAGCGCCCAATTATTGAACAAAATGGCCGCTGAGCCTGTCTCGTCCCGTCCCACAGAGGTCAACAGCGATCCCGCCCTTTCGTACGCGGATACAGCCCTGGCGTCCTTTCCCGCAGAGCTATAGGCTTTTCCCAGGTCAGTCCAACGCTGCAATTCCAGAACCTCAGAATCAAAAGGAGACTCCTGAAGAACTCGCTGTGCTTCCTCTCCACGTGCTAATCCTTCGCGAATGTTGCCGGTTTCTTGGACGATTTCCAGACCGCTTTGCAGGCAGTTGACTTTTAAGAGTGCGAACTGGGGATCTTGGGTAAGCTGTTTTAGTCCTTCCTGATAAAGCATCTCTGCTCGACCCAATTCCAAATCGCGCGCCAGAGCAGCGGCGAGCGTGCACGATGCAGCCGAACGAAGTGACACGTCTGATAATTCCCGTGAGAGTTTGTACGCTTGCTCGAGTACGCGTCTCGCGCTCGATTGCTCGTCCTGCTCCAAGTACTGACGGCCGATCGAAATCATCAACTGAACTCGATTTTTGTCATTGGAAGAGTGCTGTCTATCCACAATGTGTTCTGCCCGTTGGAGGAGTTCGTTGACTTTTAGCGGTTTACCCGAAGGCGCCGCGTCGGAAAGAAGGAACTGATGAAATTCATTGAGTACTTCGGAACGCTCCACTTGCTGCAGAGCAAAATCTCGCTGAAGCCTCGCCCTATGCGCCTGGATCATGGTGCTGACCAAACCAGCGAAAGTGGCGACGATGGCTAGTGACGCCAATCCGACTGCGGCGCTGTGCCGCTTCACAAATTTTACGGCCCGGTACCGAATCGTATATGGCCGGGCGCTGACTGGCTCATCCCGGAGATAACGCAGGATGTCTTCCGACAGGGCGTTCACGGCTCCAAACCGCTCTTCCGGATTCTTTCGAAGAGCCTTGAGAACAATTGTGTCCAGATCTCCGCGTAGCTCGCGAAACTGCGCAGCCATGATCACGGAAGGTTCATCCGCCGAGGCTAGATTCGCTTCCAAAACGTCTGATGGTTTCCGGGGCTCAATTTCAAGAATGGATTTCATCAATTCCACCGGCGAGGAGTTGCTCCGCGCGGTTGGATGTTGCCCAGTCAAAAGCAAATAGAGCAGCACACCGAGCTGATAAATGTCGGTCGCCGTAGTTATAGGTGCGCCGGAGAGTTGTTCAGGAGCTGCGTATTCGGGCGTGAGGGCAGATCCAGCCTCCTTCGTTAAGAAAGATGCCGCACCTTCTTGCCCCTCCCCTTCGAGCAATTTGGCGATGCCAAAATCCAGGAGTTTGACCTGTCCCTCATGGCTCACCAATACGTTTGTGGGTTTAATGTCGCGATGCACAATCAAATTGGCGTGTGCATGGGATACCGCATCCAGCACGTCAAGAAAGAGATGCACCCGGGCTTCGATATCCAGATTATGTTTGCTGCAGTAATGGTCAATCGGCTGGGCTTGCACGTATTCGAGAATCAGGTAGGGATGTCCTGCTTCGGAAACGCCCGCATCAAGCAGTTTGGCAATGTGCGGATCTGAGAGTCGCGCGAGAATCGCGCCCTCTCTTCTGAACCGGTCCTCGCCGCCACGCCCTGCCAAAGCAAAATTCAGGAACTTGACCGCAACCTTGCCTTCAAATCTGCCATCGCTTCGTTCTGCAAGCCACACGGTTCCCATGCCGCCGTGACCGATGGGGGAAACGAGTGTGTATGCACCGACGACTTGACCTGCGCGTTGCTCCCCAAATGGAGTCACGGGAGCTGTTTGCAGAAAGCTTTCTTGCTCCGCTGCACTGTGTTCATTAAGGAGGGCCTCGAGCTGCTTTGCCAGAAACGCGTCTTGCTCTTTCAGTGAGGCCAGCCAAGCGGCTCGCGCGTCACCTGAAAGGCTCAGGGCCTTGTCGAGGAAGGGACTCAGCGCTTTCCATTGATCCGGACTCAGAGTGGACATCTACTTCCTCACAAAAGCAGTTCGGTCCGAAGCTCGCGATGAAGATAAATTCTCGCTTTCTCCCACTTTCGTTGAACCGTTCTTTCGGAGATGTTTCTCATCACTGAAATCTGAGCGAAGGAAAACCCGCAGAAAAACTTCATATCAACGACTTCCGCCAACTCCGGATCAATTTGTGCAAGCTTGTCGAGCGCTTCGCTGATTTGCGTCAATTCCCATGCATCCGCCGGATTTTCAATTAAATCGGTTTTGAGCGAGGTAATTTCAAAATGGCCGCCACGCTTCTGCGCCTGGCGGCTCCGGGCGTGATCGATAATGAGCCCGCGCATAACTCGCGCGGCATAGCCCATAAAGCGGCCTTCGTCGGGAAATTCAGTGCCGTTCCTTCCGGCGATATCCAAATACGCTTCGTGCAGGAGTTCTGTAACCGCCAGACTTATTCCGCCGCC
>Ga0126376_10001838_pt1 | contig 11702 bp, 11 predicted proteins | sample PanSoiMetPlot_15_FD_92760 | JGI IMG/M metagenome (GOLD analysis project Ga0126376, IMG submission 92760) | Tropical forest soil microbial communities from Panama - MetaG Plot_15 | ecosystem: Environmental > Terrestrial > Soil > Tropical forest > Bulk soil | place: Panama | collected 2016-02-17
CGGTGACGCACGTGGATGGTTCGGCGCGAGTGCAAACCGTTTCGCGCGAGACGAATCCGCTGTACTGGGAGATCATCGAGGCCTTCCGGAAACGAACCGGGTGTCCGGTGATCGTGAACACGAGCTTCAACGTCCGCGGCGAGCCGATCGTCTGCACGCCGGAAGACAGTTACCGCTGTTTCATGCGCACGGAAATGGATTACCTGGTGTTGGAGACTCTCGTGTTGAGCAAGGATCAGCAAGCTGTGTAATCTGTTTCCCGCAACGGCGCAAAGACGCAAAGTAAACCCTGTTTCTTCTTTGCGTCTTTGCGCCTTTGCGGGAGAATATTCTGCTTGATTATGAAGGTCAGTGTCGTTGTCCCCGTTCGCGATGAAGAACGCTCGATCCGCGAGTTGCTCGACAGCTTGCTCGCACAGACGCGTCCGCCGGACGAGATCGTGATCACTGACGGCGGCTCCATCGATACAACATCGCAGATAATCGAAGACTACATTCGCAAAGGCGCGCCCGTGCGGCTGATTCGCGCCGGTCCGGCTTTGCCGGGACGCGGTCGCAATCTCGGCGCCGCTCAGGCGAGCTTTGAGTGGCTCGCATTTACTGACGCCGGCATTCGCCTCGCCAACAACTGGCTCGAAGCACTCGTCGCGAAGGCTGAAGCAAACGATTCGATTGACGTCGTGTACGGTTCATACGAACCTGTGACCGACAATTTCTTCAAGCAGTGCGCCGCCATTGCATATGTGCCGCAACCGTCGTTGCACGCTGGAGTTCTTATTCGCCCTCGTTCGATCGCGTCCGCCTTGCTGCGTCGCGAAGCATGGCGCGCCGTAAACGGCTTTCCCGAAGATCTCCGCTCAGCCGAAGACCTCTTATTCATGAATCGACTCGAGAACGCCGGTTACCAAATCGCTTACGAGCCACGTGCGCAAGTGTACTGGGATCTCAGGCCGACGCTCTGGTCCACCTTCAAACGATTCTTGGTCTACTCACGGAACAACATTCGCGCCGGGCTGTTTCGCCAGTGGCAGTCCACGATCCTATTTCGCTATGGCGTACTGGCGGTGCTGCTGATTGCTGCTCTGATCGTTCAACCAGCGTGGGCGTGGTTCGTGGTAGCTGCGTGGTTGTTGATGCTCGGCGCCCGCGCAGCAGTTTCAATCAGACGAAATCAAAACTGTTATCCCGCCTCTCTCCTTCACAACTTACTTCGCGGAGCGATGGTGATGTCTCTGCTCGCGGTGCTCGATGCGGCTGCGATACTCGGCAGCATTCAGTGGCTGTTGCTGGATAGTTTTCGCTGGGGCAGAAAGTCTCCGGTGGAGGTCGGCAATGGGGCTTGAAGGCCGGCGCGTTCTATTTATTTCCTACAACGGAATGCTCGAACCACTCGGCCAGAGTCAGGTCATCCCCTACTTGCGCGAATTGGCGAAGCGAGGTGTTCGAGTCACGCTGTTGAGCTTTGAACGCGCCAAAGCGTTTGAGCCCGACGGGAAAGTCGAGTGCGAACAACTCAAGCAGAAACTCGAATCACAGGGAATCGAATGGCACTGGCTGCGTTATCATCAACGACCATCGGTTCCGGCAACGTTCTACGATGTGCTCGCAGGTATTCGCAAAGCCGGCGCGTTGATACGGCGCAAGCAGATTGAGATGGTCCATGCACGCGGTCATATTCCAGCCGCAATTGCCTTGGCTTTGAAAAGACGATTGGGCACGAAGATGATCTTTGACTTGCGCGGCTTGATGGCGGAGGAATATGTCGATGCGGAACACTGGCGCGAGGGCAGCATTCCGTATCGCATCACGAAGGCAACGGAACGACGTATTCTCGCCGGAACGGACGGCATCGTGACGCTGACGGAACGAGTTTGGCCTGTAATCAAAGAGTGGGAAGGACTGCGTGGTCGCGACGTGCATCACGAAGTGATTCCGTGTTGCGTCGATCTTTCGTTGTTCAAGTTTAGCGAAGAAGAACGAGCGCGCCGCCGTGCTGAGCTCGGTCTGGACAATCGATTCGTTGTTGTTTACAGCGGCTCATTTGTGGGTTGGTATTCGACTGACAAGATGGCGGATTTTTTTGCCAGTCTTCGCAAGAGAAAAGGCAGCGTTCATTTTCTCTGGCTCACTACCGGCAGTCACGACAAAGTCAGGGAGTTGATGGCGAGTCGTGGAATTGAGCCGGGAGATTTTAGTGTGCTGTCGGTTGCGTCAACGTTAGTTCCTTCATACCTTGCGGCAGCGGATGCGGGGCTGGCGTTCGCGAAGTCCGGCATGTCGAGGCTGGCGCGGTCGCCGACGAAGAATGGTGAGTATCTGGCTTGCGGTCTGCCTTTGATCATAAATGCCGGTGTCGGCGATTCGGATGCACTGATCAACGACTGGAAAGCGGGCGTGTTGATTCACGAGTTTACGGACGCTGAATTTGTAGCCGCCGGTGATGCGATTGAAGCGATGGTGGCTCGGCCGGACGTTCGAGAGAAGGCACGGGCCGTGGCGGAGCAGGTGTTCGACTTGAATGTGATTGGAGGGGAGCGCTACGCGTCGCTTTACGAAAGGGTCTTGGGTCCGCAGTAAAGGTTTTGACATTATTGATCTTGTATACTGAACCAACACGAAAATTATGCATGTTCTTGCACTGATGCCCGCGCTTTACGATACCTCGCCAGGCCAGCGTTATCGCCTCGAGCAATGGGAACCTCTCTTGCGCGAGCGCGGCGTCGAGATCACCTACGCGCCCTTCGAAGACGAAGAGTTGCACGCGCTGCTGTACAAGCCCGGTTTGATGCCCAGGAAACTCCAGCTCGTCACCCGTAACCTGGCCCGCAGACTCTCGCTGGTCCGGCGAGTGAAGGATTACGACCTCGTTTACATCCTGCGTGAAGCTGCGCTGCTCGGACCGCCGGTCTTTGAAAGATTGATCCACCAGCGACGCGTGCCGATCGTTTTTGATTTCGACGATGCGGTCTTCGTTTCGTATCGCAGTCCTTCAAATGGTTACTTGAGCTACCTGAAATTCGCTGGGAAGACGAAAACTATTTGTCGCATTGCTTCGCACGTGATGGTTGGGAATCCGTACCTCGCACAGTACGCGCGTCAGGTGAACGATCGCGTCACCGTGATCCCAACGACGATCGACACCGAGAAATATCGTGTGCCGCAGCGTGCGGAACAAAACGGTCCGCCAGTGATTGGCTGGACCGGAAGTTACAGCACGGTCCAACATCTCGACACATTGCGTGGCGCACTGAAAAAACTTGCGGAGCGCGAATCGTTTCGTTTGCGAGTGATCGGCACTCCGAATTATGAGTGTGCGCCCATCGAGGTCGAAGCAATGCCCTGGCGCGCGGCTACGGAGCTCGAAGATCTCAGTGCGATCGATATCGGCATGATGCCTCTGCCTGACGATCGTTGGAGCAAAGGCAAGTGTGGTCTCAAGGCACTGCAATTTATGGCTCTGGGTATTCCGACTGTTTGTTCGCCGGTTGGTGTCAACACTGACATCATCCAGGACGACGAGAATGGGTTCATCGCCGCCACGGAAGACGAGTGGGTCGAGAAGCTCAGCCGCTTGTTGCGTTCGGCGGAGTTGCGACAACGGTTGGGCCAGGCGGGCCGAGCTACGGTCGAACAGAAGTACTCAGCGATCACACAAACACCGAGAGTCTACGAGATTTTCAAATCGGTTATGAGCCACGGATATTCCGTGAAATCCGCGCCTGCATATAGAAGCGAGGAATCAATTGGAAGAACCTAAGAATGTTTTGGTTACTGGTGGCGCCGGTTTTATCGGTTCACACCTGGTCGATGCACTTGTCGAGCGCGGCCATCGCGTGCGCGTGCTCGACGCGCTGGTCCCGCAAGTACACGGCGAAAATGCCGCGCCTTCATACCTAAATCCCGCAGCCGAATTCTTCCAGGGTGACGTTTGCGACAAACAGCTTGTCGATGCCGCGCTCGAAGACATCGACGTCGTCTTTCATGAAGCGGCCGAAGTTGGCGTGGGCCAATCGATGTACGAGATCCAGCGTTAAGTGCGCGCCAACGATCTCGGCACAGCGGTTCTGCTCGAAGCAATACTCGAGCGACGACCGCAGATCAAAAAGTTGATCGTGGCGTCGTCGATGTCGATCTATGGCGAAGGCGCTTACAGTTGTCCAGGCTGCGGATCAGTTGCGCCGCAACTTCGTCCTGTCGAGCAACTGCTCGAGCGACGCTGGGAAGTGGAATGTCCGAAATGTGGTCAACTTCTTTCACCCGCGCCTACGAGTGAAGAGAAGCCGTTGTGTCCCACTTCGGTTTACGCAGTGACAAAACAGGACCAGGAACAGTTTTGCCTGGCTGTGGGCCGATCGTATGGTATCCCCGCGGTCGCTTTGCGTTACTTCAATGTTTACGGAACACGACAAGCGCTTTCGAACCCTTACACGGGCGTGTGCGCGATCTTCTCCGCGCGGCTTTTAAACGGCAATCGCCCAATGGTTTTCGAAGACGGTGAACAGTCGCGCGACTTTGTTCACGTCAGCGACATCGTGCAAGCGAATCTTCGCGCGCTCGAAAGCGATCGCGCCAATTACCAGGCGATTAATGTCGGGACTGGAGTGGCGACATCGATTCGCACGGTCAGTCGTTTACTCGCGGAGGGCCTGGGACTGGATCTGGAGCCTGAGATCGTGGCCAGGTATCGCGAGGGTGACATACGACATTGCGTGGCTGACATTTCCAAGGCAAGGGCGCTGTTGAATTACGAACCGCAGGTCACACTGGAACGGGGAATTCCTGAATTGCTTTCGTGGGTCCGCGCGCAGGCTGCGAAGGACCAGGTCGCCAGCGCCACCGCGGAGCTCGAAAGCCGGCAACTGGTTCGATAGAAACATTGGGTATGTCCTGGCTTAGCCTTAGACTCAGAATTCATTCTGCGTAGCGCCGAAGGCGCGGAATATGATAGCCAGGGGCAAGCGCCGAGCGCTGCGAGGCGCGTCGCCCCTGGGTAAGTCAGAATAATTTGAAAAGAGCACTGAAAGTGCGAAATAGATCGGCGTTTATTTCGCTCTTTCAGAGCTTGTGGTGATTTAGGCTTTTTCTCCCAGGGGCGACGCGCCTCGCTCTGCTCGGCGCTTGCCCCTGGCTATCATATTTCGCGCCTTCGGCGCTGTGCGGCTTGAAACCAATTGGCCGTACGGCTGAATTGACTTGTAAGGCAAGTCATATGTCGTGTAGGCCGTGTACTTCTTTTAGCCCCCAAGATGCCCAAGAGAAGCAGATCGCGTTTGCTCGTGCTGGCCGCTCTCGCGATCTTGCCGTCCATTCTGAAACGTCCCCTTTATCGTCTGTTCTTTGGATATAAAATCGGCAAACGAGTTCGCATCGGCGTCAGTCTGGTCGACGCGCGCGATTGCACGATCGAGGACGACGTGAAGATCGGCCACTTGAACGTGATCACGCGCGTCGAGAAACTAACGATCAGAGATCACGCGCGAATTGGTCACCTGAACATCATTCGCGGCGGTGCGTCGGTCAGCCTGGGTCGTTACTGCGAGATAATCCGGATGAACGAGATCAACTCGATTCCCGATCCGGACGTCGTCAATGAGATCGATCCGGTATTTATTCTTGGCGACGGCAGCATCGTCACCACCGGGCATAAGATTGATTTTACCGATCGTGTAGAGATTGGACGGCGGGTAATTCTCGGCGGACGGAACTCGTCCTTGTGGACACATAATCGCCAGCGGACGATGCCGATAACGATCGGTTCGATGGTCTACATCGGCTCGGAAATCCGAATGGCGCCGGGAAGCGCGCTGCCGGCGCGCTCGATCGTCGGGATAGGCTCGGTGATTACCGCGCAACTGACCGATGAGGGTAAACTAATTGCCGGCGTTCCGGCCAAAACCGTCAAGGAATTAAGCTCGGAGGATCAGTTTCTGATCGAACGAAAGACTCGCCCGGATCTCCCGGACGACGTTTGAAGCAGTTGAATTATGAACATAGTCCTTATCTCACTGGTCATCCTGGTTTGCGGCGGCTCCATCTTTATTAAACCGGCCGAAGCGCCGGCCGCTCTTTCGATGTGTGCTCTGACGGCGCTGCCGACGATCATCATCCTTGCGCGCAAACCGGAAGAGCGAACGTTTCTCTTGCGGCTGTTTATCCTGGCGGTCGTGATCAGGATCATTCTGGCCATGGTCATCTCAGTGGGCCACATGGAAGAATTCTTCGGTGGCGACGCAAACACGTACGACGTTTTCGGCCAGTCGCTCGTCGAGGCTTGGCACGGCAACAATTATCACGCGGGAAAATACGAGAGCTTTGTGGCGTCGGGCGCAAGCGCGTGGGGCATGATTTATCTGGTGGCGGCCGTTTATCAGGTTATCGGTCCCAACATGCTCGCCATCCAATTGATCAACGGCGCGATCGGAGCCGCAACGGCGATCGTGGTTTACTACGTTGCGCAATCGCTCTTCGCCAACGTACGTGTTTCCAAGCTCGCAGCCGTGCTGGTCGGGTTCTTCCCGTCGCTCGTTCTATGGTCTTCGCAGGCACTCAAAGATGGTGTGATCATCCTGGCGCTCGCGCTCTCGATTTTGGCGACCTTGCGGCTGATGGAAAAGATCTCCGTCAGGTATGTAGTGGTATTGATTGGTTGTCTGCTGGCTCTTTTCAGTTTGCGCTTCTACATCTTCTACATGATGTGCGCAGCAGTTGCCGGTAGTTTCATCCTCGGCATGAAGACGCTGAACGCCCAGGGTTTTCTCCATCGATTCATCGCGGTTGGCGTTATCGGACTTGCCTTCACCTGGTTTGGTGTGTTGCAAAGTGCGGGCGCGCAAATTGACCGTTTCGCCAACCTGAAAACGATTCAGAATAGTCGTGAAGACCAGGCAAATGCGGGATCGGGATTTATGAAAGACGTTGACGTGGGAACAACGGAAGGTGCGTTAACCGTGATCCCGGTCGGACTGCTCTACCTGATATTCGCGCCGTTCCCGTGGCAGTTCACGAGCCCGCGGCAAATTATCACCTTGCCGGAAATGATTGTTTGGTGGTTCGCATTTCCTTTGCTGGTGCTCGGCTTGTGGTATTCGCTGAAGCATCGACTGCGACAGGTTTCGCCGATCGTCATCTTTACGACGATGCTCACTCTCGCGTACTCGCTCTTTCAGGGGAACGTCGGCACCGCTTATCGACAACGTTCGCAACTGCTGGTCTTCTACTTCATCTTTGTGGCGGTGGGCGCGATCATCATGAAAGAGCGAGCCGAAAACCGTCGCTATCAGCAGCAGTTGGCCAAACAGGAACTGGCGGATCTTCAGGCAGCGCGAGTGTTGGCACGTCGCAAGGCCGTCGAAGCGCGGCGCGGCTCCACGGCTTCCGTTTAATCAGTAGTTCACTATGTGTGGCATCGTAGGCATCGTTCGGAACGACGGTAGGCCCGTTGACGAAGAGTTGTTGGCGCGGATGAATCAGGCGATTCGTCATCGCGGTCCCGACGAAGATGGTTTTTACGTCAACGGATCTGTCGGAATGGCGATGTGCCGCCTCGCGATCATCGACCTCAAGAGCGGACAGCAGCCCATTCACAATCACGATCGCAGCGCGTGGATCGTCTTCAACGGCGAGATCTACAACTATCTCGAACTGCGCGCAAAGCTCGAAAAACTGGGCCACACCTTCTACACCAACAGCGACACTGAAGCCATCGTTCATGCTTACGATCAGTTTGGCACTGATTGCCCGAAACACCTGCGCGGCATGTTTGCTTTTGCGATCTGGAACGAAAGAACTCAGGAACTGTTTCTCGCGCGAGATCGCGTCGGGAAGAAGCCGGTGCTCTATGCCGAAGTCAATAATCAGCTGATTTTCGGTTCCGAGTTCAGCGCGTTGCTGTTGCATCCGGACATCAGCCGCGACATTCAACCGGAAGCACTCGATTACTATCTCTCGTTCATGTGCATTCCGGCGCCGCTCACCGCCTACCGCGCCATTCGTAAGCTCGAACCCGGACACTGGCTGCGCTGGCAAAACGGCAAATCGGAGCGACAGCGTTACTGGCAGCCCGACTTCACGAAGAAGATCCAAATCGACGAAGAAGAGGCTGGCGAACGCACGCTCGAGATTCTGCGCGAAGCGGTGCGCGTTCGCTTGATGTCGGAAGTGCCGCTCGGCGCCTTTCTCTCCGGCGGCATCGACTCGAGCGCGGTGGTCGCGTTGATGAGCCAGGAGTCGAGCGAGCGGGTCAAAACGTTTTCGATTGGATTTGACGAACAGGATTTCAGCGAGCTTCATCATGCGCGGCGTATTGCCGAACACGTCGGCGCCGATCATCACGAGTTCATCGTGCGGCCTGACGCGATTGAAGTGTTGCCGACGCTCGTCGAACATTACGGCGAGCCGTACGCGGATTCTTCTGCCGTGCCCACTTACTATGTCGCGAAGGAGACTCGCAAGCACGTGACCGTGGCGCTGAACGGTGACGGCGGCGATGAGTCGTTTGCCGGTTACGAGCGTTACATCGCGATGGGAATCACGGAGAAGTACCGGCGCGTGCCTTCGTTTTTGCGTGAGTCGGTAATTAAGGAGACGGTGAATTTGTTGCCGGTGTCCCCCGTGAGTCGAGGCAGGGTGAAGTCGGCGCAACGTCTGCTCGAAGTTGTTTCACTTCCGCGCGTCGATCGTTACATGCACTGGATGACCGTCTTCAACGAGCGCACCAAGCAGCCGCTTTACTCCGATTTCTTTCGCGAGCAAACAAGAGCTACGAACGCGATGGGGTTGTTGGCCGAATGGTTTCGACGCGCGAACGGCATCGGCGTCGTCGATGCGATGCTGTTGACGGATCAGATGACTTACCTGCCGAACGATCTACTCGTGAAGGTCGATATCGCAACGATGGCTGTGTCGCTCGAAGCGCGTTCGCCGTTTCTCGATCATCATGTGATCGAGTTTGCGGCGAGTCTGCCGCAGAACCTGAAAGCGCGCCGTTTGACGACGAAGTATCTTTTGAAGAAGGTGTTGCGCAAGCTGTTGCCGAGCGAGAATTTGAATCGGCGTAAGATGGGTTTTGGAGTGCCGATTGGCCACTGGTTTCGCGGCAAGATGCAGCCGTTTCTGCGCGAAGTTGTGTTGTCCGATAAAGCGTTACGCAGAGGCTTGTTCAACCCTGAGACGGTGCGGCAACTCGTCGAGCTGCACACACGCGGCGAGCGTGATTACTCGCACCAGCTCTGGACCTTGCTGATGCTCGAGCTGTGGTTCAACCGATTTATTGATTAGAGGGCTCTCTGTGCGAAGAAATATTTCTCGCGCAAAGGCGCAAAGGCGCAAAGAAAACCTTTAGAAACGCGGCAGCGCTTTGCGGCTTTGCGCCTTTGCGCGAGAAATCTTCACTAGATATGCAGACGGCGCCGGAACAATTTGAGTTTGCGGGACAGCAGATCCTGGCGATGGATTCGCGCGCGGAGAAGATGCTGCGGGTGGTGTGTGTCGCGTGTGGATCCAAAGAGGCGCAATCGCTGGGCGTGAAAAATGAGCTCGAGCTGCTTGAGTGCCGTAAATGCTCAACGCTCTACACCCCTTATTCGCCCTGGTGGTCCAGCGAGTTTTTCTACGGTACATACTACCCTGAGCAGAGTCTTTCGCCGCCCGCATTCGTGCAAACGCGACTCGAAGAGATCACGGCCGGATTTTCACGTTATCGCAAGGAGAACCGGCTCCTTGATATCGGTTGTGGCGCGGGCAATCTTTTGCTCGCTGCGCGCAAGAACGGTTGGAACGCGCAAGGTCTGGAAGTTGCCAAGCAGGCGAGCGAACACGTGCGTAAGCTCGGTTTCGAAGTATTTCACGGTGAGCTCCAGCAAGCCGAGTTTCGCTCGCAACACTTTGACGTGATAACGGCGGCGGAGATCCTCGAACACCTGAGCGAACCGCGTTTGCTGGTCCAGGAAGTGGCGCGAGTGCTTCGTCCCGGCGGATTGTTTTGGACCACTACACCGCATGCGCGTGGCTTGTCGGCTCGAGTGCTCGGTCTGCAGTGGCGTTGTATTTGGCCGCCGGAACATCTACAACTATTCTCAGTCGCAGGTATGAGAGCTCTGCTGCGCGATGCAGGTTTCAGGCAGGTACGTTTCCAGACGACAGGCACTAATCCGATCGAGATACTGCACGCAATGGGCGTCAAGAAAAACGCTCCCAAGGCATTGGACCAGCGTTTCGATCGCGTCTCGACCGGTTATCAGTTGAACGAGTCGTTAATGAAGAGCAGGCCACGGCGGGTTGTGAAGGACGTCGTCAACAGCATGTTGAACGTCAGCCGCCTGGGAGACTCGCTGAAGGTCTTCGCAGTTCGCTAATCAGGAGGGACAATTTGAAGGGTGTCGTACTAGCTGGTGGCTTAGGGACGAGATTGCGTCCCCTCACCTCCGTCACAAACAAACATCTGCTGCCGGTTTACAACCAGCCAATGATCTTTTACCCGATTCAGACACTCGTGAATGCGGGGATCACGGACATCATGGTGGTGACTGGCGGCAGCTCCGCCGGCGAGTTTCTGCGCCTGCTCGGCAACGGCAAGGCTTTTGGCCTGAAACATCTCAACTACGCATACCAGGAAGGCGAAGGCGGCATCGCTGAGGCACTGTCACTGGTCGAACACTTCGCCTCGGGTGAACCCGTTTGTGTGGTGCTGGGCGACAACATTATCGAAGGCAACATCCGTTCGGCCGTTGAGGCTTATCGACGGCAGCGCAGCGGCGCCAAGATCCTGCTCAAGAAAGTTCCCGATCCGCAGCGCTTCGGTGTACCCCGTCTCGATGGTAATCGCGTCGTGCGTATTGACGAGAAGCCGATCACGCCTCAGTCAGACTACGCGGTGATCGGTGTTTACATGTACGACGCGGAAGTCTACGACATCATTCGTTCGCTCAAACCTTCCGGCCGCGGCGAGCTCGAGATCACTGATGTCAACAACGCATACATCGCGCGCGATGCGATGACGTGGGAAGAGCTCGAAGGCTGGTGGACTGATGCTGGAACGTTTGAGAGTTTGTTGCGGGCCTCGAATCTGGTAGCTGAAACTGGCGCGAACAAAATGTACTTCGAAGCCGAAGAGGTGGCTGCCAATGCCCGACCGCTTTAGAGACGGCGAGATCAAGGGAGTAGTCGTTAATCGTTTGACAAAAGCTTTCGACTCGCGCGGCTGGCTGGCTGAGCTTTTTCGTCAAGACGGTCTGGCTGAGGAGTTTTTTCCGGCGATGGCGTATATCTCGTCAACGACTCCGGGCGTCGCGCGCGGGCCTCACGAACACGTCGATCAGGCCGACTTCTTTTGTTTCCTTGGACCATCGAATTTCAAGCTCCGACTCTGGGACAATCGCGAGGATTCGGAAACATTTCGTTGCACAACGACGCTCGTCGTTGGCGCGGACAATCCCGCGTCAGTGTTGATACCGGCCGGCGTTGTTCATGGATATCAGAATATCGGCGATGTGGACGGCATCGTGATCAACTGTCCGAACCGGCTCTATCGTGGCAGCGGACGCAAAGAGGAAGTCGACGAGATTCGCCACGAGAGCGACGGCGACACGATTTTCAGAATGGAAGGTTGACCTCTGCGGCTCTCTGCGGCTCTCTCTGCGTTCTCGGCGTTTTACGGGCGCTTTCCACGCAGAGGACGCAGAGAGAGCCGCAGAGAGCCGCAGAGA
>Ga0126376_10001839_pt1 | contig 11700 bp, 7 predicted proteins | sample PanSoiMetPlot_15_FD_92760 | JGI IMG/M metagenome (GOLD analysis project Ga0126376, IMG submission 92760) | Tropical forest soil microbial communities from Panama - MetaG Plot_15 | ecosystem: Environmental > Terrestrial > Soil > Tropical forest > Bulk soil | place: Panama | collected 2016-02-17
CGCTCCATAGAGAAATCCAGGTGCTCCGCATAGGGCAGGCGGTTAGTATGCCAGAAGGCAACTTCCGCATTGCCATCCAGCGTGAAGAACTGTGAGAAATCAAAGGTGGTGTTCGGATTTTGCCGTGTCGCGTTGCTCGGCACCGTAAAGGGGAAAACGGGCTGTGTCACATCAAGACCGGTGACGCGATCGACAAAGGGCGTCTGAAAGAACTTTTGCCCTCCGGGAGCCCAGAACAGGCCAAAGGGAACGTCGCCGACTTCCTGGAACTGGCTCAAGTCCTCGAATGCGGTATAGAAGATTCCACCGCCCGCGCGAATGCTCGTTTTGCCAGGTCCTCCGGTCAACTTAGAGAAGAATCCCTGGGAAACCCGCGGCGACCACGCCAGGCCAAAATGTGGAGAGAAGGCGTCGTACTGAGTCGGCGCAAGCGTCTTCGGAATTCCGGGATCACCAGGGAACAGCAAACCCTTCGGCGCTTGCGTGAAGACGACGGACTGCCGGCCCGGAATGACCGTACTGATTTTGTTCTGCGTGTCATACCAGGGCTGGCTGAATTCCCAACGCAGTCCAAAGTTGAGGGTGAGACTCGAACTAACGCGCCAGCTGTCCTGGCCGAATAAGCCGAAATATTTACTGCGCGAATCGAGATTCTGCCTGCTGGCCTGCGTAAAGCCGGCGCCGCCCACGGCCCCAAGCAAGAAGTCGACCCAGTCCACGCCAGATTCGGTGCCATCAAACGTGAAGGTTCCATCCTGGCCGAAGAGGTTGCGCTCGTTGATCTGATCGTAGTGGAATTGCCCGCCGACCTTCACGGTGTGGGTACCCCACACTTTGGTAAAGGTGTCTTGAACCTGCGAGGTATTGTTGACCTGTGCCGTGGTGGTAGACGGAACACCAATTATTGCGCCCAAGGTGGCCAAGGTTATGCCGGGTACGCCGTCCAACTCGGGAACGACCGGGCCGATACCGCCGTTGAAGACTCCTCCAGAGGTGGAAGGTGGGACAAAGCCCAGATTGGCCATGGTGCCCGGTGCAACTCCCTGGGTGGGGATGCCGAAGCGCCCGGCGTTACGCGTGTAGCTCAGGTGAAACTCATTCACGGCTGTTGGACCCAGGGTTTTGGTGATGCCAAGGCTCGCTAATTGCGACCTGCCAAGAGTAGAGTCCGCGAATCCCGGAACATTGGCCCCAATGTCCTGAGGAGTAGGATTCGCCAGATTGAAGTCATCCATGAAGTAGTAGGCTGAAATGGTGCCAAAGCGCGTGTTGTCGTCAATGCGGACGGCACCTTTGTCGTCGCGCAGGTGTTCGCCGAGCGAGGAAACAAAGTTATTCGGTCCGGTTGAGTTCGGCTGCGGAAAGTATTTTATGAGATTGCTCGAAAGGCCCAGGATGGCGGCCTTCGGGACTATGCCGTTTGGAAATACACACTGCGTATTGTCGGTACAAGTCGGATTTGTCTGGATCGGGTCGAGCAAGTGCGGGTCCGTAGGGTTAAAATAATCTTCCCCGGCGTGCACCATACCGGGTGCCCCGTAGAGCCGCGTCGAAAGTATGTCGGCCCACGTCTGACCGTTCACCTGATTCGCGCCGCCGTTCGCTATGTATTGCTCAGTGAGGAGGTCCAGGGCGTTGACGTCGCCATTAGCACCCGGAAAATCGCCCGCGTTGGGGACATTCGTCCCAACGATATTGCCTCTTATGCGGCGCGTGCCCTGGTAGTCGACAAAGAAGAACAATCTGTTCTTCAGAATGGGGCCGCCGACAGTGCCCCCAAATTGGTTCTGCTTGAAATCGTCCTTGGGCCCGACCGAGGAAGGATTGTAGAAATCGCGCGCATCGAAGTCGGTATTCCGCAAAAACTCAAATGCACTTCCATGAAAAGAATTTGTTCCTGCCTTGGTAGCCACATTGACCTGGCCACCGCTGTAATTCCCATACTCGGCGTCAAAATTGTTTGTGATAATGCGGAATTCCGCGATGGAGTCCAAGTTCGGCAAGATGGCTGCGCCATTGTTCTTGCCTTCTATCACGTTGGCGCCGTTTACCATGAAACCGTTGGAACTCTCCCGTTGTCCATTGATGGACTGGTTCCCAGGGTTCGAGCCGCCGGACGGCTGGCGATCTTGAGTGTCCGGCGCCTGATTGCCGTAGGCGGAAGGAACCACTCCGGGTTGCAAGTCGAGCAAATCTGTGTAGGCACGCCCGTTCAGCGGCACCGCCAGGATTTTCCGCGCTTCAATGACTTCGCCGGTCTGCGTGCTCTCCAAATCCACATGCACGGCGTCACTGCTGACGATGACGTTTTCTGTTGTCTGGCCAACTTCAAGCGTCGCGTCTACGCGCAGCGCGGAATTCGCATCAATCACCAGGCCGGTCTGCCGGTATGTTTTGAAGCCGTTGGCACGGATCTCGACGTCGTACTTACCAATCGGCAATTCCGGAAAGTTATAGAATCCTTTTGAATCTGTCACGGTTTCGGATTTCACGCCGGTTTGCGTTTCCGCGGCGGCTACCGTGGCCCCGACAATGACCGACCCGCTGGGATCAACCACCACACCCGAAATGCTGCCGTTGATGCTGGCAAGCACAGCGACCGCAACGAAGGTGCAAAGAGCAACCGCAACGCAGAAGAATTTGCATGAAAAATGCATGAACGCAACCTCCGAAAAAGATTCACCCCGAGTTCGCAGGCTACCCAAAGCTTGTTTTCACAGAGTGAAAACAAGGAAAATCAGTAGGGAAAATTGAAACGATTTAATCGTATCGATTCTGGTGTGTCAATGGCCTTTTGCGGGCGGTGTTTCCCATTTCCGGCCAATGAGAACCAGGAAAAGGGATACCCTCAAACTGCGCGCGCGCGGCGCACGGCCTCCACAAACTGCCGGGCACAATCCGCGACCTGCCCGCTCTGCCCGTCACACAGCGCGGCTTCATTCACAAGTTCAGAACCGATCCCCAAGGCAAATGCGCCGGCCGAAATGTACTCACCCGCATTGGCAAGTGTGACGCCCCCGGTTGGAATCACACGGAGTTTTGGGAACGGCCCTTTCAACGCCCGGATATGGCGCGCGCCGCCGGCGCTCCCGCACGGAAAAATCTTCACCAGATTCACCCCAGCCTCTTGTGCAGTCATCACTTCGGTTGGGGTGAATGCACCGGGAACCGCAAGCACATTCTCCGCGGCTGCCATTCGCAGGACACTCGTGGAAAGTCCGGGACTAACTAGGAATTGCGCCCCGGCGTCCAGGCAGGCCCGTGCCTGATCCGAAGTTGTCACCGTCCCGGCCCCGGCCAAAACATCCCTTCCATACCTGCTCACAACTTCCCGGATCACTGCGACGGCATTTGGCACCGTCATGGTGATTTCCACGATGGGAATTCCACCGGCACAAATCGCTTCCAAGGCGAGACTCGCCGTGCGGAGCGATTGCGCGCGAATGACGGGAATAATCCCGACCTCGCCTATTTTTGCGACAACTTCCTCGACGCTCATTCCTTCCCTTTCGACAAGACCATATTCGCGTTAGCGGGCGATCCGCGCCGACTGTCCCTTCATTAGTCCCAAGACTTCGGCAAGCGTGGCCATGCTGGTGTCGCCCGGGGTGGTCATCGCCAGGGCACCGTGCGCGGCGCCGCACTCAACGCACCATTGCGGATCCTTGCCGCTCAAGAATCCATAGATGAGGCCGGAGGCAAACGAATCGCCTCCGCCGACGCGATCGTAGATTTCAAGGTCCGGCCGGAGCACAGCCTGAAAGAACTTTCCTTCGCACCAGCAGATAGCTCCCCAGTCGTTTCGTGTTGCGGTCCTGGCATTGCGCAGCGTGGTCGCAATCACCCGCAGGTTGGGATAGGCTTGCGCCACGCCGGTGATCATCCGTTGAAAATTCTCCGGCGGAAGCTCGGAGTGATTTTCGTCAACGCCTTCGACCTTAAACCCCAGCGCCGCGGTGAAGTCCTCTTCATTTCCGAATATGACGTCGGCCAACGGCGCCAATTGGCGATTCACTTCCTGGGCGCGCGACTTTCCGCCAATGGCGCTCCAAAGCGAAGCGCGATAGTTCAAATCGTAGGAAACAATCGCGCCGGCCTTGCAGGCCGCTTCCATGGCTTCTTTTGCAACCAGTGGGGTGGAGTCCGAAAGCGCACAAAAAATCCCGCCGGTATGAAACCAGAGTGTTCCTTCCCGCACAAAGATTCGCTCCCAATCCACATCGCCCGGCTTAAGTTGCGAAACGGCGGTGTGCCCGCGATCGGAGCAACCTACCGCGCCCCGCACTCCAAATCCGCGCTCCGTAAAATTCAGTCCGTTACGGACCATGCGGCCCACACCGTCATATGGCACCCAGCGGATGTGCTGGGTGCTCACGCCTCCTTGCAGGATGAAGTCTTCCACCAGCCTGCCGACGGGATTGTCGGCAAACGAAGTGACAATTGCCGTCTTTAACCCAAAGCATCGCCGCAACCCGCGGGCCACGTTGTATTCGCCGCCGCCTTCCCACACGCGGAAGCTGCGCGTCGTGGAAACACGAACATCACCGGGATCGAGGCGCAGCATCACCTCTCCCAGGCTCACCAGATCCCACGTACATCCCTCTTTTGCTTTGATCTTCACGGCATTTTGTCCAACCCGCTTTCTGCGAATATTAACGGCGCTTCAGCCGAGTCCAACCGCTGGAGCGGGTCGACAAACAGCCAGGCCACCGCGCCGCCCAGGCACAAAACCGCGGCTACAAAGAAAGGAGCTTTCCAGCCGAACCGCGAGGCAATCCAGGGAGTAAGCGAAGCCGTGATCATGCCACCGATCTGATTCCCCATGTTCATGAAGCCTGAGACGGCCCCGGAAGAGCGGCCGCCAATGTCGGCGGTCACAGACCAGAACGAACTTTGCGAGAGGTAGAGCGCACCGGCTCCTCCGGCGAGAACCAGAACAGCGACGCGTGTATTTTCCGCGCGAGAGCCGAAGATCAGGAAGATTGCAGTGAGAATCATGGCAATGAAGGCTATTCCACAGCGGCCAGCGCGCGCACCCCTCACTCGTGTCGCGCGATCACTTAGAACTCCACCGAACGGCGAACATATCGCCATCGCAATAAACGGCAGCATGGAGTAGAGCGCACTAGCCTTCAGGTTCAGGCCACGCACTTCCGCCACATAGATAAAGAACCAGTTGAAGAAAATCCACGCTACATACCCAAACGAAAAATAGCTGAGGGTCACCGCAAGAAGATCCCGGCTGCAGAGCATGCTGCTCCAAGAAATCAGTGCGGGCTTCGCTTCCACCGAAGTGGGGAGACCCGATTGAATTCGCGCGAGTTCGCCAGGGGAGACCAACGGATGCTCGTCCGGAGAGTTTCGGGCAATCAAAAACCAGATAAGGCCCGCCAGCAGGCCGAGAATTGCGCATATCACGAACGACCAACGCCAGCCGTATTTGAGCATGATGTAGGCAATGAGTGGAGGAGTGAACCCCGCGCCGGCGCCAACGCCGGAAAAGATGATGCCGTTCGCCAGCCCGCGCTCCGCGGATGGAATCCACCGCGCGACAAACTGATTGGAAGCGGGATAAATGACGGCTTCACCGGCCCCCAGCGCGAAGCGCACGAGCAGGAAAGCGAGCAGCGCGGAGCTGAGCTGCGCGGGGATCGCCGCGGTCAGCGCGGTGAAAATCCCCCACCAGACCACTCCGAGGGCAAGCATGCGGCGCGCACCGAGGTTGTCCGCGAGCCTTCCCCCCGGAGTTTGAAAAAGCGCGTACCCGGCCAGAAAGGCGCTAAAAATCCAACCGAGCTGAATTTTGGAAAGGCCGTACTCGCCGGCGAACACAATTCCGGCAACGGAAATATTGACACGGTCGAGATACGCAACGGCGCTGAGGACAAACAGCCAAAAGATCAACAGCCAGCGGATTAGGCTTGTCTTTGCGGCATTCAATTGCGTTTCTTCTCTCCTGCGGGCCATCAGCTTCCGAAAGCCGGTACTCCCCCTAGACCAGATGCGCCTTCAATACCTTCACGAGTTCCGCGGCAACAATCTTTTCCTCGCCTGGCTGCAGCATGAAAGAGTTCATGGAAAGCGTTTCACCGTCTTCTCCGTTGGAGAGAGCGATGGAAGGCTTGCCTTCACGCAAAGCCTTGCCGATATCGCGTGGCGTCACGGGAATGCGTTTCGCATCCCAATGAATCTGCAGGTGCGGCACATGATTTGCGATTTCGAGTTTTGGAAAAGACGTCGTTACGCCGGGCACTGCCGCCAACTGCGCCGCAATGTACTCCAGCCGCTGCTGCCATTCCTTGTTCAGGGCTTCATGATCCTCCTGCAGGTACAATTCGATCGCCTTGACCATTCCAACGATTTCTTCTTTTCCAACTTTCTGGCCGCGCCCAATAGTGTCCTCGTGCGGACTGTTGTTAAGCAGTGCATAGGCAACGAGATCCTTTCTTCCGATCAGCAGGCCCGCACACTGCGGGCCGCGAATCGCTTTGCCACCGCTAAAAGCAATCAGGTCGTAGCCCATATTGGCGTAGTCCCAAAGGTGGGAAACCGGCGGCGTGTCGGCTGCCGCATCAATAAACGCGGGAATGTTGTGTTCTTTGGCGAGCTTCAACCATTCTTCGACTTTGATCTGGCCTTCATCATTGGCGAAATTCGAAAAATGCATCATCGCGGTCTGGGGGCTAATGGCCTTCCTCACATCATCCGTGGTTTCCACGTCAATCAGCTTCACCCCTGTTGATCGCAACTGATGGTCAAAGGGATTCCGGTGTGACTTTTGAATGAGGACCTCGCTCTTCATGCCCGTGAGGTCCGGGATTTGGCGGATAAACTTTGGATTGTCGCCGGTGAGAATGCCCGCGAGCCCGGATTGCATCGCGGCAGCGGCCCCGGCGGTGACCAAGGCCGTATAGCCGGCGGGTAATTTCAACATTTCCGCGATGCGCTTTCCGGCGGCGACTTCCAGTTCCGGGATGTTCACGAAGTGCTTACCGCCGAGGGCCATCACCTGTTCCACCTCGGGCCGAGGCAACGACCCGCCCAGCATGGTCATCGTTCCCTGGCCGTTAATGAGCGTCGTTACTCCGAGCTCCCCATAGACATTTCCTGTTGAACCAAAGGCGGCAAGTTTTTCTGCCGGCGCGAAAACCGCTGACGAAGGTGCGGCAAATAATCTTCGTGGGCGCAGCAAGGCAGCTGAAATCGCGCTTAGCGTTCCCAGAAACGTTCTACGATTTGACCTGTTAAGGAGGCCCATGGAACTACGCTCCCTTTTTGACGTCGCGAACAACCGCCGCTATGCAATTGATTTCCACCAGCGACTCCCCGGGCAATCCTGCGACCGCCACCGTCGTGCGCGCCGGGCCGCCGTTGGGGAAATAGGTTTTGAAGACGGAGTTCATACCGTCGTAGAGCTCGAGTTTGGCGAGATAAACAGTGAGCTGAAGAATGCTGTCCATGGTGCCGCCGCCGGCCTCGACCAGGTTCTTCACTCCATCCATGACCATTTTGGTGTGCAGTTCAATCGTCGGCGTCTTGCCCTCGTCGGACTTGTCGCCCTGGGAGTGAGCGCCTTGTCCGGCGATGTAGATCAGACCGTTATGAATAATCAACGGGGTGATGAAACCTCTCCGGTCGGAAGGTTTGCCGCGGACGTCCAGTTTTTGGACTCCACCCGTCTCCTGGACCGCCTGTGACGGGGCGGCTGCCGCGAACTTCGCCAAGCCGAGGCTGGGCACTAGAGCAGCGAGGCGGGCGGCAAAACCCCGGCGTGTTGTTACGGTGGTTACCATTTATCTTCTCCTTTGCGCAGGACACTGCCCGGATTTTTCCGGGTAGTTCGAATTCTTCATCAAATCAACTGCCGGACTTCATTCGGGCAGCGCAAAACTGAAGACATCGCTTCCCGCAGCGATGGCCACATACTGCTTGCCGTTCACCGCGTAACTCATCGGTGAAGCGTGCAGGAACTGTCCGGTATTGAAATGCCACAGAGGCTTGCCGGTCTTCGCGTCCACGGCCTCAAAGGTTTCGGAGTTGTCTCCAAAAAACACCAGGCCTGAGGCGGTGGCCATAGTTCCGGCGGCGCCTCGGCCCGCGGTTTGCGGATAACGCCAGCGAAACGTGGCGGTATCCAGGTCGTATGCCAGAAGGAGTTTTTGGCCATGTTCGCCCGGGGAGCGCCGGACGCCCGTCGCGTAGTAAGTCTCGCCTTCCTTGAATTTCTGTTCGCCGGAGGAATAGACCGAGCATCCCTCCAGGGCCATGAAATAGAGAGATCGCACTTCCGGGTTGTAAGAAGGCGCAAACCAATTGGTAGCTCCAGCAAACCCCGGACACACGAGAGAACCTTTGGGTGTCGGCTTCGCGCTGTTCGCGTCAAGAATCGGCCGGCCCTTTTCGTCAATTCCTTTTGCCCAATTCAACTTGTCCACAAACCGCGTCGCGGAAAGAAATTCCCCCGTCACACGATCCAACACGTACACAAAGCCGTTGCGATTGGCTTCCAGAAGCAGTTTTCTCGGCTTATCTTTATAATTGGCGTCCACCAGGACCGCGGTTTCGGTTGCGTCGTAGTCATAGAGATCGTGCGGCGTGAACTGGAAATACCACTTCAACTTGCCGGTGTCCGGATCCAGAGCGACCAGGCTGCTGGTATACAAGTCATCGTCGGGCCGCGTATCTCCCGAGAAATCCGGCGAGGGGTTGCTGGTGCCCCAATAGAGGGTGTTGAGCTCGGGGTCGTACGTGCCGGGCATCCAGGTCGTGCCGCCGCCTCGCAAATAGGCATCCCCTGGCCAACTCTGGGAACCAAATTCCCCCGGACCAGGAATGGTCCAGAATCGCCAGACAAGTTTGCCGCTAATGGCGTCATAAGCCGCAACAAATCCGCGGACGCCGTCATCGCCTCCCGAAGTTCCGACGATGACCTTTCCTTTCACGACCAGGGGCGCGCTCGTAGCACCATAATTCTTGCTCCAGTCGGCGTAGGCCACGTCCCAAAGCAGGTGCCCGGACCGTGCATCCAGGCAAAGCAGATGTGCGTTATCCGTATTCATGTAAACGCGCGAACCCCACACGCCCACGCCGCGATTGTGGTGTTGTGAGGCGTCGTCAATCAATCCTTCGGTGATAGGGCGTGCCATATGCCAGATGGTGCGGCCGGTTTGCGCATCCAGAGCGTAAGCATCATTCGCAGCGGTCAGAAACATAATCCCGTTTATCACTACGGGGGTTACTTCGAGCGAATCCGACTCCTTGGCATGGAAAACCCATTGCGCGCGCAATTGGTTCACGTTGGGGGGCGTGATCTGGTTCAGGCTCGAAAACCGGCGTCCCGTGTAGTCGCCATTGTAGGAAGGCCAGTTTGCGCTCGGGGGGGCCACGTTGAGCTCCGTGTGCGAGATGTCAATGATAGCCTTTACGGGGACATCCCCGGCCGCTTGCGCGTTGGCGGAGCAAGCCAAAAGACCGAGGGCGAATGCCGGCGCGACTGCGAGGAGTATGCGTTGCCGGTTAATCACCGGTTCCTCCCGGTGCGACGGCAACCTCTTCCAGCAGACCGCGTTCTCGTGATTGAGCATCGATCAGGTAAAGTGCCACGCGGCTCGTTCGCTTCGGGATGCTGATCTTTTCTGCAAGTTTCAGGAATTCCAGCGGATTGGCTATCTTCAAAGTTCTTTCGGAAAGCGTCTTGCCGTCCTTGCTCAGAAACCTCGCCATGAGTTTCCCTTCGAAGAAAACGCCGAATGCGCCGGTGAGTTTCCAACCGTCAGCAACATTCGACATCCGCAAGTGTTCGGCAATCGCGCCGGCATCGGTCACGGAGAGAACATCTTTGCCCACGCGGGTTGGGTACCATTTGGTATCCATCGCATAAGTCTCGCCGGGTTGCAACCGTACCATTGGGCTGTTGATCTCCGCTTCCATGTAATAGAGGTCATCATCGGGCGGCTCGCTGCCGTTGGTATAGAAAATGACCGTGGCTTCGCCGGGATATTCTTTGTCCCTTTGCACTCGAAAGCGCTCCACCATGGCATATTGCGTGGCGGAGTCCGCAATCATCAGCCAGCCTTCCTGGGTATCGAACCAAAGTTCGTATTCCACGAAGCCATAATTCAGTGCGATCAACCCGTTCTTTACACTTAGTCCTGGCGGCGGCGCGTCCCCCGACCGGACAAAGTATCCGCCAGGGTACTGGGTTTGTGCGTTCGCCGGTGTGATTGCCCAAATCTCGCCGCTCGCGCTTCGCCCCGTTGCGTCAGCCGTGTTGTATTGCGTGACCGATTGAAGGGACCATTCGATGGGGTGCGCAGCGGCATTCTTCATCACTGCGTGAAAGGAAATTTCCGGCGAATCCGCCTGCAGAGTGATCTCGCGCGAATACTGAAGGCCTGTTTTCAGGTCAGGTGGCCCATCCAGCCGCACTTTGCACACGGAACCCTGTACGAGAATGGAAAATGCATAGTCTCCGTCGTCCAGGGCGTCGGCCATTGGTCCCGGCCAATGCTGCGGGTCTTTCTTGCCTTCAGGAAGCGGCCAAATCTTGTCACCGCCATAGTTGTACCACCTGGCAGGAGCACCGGGTTCGACCGGGGGCAGATACTTTCCTTCGTAGGCCTTGTTGACGAAGAGATAGGTGTGCGGTCCAAAAGCAACCTGCATGAGGCGTCCGCCAAGCCGCGGCACAATCGTCAGCGTTACCCAGGCGTTGCGAATTTCCTGCGCGCTCCATCCTTTGTAATTCATCGGATGAATGCTGCAGCGCCTTTCCCGCGCAGCCGCCGGCAAGGCACAAAGCATTGCCACGGCGAAAACAGCAGCGGCACCGGGAATCGACCGACCGTGGGTCAAAACGTTTGTCTCCTGTCAGCGAGAGATTGGTGGCATCGCAATGCGTTGCAAGGGAGTCTGTCCCGGGCGTTCCTGCCGCTCGCTGTTACTCTTGTTTCGCTGATATCCGGCGCCTTGGTAGCCCAGCTCCCTGGAAATGCGAAGGCCTGCTTCCTGCACCAGCGGAGCAAGCTCCCGGAGGCGCGGCAAGCCCATGCGCACCACGGGGGCGGTCAGGCTCAGGCTCGCATTTACCGCGCCGTTGGAGTCCCAGATGGGCGCTGCCACACAGCGAATGTGGGCCTCGTGTTCTTCGAGGTCGAATGCATAGCCATTCTTGCGCACACGCTGCAAGTGGCGCAGCAACTCCGCAGGATCGTGAATGGTGTTTGAAGTCAGCCGGCGCAGTTCAATCTGTTGGAGAATTCCTTCCAGATCTTTCGGTGGAAGATACGCAAGCAAGATTTTTCCGACCGCCGTGCAATAGAGAGGCACCGATGCGCCGATGTGCGAAAAAATGCGCAACTTTTCGGGCGAGTCTAACTTTTCCACATAAACCGCGGACAGGCCATTCCGGACCGTCAGATGAATGGTTTCCCGGGTGCTGCGGTTCAGTTCCTGCAGGTAAGGAAGGCTTAGACGACGGATATCGAGTTGCACGAGCGCCGCGCGCCCGATGGAGAAACTAGAAACGCCCAAATGATATTTCTCGTTATTGCCGTAAGCGAGAAAATCCGCGTTCTCCAGATTGACGAGAAAGCGGTGGACCGTGCTGACAGGAAAGCCGTACTGTTTGGCCACTTCGCTTGCGGAAAGACCGTCCTCAGCTTGCGCAAACAAGCTAAGCAAACGGAGACAGCGCTGCAC
>Ga0126376_10001840_pt1 | contig 11699 bp, 8 predicted proteins | sample PanSoiMetPlot_15_FD_92760 | JGI IMG/M metagenome (GOLD analysis project Ga0126376, IMG submission 92760) | Tropical forest soil microbial communities from Panama - MetaG Plot_15 | ecosystem: Environmental > Terrestrial > Soil > Tropical forest > Bulk soil | place: Panama | collected 2016-02-17
CCGAAAGCTCCACTTCAAATTTGTCGAACCCGAAATTCTTCATCACCGCGTACGCAAATTCGATGCAAGCTTCCACTTCCGATTCGATCTGCGAAGGCATGCAGAAAATGTGCGCATCATCCTGCGTGAATCCGCGCACGCGCAAGAGTCCGTGCAGCACGCCGCTGCGCTCGTACCGGTAAACCGTTCCCAATTCCGCCAGCCGCACTGGCAAATCGCGGTAACTCCGCAGCTTCGATTTGAAAATCAGAATGTGGCCGGGACAATTCATCGGCTTCAATTGATAGTCGGCCTTTTCCACTTCAATCGCACCGAACATATTGTCTTTGTAATAGCCCGTGTGCCCGCTCGTGTTCCACAAATCGCGTCGCATGATGTGCGGCGTATAAACCAGGTCGTAGCCGCGCGCCATCAACTCTTTGCGCAGCCACTCTTCCACCAAATTGCGGATCAGCCCGCCCTTCGGATGCCAGAAAATCAGTCCCGGCCCGGCTTCTTCCTGCACGCTGAAAAGATCAAGCTCCGTTCCGAGCTTGCGGTGATCGCGCCGCTTCGCTTCTTCCAGCCGATGCAAATACTCGTCGAGTTCTTTTTGCGTGAAGAACGCCACCGCATAAATCCGCTGCAGTTGCGCGTTGCCTTCCTGGCCCTTCCAGTACGCGCCCGCGACGCTCATCAATTTGAACGCCTGTATTCGTTTCGTCGAAGGAATGTGTGGCCCGCGGCAAAAATCGATGAATTTCCCCGTGGTGTAGAAAGACACCATCGGCTCCGTCGCTTTTTCTTCGACCAATTCGCATTTGAAAATCTGATTGTTCTTTTTGTAAAGCTCGATCGCTTCCGCTTTCGGCAGCAGCTTGCGCTCATTCGGCAAATCCTGCGCCGCCAGTTCGTGCATCTTCTTTTCGATTTTTTCCAGATCTTCTGGAGTGAACGGTTGCTCGCGCAAAAACTCGTAGAAAAATCCGTTCTCGACCGGCGGCCCGATTCCGAGCTTCACATTCGGATAGAGCTCCATCACCGCCGCCGCAAGCAAGTGCGCCGCCGAATGGCGAAACACAAACAGCGCATCCGGATCTTTTTCCGTCAAAATTTTCAGCTTGAGGTCTTGTTCCAACGGCCGTCGCAAATCGATAAGATAGCCGCCATCCTCCACCGGATCGCCGTACGAACTTAGCGCGCCGTTGTTGGAATACACCTTCGCGAGGAACGCCGCATCCGCAAGACGCGGCGAAATTCCTTTCGCAACGTCGTACGCCGTCGCCCCTTTGGGAACATCCTTAACGCTGCCATCCGGAAGTGTGACGTGGATCGTTTCCATGTGCTCCACACCTAAAAGAGAAACAACTAGCTTATCGGCGCCTCAAAACAGAATCAAGCCGCGCCGAAGCCCTACAGAATCGTAACGTCCGGCAGGTCGATGGCAAAACTATGGACTACTCATCGAAAGCCTTCAGGTCTCCCCTGGCTCTCATCTCCTGGAATGCAGGCTCAGCTTTCATCCACGTCAGGAATGCGTTGCGATCGATTGGTTTTATGCGGCGGAGCGTCTCGAGCGCAGACTTTCTGTCTTTGTCCAGGGCCTGTGCGATGGCCAGCTGGCGCAATGGCCATTCCGCGTCGGGCTTGGCTTCCGCCGCCGCGGAAAAATAGCGCGCAGCGGCTCGGTAATCCTTTTTCTCTAGGGCGTCGCTTCCGGTCTCAATGGTGCCTATGAAAATCCCGGCGAGCGCGCGTTTCAAAACGACCGCGCGATCGGGTTTTTTCTCTTTCTCACTTCTGATTCTCAAGTCACGCAGGTCCTCGGCCACGTTTGTTTGATCTTCCGATCGCGGCGCCTCTATATTTCCCTTCGCTTGGAGTGCGCCAAGGATTTGGCCGCTCAGACGCTCCTGATCTGAGAAATCACTTCTTTCACGCTTCAAGGCATCCAGCACTGCTCTTGTGCGGCCGAGCTCGTCCGCTTTCACGCGGAATGCCGTCACGTCGGGAATTCCTTCATAAGTTGAAGCAATTTGTTTGTACTGCCGCCAAGCCGCCAGCTGGTCCCCGTTGCCGGAAAATTTTTCCGCAGCAGCTGTCTCGCTTTTCAATTCAGTGGAGAGGAAAGCCTCATCCCGCGGCTCACGGTTATCTCGCATCGCTTGAATTCGAAACCATGCAAACGCTTCGTTCATGACTTCAGGTGGGGCCCATTGGTGAGGGCCATCGAAAACGCGCAGCCAGTGCGGAAAGTTTTGCTGTTCAAGTCTTTCCTGCATCGGAACAACTTCGCTGTAATTGAAATCCAAATTTCCGACCGCCGAAAAAACCGGAAAAGCTGCTTCGCGCGAGGGGGGAGAGTTTTGTGAAAAACCGGCGCCGCTCAGCAATACTCCGGCCGCGCATTTGCAAAGTTGTGCCAATTGCGAAGCGACACGCGCGCCTCCGGAAAACCCCGCGAAGTAGATACGCTTGAGGTCGACGGAAAATCGCCTTTGCGCGTCTTGGAGCATCGCCTCGGCAGCATCGGCTTCCGGCTTCCAGGAGCCATTGCGCGAATTATTTGAGCCGAGGACGATGAATCCGTGCTTTTCCGCCGCATCGTTCATCAATTCAACGGGGACTCTGCCGCGGGCTCCTGGATCAAAAGCAAAGACGACAGGCCAGGTATGTTCCGGCGAATAGTGGGATGGCAGATACAAAGCGTAGGCCTGCTCAGAATTTTTGATGCATACAACGTGGTCAATAATCTTTCCGCTGTCTAGTTTCTCAGGTGAAACTGCAGGCGCAGGGGCCTGCGCGGCGCAGATGGAAGCCATGAAATAAGAGACAAGCAGAATGACGATAGATTTCACATCTTGAGTATATCGCCGACAAATTGGCTTCGCGGAAACAGAAATTTCAACTGCGAAGAATTGACACGAATCGGGAATAATGAAGAGTGAGGAGACGAGATGAATCGCCTAGCCAGGTTTTTGCTTTTGGGGTCATTGGGAATCGCTGCGATGCCCGTGGCCGCACAAGAACCGCAAAAGATCAAAGGACCGGATGAGCGGTACAAAGTAGACATTTTGGTTGTTGTTGCGCATCCGGATGATGAAGCCGCAGTAACGCCATATCTAGCGCGAGCAATCTACGATCTGCACAAAACAGTCGCGGTTGTCTTTGGCACGCGCGGCGGAAGTGGCGGAAACGACTACCGCCGCGAGCACGGGCCGGCCATGGCGGACGTGCGCGAAATCGAAGCGCGGCAGGCTTGCGCGAAACTCGGCATCGATAAAGTCTGGTTCCTCAACGGGAAAGACACCGCTTCGCAGAATGTTTTGAACTCACTCGCGAATTGGGGCCACGGCGAAAGTCTCGAAGAATTGGTGCGAATTGTGCGGCTCACGCGGCCAGAAATCATCATCACGTGGCTCCCGGGAATTTTCATCGGCGAGAATCACGGCGATCATCAAGCCGCCGGAGTGCTCGCTACGGAAGCATTCGACCTTGCCGACGATTCTGTTATGTTTCCCGAGCATCTTGCCGGCGCGTCAAAACGGCTCGAGCCGTATCTGGAAAATCTGACGCCATGGCAACCGAAGAAAATCTACTACTTCAGTGACGCGAACGACCAAAAGCAGTTTGCTGGCCACGGTTTTGCTTATTCGGTCCGCGAAGTTTCTCCTTCGCAGAAAAAGCCCTACTGGCTGCTCGCCCTTCGCGCCGCAGAGCCGCATCTCACGCAATTCCCAGACGAAATCCACCGCTGGTCCAGCCTCAGTGATGAACAAATCCAGAAAGCGATGAGCGATCCAAACAAATTGTGGTGGAGCGAACCCGAAACGCTCCTTTTTGGCAAGTCTATGGTCCCAGGAACGAAAGCAACGGACGATCCGTTCGCCGGAACGGCGGTGTCCATCGATTTCCACACCGAATTGCGCACGACTGTCATCGGCAAAGAAACACATCGAATTGAGTTGCGCTTGGGTGGTCCGTGGGACTTTTATCGCGATTTCAGAAAACGCCACAATCTGGAAAATCTGCCGGAAGCCGCGACTCCGGGAATCGCGATTAAGAGCGGCACGACATTGACAATTCCTTTGATTGTGGAACATTCGCCTGCGATTGGAGCGAGTACCCTAAAGATCGATGTTGATACGCCACAAGGTTGGCGCGTGGAGTCCGGTGCCGGAAGTTTTCAATTGCCACTAGAAAAGTTAACCGAGATGCATGTGGACATTGCCATTCCGTCACTTACAGCCGACGAGGCGAAGGCGAAAGGAACCGGGGAAGTAACCGTCCGCGCTGAATTGGATGGCAAGTCCCTTGGTGACGTCAAACTCAAAGTGCAGCTGGTCTCCGGCGGCGTCCCGCAATAGTTGGCACGAGGGCTAGTTAAGGACCTTAGTCCTAAAAAGCAGGTCCTCTCGCGCCGGTTTGCGGAGGGTTATTTCTTCGCGCCACTCTCCTCTTTCCCGTCCTCATGACGCCTAAGAACAGTAAATTCGCCGTTGGCGTTCTTCGAGAACTCGAATTGAATGGGCCACGGCTTTGAGAAGAACTTCGTCTCGGACTCAGGAAACACTGGCAACGTCCCGCCATTGTCAAATTCGACTAGCAGATGATTGCCCTCGGGCACCATCTTCAGCGTGTAATGCGGAAATTGGTACGTACCTGCATACCGCGCCAGAACTTCCTTAGACAATGGGATTTCCCCGTGCACGGAAGGAATCGGAGGAGTCTCCCCGTATGCCACCGCCGCAAGCGCCCTCGTCATCTCGCCGGTGACCGTGCCATTAAGATTCGCCAAAACGATAACGGCAATCCGATCTTCGGGGTAGTACGCCATATCTGAATTAAACCCAATGTTGTTCCCGTCGTGTTCAATCATCAGGCGGCCATTAACGCGCTTGGCATACAAGCCGCAGGCATAGTCGCTCTTGAATGCCGTGGTCATTTTGCGCAGAGATGCAGGCGACAAGATCTTCCCGCCGAACAGTCCCTCTTCCCATCGGAGCAAGTCCTCGGTTGAAGAATAGAGAGAGCCTGACGAAAAGCCCAACCTTGTATCAAAGCTGCGATCCGCATTTTCAATCCCATTGCTGCCGGGCCAATAACCGGACGCACGTCGCGGGAGGACACTCACAAAGGACATGAGTCCCGAGTCGTTCATCCCCAGCGGTTTGAAAATATTTTCTTGAACGAACTCCTCGTAGGTCTGCCCGCTGATTCTTTCTAGCAAGTACCCGAGCACGATGTATCCGAGATTGGTATAGACCCATTGTTCGCCTGGCTGAGAGTTCAGAAGCCTGTCATTAAAAACCAGCTTGTCCGGAGTGCCGGGTTCATACCTGGCTGCGTCGTCGGGGATGCCGGATGTGTGCGTCAGAAGGTGATAAATCGTGACCTTGTCCCAGGAAGCGGGCGTGTCCGGGAGGTATTTCTTCACGAAATCATCGGTCTTTAATTTTCCGCGATCCTCAAGGAGCAAGATGGAAGCTGCGGTGAATTGCTTCGTCATCGAAGCGATATTGAATCGTGTCGTAGGAGAGTTTGGCACGCTCCATTCCAAGTCCGCCATGCCGTAGCTCTTGCTAAAAATAACCCTTCCATTTTTAGCCACTAGTACGCTTCCCATAAACATCTGGGCATCTGCATAAGGCTTCAGCACCTGTTGCAAACGGTCGCCCGGCGCTTGAGCGCCGGAGTTGTCAGCCAGCCCCGCGAGAGCAATCGCTAGGAGAAGCGTCTGAAATAGCTGCGTTGGCAATCGCGTCATCCAACGATTGTATCCGCTGGTAAGTCACCAGTACACTCATGACGCGACTTGTTACGGTTCATCGGTGGATGGTCGGCAATTCAGAAGTAAGCCTCATTTATAGGGGGAGTTCAGAATCATTTTTTGGCGCGGGCGGCTTCCATTTGGATCCACGCATCTTCGGGAAGCATGGCAAGATCGTTGAATTCGCCGGCGCCGCGGAGCCACTGGCCGCCGTCAATGACGACACACTCGCCGTTGATGTATTCCGACAGGTCGCTGATCAAAAATGCCGCAAGATTCGCGAGCTCTTCGTGGCGGCCGAAGCGCTTCATGGGGTTTTTGTCGCGGGAATTGTCTTCATAGCTTTTGGAAGGAATCAACCGCGACCATGCACCTTCCGTGGGAAAAGGGCCCGGAGCAATCGCGTTCAAACGAATGTGATATTTGCCCCACTCGACGGCCAGAGACCTCGTCATCGCAAGGACGCCGGCTTTCGCGCATGCGGAAGGAACGACGAAACCCGAGCCGCAATTTGCAGCAGCGTATGTGGTCACAATATTCAGCACATTGCCGCCGAGTTTCTGTGCGATCCAGCGTTTGCCGAACGCCTGGGTGCAATGAAACGAACCGTTCAGCACAATTCCGACGACCGCGTTGAATGCGTTCGGGCTAAGCGATTCCGTGCGCGCCATGAAATTTCCAGCGGCGTTGTTCACGAGCGTATCAATGCGGCCGAACTGCTGTTCCGCCGCAGCGGCTGCGGCTTCGACTGCAGCGGGATCGCGCACGTCGCACGTGGCATATGCCGCAGCGCCACCGGTGCGGTGAATTTCATCACAGGCTTCTTTCAACGGTTCCTCGCGGCGTCCAACTACAAACAGGCGCGCGCCAAGTTCCGCAAGGCGCAGCGCCATGGAGCGGCCAAGGCCGGAGCCGCCACCGGTAAGAAAAATGGCCCGTTCTTTCAGTAGATCGCTCTGGAACACGGTTCACCTCTTTGCAGCAGCGAAGAATTCCATGGATGAGGGTAACGCAAGCACAAAAACAAAACGAAAAATCAGTTCGGGTGCATTTCCGCGGGGATGGGATGGCCCATCACTTTGGCGTATTCGGTTTCGTAGAGAGCGTTCGAAGGAAATTCCTGCGTGAGCTCGCGCAAAAGCTTCTGCGCGAGTTCATTTTTCTTTTCGCGGCGCGCAGCGAGCGCCAGCAAAATTTGTGCGAATGGCCTCAGATAGCGGCCGTTGTCCGCGGCGTTTTGCATCTGCTCCATGCCGAGTTTCTTGTCTCCGTGAATGTTGCCGAACCAGAGCATGAAGCGCGCGCCTGCACTTAGGCTGCCGATGATGTAGTTTGCGCTGCCGAGCGCTACATAGGCGTCCACGGCATCGGGGCGTTGCGCCAGCAGTTCCTTCGCGTGTTGGTTTGCCTCCTTGATCATTTTCAGGGCATCCACCTGTTTTTTTTCAAGCATGCTGTCGGCATTGGATTCCATGCCGGCGCACATCGTCAGCGCAAAAAGAGCTTCCGGGTCTTTCGGATGTTTCGCAAGGCGGGCTTTTGCCTGCGAGCGCGTGTTCGTGAGTGCGCCGCGAAAATCTTTCATGCGTTCCGCGTTCGGTTTTCCTTGGATTCCGTGAAGAAACCTTTTTTCGTTCAGGAAAAAGTCGCTGGAGAGCACGCCTTGCCGGTAAAGCTCCTCAAAAAGATAGGTAGCAGCAATGGCCGCTTGGGGAAAAGGCTCGCCTGGATGCGCGTCCTCCCAGGAATGAAATGTGGACCGCGCTTCGGGAAAATGCAGAGTGTAGAGCTGCCGAAATCCTTCCTGCAGTTCAGGCACTTCGGAAAGCGCGGGGCTGGCGGCAAGAGCATTATCGGCGTGCGCGGGAAAAGTCCCCGCCGCCGCAAAAGCCAGAGCAAGGGCCGAGAGAAAAAACAGACGGCGCTTCAACGGCATTAGAAGAGTCCTGGCACGAATCGCGGTTTGGAGGACATGGCGGCGCGATAGGCCGGGTCAGCAAAAAGAACTTTTTCCTCCGTCGAAAGACGCTGAGAAAGAACGATGGCGTGGGCAAGCGAGCCTGCGATAGCGGCAATCCACGCGGTGTGAATCAGTGGAAGAAAAAACATTTCAAGAAAAACCGCGGCGTAATTCGGGTGGCGCACGTAACGAAATGGGCCCGTCGTGACAACGCCGAGTTTCGTCGAGTCCATCACCTGCACGTTCCAGTGTTCACCGAGCGTTCGAATGACCCACCAACGAATCGCGTTGGCAGCGAGAAAGAGCACGAACGAAGTTGCGGCCAGCGCAGGAATAAAAGGCCGGTGCAAAAAAACAACTTCGACCGCAGCGCCGATCAAAACTCCCGCGTGCAGCAAAACCATCCAGCGAAACTTTGGATCGGTGATTTTTGAGCCGCCGTCAGCAACGATTTGTTTTTGATGGCGTTTCGAAATGCCCAGTTCCACGATGCGCAGAGCTGCAACCGCGACGAGCAATCCAAGATACGCAATAACGCTTATGCCCATTGGAGCAAAAGAAATTCCGCGCTGAATCCAGGCCCAAAGGCGCCGGCGAAGGCGAGATCGCCGGGCTCCAGTGGACGTTTTTCCAGCCACTCCTGAAGAATAAAGAGGATCGTTGCACTCGAAAGGTTGCCGACATTCGCGAGGATGTCCCAGGAAGGCTTCGTGTCTTCATTTGTAAGGCCGAGAGCTTCCTGCACGTTCGAAAGCAAACGCGAGCCGCCGGGATGCAGGATCCAGCCCTTGATTTGATCCTGCGTGAGGCCGCGGCGCTTGAAGAAGCAGTCCACGAGTTCGCGAATGCGCGAGCCGATCATTTCCGGCACGTCTTTCGAAAGAAGAATGTGGAAGCCGCTGTCGCGAAGATCGAAACCCATGGCGTCGAGCGAATTTGGGAATGTGTAGGTTTCGGAAGAAAGAATTCTTGGTCCGCGATTTTGCCTGCCCGTAACGATGACAGCAGCAGCGCCGTCGCCAAAAAGAATTGAAGAGATAAGATTCGCTTGCGAAATGTCCTTGCGTTGAAAAGTGAGCGAAGGAAGTTCAACGGAGACAATCAGGACATTACGGCCTGGATAGGCCTGGATGAAATCCGCGGCGCGGCCGATGGCCATAGCTCCAGCGGCGCACCCGAGTTCAGTGAAGGGCATCCGGCGCACGTCGGAGCGAAAGCCGAGCATATTGATGAGATGAGCGTCGAGCGAAGGAATCATGAAGCCGGTGCAGGAAACAGTGATGATGAGATCTATGTCCTCGGCTTTCATGCCCGCGCGCTCAAGGCATTTTTGCGTGGCTTCGAGTCCGAGCTTGATGGCGTGCTCGATGTATTCGTTGTTGGTTTTCGAAAGCGGGCGCGGCTCGACTGTGTAATCAATGGGAAAAATGGCGTAGCGGTTGTGGACATTGGCGTTGTCCACAATGCTCATCATAGCTTCGAGACGGCGTTCAGGAATATCAAAGACGCGGCCCATGTAGTACTTCACGTCATCGCGAGTGATGACATGCGGCGGGACGGCGGTAGCGGTGGCCGCAATGGCACAAGGATGGGCATATCCGGTTTTCGCGGGAGTCATCACAGTTCGGTTGTGTCTTTCTGGCACGGGAACCAGAACCCCTATGCCGGGCGGTGAGAATGCCCCTGTATTCAATCACATGCGGTGCGGCGGACTGCGGAACCGCCGCACTTGCCTGCCCTGCGGAGGCAGGTTGGCGACACTCTACCTCAAAACGCGGAAACTTTGCAGTACTGACATGGTGCCAAAGCTTACTTAGGGTAAGCTACCCCGGCTATGACTACAAAGATTGAGATGCGCTTGTTTCGCCGGATTCTCCAACTACCTTTGACTGCGCTGGTGCTGGTCTTATTCCTTGGTGCGTGGGCGAGGGCACAGGATAAGACGTCGCCGGCCCTGGTAATGGTTTCCGTGGACGGCATGAAGCCGGAGTACGTCACGCAGGCGGAACAGCACGGCGCGAAAGTGCCGAACCTGCGCAAGATGATGGTGGAGGGGGCGTATGCCGAGGGAGTTCAAGGCGTCGTGCCGACGGTGACGTATCCGAGCCATACGACGCTGGTGACGGGCGTCTGGCCGGCGAAGCACGGGATTTTGGCGAACACGCTGTTTGATCCGCTCGATAAGGGCAAGCAAGCTTGGTATTGGTATGCGGAAGATTTGAAGGTGCCGACACTGTACGACGCGGCAAGAGAAGCGGGGCGGACGACGGCAAGCGTGCAATGGCCTGTAACGGTGGGCGCGAAAATCACGTGGGACATTCCAGAAGTTTGGCGCGCGGGCGATGAGAATGATCTGAAGTTGATTCACGCGGCCACAACGCCGGGATTGATGGAAGAGGTGCGCAAGGACCTCGGCGAATATCGCGGCGGGATTGATGCGGCGGTGGAAGCGGACGAAGTGCGCGCGCGTTACGCGGAATGGATTTTAGTGAAAAAACAGCCGGCACTGCTGTTGCTGCATTTGCTGGCGCTAGACCATCTGGAACACGAGACGGGGCTTTATTCCAACCAGGATCTGGCAGCACTGGAAAGGCTCGATGACGCGATTGGAAAGTTGCGCGCAACGGCGGAGCGGGCATTTTTGGGGCGAGTGATTTTTGCCGTCGTGAGCGACCACGGATTCGTGAATGTGGAGAAGCAGGTCAATTTTGGTCCCGCATTTGTGCAGGCCGGGCTGATAACGCTGGACAAAAAGGAAAAAGTCGCGGATTGGAAAGCGTTTCCGTGGACGACAGGCGGATCGGCGGCGATTGTGCTGAAGGATCCGAAGGACCAGGCGGTGGCGGCGCAAGTGCGCGAGCTGTTGGCGAAACTTGCCGCCGATCCGGGGAATGGAATCGACCGCGTGTTCGAAGCGGACGATTTGCACAAGCGCGGCGGGTATCCGTCGGCGTCGTTTTTTGTGGGATTGAAGCCGGGATGGAAGAACGGGTACGCGCTGACGGGGCCGGTCGTGCAAACGGTGAAATTGAGCGGAACGCACGGCGCGCTGAACGATTTGCCGGAGCTGCGCTCGTCGTTCTTCGTTGTAGGTGGGGGCGTGCCAAAAAACAAAAACCTGGGCGTAATCGACATGCGCGACATTGCTCCGACGCTCGCGGGACTGGTGGGATTGAAGATGCCGAGTGCGGACGGGAAATCCCTTCTTCCGTGAACAGACGCGAGCTAAAATTTAGACCTTAGCCGTTTCAGTGCAAACCTACCGTTTCGCGGGCGGATTCGATCAGTTTCGCCGAGTCGTATCCCACGCCATCTTTGAAGACCATTTTCACTTTTTCGATATCGGAGATTTTTGTCCAAGGGTCTCCGTCAATCACAACAACATCGCCGGCTTTTCCAATTGATAGCGTGCCGAGCTTGTCCAACTGACCGAGAAATTCCGCGCCATTGGAAGTGGCGATGTGAATGGCTTCCAGCGGCGTGAAGCCCGCTTCCACAAGCAGTTCCACTTCGCGTTGGTCGCCGAATCCGGCAAGTACCCCGCCGTAACCCGTTGGATCAAGACCGGCAAGCAGTGTTCCGCCCCGCTTCACAAATTCACGTTCAAACTCAAATTCTTTTTTCAGCAGAGCGGGCCAGATGGATTTTGCAGCGCCGTCGGAAATGCTCGAGCGAACTTCGAGATAAGCGATGCGCGCCTGGGGGAGCATGGCGTCAAGAACGCGCTGGTCGAGCGGTGCGCGGTTTGGCACGAGCGTCTCGAACACCGGCAGAGTGGAAGTGACGGCGACATGATGCGCAACGAGATCGTGAATCATGTCCTGGACGGGCTTACCGGCAATGTCAAGATCGAGCAGCCCCTTCAATGCTGCATTCCCGTCAGGACATTCTCCCGGTTTTTTCGATGGAAGAAATTCCGTGTCCACGATCAAGCCGTGCTCCAAGTCATCAATGCCAAGAGCGGCGGCTTCGCGAAAACCAATGGAACAA
>Ga0126376_10001842_pt1 | contig 11699 bp, 12 predicted proteins | sample PanSoiMetPlot_15_FD_92760 | JGI IMG/M metagenome (GOLD analysis project Ga0126376, IMG submission 92760) | Tropical forest soil microbial communities from Panama - MetaG Plot_15 | ecosystem: Environmental > Terrestrial > Soil > Tropical forest > Bulk soil | place: Panama | collected 2016-02-17
AAGCCTGCATAAAGTTTCTTTCCAATCGTCATTGGGAAATCTTTCCAGTCCCCTCAACAGCGCAACTTGTACCGCGTCTGCTCAAAAACTCCCTCGCGCGCACTAGTCGGCGGCGCGGAACTCGAATTCCACGATTTGCGTGGTTTCCTCAGACGCCGGCGCGAACTTCCACTCCTTCACAGCGTCCTGACACGCCTGAACGAGCAACGGATGCCCTCCGACAACTCGCGTGGTTTTCACGCGGCCATCCGGGCTGATGACCACCTCAATCTTCACCTTGCCCGCGACGTTCATGCGGCGGGCGAGTTCCGGGTAGATCGGCGAAACCTTTGTTTTGACCTTGCGTTTAGATTCGTCCGTCGAACCGGATTGCGCAAACGAAACACCCGAAATGATGGCTAGCGCGCCGGCCGCTGCGACAAACCTCTTCCACTTGCGGAATCTCATCGACACATCCCCTTTGAGGAATAGAAGTACCCCAGGAAGAGAAAGGCAAGTCGGATGCCATGCGCCCGTCGACAACGAGGGGTTTTGTTCAGGCTCACGAAAAACTCATAACCGACACAAAAAGAAAACGTTACCGTGAACAGAGGTGAAAAGGTTGCGACGCGAGAAGCTGCCGGTCTGTCTCAGAAATCCGGGGCAGACAAAGGTAAGGTCTCAGGCTGAGACGGCGATGGAGGTTCGTCCGAATTGGAACCGTAGGCAGTTTCGCAACATGGTACGAAGCGGTCATTGACTCACAATGAGACTAACAGGTAGCGTGGGAAAGAAGCGGATTTCAGATTACTCGCAAATTGAGACACAAGGTACTGCCCTCTTGTCACTAAACGGCGAGAAAGCTACACGATCACGAGGACGCACTCCTTCACCTCTTGCCAGAAAGACAAACCCGCGCTCGGCGGTTGCACGACACGCCGGCGAGCTGATGGACCTTGCGGTCGAGGCCGCGCAATCCCGCGACCTCTCCAGTTTCCTGGAACAGTTTGCCCTGCGTGCGACTCGCATGCTGGATGCCAGTTGGGGGGCCGTCGCTGTATACAAGGGCCGCGAGACGGAATTTCATGAGATGGCGGGAAGACAAGGTCCAAAATCTCCCTTTGCCGCGGAATGGCTGCTATCGAACGCGCGCGAAATCCGGAGCGAGATAGAAACGCGCGCCTTGGCAAAGGAATTCGCCGCGAGTTTGCCGGACCCAATAGAGCCCCAGACCGCAGTTTTTGTTCGAATCGCTTCGAGCAACAAAGAAAAACTGGGAACGCTTTGCCTGTTCCGGAAAAAGAAAGCTCTTTCGGGAGAGGAAAAGCGACTGCTGCAGGCGCTGGCGAGCCATGCGGCGCTATCGCTTGAAAACTTCCAGCGTTTTTCGCAACTCGAGCGGTCGAAGCAGCAGTGGGTAGAGGACATTGACGCGATCAGCGATTACATCGTGGTCCACAATCGCTGGTGGAGAATTGTGAGGACCAACCGGTCGCTGGCCTCGTACCTGGGAGTTCCGCCCGTGGCCCTTGTCGGTGAAGCGATGAGCAGCTTGCGGCAGATCGCCGAGGCAGGAAACGACCTTCCCTGCCCATTCTGCCACGATACCGAACGCACGCGCGAAGAATATGTGGCGACCTCGACGGACCGCGTTTTTCTGATTTCCACTTCGCGCACGCCAGGGGCAACGGACGACGATTCCAGAACGATTCACGTCTTGAAGGACATTACCGATCGGCGGGAAGCGGAGCGTCGGTACCGCGAGCTGTTTGACAGCATCCAGGAAGGCTTGTTTTTTGCCACGCCGGAAGGGCGCTTCTTGGACGTAAACGACGCAATGGTGCGGATGCTGGGCTACGCGTCGCGGGAGGAATTGCTCCGCTCGGACGTGAGCCCGCATCTTTATCCGGCGCCGGAAGCACGCGAGAAATTTCTGACGGCGCTCGAGGAAAAAGGCGTTCTGCGCAATTACGAGGAAACCCTGCGCAGGAAAGATGGAACGCTGTTGCATACGCTGCAAAACATCACCGCGGTGCACGACCCGCGCGGGCGAATCGTGCAAATCCGCGGTTTGATGCTGGACGTCACAGAACAAAAATCGTTTCAGGCTCAGTTGCAGCGCGAGCGCGACTTCAACCAGAAAATCCTGAATACCACGCAAAGCATGATCCTGGTGCTTGATACGGCCGGATTGATCAGCTACGCGAACCGGCGCTGTTACGAAGCGGGCTATCAAGAGAGCGCGTTGATCGGACATAAGCTGGTGGACTGGGTGGAAACTTCGCATCGCACGGATTTCGAAGCGGCACTGGAGACCACAGCGAACGGACATCAGGTGGAAAACCTGGAATTGCGCGCGAAGCGAAGCGACGGCTCCATGGGGCACTTTTCGATTAGCTTGAGCCCGATGCGCGACGAACAGAATACCGTGAACAGCGTCGTTGTGGTGATGACAGATATCACCGATGCGGTGCTCCTGCAGGCGAAGCTGGCGCACAGCGAAAAAATGGCGACGATTGGGCGGCTGGTTTCCGGAGTGGCGCATGAGGTGAACAATCCGCTGGCGGCGATTCTTGGCTTTACAGACTTGCTGCTGGAGAATCCGGATGTGCCCGCGTCCGCCCAAGAGGATTTGAAAATCATCCTTCAGGAAACGCAGCGAACCAAGGACATTGTGCAGGATTTGCTGAGCTTTGCGCGGCAGCGGCCCGTGCAGCGCGAGCTGGTGCAAATCCACGGCGTTTTGCGGCAGACCATCAAGCTGCGGAGCTACGATTTTGCGAGCCATGGCGTGGAAGTGACGGAGGAATTTGAGGAAGGACTTCCGCCGGCTCTGGGTGACGTTCAACAAATGCAGCAAGTGTTCCTGAACATCCTGAACAACGCTTACGACGCGGTGCAGGAGTCTGGGCGGCGCGGCAGCATCAAGATTCAGACGCGGCGTCAAGGCGAAATGATTGATGTGGCGATCACTGACAACGGCACGGGAATCACGGATACACAGAGGATTTTCGATCCGTTCTATACGACGAAGCAGGCGGGCAAAGGAACCGGGCTGGGGCTGAGCATTTGCTACGGCATTGTGCGCGCACACGGCGGCGAGATTCAGTGCTGGAACAACGATGACGGAGAGGGAAGCACGTTTGTGGTGCGGATTCCGGTGGCAACGGAGAGCGCGCTGGCTGCGGCAGCTAGCAAAGAGGTGGGGCGATGAGCGCGCAGCCAGCAGTTTCTCCCAAACGGCCGATTCTGCTGATCGAAGATGAGCCTTCGGTGATTGCGTTTTTGCGGGCGGCGCTCGAGCGCCGCGGGTACGCGGTGGTGGATGCTTGTTCCGGTGAGGAAGGGTTGCAACAGCTTTCCAGTGGAAAATATACGGGGGTAATCTCTGACATTCGAATGCCCGGCGCGGTGAATGGCGCGGACGTGCACGAGTGGATTCGAAAGAACCGGCCAGAATTGAAGTCGCGAATTATTTTGATTAGCGGGGACACGGCGAATAGCGAGACACAGACATTCCTGGCGCAGAGCGACACTCCTTGCATTGAGAAACCATTTCGTGTGCAGCAATTGATCGCGACGGTGGAAAAAACCTTCGGAAAACCATGAGCGAAGAGATGAAAACACGGTTACTCGTAGTGGATGACGAGCAGAGCATCCGCCGGTTGTGCATGACCATCGGCAATACGCTCGGATACGTCTGCATGGAAGCAGAAAGCGCCGAGGCCGCGCTCGGGCGGCTGGAAGCGGATGCGCCGGACCTCATTCTCACAGATTTGAAGCTGCCGGCGATGTCCGGCGTCGAGTTGCTGAAGCAAACGAAGAGATTGCTGCCGCACACGGAAATCGCCATCATGACCGGGCACGGGTCGATCGAGTCGGCCGTGGATGCCATGAAGCTGGGGGCGTACGACTACATCGAAAAGCCGTTTCGCGTCGAAAAAATGCGGCTGCTCTTGCAGCGCATGGCGGAAAAGGTGCATCTGGTCACCGAAAATGAGTTCCTGCGAGAGCGGGTCACTACGGAAGAAAAGCTCGACGGAATTATCGGAACGTCGGCGCATATTCAGGACGTGCTTCGGATGATTTCGCGGCTCAAAGATACGCGGACGCCGGTGCTGATTTCGGGTGAAAGCGGCACGGGTAAAGAGTTGGTAGCGCGAGCGATCCACTTCCGCGGCTCCATGGCGCAAACGCCGTTCGTAGCCGTGGACTGCGGCTCGCTGGTTCCCACACTGATGGAGAGCGAGCTTTTCGGCTACGAAAAGGGTGCATTCACTGGGGCAACCAAATCCAAAGCGGGCCTCTTTCAGGCCGCCAACGGTGGCACGATCTTCCTCGACGAAATCGGCGAACTTCCTTTGGAGATGCAGGCCAAGTTGCTGCGCGTGCTGCAGGAAAAAGAGGTTCGTCCCGTGGGCAGCAATGAGCGGGAAACCGTGGATGTACGCGTCATTGCGGCGACGAATCGGGACCTAGAAGCAGCCTACCGTGCCGGCACGTTCCGGAAGGATTTGTATTTCCGGTTGAACGTGGTCACGGTCCATCTCCCTCCCCTTCGCGACCGCCGCTCGGATGTTCCGGTGCTGGTACACCATTTCCTAGACCGCTACGCCCAGGGGTCGCAGATTCACGTAACGCCGGCTGCGATGAAGAGTCTTCTGCAATACGATTGGCCAGGGAACGTGCGCGAATTGGAGAACTGTATTGCCCGCGCCGTGACGCTGGGCGACGGACTGACCATTGACGTGGCCGATCTCCCTCCCGCAATTCGAAGCGAGCAGGCCGATGCAGGATCTCCGCGTGCGGCCGAGTCCAGTTCGCTTTCCACGACCGCCCTTGCCGAGATGGAGCGTGTCACCATTCTTCGCGTGTTTGAGCAGGCCCACGGCGACAAAGCGCTCGCCGGGAAAATGCTCGGGATCAGCCGCGCCACCCTCTATCGCAAGCTGAAGCGTTACAACATTCCGCTAAAGGGCGGCGATGAGGGCGGGGACGCTGACTCGCAGCCCTCGTAACACCCAACCGTCTCAGGAAAGCTGGTTCGGCCGAGCGTGGTCCCGCGTCAACTGCTGAGACGGCATCGTTTCAGCCTGAGACACTTGAGCCATCCTCGTCTCCGCCGAGAAATCCTATGTCCTTCTGTTTCTATACCTTCACCAATGATTATCTTTGAAATTCTTTGGCTCGCGGCGTGCACGTTTGTCGGCGGAAGTGTTCGTGTGTTGGGGCGAGAAGTGTCGCTAGGCTCGTTGCGACACCGAGAACGAAGCGCAAAGCGGTGAGGCGAAGTGGGAAGAACGGGCGTTTCGGCACTGGTGGCCAATGAAAGAAGCTGCGCGGAGCAGCTGGCGCGATTCTTCCCGCAGGCCAGTGCGGTGCGCGTCCCGGTACAAGTTACGTCGCCCCGGGGCGGGACGACAAACCTGCGGGAGGCCACCATTGTCGAGTTCAGTAGCGGGCACCACGCTATCTTTCTCTCGACACTGCCGCTGGAATTTGGCGACCGGGTACGGCTCGAAGCTAGGCCACAGGGTTTTCAGTCAGAGGCGACTGTCGATGCCGTGCAGTACCACGAGGGACGCAAGGCAGTGGCCGTACGCTTTTTGCAAGGCCCCTGCGACTGGGTGATGAAGCGACCGTGAACAAGACCACGACAACCCTGAACATCCCCGCGCCCAAGCGGCCAGAGAATCCTCGCATGGTGCAGTGGAAAGAAGCACGCGAGGTGTTTCCCATCTACATGGCGTTGGCCAGGCAGCTGGAAATCGAGGCTCCCTTTCCGCAAGCCAAGCGGAATCTACCCGAAAAGCCCGACATCGAGCTCTTCAGCGATGTGCACGAATGGCTGGACAGCATGGATCAGCAAGTGATGGTTCCTCACCTCCGCCATCTCCTCCAGATGACCACGCTGAACGATAGCGAAAGCGGGTTGCGCGCGCTGATTGCGAGGCATTTGCGGAAGACCAAGAAAAGCAACGTGGACCGGGACAAGATCGATTTTCTGCTGGCGCAATATTTTGCACTGGAAGTGCCTCCGAAGATCTACCACAAGCAGATAGAACTCAGCGACGTGGCCCAGGTGATGCAGCCCGTGCTTGGAGAAGTGGATGCCACTCCCCTGGACTGGTGCGCGCCTCTGGAAAAGATGATCACAGCGTTGCGCGGTTTCCGCAGCCTGCGTGAAATCCTGAACACCAGCTTCATTGTGGAAGGCCGAAAGGTGAAAGAATCCGCTGGGGGAATGTTTTATGACCCGGCAGCACTGCTGGCGTTTATCCGGTTTAACTTTCTGCTCCGCAGAACTTTGATTGAATTGATGCATGCGGATTTGATCGCCATTCGCGCAGCCGTGGACCAATTGCAGGCCGCCGGCGTGCGAACAGTCGACTGCCACCATGCCGGATTGGTAGGCGGTGAGCCGCTTGGCAAGATTCGAAAGCTCGCCGACGAGTGGAAGCAGCCTTTCCAGCAAGAGTACACGGAAAGAACCGTCAACCAGGCCTTCGAAAATCTGCTGGGTTTGCGCGCCGACGTGGAACAAGCCCTTGCAAAAGCGGCCAGACCCGCGCAAAACGGCTCCAAGAAGGCGCCCGGGGAAGCTTTGAAACCGAGTTTGCCTGCAAAGAAGGTCGCTCCTGTCGCTAAGGATGCGAGTCCCAAAGTGAAATCCAAAGATGCGTCGAAAACTTTGGGCACCGCTGAGGTTGAGCCCGGAGCGGCGCTCGACTTTGAAACCTGCATGGAACAGATCTGGGAGCAGTTGATCGCCACGCCCCCTTCCCGCGGCCGGTCGATGACCACAGTAAAAGTCGGGGGAGCACGCATTCTGATGTCGTCCTGGGAGGTCACAGCTTTTGTAAGTGAAGACGGACCATCGGCGGAAGACGTCCGGCGTGCCGTGGTTGCCCGAGTGCTCGTAGCGGCGGCGATGGAGTCTGCCAAGGAAACCGGAAACGCCACTTCTCTGGACCGGGCCGTGAACATGGCGCGCGTGGAAATAACCCGGCTGCAAGAGCGTGTGGACGTCGCGAAGCAGGCGAAGGATACCGAAGCGGCGGTAAATCTGGGCATCAGCACGAAGCGATTGCTTTCGACGTTGGACGAAGCGGAGAAGCTGTAAGTAGTCGTGGCAGTTTGATTTTTTGGATTAGCGAACAATACTCCTGGAGCGGGGCCCCTTTGCGACAAGCCAGCGTAGTCATACTCACCGACGAAACCGAATTTGCCCGGTTGTTGACGGCTTGCTGGCAGGCAGAGCGTCAAGCTCCCGTGGTCACGGTTCTCACCAGCGATTTGTGGCGGGAACAACAAGGGCCCACCCGCGACTTGGTGGTGGTGGGCCCGGTTCGTGACGGAAAGTTGTCAAACGTGCTGCGGTCCCTCGATCCTGCCACCGCGGTCATCTTGTGCGCCCCAGCGGATTTGAAAGAATTTGGCCAATTGCGGACTAAGTATCCGAGGCTGGTCCACGTGCCGCTCCGCGAGGATTGGGCGCAGACCCTTTTGCTTGTGGCGGGCGAATCGTTGCGCCGTGTGGAAGCCGCACGGTTGGCCCGGCAAGCAGAGCGCGCCGCTGCCAAGAACGAGAATCACGCCACACTAGGCCGTTACATGCTGGAAATGAAGCACAGCGTCAACAATGCGCTTACCTCCATGCTCGGGAACGCGGAACTCCTTTTGCTGGAACCTGGGCAACTCTCCTCGCAATCGCTGGCGCAGATCAAGACCATTCACAGCATGGCTCTGCGGATCAACGAAGTCATGCAGCGTTTCTCATCGCTGGCTTCGGAGATGCAGGAGGCTGAGAATGCTTCTCAAGCTGAGACAGAAGAGACCGACTCGACGATTTCGCAGCGCCGCTAAGCCTGCCTTTTTCAGGCTGAAACCCATGAGGAAATAAAGACTTAGCATCACACGACACAACCCCACAGAGAACCCCAAGGCTGGCTGCTGACGTGCACCTCTTCACTGTGGAGAAGTATGGGGAGACGACGGCTGTGCAAAAAAAGGTCCTAATCGTTGACGACTCACCGGCCGAAGTCAAGCTGATGCAAAGCCTTTTGGAAAAAGAGGGCTACTGGCCGGTGGGGCTGAACGACCCCACGCGCGTGGAGGAAGCCATCGCTCACGAACGTCCCAGCCTGATCTTGCTGGACATCGTGATGCCGGACCGCAATGGGTATCAGGTTTGCTGGGACCTGAAAGGAAGCGCGGAGTTCAATTCCATTCCGGTGATTATGGTGACTTCCAAGTCTTCGGTGAGCGACAAGTTCTGGGGCGAGCAGCAGGGAGCGGACGGCTACGTAACCAAGCCGTTTACCCGGGACGAACTGCTCCGCGCGGTTCGGCGGTTCGTTTAACGGTTTTCGGAGATTGCGCAGGCAAATGAGTGATGACTTTCATCTTGAGCCTCTTCCGGCAGACGCCGATACCGGCGAACTGCTGGAAGCGCTTGGCCCGATCGAACAGCGGCCTCCGGAATCGCAGTATTGCGTGTTCCGCAGCGGGCGAGAACGGTTTTGCCTTCCCGTGCTGGACGTCGAAGAGGTGCTGGATTGGCCGTTGGTGACGAAGCTGCCGTTGAGTCCGGCGTATCTGCTTGGAATTTTCAATTTGCGCGGAGTGATTGTGCCATTGATCGACATCGCCATGACCGAAGGCCGGCGGCCCGGCCTGCTTCCGAAGCATGTGGTGGTCGCTTCCCTGCGTAGCGAGAACCATTCAGAAGACGTGCGCATCGGAATCGCGGCGGACGAAGTAATTGGAACATATTCCGTGAAGAACGAGGATTTTCTCGAGCAGGCGCCCGAAAACGTGCCACATTGCATAGGAATGCTGCGGCACGACGACAGGCTTGCGCTGGTCATTGACCTGCGCCGGCTGCTTGAGGTGTTTCCGCGGCCCAGCATTTGAGCTTTTGGGAGGCGGCGCCCGTAAATGGCGCGACTCCGGTGAAAGGATTTGGAGGGTGGCATGAAATCGCGACTGAGTTCAACAATCTGGACGCTGGTCTTCCTGAACGGCGTGGCTTTTCTCGTCGTTCTTGGGCTGGCGTTCAGCGCCGGAAAGAAGGCGGGCGATGGCGGATTCGATCTTAGTTCTCCCGGCGTTATCGGAGGGCTACTGCTGGCGCTTGTGATGTCGGTGATTCTAGCGTGGCGCTTCGGCGCGCTGCTCGGGCCGGTGCAGGCTCTTGCGGAGTTCTCTGAGCGGCTTGCCGCGGGCGATCCTCGGGCGCGCGCCGAAGTCAATGCCACGAACGAACTGGGCTACATCGCCGACAACCTGAATCGCGCGGTGGCCAAGGTTTCCAAGGCCACGAGCAACCAGGACGCCAGCGACTCGCTGCAGAAGAACATCACGGACTTGCTGACGGTCATCAACCAAGTGGCGCGCGGCGACCTGACCCTTCGCGGCCGAGTCACCAACGACCAGCTCGGGAACGTCACGGATTCCATCAACTACATGCTCGATAACTTCACCAAAGTTCTCGAGCGCGTGCGCAAGGCGGCTATGGAAGTCACCGCCTGCTCGAACAACATTCTCGTAGCCGCGGACGAAATGCAGGCCGGCGCGACACAACAGGACCAAGAAATCACCAACACTTCGAGTGCCGTCGAAGAGCTGACGGTGTCGATGAAACAGGTATCCAACAACGCGGAAGCCAGCGCTGAAGCGGCTCGCCGCGCTCTCGACGCCGCCGAACAAGGCAACCGGGCTGTGCGCGACACCCTTGAAGGCATGCAACGCATTCGCGCTTCGGTGCAAGCTACGGCGAAGAAAATCAAGTCGCTTGGCGACCGCTCGCTGGAAATTTCGGAAATCATCAACGTGATTAACGACATCACCGAGCAAACCAATTTGCTGGCGTTGAACGCCGCCATCGAAGCGGCGCGCGCAGGCGATGCAGGCCGCGGTTTCGCCGTGGTTGCCGACGAAGTCCGCAAACTGGCGGAACACAGCCGCAGCGCGACAAAAGACATCGCAGCTCTTATCAAAGCGATTCAGGCCGAAACAAACGAGGCGGTGGTGGTCATGGAAGAAGGCACCAAAGAAGTGGAAGGCGGCGCCTCGCTGGCCGATCAAGCCGGGCGCGCGCTCGACGCCATTTCCAACGTTGTCCGCCAGTCAGCGGAACTTGTTCAGGAAATCTCCCTGGCCTCCAAACAGCAGGTGCGCGGAACGGAAGGCGTGGCGCACGCGATGCAAATTATTTCCAACATTACGCGGCAGACGTCGCAAGGAACCCGCGGCACGGTGGCAACCGTAAGCCAGCTCGTCAAATTGTCGGATCAGTTGAACGAAGCGCTAGCGCAGTTCCGTGCGGGGTCCAAAGCTTCGCCGGTGGCCCCGGAAACAACAGCAGCAGATCGGCCCGTCCCAGCGGGAGCTGTTCGTTAATCGTCTACGCCCTTACGGGTTTACAAGGCGAGTGAGGGCGTAGCGTAAGAAACAGACGGGAAAACGATGAGCGAGAGCCAGGGACCAGGCCACGGGCTGAGCGAACATGAATTGAGTGAGATCCGCATGCTAATCGAAGAGCGGACAGGGATTTGCTTCGATGAATCGCGCGAGCGGTTCTTCTCCACTCGTGTGCGCGAACATCTACGCGCCAAGGGCCTCGAGCGCGGCACGGATTTGCTTCGTAACATGCGCAAGTCCAACTTGGAGTACGAAGCCCTTCTTGAAAGATTGCTGACGCAGGAAACCAGTTTCTTCCGCTATCCAGGTGTGTACGAGGCTTTTGAAAAGCGTGTTCTGCCCGAGCTGCATGCAAAGAAGTTCTGGAAGAACCCGAGAACTCTGCGCATCTGGAGCGCCGGCTGCTCGACGGGCGAGGAACCGTATTCTATCGCCATCACCATCGCGGATTCGCTCTCGTTTGCGGACTCCTGGAACGTGGAAATTCTGGCCACGGACATCGGCAGGCAAGCGCTGAAGCACGCGGAGCGCGGCGTCTACAGGGGGCGAAGCATCGCCAGCGTGAGTGAGAAGCAACTCGCGAATCATTTCTCCGCCGGGGAATGCGGGCAACAGGTCAAGCCCAGATTGAGAAAGATGGTTTCGTTCGCGCCGATGAACCTCGCGTCGCCTGTCTACCTCGGGCGTAGGGACGCCATTTTTTGCATGAACGTGCTGATCTATTTTTCTGAGGATCGTCGCCGCACGTTAGTGCAGCGCTTCTACGAAACGCTCGAACCCGGTGGATATCTCTTTCTTGGGCACTCGGAATCGATTTCGAAAATGCCGGTAAAGTTCCAAGCCATCGTGCTGAACGATTGCATCCTGTACCGCAAGCCCACCGCCGATGAATTGCTGAAGCCAGAACTGGTCACGGAGGGACGCGCGTGAGCACGCCGAACTCTCCCGACCGCGAAGCCGTCGAGGTCTTCCTCCAGGAAGCCGCCGAGCACCTGCAATATTTGCGGGAATACGTCGGCGTGTTACAGGACGTCGAGCCGCAGCACGAGGACCTCGAACGTCTCTACATTGCCGCGCACACGTTGAGCGGAACGTCTGCAAGCTACGGTTTCCCTTGATTTTCCGAGATCGCTGGAAAGCTTGCGCACGTGTTTCAGTACGCATTGAACGCGCCTTTGGGCGAGGACCTGCACGCGCCGCTGTCCGAGTTTCTTTCCGACGGGATTTCTCTGCTGGAAACCGACCTTCTGGAAATCAGCCACACGGGCAACGAAAGTCTCGAAGACATTGCCGCG
>Ga0126376_10001843_pt1 | contig 11698 bp, 12 predicted proteins | sample PanSoiMetPlot_15_FD_92760 | JGI IMG/M metagenome (GOLD analysis project Ga0126376, IMG submission 92760) | Tropical forest soil microbial communities from Panama - MetaG Plot_15 | ecosystem: Environmental > Terrestrial > Soil > Tropical forest > Bulk soil | place: Panama | collected 2016-02-17
AGAATGTCCATTTGCAAAAAGCGAAAGCCGTAATCGTTTCAGCCAATGGCGCTGAAACACCACGCCTTCTGCTGCTCTCCGCTTCGAAGCAGTTTCCGAATGGCTTGGCCAATTCCAGCGGTTACGTCGGCAAAAACCTGATGCTCAATTCCGGCGGGATTTCGTTAGGAGTGTTTGACGAGCAGTTGAACGACTACAAAGGCTTCGCCGTCAGCCGTATCCTCCACGACTTTTACGAACTCGATCCGCAAAAAGTCGGCTTCTATGGCGGTGGCGGCCTCGACGCACGCTTCGACATGACGCCTATAAACTTTGCCGCGGGTGGGGGCTTGCCTCCCAATACGCCACGCTGGGGCAAGAAGTTCAAGGACACGATCGCCCACAACTTTACTCGGACCGTTGAAATCTTCTCGCACGGCACGTCACTGCCTAAAGAAGACAACAGCTTTTCTCTCGATCCGGATGTGAAGGACGCTTGGGGCTTGCCTGCACTGCGCCTAACCTACAAGGACCATCCGGATGACATCAAGCTGGCGAAGTGGCTCAACGAGTGGGGCCTGCAGGTTTTGGACGCGGGGGGCGCGAAGCAAAAGTGGACCTACCCGATCGAAGAGCAACAGTTCGCTGTGCACCTTCTCGGGACCTGCCGCATGGGCCACGATTCGAAGACTTCCGTCATCGATGCCGATCACCGCACGCACGATGTGAAGAATCTCTTCCTTTGCGACGGCAGCAGCTTTGTCACTTCCGGCCGCGGCCAACCGACCATGACCATCGAAGCGCTGGCGTTCCGCGCCGCCGATCGCATCACCACGCTCGCAAAGCACGGCGATATCAACGCCTGAGCACGCGCATTGTGAAAGGCGTTCTTTGGACGTGCGTCTCTTCTGTTAGACTTCAGCCCTCATTTGACGGGAGTGTACCCGATGCGCCGGAATTCGCCCGCTGTTATCTCTTGTTGCCTCGTTGGAACTGCGCTTTGTAGCGTTCTGCTTGGCGCCCACGCGCAAAATCCTCCTGCCGCAGGAAAAACCGCTGCTCAGCAATTCAAGAACATCCGAGTGCTGAAGGACATTCCTGCGGAGGATCTCATTCCGGCGATGCAATTCATGTCTGCATCCCTCGGCGTCGATTGCGAGTACTGCCACGTTGAACACGCCCCCGACAAGGACGACAAGAAAGAAAAGGGCTACGCCCGCCACATGATCGAGATGATGATGAACATCAACAAAGACAATTTCGAGGGCAAGCGCTGGGTCACTTGCTACTCATGCCATCGCGGAGCGGCTAAGCCCATTTCTGTGCCGGTCATCTCTGCGACTGAGAAAATGCCGGAAATGATGGCGGGAGAATCGGTGGACAAGTCTTCGTATCCGAAGCCGGAATCGCTCTTCGACAAGTACCTCGCTGCGGTTGGCGGAACAGACGCACTCAAGAAAATTACCAGCCGCGTGCAGAAGGGCACCATCGCTTTTGGCGGCCAGAAAGTGCCCATGGAAATTTATGCAAAGTCTCCGGACAAACGCCTCTCCGCCGTTCACCGTAAAGATGGGGATAGCACCACAGCCTACGACGGGAAAATGGGTTGGATGACCGTACCCGGCCGCGTCCGCATCATGACGTCTCAAGAAGCGGAAGGCTTTGCCATGGACGCGGATCTGAATCTTCCGGCTCATCTGCAAGCGATGTTTACGAAGCTCGATACCGATGACGGAGAGAAAATCGACGGGCACGATACATGGCTTGTCGTTGGCGAAAGAGAAGGGAAGCCGCCGCTCCGTCTTTTCTTCGACAAGCAGTCAGGACTTTTGCTCCGCCTGCTGCGCTACTCCGATTCTCCGCTGGGTCTCAATCCGTTGCAGATCGACTTTGCCGATTACCGCGAGTCCGGCGGCGCAAAAATTCCGTACCGTTGGACCCAATCCCGCCCGAGCAATCGCTTCACCATTCAGGTAGAATCGTCGGAGCAAAATGTTCCTCTGGACGACGCAAAGTTTGCTCCGCCTCCGCAGCCATCCGCTCATTAGGTTTCGGATTCGCGCGCGGGCCAGATGTGGCCAAGCCTCATCTGGATCGATGCTTTTCTGATTCTTTGGACGGCGCTTTCCTCGGCCCCGCGGGCTTTTCGCCACCGCCTGCTGTGGAGCTTTCGTTCCCTTTGTTTCCGTCTCGTGTTTCAGCCTCTGACATTTCAGCAGGCTGCTCTTTGTCGAGATATTGCACAGTATGGCGAAGGCTTCTTCTTAGACTGAAGTTTCCCGCACCAATCCTTTCTAAGAGCCTGCACAAATTCGGAACAGCACGCTGCAATTCGGTCTTATGCTTTTTGCGGCGCCCTTTTCGATGGTAGCGCGGCGAACACTACCAGGACTCCCACAATAATGAATGCAGAGAAATGAGGTTCCAACTTTCCGTACCAAATCATTCCGCCTGCATCGAACAAAATCAAAAACGCCGCGACCCACATCGCCAGGGCTGAGCCTGAATAGTCCCTCCGGCGCATCCTCAGCCCGCATGTCAGAAGCATCAAGCCAAACGTGACCATCGCCGTGCCCATGAATACCCAAACGATCTCTAGTTCCTTCGCGAGTTCTGCCGACACATTCGTTTTAGCCAACATTCCATGCAACGCAGGCAATCCCGCGGCTGAGTGAAATGCGCCCCCAAGCATGCAAAAAATTGCGCACACAACCATCACAATGCTTTTCATCGCAGCTCCCGTCTCAAAAGTCTTCCATCTCTTCCGGGGAACTATACAACGCCATGCCGTTTTTCTTTGACTTTGATGAGCAATAGCGGCGCGTAGCAAGCGGGGCGCCGTTCTGCAGGAAACAGCTTGACACCCCCGCCTTGGAGTCCTAGGCTCTGGGCCACTGTCCCGCCACCCGGAACGTTCGCTTAGGAGTCATCGTATGAAGCATCGAATGGGTCCTCCATTCCTCGTGAAAAGTGTGTTTCGGGACCTGCTCTTTTTTGCATTTTTCAGCGCAGCACTATTCGCAATCGTAGCCGCACCGCTTCTTGCGTTCGGACAATCCTTGGAACATGCCAGCACCATCCGGTTTCAGGGCCGTCAGGTGAGTGTCGCGACGCAAGCGGATGTGGGGCGTTGGGTAACGCCGAGCAGTCCGCCTGGATCAACCGATCCCGTTCCCATTCCGGGAGGTCTCGTGTTGCCTCCTCAAATCCACGTTTTTGCGCCTGGTCCGACAAACCAAGGTTTTCAGGGACTTGATGTCGAACCCAGCGTCATCACCAATTACCGCGGATTCAGCGCAATCGCCTATCCCGGTGGGTTTGGCACTGCGACCGACAACAACGGCAACGAATACGATGTCATTACCGACATGCGTGTTTTCCAGGGTGAGTACCTTTCCGCCGACGGCACGCATCACCGCGGTACGTTCGCTTTTATATGAATTGACCTTTTCCAGCCCGGTTCGGGTTTGGCGACGCAGTTGCACGATTTCAATGGCGGTATTCAACCTTCTGGATTGTTCTGGGTAGTTCAGGTTCCCGACAGCGCCTTGACGCTCGAAGGGCTAACCGCAAAGCTTCACGTTGCGAATGCCAACGTGATTGACGACTTCCAATTCTTCGCGCCCGGCGGCGTCCCCGCGACGGTGAGTTATGACATCACTTGGACCGCTTCCGGCAGCGTCCAGCAATTCCGGTCGCAGTCGTCAGATCCCATGGATCCGTCAAACTTCGCGGCACAGTTCCGCCCAGCTACAGCAACAATCTCTTTCTCCGGAAGTGAGGCAGGTTTTTCGGTGAAGGGAACCGGAAGCTCTGAGGGCGTCTTCGCGGAAATGGGCACGGAGAGAAATGGCTTCTTCCTTCGCAATCCGTGAATGCTGGGATCGAAGACTGAAGACTCACGACTGAAAACCTATAACTGATTTTCTGGTTGGCCCTAGTTGACGATCTTAGAACCGCTGAGCTGGAGGTCAAACAGCTTCCCGCTCTTTTTATGAATGGCGGCCCAATGGGATGACTAGGGCGTGCGGAATCCGGCGGTCAAGCGACGCCAAAACGGCGCCGTTAGCCCTGGCGAGCTCTGCAAGGTGCCCGTCCGTGGTTTGCTTTGGAGTTCGTACCCATCTGGGGAGGTGAGAGATGTCGTGGTCATCGGGAATGAAAATCCAGCGCATTCCAGCGCTATTTTTCACCTTGAGCAAGAGCTCGCGCGCCTGCGCGATGGAAGAGCCGTACTGTTGAGCCTGTCCTAGCACACGCACAAAGCCTAATTCGGTAATGGAACACGTCGCCAGTTCCGGAACGCCTCTTGTGCCAAGGCGTTCCACCCAACTCGCAACCCGCGCATGGAACTCATGCTCCAATACGACAAGCGCAAGTAGAGCATTCACGTCTAATAGGTATTTCACGGAAAATCGGCAAGGATTTCGCGCACTTGTGCGCTCGTCAGCTTCGGAGCCTTTGGACCGGCGGTTAGAACCGGCAATCCAGTGACCGGATCGCGAACGATTCGTGCGTTTCGCGGACGAACTTTTCGCGGAGTCAGAACAATATGTTGTCCCTCGACTCTGGCCTCCAACGAATCACCTGGCTGTAGTCCGAGTTTGCGGCGGATACTACTGGGGACAACAACTTGCCCCTTTGTTGAAACTGTGGTGCGCATGGTAAGACAATCTTACCATGGATGACGTCTCCCGCAAAGGATTGGTGGGCCTGGGTGGACTTGAACCACCGACCTCACCCTTATCAGGGGTGCGCTCTAGCCACCTGAGCTACAGGCCCAGCTAGAAGAACTACGACTCTAAAATTCTAGCACGCAAAACACACTTCGCAAACACGCACAAAGGCAACTACCTACGATTGCTAAAAGCTGCCTTCACCTGATCTTCAACTCGACGTTTTGACGTGCGAACGCCCCGACGTTCCGGCGATTGTTCTACTGTACAAAACCCACATTCGGCGTTGGACCGCTGCCTTCTGGCAACTCCTTGATCGATCCAAACTGTGCCTCATAACGCGCGATATTTTCGCCAAGCGCCCGCCAGATTCGCTTCGCGTGCCCGGGGCTTACAATCATGCTGTTTAACAACTTTCCCTGTGCGCCATTTGGGAAAATGTAAATGAAATTCAGCGTGAACTCCTCCACGCTGTGATGAATCATCATCAAATTGCTGTACAGGCCCTGCAATTCCTTCTCTTCGGCCTTGATTTGCAGTTGGCCCGGTTGCGGCGGTTGCTGCTCGTTCATTTTTGTCTCCGTGGATTCTCTTTCAAGGTACCACATTCGTTCCGGCGGACGACTGCACGCGCTTTTTGTCCCAGGTTCGAAGAGGGGAGCAAGCCCCCTTCAGTGCTGTATCTCCACCGCACACCGGACTTCAGTCCCATTGACATGCACTTTAATTAAGTGTAGTTTCATAAGAGAATTAACTATGGTTAACTAGCGTGGCCGAATTTGTAGATCCCATCATTGACTCCGTCGCCGTCCGGCGGCCCGGCCCGGGGGCTCCCTCCCTGCCGGAATCTCACCGCACCGTTCCGATTCCGTCTACTGCGTCCTGGCTCCGCAAAATTTTCGCTTTCGCCGGCCCTGGCTATCTCGTTGCCGTTGGTTACATGGACCCGGGCAATTGGGCCACCGACCTCCAGGGCGGCTCGCAATTTGGCTACACGCTTCTCAGCGTCATTCTTCTCAGCAATCTCATGGCGATGTTGCTCCAGGCGCTTTCCGCCAAGCTCGGCATTGTCACTGGCCGCGACCTCGCCCAAGCTTGTTGCGAAACTTATTCGCGCCGCGCATCTTTTTTCCTCTGGATTGTTTGTGAGATCGCTATCGCAGCTTGTGATCTAGCCGAAGTTCTTGGCTCCGCCGTCGCCCTGCAGCTGCTTTTTCACATTCCTTTGCTCCTCGGCGTTATCCTCACCGCCCTCGACATTCTCGTCGTTCTCCTTCTGCAAGGCCGTGGTTTCCGCTTGCTCGAAGCAGCGGTTGTTACGCTCATCCTTACCATCGGTGGCTGCTTTGCTTATGAAATCTTCTTTGCCCGCCCTCTGTGGCTGGAAGCCGCAAACGGTTTTCTACCCAGATCAGCAATCCTCCGCAATCGTGAAATGCTCTACATCGCCATCGGCATTCTTGGCGCGACCGTCATGCCCCACAATTTGTATCTGCATTCCAGCCTTGTGCAGACGCGCGCCTTCGGCACGTCGTCCGAAAAACGCCGCGAAGCTCTCCGGTATGCCGTTTTCGATTCCACGTTCGCCCTTGGCTTTGCGCTCTTCATCAACGCCGCTATCCTCGTCCTCGGTGCCGCTGCCTTTCACTACCGCGGCCTGTATCACGTCGCCGACATCAGGGAAGCCTACCAGCTCCTAACACCCACCCTCGGCGCCAGCTTCGCCAGCACCCTCTTTGCCTGCGCCCTTCTCGCCTCCGGCCAAAACTCCACCTTGACCGGTACGCTCGCCGGGCAGATCGTCATGGAAGGCTTCCTCCAAATCCGGCTCAAGCCCTGGCTTCGTCGCCTCATTACGCGGAGCATCGCGATTCTTCCGGCTGTTCTCGTCATCGGCATTGCCGGCGAATCCAAACTCAACATGCTCATTGTGCTCAGCCAGGTCATTCTCAGTTTTCAGTTGCCCTTCGCAGTGATTCCTCTCGTGCAGTTCACCAGCGACCGCCGCCGCATGGGCGAATTTGCCAACTCTCGTCTTACCGCAATCGTTGCCTGGGTCGTCGCTGCCGCCATCCTTCTTCTCAACGCCGAACTGCTGTGGCTCACGTTTCGTTCTTAACTCGCGATAGCCGCTCCAATCTTCCGCGTTCCGTGCGAAAATTTTATTGATGCCAAATCCTAGCCACCAAAAATCTTCACGGAACGCAGCCATCCTTCTCGTACTTTTGTTCGCTCTGGCCGCCTATTTCGCTTACACGGCTTTCTCGCGGAACATCTGGTCCATCCCGCCTGAAGCCAAGCTCGTCAAAAATCCCATCCACGACGATCCCGCCGTCGTCGCCAAGCAGATTCTTCCTGTGTTTCTCGACAAATGTTCCGAGTGCCACGGTGAAACGGGGCAGGGAAACGGGCCGCAGGCCAAAATGTACGATCCTCGTCCTGCTTCGCTAACGGACGGCAACCATCTCGCTGCGGTTACGGACGGCGAACTCTTCTACATCATTTCCAATGGCCACAAGCCCATGCCTTCTTACAAAAAGAAGCTCACCGAGGATCAGCGCTGGCAGCTCGTTCTGCTTGTTCGCGCTTTTTCCCACACCGCAGCTCCGCCCCCGCCCACCACTTCACCTTCCAAGTGACGCGCACCCACTTGTCGCGTTATTCTGCTTTGGCACTTTTTCCAATTCTTGAAGGAGATTCATGCGCAAATTTTGCATTGCTTTTGGTCTGATACTCGCGGTTGCGGTTGTCTCAGAAGCCGCCCCAGGTGGCACCGTTCGTTGCGGAAAACTGGTTGACGTTCGCTCCGGCAAGCTGGTGGAAAATCAACTCGTTTCGTTCGACGGCAATGGCAATATCACCTCGGTTGCCGCAGCCGGTGCCTCGCTGCCTGCAGGTACCATCGATCTTTCGCGAGAGACTTGTCTTCCGGGCTTGATCGACGTCCACACCCACATAACAAGCGACCCAACGGACAACGGCTACGCTGGCCTGGGAATCTCCGTACCTCGCAGGGCCGTCACCGGTGCCAAAAACGCCCGTCTCACCTTACTTGCCGGTTTTACCACGGTTCGCAACGTCGGCGCCGATGGCTTCTCCGATGTCGCCGTTCGCGATGGTATCAATGCTGGAGAAATTCCTGGCCCGCGCATGATCGTCTCCGGCCCTCCTCTTGGTATTACCGGCGGTCATTGTGACGACAATTTGCTCCCGTCTGAGTACCACAAAGTTGGGCAAGGTGTGGCCGATGGCCCCTGGGCCGCCCGCGCCAAGGTGCGCGAAGTCATCAAGTACGGCGCCACCGTCATTAAGATCTGCGCCTCAGGCGGCGTTCTCAGTAAAGGAGATCTGCCCGGTGCTCCACACTACACGCTCCAAGAAATGGCGGCGATTGCAGAAGAGGCGCACAAACTGGGGCGCAAAGTTGCCGCCCATGCCCACGGCACTCAATCCATCAAAGACGCGATTCGTGCTGGCATCGATTCCATCGAGCACTCCAGCCTCATCGACGATGAAGGTATTGCCCTAGCCAAGCAGCACGGTACGTACCTTGTCTTCGACATCTACAACGACGATTTCATTCTTCAGCAAGGCGAAAAAGTCGGTATGTTGCAGGAGTCGATCGAAAAGGAAAAGATGGTCGGGCGCTTGCAGCGCGAAAATTTTCGTAAAGCGTTTCAGGCTGGCGCAAAAATCGCCTTCGGCACCGATTCCGGAGTTTATCCTCATGGCGACAACGCCAAACAATTCGCAAAGATGGTCGAATGGGGCATGAAACCGATCGACGCAATCCAGGCCGCAACGATCAACGCCGCCGATCTGATTGGCATAAAAGCCGGCTCGTTGGAAGCAGGGAACTACGCTGACATCATCGCTGTCGACGGCAATCCGCTGGAGAATGTTCCGGCTCTCGAAAATGTAAAATTCGTCATGAAGGGCGGTGTCGTGGCCCGCAATGACTTCGCCGCGAAGTAACCCTCGCGATTGCAAATTGTGCTGGATCTGCTTCCTTCGTTCGGCCATCTGAATCCGCGCCTCGCGGCTTTTTTGATGATAGTTCTCCTTCTGGGGGCAGCCATTCCTGTCGCGCTCGGTTGGACGAAAATCCTTCCACCCGAGCGCGAACCGTTTTCACGTCCGGACTTGCCCCGCAAAAAGACAAAACGCGATTTCGTCGCCTTCTTCCTCTTGGTCAACGTTTCTCTCAGCCTGTTAGGTGCGATCCCGCGTATCTCAGACACGCTTCACGTGGACGCTCTCGCGCAACTTCTTCCTGCGCCTTGGGTGGAGCAACTTACGATGATTCTTCTCATTTGGCTCGGGTTCATTCCCGCATTTGCCGCGGCCTTCTCTGCCGTGCGTGCCAACCCCATCCGTCCGCATCTCATCGTCGGTGGAGTCCTTGTCCTCGCCCTCTGGCTCTTATCGCCGACTCTCCTCAGTTCTCTCACTACCCGCCGGTGACAGCCCAACATCCTTTGCCAAAATCACAATAAGGCCAAGGTGTCGTTGCGAAGAAAACTTCAGACGAAGTGTTATTCCAAGGAGCGAACTGGCGTGGAGAAGCGATGAGAACCGCTACCCCTCCGAACGGTTTCTGCTACCTTTCTGATAGCACAAAACAAAAGGCCCGCAGCTCTCGCTCCGGGCCTCCTCAATTTCCATCTTCCAATTCCTCCTGTTCCTAAGCGGTTGCCGCCTTCACCTGTTGCAGCGCCGCGGCCACTTCCTTCACGTCCGGCACCGCCGGAATGTCATAGTTCTTCATCCACGCAATCTTTCCCGCCTTGTTCACAATCACAATCGCGCGGCCCGTGATTCCTTTGTCTGCCAGAAACACTCCATACTTCTCCGCCATCGCCCCGCGCGGCTGAAAATCCGCAAGCAGCGAATACTTGATCCCCATCTTCTCGGCGTATGCCTTGTGCGACCATACACTGTCCACGCTCACTCCGAGCACTTCCGCATCCAGCGCCTCAAACGCCTTCATGTCATTCACAAAGCACGCGTGCTCGTTCGTGCAGACCGGGCTCCAATCCAGCGGATAAAACACAATCACCACGTTCTTCTTCCCCGCAAAACCCGAAAGCCTCACTTCCTGCTTTTCCTGATTCTGAAGTATGAAATCCGGCGCCGCCTGTCCTACCGCTATACTCATAGTCTTTCCTCCAATTCAAATCCTATAAAATTTCGTCTTTTAGTCTATCCAATCCCTCGCACCTACGCCAAATCCTCGAGTCTTTTTCCTGGTTCGGCACTTTATTCCTTCTTTGCTTCGGCCGTTTCTCCAATTACACTCAAATCGGACCTCCCTCATGTCCGCCGAAGGCCATCGCCCTGCACCATTCTTGTCTTTGCAGGAACTGGTGCGCCTTTACCGCAAACTCGCCCCGAGCTTCGGCGCTGCGATTCCGATTTCACTTTTTGGTTTTTCTATCGAAGAGGCGGAACGCCTCTTTTCCGGCTTTGACGAGGACTACCACATCAGCCGCTTTTTTCATTTCACGGAGCAGCCAGCCGCGCAGCGTTACTCCATCGACGGCTTTCCCGCCACCCATATCGCCATCGACCCCGAAATCGAATCCATTTTGTAGCTAGGTTCGAGCAAAAATCGCGGACCTGTGCCCTGTTTTTCCTCTTGGATATATCCGCGAAGCCCCAAAAGGTCCGAAAGCCGCCTTGAAGCACCTCACTCGCTTCCGCAGCCCTTTTTTATCTACCAGTTTCAACTTTTCCCCGGCTTCCATTTCTCCAAAAAAGCCAGCACCGCATCCGTCGTCATCGACCGCGCCTTTTCGAACTCTTGATTCTTCTGGCTCACTACCAGTGTTCCATCACTCTTCAACACCGCCGCCGCCGGCACGCCTTTCTTCAGCGGAACTTCGTACTTGTCGGCCAAATCCAGATTCTTGTCGTACTCGCCGATATTCACGTGCACCACGACGTAATTTCGGTTCAGCGTCGGCGCAATCTCTTTTGTATGGAAAGCCGCGTCCAACACGTGGCAGTCGTAGCACCAGTTTCCGCCGAAAACCAGCAGCACCCGGCGGTGTGTTTTTTTTGCCGTCTCCAGCGCTTCCGCGATCTCCGCCTTTGCATCTACGCCCTCAGGGTAGAGATTCCGCCGCTCGGTCGGCTGCGGCAACGTCTTCGTCGCCTGCGCTCCTACCTGCGTCGCTGCCCCTACAGCAACGATCAATCCCAAACAAAACACTCGCCCAACAAGTCTCCGCATGAACTTTTTCCCTCGATTTCCAGTCTATGGGATGCCTCAACAGCCCGCAAGTTACCTTCGTTTTGCACTCCTGGCTTCTCTTTGCCGCGTAACTCCTTGTCGCCTGCTAACATAGACGCATGTACGCGCAAAAGTTCTCCGTCGACGTCGTCATCCGCGGTGAAAAAAAATCCTGCCCCCTCGAATGGCTCGACCAATTCTGCATGCGCAATTTCACAAATTCCGCCGATTTCGACGACACCCTTCCCGTCGCCGACGGTTGCATCGAAGCCAGCTTTCGCCTGAGGCCCGAACGCTTCGCCGAAGGCCTCGCGGCCTGGCTCACTCAGCGCGGCAAAGGCGAAGGCCAGCCCGTCCTCGTCGAAGTCAAATCCATCTAGCGATCGCGCTTTTCTTGTTTAGTTTGCTAACGACCAGGCTCCACCCTGGCGCTTTGTCTTTTGCTAATGCTGCGCGGTTCATCTACGCACGTTCGGCAAAATTCGGCCACCTTTCCGTATTTTTTTCGCGATTCCCTCAACCCAAAAACAATTCGCTTCTCTCATCCACTACACCCGCACCTTCGTATATTTCATCGGGCACCAACCCAATCACAAAATGAGGAAAAGGATCGTTACGAAAATGAAAAAGCTCTTCGCAGTTCTTTCTTTGGCAGTTTTCAGCTTCACGGGCGCGGCTGTCGTTTCCGCTCAAAACCTGGATAACCCCATGGTCGGTGGCGCGCCGATGTATCAGACCAAGGACATCGTCGACAATGCCGTCAATTCCAAGGACCACACCACGCTCGTCGCCGCGGTCAAAGCTGCCG
>Ga0126376_10001845_pt1 | contig 11694 bp, 10 predicted proteins | sample PanSoiMetPlot_15_FD_92760 | JGI IMG/M metagenome (GOLD analysis project Ga0126376, IMG submission 92760) | Tropical forest soil microbial communities from Panama - MetaG Plot_15 | ecosystem: Environmental > Terrestrial > Soil > Tropical forest > Bulk soil | place: Panama | collected 2016-02-17
GAGCTGATGGGCTACGGTGTCTCCGCCTGCGCCACCTGTGACGGCTTCTTCTTCCGCGACAAGGAGATCGTTGTCATCGGCGGCGGCGACTCGGCCATGGAAGAGGCCACCTATCTGACCAAGTTCGCCAGCAAGGTGACCATCATCCACCGCCGCCGCGAGCTGCGGGCCTCGAAGATCATGCAGGACCGCGCCTTCGCCAACCCGAAGATCGCCTGGATTTGGGATACCGAGGTGACCGGGATCACAGGTACGCGCGAGGGTGGCGTAACCGCCGTGAAACTGCACAACCGGATGACCGAGCTCGACAGCGTCTATCCTACCCAGGGAGTTTTCTACGCCATCGGCCACCAGCCCAACACGGAGATCTTCCGCGGCAAGCTGGAGATGAACGACGTCGGCTACATCAAGGTGCAGGCGCCCAGCACCAAGACCAGCGTACCCGGCGTGTTCGCCGCGGGCGACGTCTCCGATCCGGTCTACCGCCAGGCGGTCACCTCCGCCGGCACGGGCTGCAGCGCGGCGATCGACGCCGAGCGGTGGCTCCAGGAGCTGCACGACTGATGCTTTCGCGATCCGCTTCCCAGATCAAGACCCTCGGAGCCCTGCGCGAGGCCGGCTACCGGCCGCGCTCCGTCAAGCAGGAGATCCGCGACAACCTGCGGGCGAGCTTGAAGAACGGCGGTCCCCTCTTCCCCGGTATCCTCGGTTATGACCGCACGGTGATCCCGTCGGTCATCAATGCCCTGCTCGCCGGCCACGACTTCATCCTCCTCGGTCTGCGCGGCCAGGCGAAGACCCGCATCCTCCGTTCGCTCGTCACCCTGCTCGACGAGGAAGTGCCGGTGCTCGCCGGCACCGAGCTGAACGACGATCCGCTCGCCCCTATCTCCACCCAGGGCCAGCGCCTGGTGGCAGAAGCCGGTGACGACGCGCCGGTCGAGTGGCTCTCCCGCGAGCAGCGCTACAACGAGAAGCTGGCGACGCCCGACGTCTCGATCGCCGACCTGCTGGGCGACATCGATCCCATCAAGGCGGCGACGCGCAAGCTCACTTTCGCGGACCCGGAGGTCATCCATTTCGGCATCATCCCGCGCACCAACCGCGGCATCTTCGCCATCAACGAGCTGCCCGACCTCGCGCCGCGCATCCAGGTGGGCCTGTTCAACATCCTCGAAGAGCGCGACCTGCAGATCCGCGGCTTCCCGGTGCGTATCCCGCTCGACGTGCTGATGGTGTTCTCGGCCAACCCCGAGGACTACACGAACCGAGGCAGCATCATCACGCCGCTCAAGGACCGCATCTCGTCGCAGATCCTCACCCACTATCCGCCGGACGTCGGCGTGGCCGCGGACATCACGCGCCAGGAAGCCTGGATCGAGCGCGACGTGCCGAGCATCGTCATCCCCGACGACGTTCGCACGTTGATCGAGGAGATCAGCTTCGCGGCCCGCGAGAGCGACCTCATCGACCAGTCCTCCGGCGTCTCGGCCCGCGTGGCGATCTCGGCCATCGAGCTGCTCACCTCGAACCTGGAGCGCCGGGCGCTGGCGGCCAAGGACAACCCGGTGTATCCGCGCCTGTGCGATCTCCACATGGTGCTGCCGGCGATCACCGGCAAGGTCGAGATGGTTTACGAGGGCGAGCAACAGGGGGCCGAGGTGGTGGCCCGGCGGCTCATCGGCCAGGCGGTCAAAAAAGTATTCGACGCCCGCTTCCCCGAAGTCGGCAAGGAAGCCGGCACCGGCGGCGAGGAGGACCGCGGTCCCTACGCGCGCATCATCCGCTGGTTTGCCGACGGCAACGCGGTGACGATCTCCGACGAGCAGCCGTTCGCCGACTACGAAGCCGAGATCTTCCGCGTTCCCGGCCTGCAGGAGCTGGTGTCCCGCCACGGCAAGACCCGCGAGGAGCGGGCCTTCGCAGCCGAGATGGTGCTCGAAGGCCTGCACCAGCACCTCAAGCTCGCCCGCCAGGACCTCGACAGCCAGATCAGCTACAAGGAGATGGTCAAGTTCCAGCTCCTCAAGCCGCGCCGGGTGCCGGGGGGAGGAGGTAGGGATCGGGATCGGGGGGATGTGAATTGAGGCACCAGTACCTCTACCTCGACCCCGCCCTCATCCAGGCGATCCTCGCCGGGCTCGACCTGCTGCGCCTCTTCAATCAGCTCGTCTTGGCGAGCGGCGGCGACGTCGACGAGGCGATGGATTGGATGCGCTATCTCCAGGCCGAAGGACACATCCCCCAGGAGATCGATCTCGAGCGGTTCTTCGCCAGCCTGCAGGAGCAAAACCTCGTCGGCCGCGACAGCGAAGGCGGCTTGCAGCTCACCTCCGGAGGCGAGCGCCGCATCCGCCGCAGCGCCTTCGAGGAGATCTTCTCCAGCCTCGACCGCGCCGGCCCGGGGTACCACGCCATCCGCGGCGCCGGCGAGGGGATCGAGCGCTTGCCCGAGACGCGCCCCTACAGCTTCGGCGACGACGTTCACCTGCTCGACTCGGCGCGCTCGCTGCAGAACGCCTTCCGCCGCGAGTACGGCGAGGAGTTCAGCCTCAAGGAAGAGGACCTGGAGATCTACGAGACGGAGCACCTGACCTCCTGCGCCACCGTCGTGGCGATCGACATCAGCCACTCGATGATCCTCTACGGCGAGGACCGCATCACGCCGGCCAAGACCGTGGCGCTGGCGCTGACCGAGCTCATCACCACCAAGTACCCGAAGGACGACCTCTCCGTCGTCCTCTTCGGCGACCGCGCCGAGCAGGTCTTCCTCTCGGAGATCCCTTACATCGAGGCCGGCCCCTACCACACCAACACCCGCGACGCGCTGCAGCTCTCGCGCAGCATCCTCGCCCGGCAGAAGCAGCCCAACAAGCAGATCTTCCTGATTACCGACGGCAAGCCCTCGGCGATCACCGAAGGCGGCCGGATCTACAAGAACCCCTTCGGGCTCGACATGCGGATCGTCAACCTGACGCTGGAAGAGGCCGATCTCTGCCGCCGCCAACGGGTGGTCATCACCACCTTCATGCTCGCCACCGACACGATGCTCACCCAGTTCGTGGAAAAGCTGACGCAGATCAACCGCGGCCGCGCCTACTTCGCCTCGCCCTACAACCTCGGGGAGTTCATCCTGGCGGACTACATCAGGAACCGCCGCCGGCGGGTGCGGTAAGATATCCGCGGAGGAAAGCCATCAATGTCACCAAAAGAAGAGGTCCAGCAGATTCTGGAGCAGTTACCAGACGATGCTTCGCTTGAAGACATCCAGTACCAGATTCACCTCAAGGAATCGAGCCAAGGTCCTACGGAAAAGAATAAGGGCCGAACTGCCTATGAGATCTATAAGGATCTCGACTTGGGGCCGGGAGGATACGCGATTGCTCCTTCAACTGAGACCCGTCGAGGCGTCCGTGAGGCGCTTCGAAGGAAATTCGGACGGTGATCCTCATCGATGCCGGCCCCCTCGTTGCTCTTTTCGATCCCCAAGACCGCCTACATCATCACTGCAATTCTACTTTCAAGGCCATCCAAGGACCTTTGATTACAACGGTCTCGGTCCTGACCGAGGCCTTCCACATCCTCGGTCCAGGAAGCGTTGGTGCGCGAAGACTTCGCGAGTACCTACTGTCTGGCGGAATGGACGTCTGGTTCATGGATTCGCGGGCCGTTCGGAGGTCCTTCGAGCTCATGGAACGATACGCCGATCATCCCATGGATTTGGCGGATGCATCCCTCATCGTCGCGGCCGAGGTCCTTCAAACACGCAGGATTTTCACGGTGGACCATAACGATTTCTTTACCTACCGAATCCAGCGAGGCCACCTCTATGAATCGGTTGAGGTCATTGGGTAGATTCGCGGCTCCTTGCCTCTTGCCCCTTCTCATGATGCTGATGGGTTGCGCTGCAGACCCCACGCCCGTAACCCACCATACAACATCCCCCTCCCACGCTGCCGCCGAGGACGACATCGCCGAGGCCGTCTTCCGCTACGAGTTCGATCACAACGCCTCCAGCATCCAGAAGCGCGCCGAGAAGTACTGCCTCTCTTTGCCTGGCGAGAGAATGCCCAGCGCTGAGCTCCTGCGGCGTTTCGAAGGCAACCATCCGTCGGTTGCCGCCGCCGACCAGTGCGAGCGCAAATCGGGGCGCAACCTCTTCTTCCGCGTCCTGAAGCTCGACTGGCGCAAGGACAACGAGGTCTGGGTCCGCGGCGGCTACTGGGAGGGCAACCTCAGCTCCTCCATCGAGCTGTTCCGCGTCGTCAACGAGAACGGAAAGTGGATCGTGAAGGGCGCGCGGATGGAGGCGATCTCGTAAATAACGATACGGGGAGCCGTTGGCGATAGAATCCCTCCCAGAACCAAGGAGGGAGAGTCCAGTGAACGCATCCGCTTGCCGGCGGCTCCTCGTCCCCTTGCTCCTTCTGGCGGCCGCGCTCGCGATGAGCTGCGGCAGCTCTTCGGATTCCAAATCAGCCGGCAGACCCGCCGCCAAGCTGGACGCCTGTACGCTGTTCACCTACGACGACGCGAAAGCCGTTGCTGGCGAGTCTCTGGCCTCCATGGCGAGCACGCTCGACCAGGCGGTGGGCCGCGATCCTTCCGAGTGCATCTACAACAGCGGCACCATCGAGCAGCCGCGCATCCTCAGCCTGCTGATCCGCTACCATCGCAGCCCCGAGGCGGCGAAGCGGCTCATGGAGTCCAGCCGGTCCACCTTCAGCACCTTGTCCGGCGGCAGGATCCAGGACGTCCCCGGGCTCGGCGATGGAGCGCTCTGGGTGGGCGGACGCATCCAGCAGCTCCACGTGCTCGCAGGAAGCCGCGAGCTCGTCATCACCGTTCAGAGCCCGGACGGCACGGATCAGCTTCCAAAGGCGCGGCAGGCCGCGGTCAAGGTGCTGGAGCGGCTGAAGGCCACGAAGACATAGCCCCTCTTTGCCCGTCTCCCTCTTCTCCCGGTGGTAGGGAGGGAGGCCGGGAGAAGAGGGCCGGGGTGATGAGGGCCTACTCAGACGTCCCTCTCCAGCAGGTAATCGAGCGCCACCGCGATGCCCTTGCGATAGGGCAGCGAAAGCCCGATGAGCGCCACCGCCACGAGGCAGACCACGATCTGCCCGATCCAGATCACTCGCGGATGAATGAGGAACATCGTGACGACGAGCAGACCGGTCAGCCCGGCCGTGCTCATGTACATGAAGAACCAGGTATCGCCGCTCCGCCGCTCGAAGGCGAGGCCGCAGACGGCGCAGCGCTCGTGCAGCCGGTTCCAGCCGGCGAAGAGCGGCCCTTCGCCGCACCGCGGGCAGCGATGGCGGAGGCCGCGAAGGAGAGCTTGTTTGAACGAGGGTCGCGGCTGCACGCGGCGCATTCTAAGTCTGTAGACTTCGCGCCATGTGGTCCGACCACCTGTCGGCGAAGCGCCGCCAACGTCTCGTCGAGCGGCTACGGGCGATCCTGCCCGCTCCCCGTCCGGGAGCGCGCGGCTCGAAGACGCCGCTGCGCCTGACGGGACCGAAAGCGGAGCCGCCGCCGCCCGAGCTGGTGGCGGAGGAGCTGCGGGAGCAGCCCGGCCTCTCCTGGCTCGATGGAGCCGAGACGGGGCACCGCATATATGTGCGCCCTCTTGCAGACCTCACCGTCCGTAACCGCCGGGCCTCGGTCGCCGGTCCCGGAGGCCGTGTCCGGTTCGTGGCGGGCGGCTTCGATCTGCTGGACGCGGCCTTCGCCGCCTGGGCCGGCGCCGGCTCGGGGGCAATGCTGGTGGGTTACCTCGGGTATGAGCTCGGCGGTGAAGTCGAGGAGCTCCCGCCTTCTCCACCGGACGATCTCGGCCTGCCCGACCTCTTCCTGCGGCTCTACACCTCCGCTCTGCGCTGGGATGGGCGAAGCTGGACAGTGGAGTCTACCGACGCCTGGGGAAGTCCGAGCCCGGTGATCGAAGCCGAGCGCGCCCTCACCGCGGCGCGCCGGCGGCCGACTCAGGAAATCACGACGGGCCCGCTGGCGCGCGGCGGCATCATCAGCCGGCCCAGCCGGACCGGCTTCGAGTCGGCGGTGGCACGGGCCGTCGAGCGCATCGCGAGCGGCGAGATCTTCCAGATGAACCTCTGCCGGCGACTGGAGACCAAGCTTCCGGCGCGGCACCTCTGGCCCCTCTACCGGCGGTTGCGCGCCGCGAGCCCGGCCGAGCGCGGCGCCTTCCTCGACCTCGGCCGCGGGCGAGCCGTGCTCTCGATCTCTCCCGAAGTCTTCCTTACGGTGCGCGGGGATGAGGTCGAGACCCGGCCCATCAAGGGAACCCGGCCGCGCGGCGCCAATCCGCGCGCAGACAAGGCCCTCGCCCGCGAGCTGCTGGAGAGTGAGAAGGACCGAGCCGAGCTGACGATGATCGTGGACGTGGCGCGCAACGATCTCGGCCGCGTCTGCGAGACCGGCAGCGTCGCGCTGGCGAGCCATGCCGAGCTGATGACCCTGCCGACCGTCCACCATACGGTGTCGACCGTGCGCGGCCGCCTGCGGCAGGAAACCAAGCCGGCCGATCTGCTGCGCGCCACCTTCCCTCCTGCTTCGATCACCGGCGCGCCGAAGATCCAGGCCATGGCGGCCATCGCCGCCGAGGAGGAGCGCCGGCGCGGTCCGGCCATGGGAGCCCTCGGTTGGATCTCGCTCGGCGGCGACCTCGATCTCGCGGTGGCGATCCGCACCGCCGCCGCGGCGCGCGGGCGCGTCGCCTATCACGCCGGCTGCGGCATCGTGGCCGACTCTCATCCCGAGCAGGAGCTCGCGGAAAGCGCGGCCAAGGCACGGGCCTTCCTCGCCGCCCTCGGCATCGCGGAGGCGGCATGAGCCTCGCCTACTGGAACGGAGCCGTGGTCCCTGCCGAGGACGTCCGCATCGCGCCGGACGACGCCGGCTTCCTGTTCGGTGACGGCCTCTTCGAGACCCTGCGGGTAGACGCGGGACAGGCTCGCGACACGGAAGCCCACCTCGATCGCCTGCTCTCCGGACTGCGGCGGATCCGCGTCGAGCTGCCGGAGGACCGGCGCGCGCTCCGCCGTGCCGTCGCCAAAGTCTGCCAGGACGCTCCCCAACCCGTCGCGAGGTTGCGCGTCGTCGTCACGCGCGGCACCGGCGGCGAGCCGACGCGATGGATCACCGCCGTTCCTTACGACCCTCCGGGAGAGGACCGCTACCTCGAGGGCGTGACGGTGCAGCTCCTCCTCGAGCTGCGGATTCATTCCGCCGGCCCGCTCGTCGGCCTCAAGAGCCTCTGCTACCAGGCCAACCGCCTGGCGCTGCACCGCGCCGAAGCCGAGGGAGGCTACGAAGCCTTGCTCCTCAACGAGCGCGGCCGGCTCGTCGAGGGCACGCGCACCAATATCGCTCTGGTCTTCCCGGACGGCGTCGTGACGCCGCCGAAGAGCGAAGGCTGCGTTCCCGGAACCGTCCGCCGCCGCCTGCTCGAAAAAGGAGCGATCGCCGAGGAGCCCCTGTCTCCGGAAGATCTCACCATGGCCAGCGAGGTCCTGCTGATGAACAGCCTGATCGGCGTGCTCCCGGTGTCGCGGATCAACAGCCAGGAGATCCCGGTGGGACCGACGGCGGCACGGCTGCGGGAAATCGTCGAGAGCCTCCGCTGATACGCCGCCGGTTCTCGAAGATTTCGAGCCACCGCGCCTTAATGCTGCGGGTTCACAGGATTCCACCAGTTGAGTCCGGGGAACCGAGTGAAGCCTCCATCCCGGCTGACGAGCCGGCATTGCGTTTCAGCGGCACTGGCAGCCAGATAGGCATCATTGACATCGTTTCCCTTCAGATCGAGATCCTGACACCAGCGTCTCCACTGCGCGCGAATCCGCTGATTCCAAGGCGCCTCGCGGAAAGTGCCACTCTCTTGGATTACCCGTAAGAAATTGATCGCCTCCTCAAGGCGAGAGGGGGCGACGAAAATGCCGGGATGAGTGACGATTCGCAAGAAGGCCACTTCCACCAGCGGGGGGAAAGTCACGGTAGCGCCACTACTGAGCGTCTCTTCAAGCCAGGCCTTCAACGTGGCATGATCAGGATCATCTTGCCGAAACGCCCCGATAAGGATATTCGCGTCGAGCAGGTCCATTCAACGAGACCGGCGCAAATCATCCCTAAGGTCGACGGCAGCCACCGCTTCCTTGAGGCTGCGGAACTTGGGCAAGATCCCTCCAACCGAAGTCGATACAGGAAGGCGGATCCTGCGACGGCGCGGCGCGGTGGGTGGTTTGGCAAGATGCTCCCTTATTGCCTCTTCCACGAGCTTGGTCACGCTGATGCCCTGAGCTGCCGCTTGGGCTTTAGCCTGCCGGTAGAGCTCGTCGTCCAAACGCAACGTCGTCTGCATGACAGAAATCTGTCACGCCCCGGAGGGCCTGTCAAGACCCGGGCTTGCCATCCGCTCCACCATCTCGACCCCCGGCGAGCGGGCCTCCCAGTCGCGAAAGATGCGTGACATGCGCTGCGCGCGCTCCTGGTAGCGGGGATCGTTCATCACCGTGTCCATCCACTGTCCCAGCCGGGACGCCGAGGCGCCCGCGAAGCTTCCCATCACGCCGAGACCGTGGTGCACCACGCGCGCCGCGTTGCCGGGATGATCGTAGAACAGCGGCAGCAGCACCATCGGCACGCCCTGGTAGATGCACTCCTTGACGCTGCTGAACCCGCCGTGGCTCACCATCAGGGAGGCTCGCTCCAACACTTTCAACTGGGGAGCCTCGGGCACCACCAGAACGTTCGGAGGACAACGCAACGCGCTCGCATCGAGGTAGCGGCCCACGGCCATCACGCCTTGCCAGTGCGGCCGCTCGGCCAGCGCGTCGAGGAAGGCCTGGAAGACCGGCAGGGCCGGCCGCACATACTTGAAGGGCGCCACGCTGCCCAGCGCGCAATAGATCAGCGGCCGGTCCTCCGCAAACCGCTCCCAGGGAAGATCCCCGTCCCGCCGCTCGGTATCCACCGAAGGCTCGACGAACGCCGCGCCGGCCGGGGGGCGCCACCGCGGGAAGTCGAATTCCGGCGGGCAGAAGACCAGGTTGGGGAGCCGGAGAGCCGGCCAGGTCTCGACGCGAAAATCGATGGCGTCCTCCGGATAGCCGCTGCGGCGGGCGAGCCCCCTGATGTCGTCGCAGATCTGGAGGCGGAGCGACGCGAAGAACCTCTGCAGCAGGAAGAACCGGCGCCAGGCCCACCGGATGCGGAGCCGCGAGAGCACGCCTGGGCCCGGGATCAACGCGGTCTGGAACGGCGGCACGGCCGGATCCCAGACCGAGATGAGGCTGCTGGAGAAGGTGATCACCGGCACTCCGGTCTTCCAGGCGCCGATCCCGATCCAGGGCGTCACGCTCGCCACCACAAACAGATCAGGGCGTGTCGGACCCAGAGCGCGCTCGATCTCGCCATGCTCCATGAGCTCGCAGACCTCGAGGACACGGTTCCTGAAGCCGGCCAGACCGAGCGCTTGGCCGTTCGCCTCGCCGGCGTATTGCTCCTCCAACGCGCCCTGCGGAAACGCCTGCTCGAAGATAGGAAGGAACTCGAACCCCTGGCTCCGCACCCGCTCCTCGCTGTCGGAGATGCCGAGGTAGATCACGCGGTGCCCGCGCCGGTGCAGCCGCCGCGCCAGCGCGAAGGTCGCGTTTATGCTGGCGGCCCAGTGAAACGGCATGAGGACGATCGTCGACATGCCGCGGGAGAGTACGTGACCCGGAGCGCTCCCTCAAGGCTCGGCGGTTGACAGCCCGGCGGCGGCCGCCCGAGAATGGTTGAAATAATTCAGCACCTCGGGCCACTCTCCTCCAGAACGGTGCCGGATGCCGAACAGCGCGGCTCGCTCAGAGCGTCAGGGGCTTTCGGGGCTCACCACACTCTTTCGGGAGGATCGATGTTTCAGAATCGCCGCACCGACCGCCTCGTAGTCCGGCTTCCAACCCTCATCCGTATGCTCGCCGTGCTCGCGGCGGTGGCGGCGGGACGCCCGCTGGCCGCCGCCGCGCCCGCGGCATCCGCCCCCTGGGAGACAGAGCCGTTTACCGCCGATCCCGCCGTCATGATGCAGGCGGCTTCCCAGGTCGATACCGGCAGCGGCGAGGGCGGAATCGTCGTGCTGCTCTACGAGGTGCGCTACAGCTACGACGAAGCCGGCCGGGGAACGCGCGTCAGCAGGTCGGTCTACCGCATTCTCAACACCCAGGCGGACGCGGACTGGTCGGAGATCGACGAGAACTGGTCGCCCTGGTACCAGGAGCGCCCGCAGTTGCGGGCGCGGGTCATCACGCCGGACGGCGCGGTGCACGCTCTCGATCCGGCGACGGAGACCGACGCCGCGGTAGCCCAGGAGCTGGAGATGTTCGAGGACAGCCGCATCCTGCGCGCTCCACTGCCGGCGGCCGGTCCCGGCGCTCTCGTGGAGCGGGAGGTGACGGTCCACGACAAGGCGCCCTTCTTCGACCGCGGCACGACGGAGATGCAGCTCCTCCGGCTCTGGGTGCCGGTCCGCCACGCCCGCATGGTGGTGGACGCCCCGGCCGGGCTGCCGATCCGCCACGTCGTCCGCGGGCTCCCCGAGGGCGGCCTCCACGAGGAGGTCGCGGACGGCCGGCGGCGGCTCACCTTCGACTATCGGGACCTCTCCCCCTACCCCGAGATCGAGCCAGGGTTGCCTCCCGACGCGCGCTGGCTTTCCTACGTGGCCTTCTCGACGGCGGCATCGTGGAGCGACGTGGCGCGGCGCTACTCGGAGATCGTCGAAGAGGCCGTGCGGGGAGCCGGCCCCGAGCTGCAGAAGTTCCTGCGCGCCGCCGGCGTTCCGGCCGCGTCGCAGCGCGAGACCATCGACCGGCTCCTCGCCCGGCTGGGCGCCGAGGTCCGCTACACCGGCGTCGAGCTCGGGGCCGGGAGCATCATCCCTCGCCCGCCGGCCGAGACGCTACGGCGCAAGTTCGGCGACTGCAAGGACAAGGCGGTGCTGTTGACCGCCCTGCTGCGCGCCGTGGACATCCCGGCCCAGGTGGCCCTGCTCAAGGTCGGCGAGAACCTGCAGGACATCGAGGAGACGCTGCCGGGAATGGGCGCCTTCAATCACGTGATCGTCGTCGTTCCCGGTACGCCCGAGCTGTGGATCGATCCGACCGATCGGTACGCGCGAGCCGGCGAGCTGCCTGCCGGCGATCAGGGATGGCTGGCGTTGCTCGCGAGCCCCGCGACCGAGAGCCTGGTGCGGACGCCCGAATCCGCCACGGCGGACAACCGCGAGATCGAGACCCGCGAGTTCTTCCTCGCCGATTTGGGGCCGGCTCGCGTCGTCGAGACCACCGAGCTGTGGGGAGAGCCCGAGCGCGAGCTGCGCGCCTCCTACGCCACTCAGGAAGCCAAGGACGTTCGCGAGTGGCTGACTTCCTACGTCAAGTCGGTCTACCTGAGCGACAAGCTCAGCCAGCTCGACCATTCCGATCCGGTCGACCTTGCGAAACCGTTCCGCCTGCGCCTGGAGGCCGAGGGAGCAAGCCGCGGATTCACCGACGAGCAGAGCGCCGTGGTCGTGGTCTCTCCCATGGCGGCGATGTCGCACCTGCCGGACGAGATCTCGGAGGACGAGGAGAAGGACAAGGAGAAGCCGCGCCAGTCCGACTACTACTTCACCCGCCCCCCGATCAGCACCGA
>Ga0126376_10001846_pt1 | contig 11691 bp, 11 predicted proteins | sample PanSoiMetPlot_15_FD_92760 | JGI IMG/M metagenome (GOLD analysis project Ga0126376, IMG submission 92760) | Tropical forest soil microbial communities from Panama - MetaG Plot_15 | ecosystem: Environmental > Terrestrial > Soil > Tropical forest > Bulk soil | place: Panama | collected 2016-02-17
AGGCTCATTCTCGGGTGCCATGGCGCTCATCGGCGCCAAGCGGCTGCGTTGCCGCACCACATTGAAATACGAGTTCCTGAGAATGGTGGTGACCCAGGCCTTGAAATTGCTACCGAGGCGGAACTGATCGGCGTGCGCGAGGGCACGCATGGCGGTCTCTTGCACGAGGTCATCGGCGAAGCTGCGGTCACGAGTGAGGAGCACCGCAAAGGCACGGAGATGCGGCAGCTGCTCGATGATGCTCTCGTGCAGGTCGCCTTGATGTTCGTCGCGCATGGCTCGCTCCGTGGACGTTGGCGGATGTAATCCCATCCCCCTTGGCGAAAATCCGACCACTCCGCGCTCCCGCGCGGTCGCCGGTCCCGTCATGTCGTGCAATCGACCTAATATGGGTTGTTCCGAAGGGGCCGTGGTGGCGCCAGTACCCCACGCCATCGCCTGGGTCACAGCATCTGAACGCAAAGGTTTTGCCCGCATAGATTTCTGGGTGTGCCTAAGATTCAACGATTTCAATAGGTCGTCGGATCGCACCGTGGCTCGGATTGATGGCCTTCCGACGACCCACGAAACTGAGGCGTGAGCGGTTCTCCCTGATTGACCACAAACTGCGTCCCACCAATGGCACAGCTGCGACCCCACCGATGGCACAGCTGGCGCTCACGCAAGCAACGAACTACCCGCTTACGCAACCATCTGCCGGCCGGCAGAGCGGAGATCGGGGCGGCGGCCGCTCAGCCCCGAGACTCAGCGTCAATTGGTCGATCTGCTCGATGCCCTGTTCCTCGGCATTTTTTAGACTGTGCTCAGCGAAAAGCGCTGCGCTCGAGGTGTTGCGCAACGAACTCGGTAGCCGGATTAACCGGGACTCCTCAACTCTGCACCGCATCGGTCCAGCCGAGCGAAGGACAGAAGAGCTGAGCTACCTGCCCCAGCGTGCTCATTTCGAGAACGGTGGCGCTCGGATCCCGGCGCGCCCAGATGACACAGCCTTCCTGCGCTGAAGGTCAGGGTTTGGGATTCCCGCAGGACGAGCAATGTTCGAAGGTGACCAGGTTGCGTTGCCCGCATTGGCATGTCCACATCATCGGGAACTCCGCCGGCTTCTCTTTCTTCGGTGGGGGGTCAAGAGGCCGACGACCGAGCATTCGGTCGTGTAAGTGTGGATCTTTGATGATGTTCATCTATGTCTCGTTCGGCGCGCCGAAGCACCGCACCTGTTCGCCCACGATGCACGCCACCGCATCTTCAACGGGGTTAGCGCGGCGCAAGATGTTTTCAGCGGGTACCTCAAGCCACGGGGCATCTTTCACTGGCTGCACTTGATAACCGTTGACCTGCTGTCGCCACGCAGAGGGTCTGCGGCATTCCGCTACGCTGCAACAAAACTCGCCTTTCTCATTCTGGAGGCTGCCGAACCATGCACTGAGTTCCGAGTTGGGGTCCGTTCCTGGCGGCGGAGCAGCCGAGGCAGCGAAGCCCGCGAGTATTAGGGCGAGAGCAGGCGCGATAAATTGGTATCGGCGCGGCTTCATTCGGACTATTTTCATGATCAGGCCCCGTCGCGTGGTAATCAATGAAATGACGAAACGGCACTTGTTGCGATCCCGGACCGCTCTCCAGTCAACTCGATCTTAGCCCCCTCCTTTCGATCTCAACCCACTCCTTCGACGACTTCTCGTCTCGAAGCGGACATATCGCTCATCGGACCATTGCCCCTCGTGGGTGGGACAGCCTTTTCAGTGGGTAGGACAGCCTTTAATTGGACGCTCTCGCAGTGGTTCGTTGCAGGTAACTGGCAGAGTGGACCACCAGCGCCAGTCTTGGAGAGGGAGGTTATTCTCCAAGACTGGGGCCCATGGTGGTGATATTCGCCTTGCCACCAAGGAAAGAGGCAACGATCGGCAAGGCGAAACTCGCGAGCAAATCAGCTTGCACCATAGCTGCAGTTGCTGCGAGGACTGAGAGACGAGGTCACGGTAACGCCACAGATAAACAGTGAGGCTTGGCGCGAAACCGTACGCTATGAGCCCGCGCGCTCCATGGCATCGATGAACTTGGGTTGCAGCTCGTCGGCTTCCCCAACGCTGGAGCCGCGGAGCAGTCGGCGTCCATCTAATGAAATACAATAATATCCGGTGTCGAAACATTCGAGCCGCAGCATGCCATGAATAATCTTCGCACCGGGCGCAGCGCGCTCCGTGTGCACCAACCCCTTGGCGATCGCTTTTGCACGTGCCGAGACGGTGCGAGACGGTGTCGGCGGTTGCGGCACCGCTCCGCCCATCATTGGGAGGATCAGAATGCCCAGCGATAGCAGTTCCGGCGTGACGTCGAGTTTGTGAGCTTGCCGCCGGCGCTGTGAATGCGCCCCCGAGGCCCGGCCTTGCCGGCCGAGCCTCGCGCAAGTCCTGGCCTAGACAGGGATTATCGCGACGATCTCAAGCGAGCCGGGATTGATAATGATGAATTCGGCGCCCACGATCACATAATCGTAGCCGCGATATTCGGGTACGATCTCCACGATCTCAAGGGGTAGGGTGTAGAGCTGCACGCTGGGCGGCACGGCGATGCCGATGTCGATCGAGAAGTCCACGCGGGTTAACCGTTGGGTATGAAGACCTCCGATGCGCTCTCGAATCTGGGTGCGCTGCTGCTCGGTCACCTGGGCTCGCCCTTGGACGCCCACCCGGCCTGCGGCCGGTGGTGGGTTGCTTTGTTTCGTAGGCGTCGCCGCGGCGGGGCCTTGATTGCCAGCACCGGTATTGCGCGGCGCATTGTTCATCTCGCCGGTCGTGCTGGGCGTCTGCGGCCGAGCTTGACCGTTCAGTTGCTGCGGGGCTTTGGGTGGTTGCGTGCCCGGCTGCTCTTGCTGAGCTTGAGTACCTGGGGGCTGCGTGCCGTTTGGCGGCGCTGCGGGGACCTGTGCGCTGCGACCGGTGGGCGATCCATTGTGCGTTCCTTGGGCGGGCGCTGTCTTGCCGGCCGGACCTTGGGTCGGCGTCTGAGTGTTGGCACCTTTCTTTGGCGGCTGCTTTTGCTCTTCGAGCGCGCCGCTCGGAACGTTGCTCGATTGCGCGAGCGCGACGGGCGTTCCGAGAGCCAACGCGGATATCGCAGTGGTGGCGAGCAATAGGCGTATCATCGAAGACCTCCATGGGGCTGTCTCAAAGGAGACAACGTTGCCGCCGCATGGGAGTTCCAGTTGTTGGTCAACGCAGGACCATGTGACGCACGATCACTGGTTGTGGGAGCCCGATTGCGCGGTAGGACCGTAACCCTGCAGCGGTTGAGCGCGCCCTGCGCGAGTCGCGAGTTCGAAGTTGTGCCATTGGTGGGACGCAAATTGTGGGTTATCTGAGGAGAATTGCTGACGCCTGGGTTGAGCTTTTGGCTCAAGCATTCAGTGCGACAGCCCAATGGCCCCTTAAACCAGCACGCTAAGCAGCAGAAATTACTTGCTTCTCCGGCGTCGTATATGAGTTAGAGGAGCCCATAACCAACGCGCGATACTCTGATGGTCCGGGTGTTGTGCCCGGCTAACGCGTGAGCGCCGGCCCGACGAAACATCCCATATTGCAGAGACCAGGAGCCATAAAAAAAGAAGGCTCCTCCTCACCTGAAACGACGGCATCTGTCATCAACCGTGGAGATTACTGATGAGCCCTAGAACCACACTTGCCCTTGCTGTAATCGGCATGCCTCTGACATTGAGCGCTTGCGGCACCGATCCCGGGGATCGAACCCTCAGCGGCGCCGGCATCGGAGCCGCAGGCGGCGCAATCATCGGCGCAGTGACACCTATTGGGCCACTTGGCGGCGCACTGATCGGTGGTGCAGTTGGCGGCGCAACGGGCGCGCTGACGAGCCCGAGCGATGTCGAGCTCGGCAAGCCCATTTGGCGTCCCTAGTACTATCCTTGATCCTTGTTGATAGCTTCCACAAGGATCCTTGTTGATAGCCTCCACAAGCCATACGCTAGTCGTCCAGGGGGCTGAGGTGCGCTGAAAGCGATGGTGAGATTTGGTACGAATGGCTGCGTGCTGGATGTCGTCTCAGCGATGGGCGGGTGCCGCTTTCTTAGCTCCGCATCGGATTCCCTAACTGTGTCGGACGGCGTTTGCCGCCCGACACGCTTTCTCCACAGTCTAAGCTGCGTGGCTTTGATTGTCTAAGCTGCGTGGCTTTGATTGTGGCGACCGCCTGGCTTGGAAATGCCGTGCAGCGCTCTGGCCGTATTCGGCAGCGAGCCTTTGGTCAAATCGCCGAGTGAGACGATACCTACGAGACGCTTCTCGCGTGTCATGACCGGCAGTCGCCGAACCTGAAGCTCCGCCATGTTCTCGGCAACGTGGGCAACCTCCTCATCCTCGAAGCAGTACTTGATTTCGTGGCTCATCGCGTCGCGAACCTTGGCATCTGGCCCTTTGCCGTCAGCCACACCCCTGATCGCGATGTCGCGATCAGTGATCATGCCGACGAGCTTGTCGTGCTCCGAAACCGGCAGACAGCCAGCATCAATCTTCCTTCTTCATTAGCGATCCGGCCTCGCGAAGCGTGGTGTCGGGTGTGATGAATTGCACGTCGCGACTCATGATTTTGGCGACCTTCATCTTGTATCCTCCTCTGCGTTGGGCGCCCAACACTGCCATTGCCGGCAGTTTTTCAGGTGCCTTTGTTGAGCTGATCCTTTAACTCCTGCCTGACCTCGCCTCCCTACGCGAGCTCGTAATCCACTTCTGTATCACTCTGCTGAGATAGCGCGGTCGTCTCTCGGTAGAGCTTGCGTACTCCAATAGAGCTTCGCGCTCCTGGGTGTCCGGCTGTAGCTGCCGCGCTCTGCTCGAAGATATCAGCCGTCGCTCGAAGCCCTGACGAAGTGCTATCGGCCGCGAGGTCATCTGGTGAGGCCTCCTCGTCCGGAAACATTGCGCCTCCTCCCTCGGGTTGATGAGCGGGGTCGTTCCGATCGCTCGCGGCGCTGGTGTTCGTAAACGATGGGGTAGCCGAGAAGCTTTTCACGCTGTCGCATGTCTTGGGAGTTCCTCGCTAACTCCAAGTCCGTTTTACCTTTGCTCCTGCGAGATGGTTCTCGTTGGACACCGGTGGGCCCTCCATCAGATCGTTGGTCCGTCTGTGGACATATAAGTAAGAGAGCTGATGTACAGGTTCGAACGAACAGGGCTCGCATTGACCAATCGTTGCCACAATGCGCCGGCTGTTCACTCTATCTGCGCGCTTTCCGGCGAAAGACTTTTTTTAATGGGCAGTTGCTTGCGGAAATTAGCGCGCGGCTATAGCGGAGGAATGCGCGTGCTTGCCGTCGGGAGCGAGTGCTGTCTCGGGTCGGGGACATGTTCGGCGTGGCCGCAACCTATGAGCAGATGGAGTGGTGAATTCCCCGACAGCAGCGGTTCGATGCCAATGCTGGTAATCCCGCCGCCGGGCCCGGGCAGCGATCTGAATGTATAGCCGAGACAGGACTCCGTGCGCTGACGCGTGAATGGGCCTATTCATGCCGGCCGCACACCCCTCGATGCAACGGGAGCTTGCCTAACCGGCACGCCGACCTCTTAGCCGGCGGAAACGGTCTTTGCTTGAGTCGCTACGGACGCCGGCGACCTGAGAGCGTCTTCGAAGCCAGTCCACCATGACCAATCTCGCGCCGCTTGCGCGGGTTCTTGCTGGTGGAGCATGGCTCCGTCGCGAGTTCGCACGAGGCGCAGCGTCCGGGTATGGAAGGCTTCCAACCCAGCACGGTGACCAATGCTAAGGACGGTAGCGCTCCGCAACTCGTGATCGAAGATCGACATCACATGGCGCTGGCTCACCTCGTCGAGCGCCGATGTAGCCTCGTCAAGGAACACCCAGCTTGGCGCATGTACCAACAACCGCGCAAAGCCGACCAGCTGCTGTTGGCCGAGCGACAGGCTCTTGTCCAACCTTGTTGGCACGTCAAGCGTCGGCAGGAACTCCCCCAGGCCAGTCCGCTTCGCCACCGCTTCCACTTCCGAGGTCGGGAAGCTATCCGCTGCGTCGGGGTAGGTGATCGCGGCGCGCAGGGTGCCAAGTGGCAAATAGGGCCGCTGCGGCATGAACATCATGGTGCTCGGTTCGGGAACACGGATGATACCGGTGCCCCACGGCCAGAGCCCGGCAAGCGCTCGGAACAGAGTCGACTTACCCGCCCCGGATTCACCGAAAATCAATACGCGCTCGCCCGGTTCGATCTCGACCGTTGCCTCTGCAATAACCACGCGGCCATCGGAAAGCAGCACGCTGACGTTGTCGAAGGCGAGACGCCCTTGGGGATGCGGAAACAAAGTGATGCGATCGATGCCATCATCGATCTCGTCCAGCTTCCCGACTGCCGCCTTGAAGGCGCTGACTCGACGCAGCGTGGCACGCCAGTCTGCGATGGCCGGAAATTGGTCGACGAACCACCGTAGCGCTGCTTGGACCTGGTTAAAGGCACCCACCACCATCATCAGCCCGCCGAGCGTCAAGTCGCCGCTGAAGTATCCCGGCAAGGCAACGACGATGGGCACGACAATGGCAATCCAGCCGTACCCGGAGGTGATCCAGGTGAGCCTCGATAGCGAGCCAGATAGCTGTCGCATCGAGGCAATAACCCGATCCAGGTTGGTCTTGAGCTGCCGCCGCTCGTCCTGTTCGCCGCCAAACAGGGCAATGCTCTCGGCGCTCTCGCTGACCCGCACCAGGGCGAAGCGCAGATCGGCCTCCCGGGCATAGAGCTCCGCGTTCAACCCGATCAGCGGTAAGCCCACGCGCCATGTGAGCAGCGAGCCGATCAGCGCGTATAGAATGGCGCACCAGACCATGAAGCCGGGGATGGCGAAGTGATGACCTTGGATCGTGAAGACGACATGGCTGGAGAGGCCCCACAGGATAGCGATGAAGCTCACCAGCAGCAGCGTTGCCTGGCACAGCCCCACACCCAGGGCGCCCGTCAATTCGGTCAGTCTGCGGGTATCCTGCTCGATGCGCTGATCTGGGTTGACTCCGACCGAACCGGCAAGGCCAAGGCGATAGGCGCGACCGGCCACCAACCAGTCATCAAGCAGATCGTGGGTCAGCCATTCGCGCAAGCGGACCTTCAGCATTTCTTGCATCCAGGTCTGCGCCACCACCAATGCCAGCAAGACACTGACGATGCCCAGGAAGATCAACAGCTGCCCACCAAGGGCACCGACGTCGCGCATGCTGAGCACATCAAAGAACGTGCCCTGCCATCGGTTGAGCGCGATCTGGCCGACCATGTTGGCGCTCAGGACGGCGATGATCCCGGCGGCCAGTAAGGCGACGCGGCGGAGATAAGACGAATGCCAGAGCGAACGCAGTAGTGCGATCCCCTCCGAGGCAACACCCTTGTCTTTGTAGGTGACCGCCGGTGGCTCGAATGCACCTGATTGAGATTTGACAGGTGAGTGCAGCGACAACACAGAACCCGCTGATGCCATGTCGCTCTGTACATTGTTTCGGAGGGTTCGTCGAGAAACAAGCCCACAAACTATCCCATAAAGATCACAAAAATATCGCGTTGTAACCAATGCGCGATCAATAAGCAGTTGTCACAACCGTAACTGTCGTTCACGGGCCCTCCTGAGGTTGCTGAGCTATATCTGAACGTGTTCAGCTCACTCCCAGCAATGGGCCCTACCCTTCATCACAGGTTGCATGACGTGAGAGGCTCTTCGCTTTTCGGCACAAGCTCGCAGGACTCGTCGCTCCTCGAGGACTGGATTGCGCGGCAATCTTCCATCTGTATCGCAGCGATGGTGCGGGCGATCTCTGCTACGCATCTGGTTCGCAGACGTGCGCCCTTCGCTCAGATCGTTGTGCCAGCACCGGGGTCCGTGCTGGCATCTCCGGTCATCGCCGACTGGGATCCGGAGCCCGACTACTTCTTTCACTGGGTCCGCGACAGCGCGATCGTTATGCGAACGGCTGCCGAGCTGATGGAAGACGCGAATACCGAGCTCGAGCGGCAGTACTGGGATCGACACTTCAGGGATTTTGTACGCTTCAGCCTGACGCTAAGCAGACTCGATGGTGCACAATTCTATCGTCAGTGCCGATATCGTCAGGCGACCTCCCACGCTGCGCGCAGGTTCTTGCGGCACGACGCCGAGATCTGCGCGCTCGTCGGAGATAAGGTTCTTGGCGAGCCGCGTTTCAACCCAGACGGCACCATCGACATTCTGCGCTGGTCGCGTCCGCAATATGATGGCCCCGCGCTCCGCGCGTTGACCTGCTTGCGCTACTTGCGCGCCGGCGGTCCACTGAGTCACGAAATCTCGCTTCTGCTGCGGCAAGACTTGGGCTTTACGCTCCACCATGCGGGACGGGCGTGCATCGGACCTTGGGAGGAGGCGGGACAACGCCTTCACCACTACTACGTCGCATTGGTGCAGCTCGGCGCGCTGGTGCACCGCCGGATCTGGGCAGGAGACAGCAGCCGCGAGTGGCGCCGCGCCGAGGAACGACTCCGCGCGGACTTAGACCAGCATTGGTCGGAGCCGAGCCAGGTCTATTCTGCTACGCGACCTCCGGCAGCTGAGTCCGCCGATGATCTTGTCGATGCCGCGACGCTGCTGGCGGTGCTCGACGCCGACCTGCCGGACGGCCCGCACAGCGTCCAAGACCCACGGGTGCACGCGACCCAGGCGGCGATCGAGCGTCTCTTTATGCGGGAGCTTCCAATCAATCACGACAGGTCGGTCGGAGCAGCGCCGGCCCTTGGCCGCTGGCGCAGCGATCGCTATTTCAACGGCGGCGCTTGGTATGTGACGACCTTGGCTGCCGCGGCGCTCTATTATCGGCGCGCGCGATGCGCGTGGCAGGATCGGCGCGCGCACGTTGAGCAGGGTGATCGGTTCATGGAGAGAGTACGAGCGTTGACGCCCGACGACGGCAGTCTCGCCGAGCAGGTCGACCGCGTCACTGGCACTCCCACCTCGGCCCGCCACCTGACTTGGAGCTATGCCGCGTTCATCAGCACCGCCCGACTGCGTGCCTTGGCAGATGGCTAGCTCTTCGCTGCGGTCAACCACGGACTCTCGAAGCCGAGCCGGGCTAGGCCGGTGCGCACCTCTGGGCAACTCATGAACAGCTCCCAAAGGAGGCCCGAACGGTAGTTCTCGATCATCACCACGATCGGGCCTTGATCGATGGCGAGGTTGCCGCTGGCAACCCAGCCGCTCCCGGCATTGAAGGCATCGGCGAAGCCGTAGCGGCCCCAAATACTGTCACCGAGATCCCCAAAGAAATGGCGCAGCGTCAACATCGACTCGTCTGGCGCGTAGGGCATCGATGAAAGCGCCGCTGTAGGCGCGATCACTCCGCAGTCGTTTTCGGGACAGAACGCACCATAGCCAGCATCACCGTCGCAAGCGGTCAAGCCCCAGCAATCCGCACCATATCCGGGATGACTGTGCGGATTCGCGATACAGTGGGCGCGATTGATTTCGGTGTGCGCGCAATTCTGCACCCAATAGTCGGCGTAGCGATCACGGAGCCCGCGCGGATCGAGGCCGAGAAACGAGTAGTGTGAAAAGAACAGAGGTCCGCCAAAGGGCGGACCCAGTGGCAGCGCTATACCGTGAAAGATGCGGCGGTTTTGAAACACCGGGCTGTCGGTCCAGCCGCGATGATAGGCAGTGGGTGGGATCGGATGCGTGGGCGAGGCGGCGGCGAGCACATAGGTGATCAGGCATTCATTCCAGCCGACGATCCGGTGATCCATCGCCCAAGCGTAGCGTGGGCTCCAGTGCCAAAACAGCACGTCCTGACCGCCGCGTGTATGCCAGCTCCATTCCACGGAGAGCCACAGTGCATCGATCGCTGCGCGCAGGTCGCGTTCGTCCGGCTCGGCACGACGAAAGAACTGGCGGGCGCATAGCAGGCCCATCATCAGGAATGAAGTTTCGACCAAATCGCCACCGTCGTCCCTAGGGGAAAAGGAGATCGGCGCGCCGGCGGCACCATGCATGAAATGCGGAAAGACACCATGCCCGGCTTGCTGGTTCGCGAGGAACTCGACGATCGTGGCCATGCGCTGCAGCACTTCGATGCGCCGAAGGAAACCACGCTCGGCTCCGGCCAACATCGCCATGATGCCGAAGCCGGTGCCGCCCGTGGTCACCGTGTCGAGGTAATCGTAGCCGGCAACCGCATTGCTGCGCTCACGGGCCATGCCGCTCGCGGGATGGGCAAAATCCCAGAAATAGCTCAGCGTCTGTCGCTGAACCAAGTCGAGCAGCTCGGCTTCGGATAGTCTGGGCTTCATTCCGCGACCCGCCATTCGATGTCGGCGGTCGCCAGCATTTGCGAATTCGGGCCGATCTCGATGCGAAACATTCCTGGCTCACAAACGCTTTCGGGCTTCGCCAAATGCTCGCCACGGAAGAACTGCAGATCAGCGCTCGTGACTCGGAATACTACCGAACGCGTCTCGCCAGGCCCTAGCGTGATCTTTCGGAACGCCTTCAGCTCGCGCACCGGCCGTGAGCGGCTGGCCACAGGATCGCCGACGTAGAGCTGAACGATCTCCACGCCGGCTACGGCACCGGTGTTGCGCACCTCGATCGCGGCCGCGAGGGTATCGGCATCGCCGCGCAGCATGGTCTTGTCGAGCATGATCTCGCCATAGTCGAACCGGCTGTAACCGAGACCGTGACCGAATGGATAGAGCGGAGTGTGCGGTCCTTCCAGCCGGCAGGCGGTGGTGAACTTACGGAATACGTGGCGGCCGTCACGACCGATCTCTGCGTCGCCGGCGACGTCGATGCCGATCTTGTTGATCGGGCGGCCGGTCGGCGCCTCGGCGTAATAGACCGGGCACTGTCCGGCGGTGCGCGGGAAGCTCATAGCGAGCTTGCCGGAGGGATTCACGGCGCCAAACAGTAGATCTGCGATAGCATTGCCAGTCTCGGTGCCACCGAACCAGGCGTGGAGGATGGCGTCGGCGTGAGCGTCCTCCCACTCCAGCGCCAGCGGTCGGCCGCTCATCGTCACCAGTACCAGCGGCTTGCCGGTTCCGTGCAGCGCCTTGAGCAAGCGTTGCTTGTTGCCGGGAACACCGATATCCGTTCGCCATGCTGCCTCGCCCGAATACTCCTTGGCCTCCCCGACGCATGCGATCACTACGTCTGACCGTCCAGCGGCGCCGACCGCCTCGACGATCATTTGGTCTGGCGAGCGCTCATCGATGACGAAAGCACCGCCGAACACGTTGAGCCGCGCGGCGACGTTCGGATCGTCCACGATGTTGGCGCCCACCGCATGGAGGATCGTGCGCCGCATTCCTACAGCGGCACGCACGCCCTCCAGTATGCTGACGCTGTCGGCTGACCGGGCAGCCACAGCCCAGGTTCCCTGGATGTTGGCACGGTCGTGCGCTAGCGGCCCGACCAATGCAATCGCGCCACCCCGGTCTGCCTTGAGAGGCAGAACGCCGGTATTCTTCAGCAGGACGCAAGACTTCGCCGCCGCCTCGCGCGCGAGGTCGCGGTGCTCCGGGCTCAGGGGGGTCGCTTTCCCAGGGGTTCTTTCCAGCCCGCGAAACGGATGGGAGAACAAACTAAGGCGCCGCTTTGCCAGCAACACGCGCCGACAGGCGACGTCGATCGCACTCTCGGCAATACGACCTTCGGAAACCAAGGCCGGCAATGC
>Ga0126376_10001847_pt1 | contig 11691 bp, 10 predicted proteins | sample PanSoiMetPlot_15_FD_92760 | JGI IMG/M metagenome (GOLD analysis project Ga0126376, IMG submission 92760) | Tropical forest soil microbial communities from Panama - MetaG Plot_15 | ecosystem: Environmental > Terrestrial > Soil > Tropical forest > Bulk soil | place: Panama | collected 2016-02-17
ATCAGTTTTCTCCGCAGAGATCACCATGCAGATCTGGTCGGCGCCGGCGGCAATCATCCGCTCGACGAGATATTCGGCGACTGCCTTCGGACGTTCTGTACCGTTCACCATCCGCGATCCTACTGGCAGAAGCTCCTTCGAGCAGCCGAGGGGTTGAATGCGCTGTCCTGCACCGGCGGCGGGAATGATTCCTATCATGCGACTTCGCTCCTTGCGCGCGGAATCGACGAGCTGCTACTGGCCCGCTCCAATGCAGCGATCAGCTCCTTTGCTCGCTGTTCTCCGGTGTGCTCCCGCAGAGTCCGTTCTCTTGCGCGAGCAGCAATTGCCGTGAGCTCCGAATCGGGAAGACTGAGGGCCGCAATTACATCTTCAGCTGTCCTGGCGATCAGGAGTTCGCGTTCACAGTCGAAGAAGTGATTGAGACCCTGGAACCAGTCGGTGATGATCGGCGTGCTGCATGCGGCTGCCTCGAAGAATCGGCCCGATGGACAATAGCCCCAGCGTGCCATGTCTTTGCGCGTGATGTTCAGTGTGAGACGCGAAGATGAATACAGAGCGGGATGATCGCCAGGGGATACATGCTCAAATCGACGAACGTTCGCCGGCCATTTCCACTGCCAGGGATACATCGAACCTGCCAGGACAAACTGTCTTGCAGGAAGCTGACGCGCTGGTTCGAGGAACAGTGTTTCCAGCTTCTGCTGCCGATCCGCGGCATACGTTCCCATGTAGCAGATGTCGCAGCAGTACTCGATCGGAACAGGAACACGTGCGTAAGATTCGACATCAACACATCCGTAAAGCGGCCGGGCCATTCTTGCTCCCCAGCGAGATGCGAGTTCGTTGATTGTGTCGCCGCCGGTGAATGAGAGATACAGATCAAATTCCCGAATCTGTTCAGCGCGAAGATACGCAGTTTGGCCTTTCTCCACTGAAACTAACGTGATCGGCGTATCCAGGTCGTAGAAGACCTTCAGCGGCGGTGTTAGTTCGAGGACCTCGTCGATGATGCGAGCACCTTCGGGGCAGAAGCTGGCGCAAATGACCGCATCCGAGTTCGCCGCACGATCCAATGCCGCAGTGCGAACGCTCTCCCAATCCGCGTACAGAATCAGATTGCAATAGCCACACTCCTTGAAATCGCGATGCTTCGCGTAATAAGGAACGTCTTTTTCGTAGAAGCTAACGTCGTGTCCCTGCCGATGGAGGGCCTTGAGAATGGCGCGATACGGTGTGGCATGGCCATTACCCCATGATGAGGAAATCGTGAGCCCGAAGATGGTGATCTTCAACCGCTCCTCCAGCAGCAGATCGACGCGATCTCAAATGGGAGATTTCATCCCGGGCTCGATGACATGGCCACGGCAGAGCTGCTTAGCCAATAAGATGCAATCCAGCCCGAGTTGGCTGGAGGGTGATTCGCTTTAGCGGGCGAGTCGTATCTGCGAACGCCTAACTCTCGAGGCTGGCGGACAAAGTAATTTTGGTGTTTAAGACGCGAGAGATCGGACAGCCAGCCTTAGCGTCAGTCGTGGCTTTGTCGAAGGCCGCTTTGTTGCCTCCGGGAATTCTTGCCGTCAGATCAAGATGGCTCTCGGTGATAGTGAACCCCGCATCGGTTTTCTCAAATGTAACTGTGCACTTGGTCTCAATGCTTTCCGGAGTGATACTCGCTTTGCCAAGTTCTGCGCTCAGCGCCATGGAAAAACATCCGGCATGGGCAGCCGCGATCAGTTCTTCGGGATTTGTTCCTTTTCCGCTCTCGAAGCGCGTGCCGAATGAGTATTGCGTGTTGGAAAGGGTTCCGCTCCCTGTCGAGATTGTGCCCTTACCGTCTTTGAGTCCGCCCTTCCACTGCGCGCTGGCAGTTCGTAGCATGATCTTGCTCCTTCAGAATGGCTTAGAAAACCATCCAGCATAACAAATGCAGCTTGTGTGAGCGTCGTGCCACAAGTCATAAGCAAAAAAAGGAGAGCAGCATGCTGCGTCTCTACCTTCTTGTTGAATGCTGAATTAACTCACACTCTGGAGCACGTGTTCGCGCTCCTCAGCGTCATGGCGAATCTCGGCTTCATCGTGCGGCAGCGAGATATTCAGCGCCTCGTCGATGCTGTTGACATAGTGAACTCTGAGCCCTTCGAGTTGATCCGGGGTGAGGTCCTCTTCAACATTCTGGCGGTTCTCTGCCGGAAGGATTACGTCGCGAACGCCTGCGCGCTTTGCTGCGAGTACCTTTTCCTTGATTCCCCCCACCGGAAGCACATTCCCGCTGAGCGTGATTTCACCAGTCATCGCCGTTAGCGGGCGAACCTGTTTACCGGTCAACAATGAAACCAATGCTGTCGCCATCGTCACGCCTGCTGAAGGTCCGTCTTTGGGAACCGCACCTGCTGGCACATGGATGTGGATATCCAGTTCTTTGAGGAACTCTTCATCGAGTCCCAACTGTCTCGCGTTGGAACGGACCCAGGTCAGCGCAGCCTGCATCGACTCCTGCATCACCTGACCAAGCTGTCCGGTCATGGTGAAGCCGCCTTTGCCCTTCATCTTGTTGGCTTCGATGAAGAGCACGTCGCCGCCCGCTGGTGTCCAAGCAAGTCCCACAGCCACGCCGGCACGCTTGGTGCGCTCGGCTATTTCAGTGTCGACGCGTACCTTGACGCCGCCCAGGAATTCCTGAACGACTTCCTTGGTTAGGACAAGCTTGTCCGTCTTCCCTTCAGCAATGCGACGAGCCTGCTTGCGGCACATCGTGCCGATATTGCGCTCGAGGTTACGAACGCCAGCTTCGCGCGTGTAGTGCCGGATGATGTAGCGCACCGCCTCTTCCGGAAATTCGATCTGGTCCGCCTTGATTCCGTTTTCTTCAATCTGCCGCGGAATCAGGTAGCGATATGCGATGTGAACTTTTTCGTCTTCGATGTATCCCTGAAGCTCGATGATCTCCATGCGATCACGCAGCGGTTCCGGAATGGGATCGAGCATGTTCGCTGTGCAGATGAACAGCACCTTCGAGAGATCGAACGGAACGTCGAGATAATTATCCCGGAACGTCGAATTCTGCTCTGGATCGAGAACTTCGAGCAACGCCGATGCCGGGTCGCCGCGGAAGTCACGTCCGAGCTTGTCCACTTCGTCCATCATGGAGACCGGATCGTTCGTCTCCGCTCTGCGCAGGTTCTGAATGATCTGACCGGGAAGCGCGCCGATGTACGTGCGGCGATGTCCGCGAAGCTCAGCTTCGTCGTGCATACCGCCCAGTGAGATGCGGGCAAACTTACGTCCCAAGGAGCGTGCAATGCTACGACCGAGCGAGGTTTTGCCGACGCCCGGAGGTCCAACGAAGCAGAGGATTGGGCCTTTCATTCCGGGCTTCAGCCTGCGAACCGACAGGTAGTCGAGAATGCGGTCTTTCACTTTCTGCAGATCGTAGTGATCTTCGTCGAGAATCTCCTTGGCCCTGGTGATATCGACGTCCGTGCCGGACGATTTGCTCCACGGCAACACAGCCAGCCACTCGATGTAGCTGCGCGTGAGCGAATAGTCGGCGGCCATTGGTGACATACGACCGAGACGTGCAAGCTCCTTGAGAGCTTCTTTCTTCACGTCCTCGGGCATGCCGGCAGCTTCGATCTTCTTCTTCAGCTCTTCGGTGTCGCGCTGAGTCTCATCTTGTTCGCCGAGTTCTTTCTGGATCGCCTTCATCTGCTCGCGCAGGTAGTACTCGCGTTGCGACTGCTGGACCTGATCCTGGACTTCCGTCTGGATCTTGTTGCGCAATTGCTGAACTTCGAGTTCCTTAGCGAGGTGTTTGTTGATCTTCTGGAGACGAAGCTTAACGTCGGTGATCTCGAGGATTTCCTGCTTGTCCGTGGTCGAGAGCGAAGGCAGCGAAGATGCAATAAAGTCCACCAGCCTGCCAGGCTCTTCGATATTGATCGCGACGGTCTGAAGCTCGTCAGACAACGTGGGAGAGCCAGTCACGATCTGCTGGAACAGCGTCAAGACATTGCGCTGCAGCGCCTCTATCTCCGGGCCCGTATCGGCCTTGCTCTCCGAAATTGTCTCGACCGTAGCGCGCATAAAAGGCGTGAGCTGGTCGTATTCGCGCACATGGACGCGTTCCACGCCTTCGGTAAATACGAACAGGCTCTGGTTCGGCATTTTCACAACTTTGTGAACCGTCGCGAGCGTGCCAATGCCATACAGATCTGTTGGTTGCGGCGTATCGACTCGGGCCTCCCGCTGCGCCACCACCACAATGGATTTTTCCTCGCCCAGCTGGTTAATCAGTTGAACCGAGCTTTCCCGGCCGACCGTTAGCGGCAATACTGCATGGGGAAAGAGAACGGTGTCTCGTACCGGAAGAACGGGCAACGAGCGCTCACTGTCCGGCAGTTGGATCGCCCTGACTGTCTCGGAAACGGTTTCGCTTTTGGGGGTCTTGCTGGTTTCTGCCATATAAGTGCCTTATAAACAATGGTCTTTTAAGACCTTGATAATAGATGACTCAACCTCGCTAAACGATTCCAGCCTACCGAAATCGCCTATCAAAGCGCAGGGAATTGTACTCCTGTGGCAGCTTGCCCTACAGCAATGAGAACCTAAAAACGAGCCCTAGAGACGAGGAGCGGAGCCTCAGCATAATTGCTTTCGCTGGCGTTTCAAAACTGCTGATTTACACTGCGGGAAGTATGCCGAACCTCTAGCGCAGCCCTTCAGCCCGCCTGGTAAATTCCAAGTACCTTCACCATCGGGCAGATCTCTCGCAGATGACGCAACGCATGCTCCGCAGCCGGCGTTTGTCCAGACTTCAGATCGGCATAGAAAACGTACTGCCAGGGATGTCCCTTTACTGGTCGCGATTCGATCTTGCTCAGTGAGATGTCCCGCAGCGCGAACACGGCGAGCGTCTTGAAAAGAGCGCCGGGCTGGTCAGGAACAGAGAACGCGAGTGAGATCTTGTCGGCATCTTTCGCCCAGCGCTCGCCAGGAGAGATGAGCAGAAATCGAGTGAAGTTCTTGGGATCATCTTCAATGCCCGCTTTCAGGATCTTGGCTCCGTACTCTATCGCCGCCTGACGGCTCGCAATGCCTGCACTGTCTTTCTCTGCAGTTTCGATCACGTGCTTCACACTTCCCGCTGTGTCATAAAACGGCACTTGCTGAACTCGAGGATGATCGCGAAAGAACTTCCGGCACTGGTCCAGCGCAACCGGATGTGAGCGGACCCGGCGAATCTGCGCCAGCTTCACACCGGGTGCAGCAATCAGATTGTGCCGAATGCGGAGCGGGTACTCGCGCTTGATGAAGAGCGGATGCTCAAGCAGCAGATCGAAGTGTTCCGTAACTGGGCCAGCCAGCGTGTTCTCAATTGGGATCACCGCCGCTTCAGCTTTCTTTTTAAGCACTCGGTCAAACACTTCAGCCGACCGGGCACACGGCAGCACTATGCAATCTGGCACCATCGCCAGAGCAGCTTCATGACTGAACGAACCCGCTTCGCCTTGGATAGCAATAATCATTTTGGTCGCTTCGCATTGTAAATACAGCCAGCAGCTCAGTCCTGCAGCTCTCGATCGTCTACAACCTCTCGCCTCTTGGAGCCACTCATATTACGAGCGAATTTCGCAAATCTTTCTTTGGAGGTAGGGCAGATGCTTTGGACCCTCTTTGTCATTCTGCTCGTGCTCTGGTTGGTCGGAGTTGTGAGCAGCTACACGCTGGGCGGCTTTATTCACCTGCTGCTCGTCCTGGCTCTCGTAGCTCTGGTGTTTCAGCTGCTTACCGGACGACGCACAGCTCTGTAATGCCTGCTTTCAGCAGAGCCAAAGAGTTCGAGACCACTAATTGACCGAAGAAGTTCGGCAAGCTGAATGGAAGCGGAGGAGAATATGGATAAGGATCGTATTAAAGGGAAGATGGACGAAATGGCCGGCCGGGCAAAGCGCCAAGTGGCCAAATGGACAGGCGATGCCAAGACTCAAGCCGAAGGCGGAGCTGAAGAAATGAAAGGCAAACTTCAAAACGCTTGGGGAAACGTGAAGGATGCCGCTCGTGGCGCGAAGCACGACGTGAAACGCGATGCCGACAAAGAGAACCGCGACATCGCAGACGATCGCGAACGGGACGTTGCCTAACTTAGGCGAATCAGCAAGTCGGAAGAGGCGCTCATACTGAGCGCCTTTTTCTTTTCGCTCTCGAAATCAGCAACGCTCCTGAGCGATCAACATCTAGTTTCCATCCCGGAGGGACCACTGTGGTTGCGGTGTATTCAGTGACAATCAGCGGCCCGGATGCCGCGTACCCGGCGTAAAGACTTTCTCTTCGCAGAATCTGGGTGCTCACGGAGTGGGTGCCGAAGTAAACCGGTGCGCGCGTAGTCTCTGCCTGAGGCGCGCGCTTCGCCTGAGCTCCGGCGATCACGCCGCCGCTCTGCTGCGGCAACGAAGCTCGTACGCGAAGTGTTACCAGTTCGATCCTTTTATTCGCGTGGTGGTAGCCGAATCGCCGCTGGTGTGCCGCATGGAAGTCCTCGAGGAGTTCAGACGCGTTGTGCCATGGAACGTTCAGCTCGTATCCCTGACCTTGATATCGAAGGTCCACGGAGCATTCCATTTTGATTCTTCCCTTCCAGCCTTCATTCGAGTACTCACGAGTGGCTGTGTTCCTCAGCTTATCCAGACCTTCTTCGATCTCCTTCCCGGATCGCTTGAAATGATCAGCAGAAAGCAGCATCGGAGCTGTGCGCGAATAGTCTTTCACTACATTGCTGGAGAGAATCCCATATGCGGAGAGCGCGCCTGGAGCGCGCGGAACAATCACGCGGGATATAGAGAGCGAGGCCGCCAGATCGCACGCATGCAGCGCACCGGCACCGCCGAACGAGAGTAAAGCAAAGTCTCGAGAATCGTAACCTTGTTCGATCGAGACCACGCGAATCGCTTTCTCCATCGTGGCATTGACCACGCGGACGATTCCAGCGGCTAACTCTTCACTGGACCACTTCAGGCTGTTACGCTTGATCCACTCACCGAAAATCGCGCGAGTTCGCTCAGCATTGAGACGGAACTCGCCCCCGAGAAAATTTTCCGGACGCAAACGTCCAAGCAGCAGGTTCGCATCCGTGACCGTCGGTTGAGTTCCTTTCCCGTAACAAATCGGTCCCGGATCGGCACCGGCAGATTCTGGTCCTACGCGCAACGCTCCACCTGCATCGATTCGCGCCAGCGATCCGCCGCCTGCGCCGACCGTGTGGATGTTGAGCATCGGGACGCACACAGGTAGTCCGGCGATCTCCGCTTCTGATGTCACGTGAAGACGTCCCTCAAGCAGTGCAACATCCGTGGATGTTCCGCCCATGTCGAACGAAATAACTTTTTCGCATCCAGCCCGGCGGCCCATCTCAAGTGCTCCAACGGCGCCTCCGGCGGGCCCTGAAAGAACCGTTCGCACAGGCTGCGAAGCTGCAGTGTTTAGCGCCGTGATTCCACCGCTCGACTGCATGACGAAAAGCTTTGCCGCCGCGTTCTTTGAAAGACGAAGGCGCAGGCTCTCGAGATACCGCTGCATGAGCGGCTGAAGATATGCATTCACCACGACCGTGCTCATGCGCTCGTACTCGCGAAATTCCGGCAGTATGCGGTGCGAGAGAGAAAGGGAAACGTTCGAAGCTCTCAGTTCCTGCTCTACAGCTTCTTCGTTGGTTGAAGTGGCAAACGAAAACAGCAGGCAGACTGCAATCGATTCGGCGCCACTCTTCTGGATTTGTGAACGAAGCTCACGGAGTTCATTTTGGGAAGGGGCTTGCTCAATGCTGCCGTCAGGGCGAACGCGCTCCATAACTCCGAATCGCAATTCGCGCGACACCAGCGGTTCGACGCGGCGCACATTCAAGTCGTACAGATTCGGTCGCGCCTGCCGGCCGATCTCGATGGCATCCTCAAATCCCGAAGTAGTAACAAGCGCCGTGCGAGCACCTTTGCGCTGTAGTAGTGCGTTTGTGCCGACAGTAGTGCCGTGCAGTAGAACGATTTCCCGATTTGATTCTCCGACAATCCGCGCTACAGCATTGGCAATGGCTTCTGAAGGATCGTTAGGAGTAGAGAAGACTTTAAGGATCTGAAGTCGCCCGTCTTCAATCCAAACGCAATCAGTGAAGGTGCCGCCGGTATCGACGGCGATGCGTAGCGGGAGTTTTCGACTGGGCGACAGTTTCCGCTCTCCGGGATCTCAAAGAACTTAGGGCATCGGCGCCTTCGCCTGTGCATTTGTGATCACAGCCGAGGGCGGCTGTGCCACGAATGTCAGGAGTGGCGCACGAGTAAGTCAGCAGCAACGAATATGAAGAGCACGACTGCAATCACGCCATTCATTGTGAAAAAGGCAGCGTTCAACTTCGATAGATCACCTGCGGACACGAGGGAGTGTTCATAAGCCAGGAGCAGAGCCACCGCAATGATGCCCGCAACCGCGATTTTGCCGAGTCCAAAAGCAACTACTACTGCAATCAGCAATGACAGCATTAAGACGTGCATCGTCCGTGCAATCAGCAGGCCTCGCGAAATTCCATAGTGCCTTGGAAGAGAATGCAGGCCGAAACTGCTATCGAATTCATAGTCCTGGCAGGCGTAAAGAACGTCGAAGCCGGCTACCCAAAACGTGACGACTCCCGTCAGCAGGAGAATTCGGAGATCAAGCGAACCGCGAACCGCAATCCATGCGGCCGCAGGAGCAACGCCGAGCGCCAATCCCAGCACGAGGTGCGACCATTGGGTGAAGCGCTTCGTATAGGAATACAAGAAGACGATTCCCAGCGCAACCGGTGAGAGCACGAACGTGAGTCGGTTCAACATAGCCGCTGCCAGGATGAAGATCACACTGGCGGCAATCACGAAAACGCCGACGAATTGCTTGCTCAGGATTCCTGCAGGCACGGCACGCGAGCTCGTTCGAGGGTTGGCCGCGTCGATCTCGGCGTCGACATAGCGATTGAAAGCCATAGCTGCCGAGCGCGCGCTCACCATCGCGACCACGATCCACAACAACTGCCACGGCGACGGCCATCCACGAGCGGCCAGCATGGCTCCGCAAAGCGCGAACGGCAGCGCGAAGACCGAGTGCTCCCACTTGATCATCTCAAGCGAGATGCGGACGTTGTGGAGGGTCGACATTGACATTCATTTTAACCACTAGAGCATGGAAAACCGGGTCATCGGGTGAAGTGAAACCTGAGAATGCTCCGTTTGGCGCTCTCTAAGAGTGCCGAAAACCACGACAAGCGGAGCGCCGAAAGCCGGTTTCACTTCACCCGATCACCCGATGACCCGATCACCCGATTCTTGTTTACTCCCCCGGTACACCTCCGTCGCTTTTGATTGCATCCCATCCTGAGTAGCGGGATTCTGTCTTCCCCCGGAGTGACTATGGTAATCAAAGGCTTAAAGCACCTGGCCGAGATCAGCCGAATGTTCGATCAGAACACGCGTCGCGAAAGATTTCGCTACTCCCTCCGCCACGAAAGCTCCCCTGACATCCTCTATTGGGGACACGAGCACACCGAAGAAGCCGCCATTGAAATGGCCAATATGTACCTGAACCTGCTCGATGATTGCGTGGCAGAAATGCGAAGGAAGCGAGTTCCACGTGGCGAGCACGTACAGTTAATAGCGAGTCCGACTGCGCTCAGAGCCTAAGGATCGGATCTTACTTCACCCGATCACCCGATTCTTAGCTCCCCACGTACTTCGCGTACAAACTTCTTGCCACCATCGGATCCGTTGTGCCTTTAATGATCGCCCGCCCATCGCGGAACAGCGTCACCTCGTACGTTTCACGCCAGAACTTCAGCACCATCTCGTTGTAGCGAACTTGCCCATGCGGTGAAAGCCGCGAACTCATTTCTATGAAGTCCACCGGACGCTCGCGTTCGTGGATCTGTACTGAATTACGCCCGCATAACGTTATTTGCGGTCGAGCCTTGCCGTCGAGATAGTCGAATCTGCGTTCGCCGCAGACGCTGCAATCAGGACGAGCTTTCGCACAGGAAATTTCGGAGCGTTCTCCAGTCCAGAGATCGATTGAAAGCAATGCGCTGCGCATTGCTTCGCGCGCACCGACCATCAATTTCAACGCTTCGCTAACCTGCAACGACGCAACCAGATTCGCCGCGCTGTTCAGTATTCCAGCGGTTTCGCAAGTCGCAAACGTCCCCCGCGGCGGCTCGGGAAACATGCACGCCAGACATGCTGTTTCTCGTGGAAGAACGTTCATCGTGACGGCATAGGAACCAACGGCCGCAGCATAGATCCACGGGATCCCGCTCTTCACCGCGAAATCGTTGATCAGATAGCGCGTCTCGAAGTTGTCGGTGCAATCGAGAATCAGATCGACGTTTTCCAGCAGTGAGACCGTCTGAGGAGTCAGGTCTTTTACACAAGGCTCGACTGCGATCTCGGAATTAATTGACGCGATCTTGCGTGAGGCGGCTTGGGCTTTAGGAAAGCTCTGGCGTGCGTCTTCTTCGTCGAACAGCAATTGCCGCTGCAGATTACTTAGTTCGACGTAGTCCCGATCGATGATTCGCAGCGTTCCAACGCCTGCGCGAGCCAGCAGGCTGCATACCGAGGCTCCGATTGCCCCGCATCCCACGACCGCGACTTTGGACTGGCGAATGAGTTTTTGTCCCTCAGAACCGATCGGCGCAAACAGGGCCTGCTGGGAGTAACGGTCTGGATATGCGGAGGGTTCGGATTGAGGGGTCATTTCCCTGCTTCGAGGCCAAGGATGGGGGCTAAACTTCAGCAAATCACCATTATTATAGGCGTGTGCATCCTGACATCTGCGACCGGCAGTCCCCTTGCGCGTGCATGCGACAACTAACGGGCAGGGAGAGAGTCTAATTTTTCTGCGACGCGCAGGGCACGGGACAGCTGTGCAGCAAAGATCGCCCGGGCTGGCAGTCCTCTCCGATTTCTCGGGCATTGTGGATCGCGCGCTGAGCTTTATGGTCTTGAGGAGCGCACTTGCGCTAGGCTTCCTTGTCCTTTCGCTGACCCCTTGCCCTGCAGCGCAGGCGCCGCGGACGGCCTCAAGCCTCAAGTCGACTCAAGGGCAAAACGAAGCTGGAGCCAGCCCTGCCCCTAATCAAACGGCCAGCGCCTTCGCGCGATATTCGGGATATCGCGTGCGCAACATCAGCGTCAAGAACGCGCAACGGGTCGACCAAAGTGACCTCCTGAAATCTATTCCGCTGCAACCTGGTCAAATCCTCGACCGGGCGAAAGTCCACGCCAGCCTGCAGCAATTGTTCGCCACGGGCCGATTCCGAACGATCGCAGCCGAGGTAAGTCCCCATGAGGACCGTTCTCTCGACTTAGATTTCGTAGTCGAAGAAAAGCTATTTATCGGCAGCCTTGTCGTGTATGGTGCGCCGCGTCCACCGACCGCGAATCAGCTGGCGAATGGCAGTAAGCTGCAGATCGGCCAGGAGTTCGATGAGGATCAGGTAGCCGCAGGCATCGAGCGGATGAAGCGGATATTGGCTGAAGATGGATACTTTGCGCCCACGATTCGCATGGATTCTTCGATTGATCCGCAGCATCAGCGGATCGAACTCAACTTCATCGTGGATCGCGGTCAGCACGCCAGAGTGGGACAGGTGATCGTCAGGGGAGATCCTGGTTATCC
>Ga0126376_10001848_pt1 | contig 11688 bp, 8 predicted proteins | sample PanSoiMetPlot_15_FD_92760 | JGI IMG/M metagenome (GOLD analysis project Ga0126376, IMG submission 92760) | Tropical forest soil microbial communities from Panama - MetaG Plot_15 | ecosystem: Environmental > Terrestrial > Soil > Tropical forest > Bulk soil | place: Panama | collected 2016-02-17
GTGCGTTTGTCATAGTCCAGGCGCAGCAACTTAGCACAGAGCCGATGCGCTGGCGCTACATTGGTCCAGTAGGCAATCGCACGACTTCGATTGTAGGCGTCCCCGGCCAGCCTTTCATCTACTACACGGGATCAGCGTCCGGTGGAATCTTTAAGACGGTCGACGGCGGCATTCACTGGGACGCCATCTTTGACGACCAACCGGTCTCTTCGATCGGATCGCTGGCCATCGCGCCTTCCGATCCCAACATTGTGTGGGCCGGGACAGGCGAAGCCTGGATTCGCAGCCACATTTCAGTGGGGCAGGGAATATACAAGTCGATGGATGCCGGCAAGACATGGAAGCTGATGGGTCTGGAAAAGACCGGGCGCATTGGTCATGTTGTGATTGACCCGAAGAATCCCGACATCGTGATGGCTTGCGCAGTCGGTCACGCGTACGGCCCACAGCAGGAGCGCGGCGTCTTTCGCACGACGGATGGCGGGAAAACCTGGGACCGCGTTCTTTTCACCGACGAGAACTCTGGCTGCTCAGACCTGGTGATGGATCCAACTAATCCGCGTACTCTTTTTGCTGGCATGTGGCCGCTCGAGATTCACACCTGGGGCAGGGACAGCGGAGGACCGGGCAGCGGTCTCTTCGTGTCGCGCGACGAAGGAGCCACCTGGACAAAGATCACCGGCCATGGACTGCCCACGCACATGACCGGTAAATGGGGGCTGGCCATTGCGCGCTCGAATGCGAAACGGATCTACGCGCTAATCGAAACGGGCGACGGTGTTCCTTATAAAGGACAGGAAACTGATAGCGGCAAGCTCTGGCGCTCGGACGATGGCGGCGAGAACTGGAAACTGGTTAGTTACGACCGCGCGATGGGCGGGCGCACGCATTATTATTTTCGGGTAGAGGTTTCACCTGACAATGAAAACGAAGTCCACTTTCTGACCAACCCATACAGTCGTTCAACTGACGGTGGGCAGACCCGGGTGGGCGGTGCCGGCCCAGGTGGCGGCGGCGGTGGTGGCGGTTTTGCCGCCAGCCCAGGTGGCGATAACCATGACATTTGGATCGATCCAACTCAGCCGAATCGCATCGCCATCGCCAATGATTCCGGCGTGAGTATTTCCGTGACGCGCGGGCAGAGCTGGCAGCGGATTCAACTGCCTAACGGCCAGCTCTATCACGTGACCACCGACAATCAGATTCCTTATTACGTCTATGGCAATCGCCAGGATGGTCCTTCATATCGTGGCCCAAGCCGCACCGGTACCGGCGGGTTCGGAGGCGGCGGAGGTGGCGGTGGATTCGGCGGAGGCATTCCGCGCAGCGCCTGGATCGGAGTTGCCGGCGGCGAGAGTGGTTGGTCAACGCCCGATCCCGTGGACAACAACATCATCTGGTCGAGCGCGTCGGGGTCGGGCAGCGTCGGCGGCATCGTAGAAGTATTCAATGTGAAAACGGGACAAGCTCGCAATGTCGAAGTCTGGCCGGACAATGCCAGCGGTAACGTCGCCGCCGATCTGAAATATCGTTTCGTGTGGACCATGCCATTGACGATCTCTCCTCACAATCACAACAAGGTTTACGTAGGTAGCCAATACGTTCACCAGACAACCGACGGTGGCGACAGTTGGCAATTGATCAGTCCCGATCTGACCTTGAATGATAAGAGTCGACAGGGATTCTCAGGCGGGCTGACCGGCGACAACATCGGCGTCGAATACGCCGGTGTGGTTTTCGCGATTGCTGAGTCGCCGAAGGAAGCGGGAACAATTTGGGCGGGCACCAATGACGGTTTGGTCCAGCTCACTCGCGATGGCGGCAAGAACTGGACGAACGTGACGAAGAATATTCCCAACATGCTCCCTTGGGGCACAGTGAGCAATATCGAAGCGTCGCGTTATAACGCCGGTACAGCCTATATCACTGTCGACGGCCATCAGGTCAACAACCGTGATCCCTGGATCTACAAAACAACCGACTACGGAAAGACCTGGAAGTTGATCACTAACGGCATTCCGCACTCAATGCTGAGCTATGCGCATTGCGTCCGCGAAGATCCCGTACGCCAGGGTTTGCTTTATCTTGGGACGGAAAATGGAATTTACGTTTCCTATGATGACGGCGGGAGTTGGGAGCCGCTGCAATTCAATCTTCCCCACGCGCCCGTTTATTGGATTACCATTCAGGAACACTTCAATGATCTGGTGATCTCAACCTATGGTCGCGGCTTCTGGATCCTGGATGATATTACGCCGCTTCAGAAGATGACCTCGGAAGTGAAGAACTCGACTGCTCACCTCTTTCCCGTTCACGCGGCCTACCGGTTTCGCGGTATTACCGTTCCTTACGCTTCTTCAGATGACCCGACGGCTGGACAGAATCCGCCGTATGGTGCGGCCATTACTTACTATCTGAAGACAGCGCCCGCTAAAGAAGCGTCAATCAAGATTCTCGATACGCGAGGAAACACCGTGCAGACAGTTCGCGGCACGCGCAACGCCGGTTTGAACCGAGTCTGGTGGAACCTGCGCACCGAGAACTCAAAAGAAGTTCGCCTGCGCACCACGCCGATATATGCCTCTGACATTAAGCTCAACGCCGAAGGCTGGCGACCGCTGCCGGAAGGCGGACGCATGACCGTCCTGGTACCTCCTGGAACTTACACCGTGAAATTGACTGTTGATGGACAGGAGGTAGGCAGCCAGTCACTCACGCTTTTGAGAGATCCCAACACCGGCGCCAGTGACGCCGACATTCAGAAACAGACCACGATGTTGTCGGACTTGCGCAAAGATCTGGAATCGGCAGCTGACATGGTGAACCAAATCGAAACCATCCGCGGCCAGCTTAATAAGCTTCGGGCAGACCAGGGTGGAAATGGAGACCTTAAGACAGCTACTGATGACTTTGAAAAGAAACTAACCGACATCGAAGACGGTCTGATCCAGCGTAGATATAGCGGCCAGGGCCAGGATACGACGCGCTTTGGGACAAAGCTGATCGGTAAGATGACTTACCTCGGAGGCGGTATCGCTACGGGCGATTATCCGCCGAACAAACAACAGCAGGAAGTGCATGCGATGTTCAAGTCGCAGTTGGCTGACTTGCGTAAACGGCTCGACGGCGTCATGGCAAATGATCTCAGCACCTTCAATCAGATGCTAAAGGACAAGAATATCGGGGCTGTGATTACGTCGGGACAGTGAACGAAGACGCGGTGGCCTGCGGTGTACAGAGTGGACGGGATGGACTCAGTTGATAGGTTGGACTGCGCGGACTCTGAAGACTCCTCCAATCTGTCCGCACTGTTCACTCAGTCCACCGCGTACACTTGTCCCTTAAGGTTTGGTGCTGACGACCTCTTTGAGGAGAGTGTTGTCGGGATCGATTCTTATGGCAGTTGGCTGGGCCGATAGTCGAAGCGGGATTGTCGTCGATTTACCCGTCGGGTAAATCGTTTTTCGTTCCGGTTTACCATTGACCGTAAATTCGACCGGCACTGGATCAAGAAACGGCTCGCTCTGCTGCAATTGATTGAGCTGAACCTGCAGCGTGGTCACGGCCCTCCTCTCCATCGAACCCCAGGTTAGTTCGTAGCGCGGATGACCGGCGCCATAAATCCAACGCGCGAAAAACTGCTTGAGATTTTTGCCGGAAGCCTTTTCCAGTGCGTTGCGCAAATCTTCGGTGGTGGCGTTTGCCTCGCGATGATCGTTGTAATAACTGCGCAATCCCTTGAAAAAGGCCTCGTCGCCAAGTTGCTTGCGCAACATGTGCAGGACCCAGGCGCCTTTCTCGTAATTATTCTCGTTGAGCAAGCTCATCAGGTCCTTCGTTGTGGTGTCGTGAATCGGCAGGCTGCTGCGTTTTTCATACCTGAAGTACCGCTCGGCCGCGTCACGCATGTATTCCTGAAACGCTGCGTCTCCTTCGTACTTTTCGATAAATAATCCGGCAAAGTAGGTGGCAAATCCTTCGCTCAACCAAAGGTCTGCCCAGGTCGCTTCGGTTACTGAATCGCCAAACCACTGGTGAGCAATTTCGTGCGCCACCACAGTCTCGATGCGAGTTGGAATACCGAAATGCGCGCTCATCTTTTCGCTTCCGCGCAAGGCGAGCAGGTTGCTCGCAAAAACAATCGCGCTGGAATTCTCCATTCCTCCGAACTGCGTTTCGGCGACGATCAGCGCCAGCTTCTCGTATGGATAGGGAGCAATCGTCTGATTGAAAAAGGCCAGAGCCGGTGCGGCAGATGAAAAACCTTTGGGCGCATAATCACGATCTCTCTGCGGAACGTTGTAGAGCAGATTCGTAACCGACTTGTCGGACGAATTGATGATTGCTCCTTCATTGACGGTCACAATCATGCAGTAAGGCGGAACTGGTTTGGCCTCTTCGAATTTCCAGAGAGAAGTCGCCGCGTTTCCCGTCGTCGTGATGAACTTGCCGTTGGCCACAACCTGGTAACGCAGCGGTGCAGAGATTGTGAACGAGACCGTCGCTTTAGCCGAGGGGTGATCCAGTGCGGGAACCCAGTAATGAACTCGATTGGGCCAGTTGTCGCCCGTTGCGGACTGTTTGCCATCGCGGTCCTTGGCGAAAACCAGACCGTATTTCGGCCTACCGTGGTAATTGATTGTGATGTTGAGTTTATCGCCACGATTCGCCGGTTGCGAGAGCGTCACATTGAGTTGCTCGTTTGTGCGATTGTACTGCGCTTGTACGCCCGCGATGAGCACAGAGTCCACGGGCATCTCGCCAAAATCGAGATCGATTTCGGTTACGTTTTGCTTGATCACCTCCAAAGAGATCTCAGTGCGCGCAGCCGAGATTTCTGTGAGTTGTTCGTTGAACGTCAGATTGATGTCGTAATGCAAAGGCTTCCATGATTCAACGGTGCGTTCACGCCTTTGCCCGAACGCCGGTAGCGAGAACAGCAGTATGAACAGCGCGACAAAGGCTGCCCGCCGAATCTTTCGAAGCTTTTGATCAGAAGCCATAACAATCATCGCAGCCCGAGCATCAATAAAGCGGAGCGATCGGAGACTTGACCGCCACTTGCCATCCACTGCTGGTAAGCGACGCGTTCGTCGTCGCTGACGGCGCGGTTACCGAGTCGAGCCGCGGGGGTCCGCTCAAACGCGCGTTCTGTCAACGCCATATGCCGCTTCCTGACATGCAGAGACGAAGGCTGAGAAAGCGCGCGCTCAGCCGCCTCGACGTCCGGAAACAACTCTTCATAAGCCATCAAATGCCAAATCGTTTTACCTTCGCGCTCATCGATCGCAATTACTCTCAGCAGGCCAAACCCGCTCTCAAGCTGAAAAATAAGATCGTCGCCGGGCACAAAGGGCGGGTTCATATCTGAAAAATATCAGCATCCCCTCTGCAAGCCCAAGGTGAACAGGTCGGCCTTTGCCGATTTGCCGGATTTCACATTGGCAATATTCATTGAAAATACCCGATCGCGATTCTACAATGGCGACTTATCTTGAGCGCAAAACCTGATTATTACGCAATCCTCGGGGCGAGCGAAAATGCGACGCCTCGCGAGATCGAGCGCCTCTACAAACAACTCGCGCACAAGCGGCACCCTGACCGCGGCGGCGCCGAAGAAGACATGAAAGCGCTGAACGAAGCGTATCAGGTATTGCACAACGAAGGCGCACGGCTTGAATACGACACGCAACGCCGCAAGCGTTCGCGCCAAACCATTGTTCGCGTTGCTCCGGCGTCTCGCGAAGTCGGGTTTTATGGGCAAGCGCTCAACGCATTACTTTCGATCATCCTTGGCTTGCTGTTGTTGCTTATGGTTCGGTTCAATGGCCTTTGGTTTCTTTGGCCACTCTTAATCCTGGCGGTCGGAGTGATCGGATTTGGTGTGTTGATTGCTCATTCAGCGGTCGGGCACGCGCGTGAATCCTTGAGTGCCTCGCATCCATTGCGACGATTCCGTACGGCGCAGGAGATCTTATTTTGGCTGCTGATCGCCTGCGGCGGTTATGGCATTTATCTAATCTGGACCTTTGCTTGAAGAACCACTGCGGATGATCACCGGGCTCGATCTTCTGTTTCTCGAGGTCAACAATCTCGAAGAATCGCTCGAATTCTATTCAGAGATCCTGGGGTTTGAAATTGAGTCGAGCAATCCCAATGCGGAACCTCCGATCGCATCCGTAAAGTCAGGTTCGTTCCGCATAACTCTGGTGCAGCAAGTCGAGACCATGTTAAAGCGTGGCCGCGGTGTTCATTTCGTTTTGGGCGTGAGTAACGTTGACGATTTTTATCAAGAACTTAGAACCAGGATGATCGATATCAGTGAACCGCGTGACGAAGGCTGGGGCGGCAGATTTATCACCACCCAGGATCCGGATGGATACCGTCTGTTCTTCGTGGCCTGGCAGGGAACGACTGAATCCGAAGTCTCGCACAACTCCTGTTGAAAGGAATCCTGTCGATGAACTATCAACATGTTGAGAATTTACTCATCAGGTATAGAGGTGGTTCCGTACACATTAAGACTTTGTCTGGCGCAGTTTACGAAGGAACGATTTCGGATGTAACGAACGATTATGTGGCTCTCAAAGTGAAGGATGACGCCGGCGAAGAAGCGCCAAGAATCATACTTTTACATGCGATCGAATCGCTTTTTCCACAACGTCGCTGATGGCTTCTATTATCAAAACTGATTATGATTTTTGTTGACAAATTTCTTTCAGAAAAACTTATGCTTTCGGTTGCATCCGAACCTCTACTTGTGCATAATCACCCTGCGCCCGCCTCCCCGGTGGGCGAAGTGGTCGCGTGGGGTGAGGACACGTGGCCTTAGGGTGGGGCTTGTGGGAGGGCCCCGCCCGCTTTTATTTTTGGGACAAATCTTTCGCACACCGCGTCATTTTTCGTCAAACATCCAACCAATAATAGAGAATCTACGGCATTGACTTTCAAAAGAAGTGGCTTAATATACGGCAAGTACGAAACCTCCGGATTTGTTTCGAAAGAGCAAGCAGCGAGTACCACGCATTAGCTGATCGCCACAGTTGGCATGTTCTCAAGCAGCCAGACTGTGGCATTTTTAGCGCCGCTAATCGAGGGTAAATCGCTGAGAAGACACGATGGCCTCTCTAAAGCGTCTGCTGGTCGGCAGCCCGATCAGAACGGCACGCTTAGCACACGAACGGTTGACCAAGAAGACCGCGCTCGCGATCTTCGCCTCAGACGCCCTCTCTTCAACAGCGTACGCTACCGAACAGATATTGTTGGTTCTCGCGGCCGCCTACGTTGCCGGCGGTCATTCCAACTCCTTTGCTCGCGTAGTTCCGATTTCGATAGCTATTGGCCTCCTCCTGGTGGTGGTCGCGATCAGTTATCGGCAGACGATTTATGCCTATCCTTCGGGGGGTGGGGCATTCATTGTTGCCAAGGACAACCTCGGAACATTGCCTGGTTTGATTGCGGGCGCCTCGTTGTTGGTTGATTACATCCTGACTGTGTCAGTGTCGATAGCTGCGGGCGTCGAAGCGATTACATCGGCAATGGTGGGAACTCGTCTCGCAGGTTTGCACAATCATCGAGTCTGGCTGTGTCTTTTCTTCATTGCATTTATCACAGTCGCAAACCTGCGCGGCGTGCGCGAGGCCGGCGCGATGTTCGCAGCTCCGAGCTATGCCTTCATCTTCGCCTTTATCGCGCTGATTGGGTACGGCTTGCTTCGTTATTACATGAGTCCGTCAATTGTATCTGCTCCGAACGACGCTGATTTAAAGATCGCCGAAGGTTATCACCAACAATCGTTGAATCTTTTTCTTTTGCTAGGCGCCTTCGCGAACGGATGCGCCGCTCTAACCGGAATCGAAGCAATTTCAAACGGAGTGCAGGCGTTCAAACAGCCCGAATCGAAGAACGCGGCAACCACGCTGTCGTGGATGGCGGCTCTGCTCATAGTGATGTTCCTGGGCGCAAGCGTTCTGGCGCATCTCTTCAATATTCATCCGCTGGAGCACGAAACCGTAATTTCGCAAATCGCGAGGGTCGTATTTACCGGGCCGATGTTTTGGTTCTACTACGTTGTACAGGCCACTACGGCGGCAATTCTAATTCTGGCGGCCAACACCTCATATGCCGGGTTTCCTCGCCTGGCATCGTTGCTGGCGCGTGACCGTTTCCTGCCTCGTCAATTGGCGAACCTTGGAGATCGTCTGGTCTTTTCCAACGGCATCGTTTTGCTTGCCATATTTTCAGGTTTCCTCGTCTGGGCTTTCGGTGGTGATACCAGCAGGCTGATCCCTCTTTATGCCGTGGGAGTTTTCCTTTCGTTCACACTTTCACAGGCCGGGATGGTGGTGCATTGGTGGCGCGAAGGAAAGGTTACGCAATCGCCCGTCAGGAATATCGCTGGTGCGAAATCGCGGGGCGTCGTCGAAGTTCAGAGGAAATCACCCTGGCGAAGATATCTGGTCGTCAATGGCATCGGGGCGACTGCGACATTTGTCGTGCTGATGATTTTCATCGTGACGAAGTTTGTGCACGGTGCATGGATCGTAGTGTTTCTCATCCCCTTGCTGGTCTTGATGTTTCTCAGAATTCATCGCCACTACGTTGATGTCGCGCAACAGCTTTCAACGGAAGGTCTGGTTGGTTTGCGCCCAATTCATCATGAAGTGATTGTTCCGATCTCCGGTATTCATCGAGGTGTGATTGCCGCCCTGGAATACGCGAAGTCAATCGCGCCTCACCATGTCACTGCGGTTTACGTCAATCTTGATGAAGAGGCTACCCAAAAACTGCGCGAGAAGTGGCAACAGTGGGGCTCCGGAGTGAATCTGGTTGTGGTCGCCTCGCCTTATCGATCACTGGCGCGGCCTCTATTTAATTACGTTGACCGTGTACGCCGCAGCGCCCCCGACGTGATAATTACGATCGTTTTGCCGGAGTTCGTGCCGGCAAAATGGTGGCAGAATTTACTTCACAATCAGAACACTCTGTTTTTGAAAGGTGCGCTGCTATTCAAGAAAGGTGTGGTCGTTACCAACGTACCTTATCACCTGGAGCACTGACGTTGTTAGACGGTTGCGGCAACGGCGCGTGAAGCGAGGAAGCAGGCGCGGCAATAAACCGGGCGGCCCTGTGACGGATAAAAAGGTACGGTTGTTTGCGCGTGGCACTGAGCGCAGGTGACAGTAACTTCAATTCGTTGTTTGAGGCCGGCTGATTGGGCTGCCGAAATGGCAGCGAGACGTTCATTTTTTGCTTGTTTGCAGGGCTTGCAGCGTTTGGGCTCGTTCTTCAGGCCTTTGTCATGAAAAAAGACCTGTTCGCCGGCTGTCCAGGTAAATTGCTCGCCGCAATCTACGCACGTTATTGGGCGATCCTGATAGTCAGACATCAGTTTGGCGTCGATATGTTCTGTGTGAGCCTCTGACATTGTTTTCCTCCAGCCGCCGGTTGTCGCCAGGGACAGGAAAAGCTCTATCAGGTGTCGAGCTGTACGAGGAAGCTGCGGAAAAACTAAACTAGCGTGAGTCGCAGCAAGTTTTTTCCGGCGAGCACGAAAGCAACAGCCACTGCGGCTGCACTTATATGACTATGATCCTGCGGTGTCAAGCATTTTCTGAGGAATTTGTGATTTTAAAATCCGTCGAAAACAGCCTGCAAATGGTCTTTTAGATATGCGAGTTTTAATAGTCGGTTCAGGTGGTCGTGAACACGCGCTTTGTTGGGCGTTGAAACAAACTTGTACCAAACCTTTGGAACTATTTTGCGCGCCGGGAAATGCGGGAATTGAACAACACGCCAGGTGCCTGCCAATCAAGGTTACTGATAACGATGCGCTTGCTGAATTTGCTGAGCGCTCACAGATTGATTTGACAATGGTGGGGCCCGAAGGACCTTTGGCGGCCGGCATCGTCGATAGTTTTCACCGTCGCGGTTTACCGATTGTTGGTCCGACACAGAAAGCTGCTCGACTCGAATCAAGCAAAGCTTTCGCTAAAGATTTTATGCGACGGCACGCCATTCCCACGGCTCGCTATCAGATTGTTTCTTCAGCGGAAGAAGGCGTTAGCGTTTTGCAAGCGGGGAAATTTGGCGACAGTGATAAGTCAGTCGTGATCAAAGCTGACGGCCTGGCGGCAGGCAAGGGTGTTTTCGTGGCCGCAAATCATGCCGAAGCCGCGAATGCGCTGAACGAACTCAAGAGCGGCGCGGTGGGAGCGGAAGCCGCTGAACGAATCATCGTCGAAGAAAAGCTGGAAGGGCGCGAGGTGTCGCTGCTTCTATTCGCCGACGGCAAGAACTTTCAGCTAATGCCGGCGGCGCGCGATCACAAACGCGTCGGCGAGAACGACACCGGACCAAACACCGGAGGGATGGGTTCGATCACCGACGCCATCGTGCTGGACGAATCGATGCGCGACCGCATCGTTCGCGAAATAGTCGAACCAACACTGCACGGATGCCGCAGCGAAGGATTTCCGTTTCAGGGAATTCTATTTATTGGCTTGATGCTCACGGCCGGTGGACCTCGTGTCCTTGAATATAACGTCCGCTTCGGCGATCCCGAAACGCAGGCGATTTTGGTGCGGCTCAAGAGCGATCTTTCGCAGATCTTCCGGGCCATCACCGAGACCAGGCTCAGCGAGGTCCAGGTAGACTGGGCCGACGCCTCTTCCGCCTGCGTCGTACTCGCTTCGCGCGGCTATCCCGCCGCGCCAAAAACGGGGGCTGTAATTCGCGGGCTCCAACAAGCGGCACAACGCGAGCAGACAACGATCTTTCATGCCGCTACGGTCCGCGGCGCCGCTAACGAATGGCTCACCGCGGGGGGCCGGGTTTTGGGCGTTACGGCAACCGGCGAAAGCCTCGATATCGCGCTGTCGCGATGCTATGCGGCGATTGACGACATAAGTTGGGACGGAATGCATTACCGGCGTGATATCGGCAAATCCCATGTTCGCCAGGCGACAACCAAGGCCTGACGTTGGCGCTGCCTTCTGCCCTTCTGCCTACTGCTTGCCGCTTTCTCTCTGCTATACTCCGTCTAAAATCGGTCGAAAATGCAACCGTGTGCCTTGCTCTTTCGTACTATTGACGGCGCGCGGAGCCTTTTACGACCGCTACAGGTGACTAACCCGATCTTCTATTCTGAAATTAGCCGGAGGATGAAATGGGACTGTGGACTAGGATAAAGCGTTCAATGCGCGCGCTGTTCGGCGGAATTGTAGAGGCAACAGAAGATCCCGAACTGATTTTGCAACAGACGATCCGCGACATGCGCGATCGCATTCCCGACCTCAATAATTCGGTGGCGCAGGTAATGGCCACGGAAAAGCTTCTGGCTAAAAACAAAGATCGTCTCGAAGCCCAGGTAGTCGATCTCGATTCGAAGATCAAAGTCTCAGTCAAGATGGGTCGCGACGACATCGCTACGGCGTATATCGGCCAGTTGCAACAGGCGCAGGTCGACTTGCAGCGGACCGTTCACCAGCATGAACATGCAGAACTGGCGTCGAAGCAGGCGCTGAAGGCCCGCGACAATTACATGTTGCAGATGCAGCGGCGCACAGCCGAAGCGATGCAGCTCATCAATCAATCGAAACAGGCCAAGCTGCAGGAGCTGTTGGCCCAGGCAATGGCTTCGTTCCAGATTGGTGATGACGCTCAGACCTTCGATGAGATGCGCGACAA
>Ga0126376_10001849_pt1 | contig 11685 bp, 11 predicted proteins | sample PanSoiMetPlot_15_FD_92760 | JGI IMG/M metagenome (GOLD analysis project Ga0126376, IMG submission 92760) | Tropical forest soil microbial communities from Panama - MetaG Plot_15 | ecosystem: Environmental > Terrestrial > Soil > Tropical forest > Bulk soil | place: Panama | collected 2016-02-17
CACGCCCAACTGGTCTATGCCGCGACTCCGGACCCCACTTTCGAGCTCCTGCGTTCCGGACAAGCGGACGCGTTTGCCTCGGTCCGCGGCGTGCTTCTGGAGTATTCGGCAAAGCTTCCCGGCTCGCGGGTGCTGGACGAGCACTACGGGGCCAACCTCCTCGGCATGGTGGTTCCGAAGGGTCAAGCCGCGCGGCTCGCCTATATCAGCGAATTCATCGAACAGGCCAAGGCCTCGGGATTGGTGCAGCAGGCGATCGAGCGCGCCGGCTTGCCCGGATACAAGGTGGCATCCGCAAAGACAAACTGAAATGCAATCAATGCTCCTGGAAGCCCGTCAGCTTTTCGCGGCAGTCGTTCGGGCGCTGGGCTCATGTCCCCTTGGGTCAGACCCGATCATTCTGCGATGTCGGCAGGCGCTGCAGGAACTTTCAAATCGGCGACACGAGTGCATTTCCCACGTCGATCGACACACGTGCTCGTCATGGTCAGGCCCCGGATCAAGTCCGGGGCAGGCTTTGTCCTGGCCATCTCGCTTGATTTGGCACGGCAATACGTCGCTCAGCGGGATGCCCGGCACAAGCCCGGGCGTGACGTCACAGTGAATGGAAATGCACTGGACGCGTCTCGGCGCGGCTCACCACGACCATCGCCGGCTGCGCGCGTTGGCGGGATTGCGCGGGGCGACTCGCTCGAAATATCCGACCGGCTTGCGCTGCTGCGTTCCCTCCAGCGCGAAGACCCCGCCCTGCGGGTCCTCGCACCAGACCATGCAACTGCCGCCCGGCACCTCGATCGGTCCCTCGACGATGCGGCCGCCTCCAGCCTTCACGCGCTGCGCCGCCGCGTCAACGTCGCCGGCGTTGAAATAGAATAGCCAGAAGGGCGCCGGTATCGTCTCGGGCTTGGTCACCATCCCGCCGATGGTCTCTCCTCCGGCGGAGAACAGCTGATACGTCGCCGACTCGTCGATGTCGTCGTCGGCTTTTTGCCAGCCGAAGAGCTCGCTGTAGAAGGCCAGCGCCTGCTCGCCGTCGGCGGCGAGCAGCTCGCGCCAGCCGACATGGCCTGGCGCATCCGGCTCGGTCGGCTGCTCCTGGGCGGCTCCCAGCCACTTGAACAGCGCGAGCCGTGCCGTCTGCGGGTCGGTGAAGACGGAAAAGCGGCTGATGTTGGCAACGTCCGTCGGCGGGACGTGGACGACTCCGCCCAGGCGCTCGACGCGGCCGGCGGCAGCGTCCACGTCGTTGACGCCGACATATCCGATCCAGGCCGGTCTCACCCCCGTCCTGCGCGCCTCCTCCGGCAGGCCCATCAGCCCCCCGACCACGGCCTTTCCGGAAGTGAACAAGATGTAGGGCCTGCCGGGCACCGACGCCTCCCACGCGCCCCAGCCCATGACGTCGGTGTAGAAGGCCTTGGCCGCCTCCATGTCCGTCGTCATCAATTCGTACCAGGCGAAACGGCCATGCGAGCCGGCCACGCGTCTGTCTCCCGTTCGAACCTGCAGCGCCGTCGCGGCGCCGCGTACTTGCGCCGATGGTGCTCAACGTCGGCGCGGAATTGGGGCCAGGTCCCGCGGCCTGAATATCGGCGCGTCGGACAACCTGCAAGGAATGGATATCGTGTCCGTCACGACAGGATCCCGCGCGGAGCATGGGCGACCTTGGCGCCGATTCAACTTGCCGTGTCTATGTTGCGGCTACGCTCCGTGGAATCATGCGGGGTGGCCCGCAGGACGAAACCCAATCCGCCGGCTGCGCCGTCAGGCAACTATGGCGCGTGGCGAGGCGCCGTGAAGATGCTGCTTGACGATGCCGGGATCCCGTTCGGCACGCTGCGCGAGCGTGACTGGCGCGACCTGTTCATCGGCGGCGCAACGCCCGAGCAGGCGGCGGAGCGGGCGGGTGTCACCGCCCACAACACGCGGCCGACCTTCGGCCGGCAGCGGCGGCGGTGAGCGGCGGCCTGTGGCTTGAGCACGAATGCGCTTGCTCATGTCTGGCGCCGTTTTGCGAACGCCGCGACGACGCCCCTGTTGATGAGGACGCCCAGCGACCAGCCGGCCAGCACGTCGGTGAGGTAGTGAGCCAGAAGCGCAATTCGCGTCGCAGCGAGCGAGCCCATGGTGTGCTCACGTATGTGCAGCCGGCGCTTGAGTTTGGATATTTTTCTTCCGAAAGTCGTTCATCCGACAGACGCAATTATTGTGTGTGGTCGGGCGACTTGGCCAACACCGCTCCCGGCTGAGACCCTGGCTCCTAGACCCCCTTCGCTGCCAGGGTCTCATTGTGATTTTGGCGGGGCTTTTTCCCTCGCGTGTTTGCCACTGACCAGCAACTTGCGACACGTCCCGGAATTACCCATTTCGCGTGCAAGCCGTAAAGCCTCTCGCCGGCATCGTGGCGTATTGGGCTTGGTCTCGCGTGGTATGCTTGGCGTCCATCGCGTGCTCGCATCTTGCGCGATGGCCACGATCGCTCGCCGCGTTGGTTGCTGTGGCGCGATATTTGGCGGCCCAAAGCAACAATCCAAACGAACCTGACGGAACGCCCGCCAGCGGTCGGCGTTCTGACATAGGGGCGGCCTTAAGCGGGGCTGCCGTGAGCTCGTCAGAGCCTTACCGCCGCAGGCACGAGAGCGTCGCAGGGAGCCTGAGCGCGCCGTGGACCTGGCGGAAGAGAGCTGGCTGCGCATGGCCGCTTCCTGGTCGATCTCGCTGATCGAGATCGAGCGGGGCGCTCTCGGAGTGAAGCGAGCGACCAGAAATTGACAACTGCCAGTGGCGGGGCTTGTGTCGGCTGCTGGCCTGACGAGAGCTGGCCTCGTGCGAGCGCCCGGCCCTTGGTTGGTGATCATCAGCGAGGCGAGCGAAACATGTCCGTAACTACCTCCGAAACCGGCACTCTTGGCCTGCACGCGCTGGACGATTACGCACCGTTGATTGGCGCCGGGTCGGTTGAACGCATTTGCCGCAAGGCGGAGCGCGTGCGGACGCTGCATGCCATTCACATCAGCTCGACCTTCTATGGCGGCGGCGTAACGGAAATTCTCACGCCACTGACGCTCATGATGAATGCTTTGGGCATCGAAACCGGCTGGCGCCTGGTACAGGGGACTCCGGAGTTCTTCAGCTGCACGAAGAAACTCCACAATGCGCTGCAGGGGGAAATCGTCGATCTTACCGACGAAGAAAAGACCATGTACGAGCAGGTGACGTTCGAGAACGCGCTGCGGCTCCATATCGACGACTGCGACGCCGTCATCGTGCATGACCCCCAGCCGTTGCCCCTGGTCAACCACCTGCGGGAAGCCGACACGCCGTGGATTTGGCAGTGCCATGTCGACCTTTCCTCTCCCTATCGCGGAGCATGGAACTACCTGCGCCGCTTCGTTGAGCAGCACGATCTGGCGATCTTTTCCCTGCCCGAATATGCCAGGGATCTGTCGATTGATCAGCGCTTCTTCACGCCGGCGATCAATCCATTCTCGGCGAAGAACCGCGACCTGTCGGAGGACGAGATCGAAGGCTGTCTGGAACGCTACAACATTCCGACAGACCGGCCATTGGTCGTGCAGATCTCCCGCTTTGATCCGTGGAAGGATCCGGCCGGCGTCATCGAAGCGGTCCGGATCGCGCGCGAACAGGTCGATTGCACGCTCGTTCTCGTCGGCAGCGCTGCGCTCGATGATCCCGAGGCAGGAGCGATCCTCGAAACGATTCAAAGCTCGGTCGATGACAGAGTCATCGTCATCACGGCCGAGGATGCGATCCTGGTGAACGCATTGCAGCGTCGGGCTGCGGTTGTGCTGCAGAAATCGATTCGCGAAGGATTCGGTTTGACCGTTGCCGAAGCAATGTGGAAGGGCGCGGCTGTCGTTGGCGGCAACGTCGGCGGAATCCGGCTGCAGATCAGGGATGGCGACAATGGCTTCCTGGTAGACAGCGTGGAGCAAGCTGCGGAACGCATTATCCAGCTTCTAAAAGACGTGCGACTGCGGGAGCGTCTCGGTTCCCGCGCTACGGAAACCGTTCGCGAGTCTTTTCTGATGAGCCGCTTACTGGAAGATTGGATCGAATTGCTTGACGGTGTTCAGATGGGAAGACCGTGATGCGAATTGCGCAGATCGCGCCGTTGGCCGAGAGCGTGCCGCCCAGGCTTTACGGCGGCACCGAGCGGGTGGTTGCGTGGCTGGTCGAGGAACTGGTCCAGCTCGGACATGATGTAACGCTGTTTGCCACCGGCGACTCGAAAACCCGCGCAAATCTCGTCCCTGTCTTGCCTCGTGCGCTTCGGCTCGGGCGGCCCCGCTCGGACCCCGTCGCCGCGCAGGCAGCATTGCTCGAAGCGGTGGCCGCCCGGGCAGGGGAGTTCGACATCATCCATAGCCATATCGACTGGCTGCATTTGCCCTTGCTCAGTCGGCTGGGAGTGCCGTTTGTCACCACGCCGCATGGCCGCCTGGACCTCCCGGGCCTGCCGGAGGTGATCCGCCGCTTCCCCAGCGCCCCGTTCATATCCATTTCGCAAAACCAACGCGGCCCGATTGGCGAGGCCAATTGGCTTGGTACCGTGTATCACGGAATGCCTGCCGACCTGCTGCGCCCATCCTTCGCACCCGGAACCTATCTCGCGTTTCTCGGCCGGCTCACCAAGGAGAAGGGGCCCGAAGCTGCCATTCGTATTGCTCGCGCAGCTGGTCTGCCGCTTCGCGTCGCGGCAAAAGTCCCGCGCGGTGAGCAGCGATACTTCAAGGAGGTGCTGGAGCCCTTGATCGATGGCGACCAAGTCAAGCTGACCGGTGAGGTCAATGACAAGACGAAGGAGGAGTTCCTGGCCCGGGCTGCGGCCTTGCTCTTTCCAATCGATTGGCCGGAGCCGTTCGGCCTGGTCATGATCGAGGCGATGGCGTGCGGCACGCCTGTGATCGCATTCCGCCGGGGCTCGGTCCCTGAGATCATCGAGGAAGGAATATCGGGGTACGTTGTCGACACCGAGGGGGGCGCGGTCGAGGCGATCAGCCAGCTCGGCAAACTCGACCGCTCTCGTGTCCGCACGGCGTTCGAAAGGCGATTCACTGCGCGGCGCATGGCCGAGGGCTATGTGGAAAATTATCGTAAAGTGATTGGCGCGAAATGCATGGACGAGTCCCTTGGCAAAAATCGCGCTGACAATGTGGATGCTGAAGTCGTTTCGTCGCAGATCGAATCGGGGGACCTCGGTCGGCGTCGTCGGGCACCTCGCCCTTCGACGCCGGAACGTGAACGCCGGTGAAAAACACCCTGCCGCTGGGAGGTGCGGGCCGGACCACCGGAGAAATGTTCACTACGAGGTGATGTTCGCTGAACGCGAGCGAGTTCCCGGCTCGAAGCCTGGCGCGACTTGTGTCGGCTCGCAGACATTGCAACCCGCGCGACGACTCGACAATCGACATCAGGCGTTGCATATTCGACGTGAATGCGGGCGCGCGCGACGCCCGCCTTGCCTTCTCGAACCCCAACCCTTGCAGGCCGGTGTCGCCATGGCTGGTGATCCGAAGGAATGCCGCGTCAATGCATGGAGATGCGCCGAGCTGGCGCACCAGGCGAAGACACAAGAACTCAAGATGACATTGATCGAACTCTCGAAAAACTGGCTGAAGCTTGCGATCGAGCTCGAGCGCAATCACGCGCTCATGCTCGACGATCCGCCGGTGCGGGAGAAAAGCGCCAAGGCGGCGCGCGGATGAGCGCGCGCCGCTGCGCGGCCGAGCGAGACCCATAAAACCTTCGCCGGACGTAGCGTCCGATGCAGCTCCCCGGCGCCGGGGTTGCCTGGCCTGGGTGTCCCGCTTGGTTTGTGTGCAGCCAAGCTCGCCTTTATCGCGGTTTGGCGACCGCGAGCGGTGGGCGCGGCGCGGAGGCGGGAACCGACATGTGACATCCAACGTTCATCGTGTGTGGCGAAGCGCCCTCGCCATGGTGAATCACGGAGGTGGCGTGGCGCTTGAGGACAAGATCAAGACGGCGCTCGACGAGACGCGGCTGCTGATTCTAGGCAGCCAGATCCTGTTCGGCTTCCAGCTCAACGGCATGTTTCAGGAAGGATTCGAGAGGCTCAGTCCGCTGTCCCGCGCGCTGAGCGCCACCGCGTTCTGCCTGATGGCGGTCACGGTCGGTTGCCTGATCGCCCCTTCCATGCAGCAGAGGCTGGTCGAGCAGGGGAACGACAGCGAGCGCCTGCATCAGGCGATCACCGGTTTTGCCGCGACTGCGCTCGCGCCCTTCGCCGTCAGCCTCGGGCTCGATGTCTTCCTGGTTCTGGAGCCGCAGGCCGGGCGAGGTGCGGCTGCCTCCGTCGGCTTCGTATTGTTTGCTCTCGCCATCGTGTTCTGGTTCGGCATTGCACAGATGCTCGGCACGCCGGAGACGCCCATGGATGCATCCGCCAAAATCGAGAAGACGCCGCTGCATGCACGCATCGATCAGATGCTGACAGAAGTGCGGGTGCTGCTGCCGGGCGCCCAGGCGCTGCTCGGCTTCCAGCTTGCCATCATGCTCACGACGGCGTTCGACCACCTGACGCCCAGCTCCAAGCTCATTCACGTGGCGGCGCTCTGCCTCATGGCTTTCGCCGTGATCCTGCTCATGACTCCTGCCGCCATTCATCGCATCGCGTACCGGGGCGAAGACGCTGAACGCTTCCATCGCATCGGCTCGACGTTCGTGGTGGCGGCGGCGATGCCGCTCGGATTGGCCATCGGCGCCGACATCTATGTTGCGGTGACGCGTGCGACCAACTCGGCATGGGTGGGGCTGGGCTGCTTTGCGGCGATCATCTCGATCCTGGCCGTTCTGTGGTTCATCCAGCCGCTCGTCCTGCGCCGGCTGCGCGCGGCCTGAGCGATGCCCGGGCACCAGGCGACGTCGAAGGGATGCCCATCGAATGCATCGGCCAGGCGTCACGACCCACAACACGCGGCCGCCGTTCGGTCGGCAGCGACGGTGAAGCGATCAAGCCGGGCAAGAAAAGCCCCGGTCGAGGGCGCGCACGACCGGGGCCAGTCGGCCAAGCGAGGTCTACAGTTTTCGCCGGACCATGAAGTCAATGCGGTTCTCCGGCGCCGGGTTGCGCAGCCCGGGTATCCGAATCTCTTTGTGCGCGTCTAAGCTCGACCTTATCGCGGCTCGTCGACGGGTTTCGCCGCGCACGGCCGCGGGCGCTGTTCAGTGGGGGATCATCTGATCGGGGTCATGCGGGGGGCGGAACGGTGGAAATGTGGCATCGCCGGTGAAGCAGGCCGAGACGATTCTGCAGATCAATTCTGTGATGTTGTGCCTTGCACCGGGTTATTCACCGCGCTTTGCAAATCTCATTGACAGTTTCGGACGGCTGGACTACCGAAATGCCACGCTGGTCATTGTGTATGGATCGGCGCATCGCTCGCCCGGCCGGTTTTCCGCGCCGGGTTTTTTCATGCGCGCCTAAAGTCTAATTCGGCCGCGGGCCTCCATCCGCAAATCCGCGCGCCGCGAACCCACCGAATCGCTGCATAACTTGCACACAACTGGCCGCCCGCCTCAGCAGGATGGGTCCGACCGCCCGGGTCCGGCGTCAATTCCGCCCGGCGGTGGATAGCAAACGAGGCCACTTTTCTCCGCTTCGCACCCGCACGTTCGTGAACCAGGCTCGCTCCTCCCCGAGCCGAGCGACGGGTGTGACGCGCGGCTTCCCCGTCTCCGCGCCGAAGAAAAGACGGGGACCAATCGCAGAGGCTCTGATGACGCTTACCCTCCGACGCCTGCAGTTCATTGATGAATACATGATCGACCGCAACGGGACCCAGGCCGCCATTCGGGCCGGATACTCCGCCAAGGCGGCCGGAAAGATGGCGCACACGCTGCTCAGCGACTACCGCGTGCGGGCCGAGATCGAGCGGCGTGCGGCCGAACTGTCGGAGCGCGCGAGCGTGTCGGCGGCGCAGGTGATTGAAAAGCTCGCAGCCATCGTCAACGCCAACATCGGTGACTACCTGGTCGCCGGCCCGGATGGGCAGCTCCGCCTCGACATCGACAAGCTCAAGAGCGAGCAGGCGTCGGCGGTTCAGGACGTGGTGACGGAAAGCGGTGCCCGCATCCGCATGCACGACAAGATCTCCGCCGCCGACAAGCTGCTGCGCCACCTCGGCGGCTACAAGGATCGGATCGAGCACACCGGTCCGGACGGCGGGCCGATCGAGGTTGGCCTCATGACCGATGAGGAACGGCTTGATGCGCTCCGGGAGCTGATCGCGCGGGTCAAGGCCAGGGTGGCCGGCGAAACCTCGCTTTAGCCTATTGTTGGAGCATGATCTTTTCCGAAAACCGGTGCCCAGTCCGGATCAAGTCCGGGCCAGGCTTTTTCGGGATCACACCTAGGCGGAACGCACCTTTTCAATAAAATTCGCAACCTCGCTCTTGAGGTCCCTGCTCTGGCGGGCAAGCGATCGTGCGGACGCCAGCACCTGATCGGACGCCGTGCCGGTCTCACCGGCGCCGCGGTTGAGGTGCGTCGTCTTGGCGGCCACGTCCGTCGTGCGCTCCGCCGCCTGAAAGATGTTGTGGGAGATCTCTGCAGTTGCGGCGCTCTGCTTTTCGACCGCGGACGTAATGGCTGCGGCGATGTCCGAAATTCGGCCGATGGTCTGTCCAATCTGCTTGATGGCAGCGACGGATTCCTGCGTCGCCGTCTCCATTCCGGCGATCTGATTCCGGATGTCGTCGGTTGCCTTGGCGGTCTGGCCAGCCAGGGCTTTGACCTCCGACGCCACGACCGCGAAGCCGCGGCCTGCCTCTCCGGCGCGTGCCGCCTCGATCGTGGCGTTGAGCGCCAGAAGATTGGTCTGTTCGGCGATCCCGGTGATCAGGGTCAGCACGTCGCCGATGCGACCGGCCGTCCGCGCGAGCTCATTCATTTGGCGGTCGGTCTCGCCCGCTTGCTGCACGGCTGCATCGGCGATGTTGTTCGACTCCTTGACCTGGCGGCCGATTTCCCGGATGGAGGACTCCATTTCCTCAGTCGCCGTGGCAATTGTCCGGACGTTCGTCGAGGCTTCCTCGGAGGCGATCGTCACGGCTCCAGCGAGCTCACGTGCGTTGCTTGCAGTGCTCGCCAGGTTATCGGCTGCGGCTTCGAGTTGAGTCGATGCCGACGATACGGTGCCGATGATGCTGCCGACAGCCGTCTCGAATTCATCGGCAATTTGTTGCACAACCTGTTTGCGCCCTGCCGCGGCACGCGCCGCGGCCTCTCTCTTTTCGGCTTCAAGCCCGTCGAGCCGCAGCAGGTGATCGCGGAACGTCTGGGCCGCACGCGCGACGTCGCCCACCTCGTCGCTCCGTCGGATGAACGGGATGTCGATCGCCTTCCTGCCGCTGGCGAGCTCACGCAGCACCGCGGCGATCCGGCGTACCGGCCCTCCGATCGAGAGCAGCCCGAACATGGCCGAGGCGATGAGCAGCGCCACCGCCCCGAAACCGATCGCGAAGCTCACGCGATTGGCTTGCGCCATCTCGCCGGCTGCCGCGCGTTTCCGTTCAGCCGCGCGCGCGACCGCGGAATTGGTTGCCTGCTCGATGAGCGTGGCCATCTCGGGACCGATCGCGCCGGCGCGCCGGAGGTGGGGCTCGTCATCCAGGTAGTCCTTCTTTACCGCCACCAGTTCGGTCGCAGCCGCCACGTAGTCGTTGGCGAGGCCGACGATCGCTTTCAGGCGCTGGCGATCAGCGCCCTCGCTGGTGCGCTGCCCGGCGCTCTCGAGATGCCGTGTGGCACTGGCGGCGCTGGCGCGCAGCCGAGACAGCGCCTCGTCCATCTCCGACGCCGTGATCGACAGCCGCACGGCGCGGATGTCCGCCTGCATTCGCTGCAGATCGATGCCGGCTTGCAGGATGTCGAGAGCGTTTTGTTGTTCTGACGTGACGGCTTCTTCCTGCCGGACCAGGGACGCATTGCTGCGCTCCTGGTTGACCATCATACCGGCCACGAGCACGATGCCGAAACCAGCCATCGCGGCCAGCTTCGTGCCGATACGAAACTCGATCCTGAACATAAAAGTATTCCAGCCGCCACCAATCCCAGTCCCGGATTTAGGCGGCAGCAAAGTTTACGTCAGGTTAAACGTTGTGTTCCCGCTTATCGCCGGTCCAGGCACCGAGGTCATTGCCGAAGATCTCCCCGATTTCGGGCTACCTGTAGTTGCTTATACCGGCCAGGCGCTGGTGAACCCGTCGAGCCCACAGGCGATTTTGCGGACGATCGTGGCTGGCGGCAATTGAAGGCGGCACAGCTCGCCACGCCGACGTGGCGGCTGCGCGGGCAGGCGATCCTGATCGAGAGGAAGGACGACGTGAGGAAGCGGCTCGGCGCTCCCGGCGCGAGCAGGCGCTGGCGCGCGGGCGGCCGCGACGGATGGCCGAGTCCATGCCTGTGCCGGCGGCTGGATGGCGTAGCCGGATTGGCAGCGCGCGGCCCCGGATCGCGCGGCCGCACCAGGTCGGGACCCGGTTCGTGGCCGCGGGAAGACGGGTGCGGGCCCGCCAGACTGCTGTTCCGGCACGGGTTCCGGCTGTCCCGGGCCGGGAAACTTTTGCCGGTCACGCCGCCCCCACGCCCGAGATTCTCGCCGATCGCCGGGCGGGCGGAACGGTGTGGCGAAACCAAAGCCGGGGACCGAACGTTACATGACCCGGGAGGATCGCACCTTGCATGCAACCATGCCTGCGGAACCGTCGGAGAACCCGCGCCGGCCCCAGACGATCCTGGTCGTCGAGGACGAGGTGCTGGTCCGCCTGAACACTGCCGACGAACTGCGGCAGGCGGGCTTCGTCGTGCTGGAAGCCGTCAACGCCGACGAGGCCATGGTCGTGCTGCGCGGACCCGAGGCTGTCGATCTGCTGTTCACCGATGTCAGGATGCCGGGGACGGCCGACGGGCTTGTCCTGGCCGCAATTGCGCGCGCGCTGCGGCCGGACCTGAAGATCGTGGTCGCCTCCGGGAATGCGCCGGCCGGCGCGGCGGCCGCGCCCGTGGATGAGTTCTTTGCCAAACCCTACGATGTCCGGGTCGTGATCGGCTGCGTGAAACAACTCCTGGGCGTCGCGCCATGACGTCGCCGGCGCCTCCTGCGACCTCCACGACGATTGCGGAGACCGTCCTGGTCGTCGAGGACGACATTCTGATCCGCCTGGTGATCGCCCAGTATCTGCGCGAGTGCGGCTACAAGGTCATCGAGGCGGCGAACGGCGAGGAAGCCGTTATCGTGCTCAAGCAGGCGGAGTTGAAGATCGACGTCGTCTTCAGCACCGTGCAAATGCCGGGAGCGATGGACGGGTTCGCGCTGGCGCGCTGGACCAGGCAAAACCGCAAAGGGGTCGACGTGATCCTGGCGGGCAGCCCGTCGCGAGCGGCCGAGGCGGCGGGAGATCTGTGCGAATCCGGGCCGCTGCTGAGCAAGCCTTACGAGCCGCGACAAGTCGTCGACCGCATCCGGCGCCTCATGGCCGATCGCGCCAGACAGACTTGAAGCACCGCAGGGTTGCGAATTCGCTGACTTAATCGCTCTGGTGGGCAACGGCGCTGACGCGAAGTTTGCCGACCATCTTTGTGGAGCAGAGCGCTGTTGCCCGCCCGGCTGGCGTGCCGGGCTCGGGGTTCAACCCCATCCC
>Ga0126376_10001850_pt1 | contig 11683 bp, 6 predicted proteins | sample PanSoiMetPlot_15_FD_92760 | JGI IMG/M metagenome (GOLD analysis project Ga0126376, IMG submission 92760) | Tropical forest soil microbial communities from Panama - MetaG Plot_15 | ecosystem: Environmental > Terrestrial > Soil > Tropical forest > Bulk soil | place: Panama | collected 2016-02-17
AAAGAAAGTCAACGAAACCCCGGTAATCTTGCCCTGTTCGGCATCAAAAATGCTAGGCGGTCCGCCGGTCAGGACAAATTTGTCGTCCGCAGCGGTATAGACCAGTTTTTGCCCCTCCGCACGCCGATTTGGCTGCCGGATCAATACGTTGCCCTCGGCGACCATCCGATCGAGCTGACCAGGGGTTGCGACAGGCTGGATGCTGGAAGTTTGGCTTCTCGGTAGGAGGTATGCGTCGGCAGTCTTGGCCGACGCAGTAAATTCAGTCGCTTTCGCGAGAACGCCTCCCTCGTACCGGATTTTACGTTCAGAATCTGCATAGGTGACCTTGGCTGCTGTGATGGTGATTGGGCTCACACCATTCGGGGTACTACCACCTTTTCCTGGTTTGTGGGTGTTCTCGGCAGCTGGTTTCGATTGCTTCTCCTGCTGCACAAGGATGGTCTGCACAGGTTGGGTCTCCGTGCCCAATGCGGTCACATTACGGTGGTCGCGATCAAACTGGATCGACGGTGCCTCGATGACATTGGCGTCTTGCCAGAGGCGAACGTTTCCTTTGTAAAGCGCCACCGGCGGAGCATTGTGCGCAGTCATCGTCTGAGCGGTTACGTGGATCGGCGACGATGAAGCGAGCAAGGCCCCGTTCGGATTTTCTTTTACATCGCTGTAGGTGCTTTTCACGTCGCCATCGGCCAAGGCGTCGCCATTGGCGCGATTGATGCGAATCGAATTAGCCGTCGTTGCCATTCCGCCGTTAGCCACCCGCGGGCTGCCGATAAGGGCCAACATCTGGTTCGCCGGAGTATATCGGGCGGAATCGGCCCAAGCCTGCATTCGTTTGTCGGGCCCCAGACTGTCAGCGTATATGAAATGGCCGGTTTGGGTGATTGTCTCGATGCCACCCTGCGGAAGAAATGTTGCATCGACTGAGTCACTCGTGCTGATGCGGTCGGGCTGACCATGCGTTGAGCTGACAATGCGGGCATCGGGTGCGCCATGAATGCTCGCGAGATGGCTGCCGCCATCGGATCGAGCAAAGTCGGCGATGAACTTTCCAGCGGTCACTGCGGTGCGCTGGGTAGCAGAGTCCGATTTTGTCGTAGACGGCTGAGAGATGGTGATTTGGGCTGCACCCGAAGTCACCGCCTGCTGTAGGAAACGCCCTTCGGCTACCTTGAAATCGATGGCTGACGCCGCGAGACCGAAATCCTGTTGAGAAGACGTCTTCGAGCCGCTCGTGTCTGACTGTTTTTGATTGAGGTGGACATTCTCGAGCGCATGCACCTTTTGGAGCTCGTTCTGTCCGGCGAAGTCAAGGACTACTCGGCCGGCATCACCTTGCATAGGGCGAGGTCCGGTTTGCTCGAATTGAACTTGTCCGCTGAGGTTGGCGGTCCGAAGCAAGTCCTCGCCGGATGCGAAGAGAAACTCAGCGCGATCAGAACGTCCGCGCATCTCGGTCGGTCTTTGCTGAGCTGCTTGGCCCTGCGCTGCGGAGCTTTGATGTGTGGCCGCTTTAGCAGGTCCCTTCGCAGGAACGGATAGAGCTTCGATGCGGACATCACCGGTTGCGACGACGTTTTCCACGTGGTTCTCAGTACCAAGATGAAAGGTAGCTTGCTCAGCTTGCACATTGCCGGATTCGCGCCTGAGACGAGGCTGGTCGAGGACAATCTGTCGCGGTTCATTGGTGATGATCCCGTGTTTTGCCTCGATCACTGCAGCGTGGGGCCCCGTAACTTCGAGATGAATCTGCGAGGAGAGCGTCAGTTGATTGCTCTTTCCTTCGTACTTGATGCCTACAGCCGAGCCTGATGCCTGCGGCGTACGGAATTCGACGCGCGCGTCTGTCCAGGCATTGCCTGTGTTCTTGTTGAAGATGAGGTCGCGCGTCTTAAGGTGGATGGGGTTCTTCAGTTCTTTCGGCGTGGACTGGTCGGGGCTCGAGAGTCCGGCGGGATTGGCGACGAGATCGATCGACACATCGCCCATGGCAGTGACATCGCCGGTCTTCTGGTTATAGGCGAAATCGTCACCCGAGATCTGGTCGTAGCGCGAGGAGTCGCGGCCGTAAACTACGATGTTGACGTTGTGCAATTCGGCGTTGGCGTTTAGCTTGAACTCTTTGACATCGCTCGCCTCCACGGTGAACAGCGTGCGTTTCCCGTCTGACTTGGAGAACTGGAAGCCGTGGGCGGTCTGCTTGATGTCGTAGCCGATCTTCTTGGGAATCGTCTTGAGAGCATTTGTGGTCCGGGAACGCGCATAGAAATACATACCGGCCACGAGCGCCGTCAGAAGTACGGCGGTCGCGGCTAAAATGCGGCGTAGACGATAAACGGGGAGCGGCATCTGGGTTCAGTGTAAACCAGCGCTCAGCGGGCAGTTTTCTGTTCTAAGTATTTGATACTTTGGACGGCGAATGGATCGAAAAAATAGAGTTCCGCTGCTTGAGTTCCAGAACATCCGTGTGATGCGCGGCCAGAAAGTCGCGCTCGACGACTTCAGCCTGAAAATCGGGGCGGATGAGCATGTCGCCATTCTTGGACCTAACGGGTGCGGGAAGTCCACGCTGATCAAGACGATTACGCGGGAGTGTTATCCAGTGGCGCTGGACGAATCGTCGATGTCGATCATGGGAGGCGATTCCTGGGATGTGTTTTCGCTGCGATCGCAGCTGGGTATTGTCTCGAATGATTTGATGGCGTGGTGCACCGGGGATGCTTGCGGGCGGGACGTCGTTTTGTCTGGATTCTTCAGCAGCACGGCGATCTATCCCAACCATGTCGTCGACCCGGCACATCGCGAGAAGGCCGATGCGGCGCTTGCCGAGTTGAAGATTTCGCATCTAGCCGAGCGGCCTGTCAGCGAAATGTCGTCGGGCGAAGCACGGCGTGTGTTGATCGCACGAGCGCTGGTTCACCGACCCCGAGCCTTGCTGTTCGACGAGCCATGCAATTCGCTCGATCTCGGCGCGCAGCAGAAAGTACGACATACCATGAGCGAGTTGGCGCAGGCGGGAACGGCCATCATTCTGGTGACGCATGAACTGGCTGACATTGTCCCCGAAATCCAGCGCGTGGTGCTGATGCGGAGTGGGCAGGTCGTTGCAGACGGGCCCAAGGAGGAAATCCTGCACGTGGAAAGACTAACGGAGTTGTTTGGAGTTACCGTGCAGATGGCGCGGCGGGATGGGCATTACCATTTGTGGTAGATGGAATCCGCAAGTCGCGCAACGATAGCTCCAAGCCGCCATATTCCGGATGGTCGTTGTGTCCGATGCAGAAGGCGATGTCGACAGAATCTCCTGCCAGGAGCGGTGATTGCTGAAGACGCTCGGCCATGTGCCAGCCGAGTGCATCGAAAGTGATCTTGGAGCGGAAATCAGCTTTTCTGGAAGGGGCCTGCGCCTCGACTAATGCTGCCGCGCGATCACTACGCCGGATTGCCGCGCTATCGGGATGGCAACGCGGTGTCGCGAGGATTGCTGCTGCTGAAAGTTCGGGAACTGCCACCGCGCGCTCTCCCGCCCTGAGTTTCAGCTTCACATGCTTTTCCTTCAGTATCCTCGGCGGTGCGACGAGTTGTACTCCCTGCGCAGCGAATACCGGCTCGGGGTTGGCCATCCCATATGGCTCGAGCAGTTCCAGGGTCTGAAACAGCTCCGGCGTCACCTCGGTCAAACTGAGTTCACCGTCCACCTCTAGGACTGGATCAAAATCTGACAGCTTGAGCCGAGTGCGGGCAAACTGGTCAAGCCGGGCACGCAGCTCGGGCACATTCGCGGTCGGCATGGCGAAGCCGCAGGCGTGAGAGTGGCCTCCGTAACGAGAAAACAGATTGCCGCAGGATTCGATTGCCTCAAGAAGATGAAAGGCACGGATTGAGCGGCCGGAGCCAAAAGATTCGTCTCCCTCGCGCGAGATGACCACGGTCGGGCGGTTGTAGCGTTCAACGATGCGAGTTGCTGTGATGCCGATGACGCCGCGATGCCATCCGTCACCGTCGACGACGATGCAGTAGGCGTCACACAACGCGGACTCAGCGGCGAAGCGCTCTTCCACGCTGCGCAGAATTCTCCGTTCCTCTTCCTGGCGGTCAGTGTTGAGTTGATCGAGCTTGGCGGCCAGTTCCCGCGCCCGGGCTGGATCCTTCACGCTAAAAAGCTCGATCACGTCGCGAGCAATGTCCATGCGGCCAGCAGCGTTGATGCGGGGAGCGATGCGGAAGCCGACTTCCCCGGACGTTGGCGGCCGGTTTGGCGAGATTTGTGCCGTCTCGAGCAGAGCTTTCAGTCCGGGATTGACCGCTCGACGCAGCCCATCCAAACCGAGTGATGCAAAGACCCGGTTCTCCCCGGTTAGCGGCACGGCGTCAGCGATAGTGGCAATCGCGACCACCTTCATGAACGAAAGCAAGAGCTTGTTCTGATCTTTTGTTTCGAGACGGCGCTGCATCAGTCCCTGCGCCAACTTGAATGCCACTCCCGCACCGCACAGCTGTTTATACGGATAGTCGCAGCCATGCTGGTTGGGATTGATCACGGCCAAGGCGTTGGGAACGCCATCCTGGCCAGGCAGGTGATGATCGGTGACGATGAGATCTACACCCAGGCGCTGGGCTGTGGCAGCTGGTCCGAAAGCGCGGATGCCCATATCGACGCTGATGATCAGGCGAATGCCGGCAGCGGCGGCACGCTCGATGACATCATCGCGCATGTCATAGCCTTCACGAATGCGGTGCGGGACGTGAAAGTCCGCGGTGCCTCCACAAAGTTCGATCGCCGTCTTGAGGATGATGACGGCCATGGTGCCGTCGACGTCGTAGTCGCCGTAAATCAGCATGGGCTCCTTGCGCTCGATGGCGGCGTCGAGGCGATCCACCGCTGCGCGCAGTCCGGTTAACTGCTCGGGCGAGTGAAGGTGAGAAAGAGATGGCGCTAAGAATCGCTGAGCAGATTCAGCATCGCGAATCCCGCGGCGCGCGAGCAGCGGAGCAAGAATATGCGCATTACGGGCGCTGGCCGAGCCGCGAAATGCGGCATCGTTTCGCAGACAGGCGACTAGCGCATCGACCGCGGCCTGGTCAGACGGTTTTTGAATCCACTGCATGCCTGAAGCGGCAGTTTACCTTAACGCTTATTGTGCAGGGTTGTTGGAAAGTCGGGGACGGACGAATGCGTCCGTCCCTACACGACCTAGTTCTCTTCGTCCTGATCAGGCTCGTCTAGGGTGAGACCGCCAAATTCGTCGGAGACTTCGAGCAGGTGCTGGTAGCGCTCGTACCAGTCGGTGCTGACTTCACACAGGAACATCGATCCCTGGTAGGCCCAGCCGAGCTGCAGGTATCCGATCTTGCCCACGTGGGCGCGGAGCCAGCGGGCGTCTTCCACGTCATCGCCGTCGGTGAATTCGGAGTTCGTTAGACGTTCTACCATCTCGTCGAGTTCAGTGCGCGCGAGAGTCCACGAGTGCATGGTAAGAAACGCGGCTCCGGCGGCCTTAGCCAGCTCGACGAAGTCTTTCCAGCCGTCGGGATTATCGCCCATTTCCCACATGACACACTGCACCTCTTCGTAGTCGACATAGCCATAAAAGCGGCGCATGCCGTGGCCTTCGATGAAGGCGATCATGTCATCTTTGACTGTAGTGAGATCGTCTGGAATGGGGGACATAGAATGCGAACAGCCGCAAACGTTTATTGTATGCTGTTCGCCCTTTTGCTGCCACCTCCGGGCCTGGAATCAGCGAGATGGCGTAGGTGCGGTCATCAAGCCAACGAACATGCGATAGAACTTGTCGCGGCCGAGGTCAAGTTGGATCTCGATCTTACGCGCCCCGAGCTTTGGCTCCGTGTTCGCAGCCCAAGTCAGGGTGTTTCCGTAGGTAGCACCGTGGTCGAGATCAACCGTCATGAAGCGAGTTTCGCTTTTTGTGATGATGCTTGGGTCGATCCACGCTGCCGCGGCCAGTTCGTCCCACATGATGTCGGCCCCGGGGGTCAGCATCGCGAATTTCGCGACGTAGCGGGCCACGGGAGTTCCGGCGCTTTCGATTTCCTTGACGAGTGCGGCGGTCATCTGTGTCTTCACAGATATGTCAGTCGGCGTACAAACGATCTTCTTCCAGGGGGCACGCAGAACGATGGCAGCAGCCTCAGGGTCGAACCAAAAATTGAACTCGTGGCGCGGGTTGTTCAAGAACTCCGGATTGTCGCTTCTGGGACTGATACTTCCTCCCATGAAGACCAATGCCTGCGCCAGCTCGGCAACCTGCGGATCAATAGAAATGGCGAGCGCGAGGTTGGTCATTGGTCCGCCTTCGTAGATGGTCACTTCGTGCGGATACTTGTGCACCATACGAATCAGAAAATGCGTAGCATCTTCATCGGCGGCTTTCGTTGAGGGCTGCCCTTCCGGCATCGGCGGAACCACGGACGGTTCGTGCCACCAGCGATCGTCCCAAGCCCCGGCATATTCGACCTTTCCATAGCGCTCTTGCCAGCCGCGAGCCTCCTCACGAGTGCGAACCAGCGGAAGTTCGGCCCCCGGAACTACCGGGATATCGGTACGGCCGATGATTTCGAGCAGGCGTAGCGTGTGCGCGACCTCCTCGTCGCGCCACTGATCTCCGCTGACCACGGTGATGCCAAGAACTTCGACCTGCGGAGACTGAATCAACGTAAGCACAGTCTGCATGTTGCTGCCGCCTGGCCCGGAGCAGTCTTCGTTGATGATGACCTTGCGCCGCGGTTGAGCGGAGGCCGCGGATACGAGGACAATCCAAACGACAAGTCGAGTGAGTCTGGAGACGAGCATCGGGCCTCCGTCTTGTTGTTATCGCTGAAATGAAACATCGGGCAGACCGGATCGAACCGATCTGCCCGAAAATTTGCCGACTCGTTTTCTCAAGCTACCTAGAACCTGAGCTTCAAAGCAAATTGAATCAAGCGCGCGTTGTTCACAGTATTGTTGATGACCCCAAACGTAGACGGAGCGTTAACGTCCTGCTCTCCACTCCCCCCCGTGCCTCCCATATAGAACTGCGGATGGTTGAAGAGGTTGAAGAATTCCGCCCGGAATTGGAGGTTCATGCCTTCCCGGAACGAAAGCGGGAAGTCCTTGATGATCGAGAAGTCGGTGTTCACAAAACGCGGCCCGTAGAGCGGAGCGCGGGCTGCCGTGCCGAGTTCTCCCGCCGGCGCCTGCTCAAACGCGCAGGGATTGAACCAGTTCTGAATCGTATGTACTGCCGACGGAGCGGTGCAACCAGGATTACCCGCGACCGGCCCAGCTTTGTTTGGATCGCCCACCTGATTTGGACGCTGGAACGTATTTCCGTTGTACGAGAAGAAGACGCCGGATCCGTCACCGCTATCCACCACAAAGAGTGGGAAGCCGGAACTGGCATGTTCGATGAGATCCAATTGCCAGTTACCCAAGATTGCATTCGTCGCGCCGGTCCAATTGCTGCCGAAGCGCTTGCCTTTTCCAAACGGCAGGTCGTACAAGATGCTTGCGGTAAAGTTGTCGTTCAGATTGAGCTGCGACAAGCCCCAATCGAGCTTTGCGCTCCCGGGGAGCGGATAGTAAATGGCGCCTGGGTTCGTGCCCAACCCGTCCGGCATACCAGAGTCGAACGTTCGAGACCAGGTGTAACCCAGCAACGCATAGAGTCCGTGACGTGTGCTCTTGGTTTCGGCTTTGATCTGCAGAGAATCATACCGTGCGGTTCCCACGCTGTTATTGCTGTTAACCGCTTGGAACGCGGCCGCATACGGATAGGACGGGAATCCGCAACCTACCGTGTAGCTCGGATCGTAGGTCAGGCTGGTTGGATCGCAAGCACTCGGCGACGTTAAATTCTCGTTGGCCTGTCCGACGAGAAGATGCGTACTGCGAGTACCCGCATAGCCGGCAGTCATCACAACATTTCCGGGTAACTGCCGCTCGACATTCAAATTGAACTGCTGCACGATGCCTTGCCGGAAATTGCGATTCATAGACTGAATGGTTCCGGTATAAGTGGTGGGATTGACGGGCCCTGCCAAAACGGCGCCGCCCGTAACCGGAGTGCTGGAAGGAGTGGTCGGGTCAACCAGGAAGCCACCGGACAGTGAAAACTGAGGACCAAACGCGAAGCAGAAGTCGCTCGGGCAGGGATCTACCTCAGCATAGTACGGCGGATTCTGCCACAAACCTTGTCCGCCCTGGTTCCAAGATGAATCGTGGAGGATGCCGTAGCCAGCCCGGATCACCGTCTTGTCGCTTCCCATGACCTTCCACGAAATTCCAATCCTGGGCTCGATTGCGGTCTTATCGAACTGAATTCCGGCGCGGCCGTCGGTCGTGATGCAGGTCGTACATCCGCTGATCGCAGGACTTCCCTTCGGCACATACCATTTCAGTGACTGGATATCGAAGTTGGCTTGACGGTTTTGTACTTCGGTCGTGGGCGTTGCCAAAGCCCACGCCACCCCCAGGTTGACGGTGAGGTTCGGTGTAACTCGCCAGTCGTCTTGCACGAATGGACGGAACAACTTCCATCGTCGCCCAGTCGTTCCACCCAGGAATGTCTGATCATGAGCCGCGAAAACACCTGTACCTCCGAGTAGCACGTCGGCAGCATCATCCCCGGTCAGACCAGCATTTTCGACAAAAAACCCGTCCTGGAAGGCATTGTTTCGGACGTTCATCTGGCTGGCGCGGAAGGTAGCCCCGAAGCGGATGTTGTGCTTCCCGCGAATGAGATCGAGGGTGTCAGAGATCGAGTAGACGTTGGTTCCACCCTGATACGGCGCAAATCCCCGATCGCCAATGGCAAAATAGTTTGCCATCAAAAATGACGACATGCCGCAGCTAATGCAGTCCTTGCCGGACTGGTTCAGGCTCGCGGGGTAACCGGTGACCGAATCGCACTTCGATCCGAGGTCCGCTCCCGGGATTCCAATAATGGCAGCCTCGCAAGTGCCAGTACCGAAAGAAAGGATGTGGTTGAAGATGCGGTTGTAGCCGATATTGAGCTGGTTGATTGTGTTGGCGGAGAACACATGCGTTTCCGAGATCTCAGCGTTGCGCCCGTGATTATGGATGAACTGATTGCTGCCGAAGGCGTTTTGTTCGGTCCAGGTCGGCGAGCCACCCGGCACGAAATTGGTCGCCTGATCGTAGCTGAAGCGACCGAAAACGGAATCATTCGCGGAAATGTTGTGATCCAGTCGGATGTCCCATGTTCCTTCGTTTAGTTTGCGCACGGGAACGTTGACATAGTTGTACCCCACCGCATTCGTCACATTGGGAGTTGGGTAAAGCTGGAGTACTTTCGCGCCGATTGGATTGACCACAGCAGCAGGGACTATATTGCAATCCACGCCCGCACTCTGGACTCCGGTTGAATCAACCGGTTCCGGTGTCGAGGTGCCAGGCTGACATTGAAAGTGCGAGCCGGAATACGGATTGTTCAGAAAACCGCCAGCGGCAAGGGTCGGTGCACCACTGAAATCATAATTCCCATTCGCATCGGGAGTCGTCATCCCGGTGGTCGGCACGAACCCGGTGAAGGGTACGCCTTTGCGCTGCATCTTGGCCTGATAGTCGAGGAAGAAGAATGTCTTGTCTTTCTTGATCGGCCCGCCAAATGATCCACCGAATTGATTTAGGTTGAATTTCTCCTTGGTATTTGCGAAGTAACTGCGCGCGTCCAATTTCGTGTTGCGGAAGAATTCAAACAACGAACCGTGAAATTGATTCGATCCGGACTTGGTGGTCACCAAGACAGTCGGCCCTGCACGCTCGCCGTATTCCGCGGAGTAGTTATACGTCAAGACCTTGAATTCTTGAATCGCATCGATATCCGAAAAGATTGCGATTCCACCTTCGTCAAGTTGGTTGTTATCGTTGCCATCGAGCTGCCAGTTGGTGCTCTGTTCGCGGGAGCCTCCAACCGAAAGCGAAAACGCACCGCGAGTGGCGGCTTCACTGCTGGCGGCGTTGGTAAAGAAGCTGTTTGGGTTGGTCGACTGAGTCGTGCCCGGCGTTAGCGTGGCTAACTGCACGAAGTTGCGCCCGTTCAGCGGCAACTCGGAGACTTGTTCGGCAGTAATGACTTGGCCAAGACTGGGCGTAGAAGTTTCGACAGCAACTTCGGTGGCGTTCACTTCGACGCTGGTGCTGACCGAAGCGGGCTGAAGGGTGAAGTTTAGTTCACGCTGTTCGTCGACCTGCAGACGAACGTCCTTCTGTTCGACGGGTCCAAAGCCTTCGGCTTTGACCTGGAGAGTATAGAAGCCAATAGGCAACAGAGGGACGATGTAATGTCCAGAATCGTCAGTCTTGACATCGCGTGTTAGGCCAGTGGCCTGAGAGGTAACCCTCACACTCGCTCCCGAGATCACGGCGCCTGCCTTATCAGAAATCGTGCCGGAAAAGCTGGCTGTCGCCTGCCCAAGAAGAAGCGAAGTACTCAGGGTTACGAATACACAACACAACGCAGCAAAGAGTGTCTTCTTGCTCGACATGACTTTTACCCCTTCAGCGGCCGCCCCAAACAAAAAAGACCATCCCCTTCCGTTGAAGTTGGGAGGTCCAAAGACCGCAGACAGGGCTTATAAATTGCCGCTTAGCGGTAAGTCAAGAAGTTTCGGAGAGATAGAGCGATTGCAACACCGTTGTAACATTTCTCACGAGCGCACGGACCACTCCGCATCGAACTTGGCGCGGCTGTAAAACGACTTTTGTGTTCCAACTCCGGTGGTTGAAAGCCCGGCATAGAGATTGGCACGCCGCACCGCTTCTCTTTCAGGAACACCTTCACCAAGGAACACAGCGAAGCTGCCGATGAACGCGTCGCCTGCGCCTGTGCTGTCAATGCTCTTCACCGCGAACGGAGGTACATGTTCTGTACCGTCGCTGCTGGCGATGAGCGATCCATTAGCGCCGAGCGTGATGATCACACGCCGTATTCCTGCTGCCACCAATTTCTCGGCACATCTCTTTGCGTCTTCGGCGTTCTTTACTGGCAATCCGGTGATCGTCTCGGCCTCACTCTCGTTCGGGACAAAGTAGTCGAGATCTCTTAGCGCGGCCATGTCGATGGCTTGAGCGGGTGCGGGATTCACGATGCATCGAATTCCGTGCTTCCGAGCGAAAGCGACGGTGTAGTAAACAGTGTCGATAGGGATCTCGAACTGCAGCACGATGCAATCGCACGATTTCAGAACATCAGCCGCGGCGTCGACATCCGCAGGCTTCAAGGAATCGTTAGCGCCTTTCACCACAAGTATTCGATTCTGGCCGCTAGGCTCGACAAAGATGGGCGCCACTCCGCTAGATAGGCCCTCAACCTGCCTGACGTGTGTTGGATCGATGCCCTGTTTGCGGAAGTTCTCAATTGTTGCCGGCCCGAACAAATCGCTGCCCACACGCGCAACCATGAAAACCTCTGCGCCGCACAGGCGCGCGGCAACTGCCTGATTCGCGCCTTTGCCACCGAATCCCAGGTCGAACTTCTGTCCGAAGATCGTCTCTCCAGGCTTGGGAAATTGATTCGTAAATGTCGTGAGATCGATGTTGGCGCTGCCAACAACGGCAATGCGAGGGCGTTTTGCCATGGTCTTTCCAATCTTGCCTGCGAGCTTAATGAGAGAACGCTGGAGTCTATGCAGCCTAGCACGGCCGTGTCAATGG